>Ga0209638_1000744_pt1 | contig 21449 bp, 16 predicted proteins | sample BarGraNGADG00211_FD_184490 | JGI IMG/M metagenome (GOLD analysis project Ga0209638, IMG submission 184490) | Arctic peat soil microbial communities from Barrow, Alaska - Barrow Graham LP Ref core NGADG0002-211 (SPAdes) (version 2) | ecosystem: Environmental > Terrestrial > Soil > Wetlands > Peat...
TGTTCTGGTAGTCCACTCTGGATTTCGCCGCAACCTTACTACCGAATCCCGGGATCGAAAGTACGCCGGTCAGTGTTCCCATACACCGCTATCGACGCAAACTACCCCTACCGGGTTTCAGCGGATACACTTGCAAGATAGCACGCCCCGCTCGGGCGCTGTTCAAGGTCGATTTTTCCGCGACCAAACGCCATACTGCGCCATCTAAATGATTGACGGTTGGAGCGATGCGGTCCCATCGTTATAATGGGAACCAGGGAATTCCCGAAATTTCAGGAGTATACAGACAACATGGTGCAAATAACCGAAAGAGCGATCGGCAAGGTGAAGGAGATCATGGGTTCTCAGGACCCCGCCCCCAGCGGACTGCGTATTTCCGTGGTCGGCGGCGGCTGTTCCGGGTTCAGCTACTCAATGGCCTTCGAGAACACGCCCAACATCTTGGACAAAACCTATACCTATGACGGGTTGAAGATCTTCGTGGACCAGGCCAGCCTGCTGTATTTGGATGGCGCCGAGGTCGATTTCGTGGAGACGCTGGAAGGCTCCGGTTTCAAGTTCAACAACCCGCAAGTGAAGTCCACCTGCGGCTGCGGCAGCTCGTTCCAGGTTTAAACAGACCAGTTTTCCAGTTTGGCGAGGCGCCCTTCCGTCGCACGGAAGGGCGCCTATTCGCTTTTGGGATCGCCGGGGGGGGTGCTCAACCGTTTTCGGGAAAGCGGGCCATGAATACGCCCCCTGGCCGGATACGCCCCATTTTCGTCGTGTACCCGAAAACGTTTAAGCACCCACCAATTTCAGAGTCGCCTGTCAAGTCATTGACCTTGGACTCCGATTATCGTATATTTGAACCACCTATTGGTGGGGGTGCATGAATCGACTGAGCACGCTGTTGCGGCCAGCTCCGCACGTTGCCCGGCTGCCCGAAGATCGGGTTGGCGAGCTGTACCCGAAATTCCGCTGGCAGATTCTCGAATCCACCTTCATCGGCTACGCCACTTTTTACGTCGTACGCAATAACCTGCCGGTAGTTTCCAAAGAGATGGGGCAGGCCCTGCACTACAGCAAGGGGCAAATCGGCGACCTGCTGGCGCTCACCGCGATTGCCTACGGCATCGGCAAGTTCCTCATGGGCGCCTGGAGCGACCGCAGCAATCCCCGCTACTTCATGCCTCTCGGATTGTTGCTCACCGCGTTGTGCAACTTCGCCTTCGGCGCCACCAGCAGCTATCCCACCCACCTGGCGCTCTGGACCCTGAACGGCCTGGTGCAGGGCATGGGGTGGGGTCCCTGCGGCCGCTCGCTGGGGCACTGGTACAGCGTGCGCGAACGCGGCACCGTGTTCGCCTTCTGGAACATCGCCCACAACGTGGGAGGCGGGCTCACCGGGCTGATCGCCGCCTACAGTACCGCGTGGATGGGGTGGCGCTCGGCTTTCTACGTGCCCGGCGTGCTGGCCATCCTGTGCGCCTGCTACCTTGTGGTGCGGCTGCGCGACACACCCCAATCGGTGGGTCTGCCGCCCGTCGAAGAATATCGCCATGACTATCCGCCCGAGGGCGGGCGCGACCGGGAAGAGGAACTCGGCACCCGGGAGTTGCTGGTCACTTACGTTCTCACCAATCGGGCCCTGTGGCTGTTCGCAGTGGCGAATTTCTTCGTCTACATCGCGCGCTACAGCATGCTCGATTGGGGGCCCACCTACCTGAAAGAGGTCAAGCGGGCCAGCTTGCAGGAGGGCGGATTCAGTACCGCGATCTTCGAGTTCGCGGGTATCTTCAGCACCATCCTGATGGGGTGGCTTTCCGACAAGACCGGCGGACGCCGCGGCATGGTCAGCCTGCTTTGCATGGTCCCCGTATTCCTGGCGTTCGGCGCGATTCTGTACACGCCGCCTGGAATGCTGTGGCTGGATTTGACGCTCTTCGGCGTGGTGGGCTTCTTCATTTATCCGCCGGTGATGCTGCTGGGCGTCACCGGGCTGGACTTCAGCTCCAAGAAAGCGGTTGGAGCAGCGGCGGGCTTCATCGGGCTCTTCGGTTATCTCGGCCGCACCGTGCAGGGCAAGGGTATCGGCACGATTGCGGAACGGTACGGTTGGGATGCCGCGCTGTACGCGATTCTGGCTTCCACGTTCCTGGGGATCCTGCTGCTCTCCCTGACGTGGAACTTGCGGCCTCGCGCCATCGGTCCGGACCGGGGCGCCGCCGCTGAAAACGCACCGGCTCTCAAGGGAGGCGGCGCATGACACTTATCTGTAACGGCAATGTAAACAGCCGTCAACGTTTAATCGGTACGATCTCTGTGAGGAAAGGCGATCTTATGACCAAGTTTAAGAGCATCACCCTATTGTTCGGCGGTTTTCTACTGGCGGGTTTGCTCCACGCGCAGTTTGAAAACGCCGAAGTTCTGGGCACCGTGCGCGATCAGTCGGGCGGCGCCCTGCCGAAGGCAACGGTTACCTTGACCAACCAGGAAACCGGCATCAAGGCGCAGGCTTCCACCGACGAAAACGGTAGTTTCGATTTCTTCAACGTCAAGATCGGCCGCTATACGCTGGTGGTAGAGCACACCGGCTTTTCCAAGGCCACCACCACGGACCTGCCGGTCAACGTGGGCGCCCGTCAGCGCGTGGACGTCGTCATGCAACTCGGCGCTCTGACGGAAACCGTCGAGGTGGCGGGGGTTTCGGCGGCATTGCAGACCGATTCCAGCGAGCACGGCCAGGTGATCGGCACGCAGGCGGTGGTGGAGTTGCCGCTCAATGGGCGCAACTATTCCGACCTGGCATTGCTCACCACCAACGTGCACCGCTCGCCCATCGCCGCCATCGCGGTGACGCCGCGCGAAGGCGCGTTCAACGTGAACGGCATGCGCAGCACCTATAACAACTTCCTGCTGGACGGCCAGGATAATAACGCCTATTCCACCAGCAACCAGGGGTTTTCCAACCAGGTGGCGCAGCCCTCGCCCGACGCGGTGGCCGAGTTCAAGGTGATCACCAGCAACTTCAGCGCGGAGTACGGACGGGTGGGCGGCGCGGTGGTCAACGTGGTGATGCGCTCGGGAACCAACCAGTTGCACGGTACGGTTTACGAGTTCCTGCGCAACACCAGGTTGAACGCGATCGGGTACATTTTCGGGGTTCGGCCGGCAACGTTCCAGAAACCAACCCTACAGCGCAACCAGTTCGGCGGCACCATCGGCGGCCCGATCGTCAAGAACAAGATCTTCTTCTTCGGCGATTACGAAGGCTTCCGCCAGCTAGGGAAGGGGCTCAACTTCGATTCGCTGCCGAGCTTGACGGACCGCGCCGGCACGCTGCCGGTCCCCGTGGTCAATCCGTTGACCGGGGTGGTCTACCAGGCGAACACGCCCATCGCGATGTCGAATTTCGCCCGCCAGGTGCTGACCGCGCTGCCTGCGCTTACCGGCGCCGGCCGCTCCAACAATTATCAGCAACTGCTGCTGGCCCGGGATTACTCCGACAAGTACGATGCCAAGATCGACGACCAGATCAACGACAGGATGACCGCCTTCCTGCGCTTCAGTCAGCGCAAGGACAACCAGTTTTACCAGCCCTCTATTGCGGGCCCTTCCGGCGGCGATGGCAACGGATTTGTGCGCTCGCTCAATCAGTCCGCCAACATGGGCTATACCTGGACGGTCACCCCAACTTCGCTGATCGAGTTCCGTCTGGCTTACACCCGCATCCGGGCGGGCAAAGAGCCGCCATTCCTGGGCGGCGCCAGCATGCAGGATCTCTACGGCATCGGGGGCCTGCCGACGTTCCCGCAGCTTACCGGCGGGCTGAGTACGCAGAACATCAGCGGGTTCAACGGCATGGGACGGCAGGCCACCAACCCGCAGTTCCAGCACCCCAGCACGTGGATTCCCAAGATCAACTACTCGCTGATGCGCGGGCGCCACGCGCTGAAAATGGGCGCCGAAGAGCACATGGTACACACCGAGGTGATGGACATCAACCCGGTGTATGGCTTGAACGGCTATGCGGGACAGTTCAGCAAGCCGACCTGCGCTCAATTGGGCCAGCCCACCGGATGCGCGATTGCCGCCGACCCCTCCAGCTATAACCTGGCCGATTTCATGTTTGGCCTGCCCAGCCAGGTGCAATTGGCCAACTACCTGGTGGGCAATTACCGGCAGCGCGAGTACTTCCTCTATCTACAGGACGATTTCCGGGTCAGCTCCAAGCTCACCTTGAATCTAGGCGTGCGCTGGGAATATGCCACGCCGCGATGGGAGCGCGACAATGTCCTCTCTAACTTCGACCCCTCCACCAACAAGATGCTGATCGCCAAGAGCGGCAGCACCTACGACCGCACGCTGGTCAATCCCGATTACCGGGATTGGGCTCCGCGCCTCGGCCTGGCCTATACGATTACGCCGAAGACGGTGTTCCGCAGCGGCTATGGCATCAGCTACGTACACCTCAACCGGCTGGGCAGCGCCGACGAACTCGGCATCAACGGACCGCAAGTGGTGATCGCCACCATCAATCAATCCATCCCCGCCGGCGGAGCGCCGCCCGCCGGATTCATCACCTCTACCGGCGGCTTCCCGGCCGGCCTCGCCAGCCCCGCCAACTTCAACCCGGTGCTGTCGAACGTGGCCTACATCCCGAAGGATACAAGATGGCCCTACGTGCAGACCTGGTTCGCCTCCATCCAGCGTGAACTTTTCAAGGGCACCGTCGTCGAGGTGGCGTACACCGGGAGCCACAGCCTGCGCCTGCCGATCATCGCGGACTATAACCAGGCGCTGCCCAACCAGCCGGGTCAGGCATTGGGAATCCAACCGCGGCGGCCCAATCAGAGTTTCGGCGCCATCACCTGGGTGGACCCGGCCGGCGTGACCAGCTACAACGGATTTTCGGCGCGATTAGAGCACCGCTTCTCGGCGGGACTCTACTTCCTGAACTCGTTCACCTGGTCGAAGGCGCTGGGGACTTCCGAGCAGGCCCTGGAGTATGCCAGCGGCTATTATCAGGCCAACCCGCAGAACATCTACAACCTGGCGGCCGAGCGCGGCCCCTCCAGCTTCGATATCAAGTTCATGAATACCACCAGCGTGGTGTATGAGCTCCCCTTCGGCAAGGGCAAGAAGTTCGGCTCGCAGTGGGGCGGGGTGTTCGACGCCGTCGCGGGGGGCTGGGCCATCAATACCATCAACTTTGCGAACACCGGAATTCCGCTGGACGTCAGCTACACTCCGGCGGCGGCCAACGATGTCACCGGCCGCATCCCGGACTACCGCGGCGAGGCCATCATGCGGCCCAACGTGAGCGGGACCACTACCGGCTCGAGCGGACCAGCCATGCTGGATAACTACTTCAATAAGACGGCGTTCTCGATTCCTTCGGCCAGCGCGCCGTTTGGCAATCTGGGACGCAATGCGCTGCGCGCACCCGGCTTCTGGCAATGGGACGTCGGCGTGAACAAGCGGTTCGCCATCCCGGCACGCGAAGGCATGTCGTTGCAGTTCCGGTCGGAGTTCTTCAATATCCTGAACCGCTCCAACTTCGGACTGCCGAACAACGATATCACCAACGCGGCATTCGGCACCATTCGCAGCACCTATCCTCCGAGGCAGATCCAGTTCGCCTTGAAGTTGATGTTCTGAATCGCTGGCCGCGGATGAACGCCGATGAACGCGGATAACACAGAATTCTTATCTGTGTTCATCTGCGTTTATCGGCGGCTGAATTGTGTTTCTTGCTTCTAAGGTGAACCATGACCAGATCCGAGATGTACCGCCGTCTCCGTGCGCATGCCGGTTCATGGGACATGATCGTAGTGGGCGGCGGAGCCACCGGCGCAGGGGTGGCCATCGACGCCGCCAGCCGTGGATACGACGTCCTGCTGCTGGAGCAGAGCGATTTCGGCAAGGGGACCTCCAGCCGCAGCACCAAGCTGGTCCACGGCGGCGTGCGCTACCTGGAGCAAGGCAACCTGTCGCTGGTCATGGAGGCGCTGAAGGAGCGCGGGCTGCTGCTGCGGAACGCTCCCCACCTGGTGCGTAATCTCGGTTTCGTTGTGCCCAATTACGATTGGTGGGAAGCCCCGTTCTATGGGATCGGGCTGAAGCTGTACAATCTCCTGGCCGGTAAGTACGGCTTCGGCGCCTCGCGGATTCTCTCCCGCGAGGAGACGCTGGAACACCTGCCCACCATCAAGACCGAAGGGCTCAAGGGCGGCGTGATCTACTTCGACGGCCAGTTTGACGACTCTCGCCTGCTCATCAACCTGGTGGCGACCGCCTGCGAACAAGGCGCCACGCTGCTCAACTACGCCGAGGTCACGGAGTGTACAAGAGATGGCGACGGCTTCGTGGACGGCGTCCGCTTCCGCGACGCCGAAACCGGGGCGGAATTGGAAGCGCGCGGCAAGGTGGTGATCAACGCCACCGGACCGTTCGCCGATAACCTGCGCCGCATCGCCGACCCCGCGGCGGAGCCGATGATCGCCCCCAGCCAGGGCATCCACCTGGTGTTCGACGGATCGTTCCTCGCCGCCGACTACGCCATCATGGTGCCGCATACCAGCGACGGGCGCGTCATGTTCGCCATCCCGTGGCATGGCCATACCGTGGTCGGCACCACGGACACGCCGATTGCGCAGGCCACGCTGGAACCGGTTGCCCTGGAGCACGAGGTGGAGTTCATCCTCCAAACCGCGTCGCTCTATCTCGCTCGCAAGCCGGTGCGCGGCGACGTGCTCAGCGTGTTCGCGGGAATCCGCCCGCTGGTGCGCTCCGGCGAGAGCGGCAATACCGCGGCGCTTTCGCGCGACCACACCATCCGCATCGAGAACTCCGGCATGATCACGATCTGCGGGGGCAAGTGGACCACTTATCGTCATATGGCGGAAGATTGCGTCAACCAGGCGGCCACGCTCGCCCGGTTGGCGGAAAAACCTTGCGTCACCGGTCATCTCAATATCCACGGCTTCCACCCGGCGTCGGAGAAGTTCGGCCACTTGTGGGTGTACGGCTCCGACGCGCCGATGGTGCAGGAACTGGAGCAGAGCGAACTGGCATGGGCCGAGCCGCTGGACGGCGCGCTGCCGTACACCGGCGCGGAGGTCATCTGGGCGGTGCGCCACGAGCTCGCCCTCACCCTGGAGGACGTTCTGGCGCGGCGCACGCGGGCCTTGTTCCTGAACGCCCAGGCCGCCCTCCGCATGGCCCCCCGCGTGGTGGACCTGATGGCGCGCGAGTTGGGCCGCGATAGCGAGTGGCAGTCCCGCCAACTGGCGGCGTTTGGTGACGTTGCGAAGGGTTATGTGTTGGGCTGAGTGCGGTGCTCTTCACTTAAGCGCGCGGCCACAAACGGTCACCCCCAGGTACAACGCAACGGCGTTGAAAGCCACCGCATAATAAATGTGTCCAGGCGTGCCCACAATGACACTGCCGGGGAGACTTAGGATCCAGCCCCAAATAGGCAGCGCGATCGGGTCTGTGACGACGTGTTCTACGACCGCGACACACACGAACAGAATCGCTAGGTATGCCGCAACTGCGATCCCTCCCGCTTGGGACAGCAGCCACGCACGGTCAGTATATCTCGGACTACTAACTCTGCATATCGTCTTCCGAATCTCAGTGGCGGCAATCGGGCGAGGCCAGGCCGGTGTGCTCGGCGGTAGGGATGCCCACCTCTCGTGTCGACGCGGTAGGATACGGATATGAACCTGACCGAGATTCAACACGCGATTGAGGCGCTTCCATCGGAACAGCAAGCCAGCCTCGCCGTTTGGCTTTCGGAACGGGATCGCCTCCAGTGGGACCTCGAACTCGAACAGGACTTCTCGCCCGGCGGCGCGGGAATGGCGCTTCTCGACCGTGTCCGTGCACAAGTGGGCCGGGGCGAGTCCAAACCGATGGATGAAGGCCGCGAGCGGCGGTGAGTTTCCGATCCTTCGCCTTGCCCGGGTTCTGGAAGTGCTACGACGGACTGCCGAAAAACACCCGGGCGCTCGCTGATGCCAAGTACGCGCTATTTGAGCGGGAACCCTTTCACCCTTCATTGGGGTTGAAGCCAAAGGGCGAGGTTTGGACCGTCGATGTGGGCCGCTCCTATCGCGCCATCGCCTATCGCACGGGCGACGAGTTCCACTGGTTCTGGATCGGTTCTCACGAGGCCTATAACAAGCTCCTGCGGCGCGTGAAGTGACTTCGCCGCCTGCCCCTCGCATCGCCCCGGCGCGCCGCCCCGCCTGAGCACCGCATGCCGAGGTTGTCGGGCGAGACGCCAATCAACCGCTACTATTTCTCCGGAATGTAGTACAGCAGAATCGATTTGCCCACGCGGCCGACGGGTTGGTATGGGTCCAGCCAGGCGAAAGCCAGATCTTTGCGGCCGCGCTGCTGGGACACCATCCAGCCGTAGTTTTGCAGCATGGTCTGGCTGACGGCGATCCATCCGGTGACGGGTTGGTAGGGTTCGAGGCTGTCCCAGGCGGGGAGGCCGAGGCGGGTATCGTCGCCGGTGTAGAGGCAGGACATGTGGAAGTACGGGACGCGGCGGCGCTGCAACTCGGCGGCGAGACGCGCCATGTCTTGCCCCCAATCGAGATCGGAATCCACCAGGATGCGCTCGGGATGCATGCCGCCGAGTTCGTTGAAATAGGCGAGGTAATCGGGGTGGGCGGCGGCGGAGGAGATGGCGGTCCACAGGAGGAGTACGATGGCGGCGGCGCGGCGCTTCCGCCACAACCAGACCGTCCCGATGCCGGCGGTGAGCGCCAGCAGCGGGTAGAGCGGCAACATGTAGCGCACACCGATATTGAGGCTGGTGGGCAGATTGATCACGAGGATCACGGAGGTGAGGATAGCCGGCATCCAGATGGCGCGGCGCGACTCAGGGGACACAGCGCGGCGCTTCTCATGGAGTAGTGCGAAGACGCCGAAACCGGCGAGCAGAAGGACGGCCAGCGGCGTCTTGACGGCGAGCGCGACGGGGAAGAAATACCACCAGCCGTGGAAGCTGTGGCGCCCCAGGAGGTACGCGGTGTGCCCGGCGTCGACGTGATTGTGCACCTGCCAGAGTCCGTCGAGCAGTTGCGGGGCGGGCACGGGAAGCCTCTCCAGCGCGTGGAGCAGGGGCGTGGGGATCTTGGCGAAGATGCCGCCTTGACCGGCGGCGTCGCTCGCGACGTGCTCGGTCATGGGGCCGAAGGAGAAGCGGTAGGCGCCCCAGATGAGGAGGCAGGCGACGGGAATCCACGCCCAGTTGCGCTTCTGGCCGGCGCGGGGATGCAGGCACGTGATGGCGACGATGCAAGCCGGCAGGAGGAGCACGGCGGAAAACTTGGAGAGGATCGCCAGGGCCAGGCCGATGCCGAAGAAGATGCTACGGCGCAGGGTGCCTTGCTCCAGCCACAGGGTGTAGGTGAAGAGGGCCGTGCAGATGCCTGCGCCGATGGCCATATCCATGGTGGCCACGCCGGCGTGCGCCAGCACCGGTGGAATGTTGGTGAACAGGAAGACGGGGGCGAGCGCTCCCCAATCGCCGAGCAGTTTGCGGCCCCACAGCCAGACTATGGTGCACGCCAGCAGGAAAAAGGGGAGGATGCCGAGGCGCGCCAGGGTCAGGGCCTTGCCGTAGCGTGGGGCAGAGTTGAGGACGGCGTTGCCTTCCTTCCAGCGGTCGGGCAGCTTCTGCGCGCGTGCGCCGTAGAGGTAGGGGCCGACGGCGATGGCGAGACGGGCGAGGGGCGGATGGAAAGCGCCGTAATCGTAGCGGCCGAGGTCCAGGTACTGCATTCCGCAGGCGATGTTGGGGGTCTCATCGGAGGTCTGCGCGATGCCCCGGTAGGCGGCGGCGATGCGCGCCACGCCGATCGAGGCCAGCAGCAGGAAGATCAGAGTTGGTTTGGACGGCAGCACGCGATGATCCAAGGAAACGCCTCGACGATCCGCACCTCGGCCACCGAGCCCGAGAGGAAGGCGCGAAAGGTGCGGAGATTCCAATGTTGCACATGCTCGGGGTGATTGCCCAGACGGCCCAGATGTTTGCCGCGCAGCACGTTGCCGATGCGGAAATAGGGTTCCAAGGGCACGGACACGACCACGGCACGGCGGGCCACGCGCGCCAGTTCGCGGACGGCGGCGGCGGGGTCGTCAAGATGCTCCAGCACTTCCAGGCAGGTGACGGCGTCGAAGCTGCGGGCGGCGAAGGGCAGCGCGAGCACCGATGCGCAGACGCGGTGGGGTACGGCGACTTCGGCCAGGGAGGCGGGGCGCAGATCGAGGCAGACGGGGCGCACGGCGGCAGGCAGCACGCCGCGGCGGAGCATCTCGCCCTCGCCAGAGCCGGCATCGAGGACGGAGTGGGGATCGAGTTCCGCGAGGACGGTGCGGAGGCGGCGGAAGAATCGCCCGATGACGAAACTGACGACGGGGTTTTGGTCGGAGTACTTCTCCTGGCGGGTCATAACTCAACCCTCGTGGGACAGACCATCGCTTTTCGTGGTCTGTCAGGCATTGCCACCACGACGGCATCGACAGACGACAAAAGGCGATCGTCTGTCCCACCTTTGCTTCGCTCGGATGCACAAGGCGGAGCCTTATGCCACATCATCTTCGCTCCCGGGCGGCGGCGCGGAGGCGCAGCACGTGGCGGATGTACTGCAGGGGGTGCAGGGCATGGACCTTGCTTTGGCCGCGGACGCGCTTGCGCATCTCATACCCGCACTCGTGGATTTCGCCCACGTTGCCGCGCACCAGCAGTTCCATCAGGCTCTTATAGCCGAGAGGCTTGAGCGGCACGCCGGCCACGGCTTCGCGGCGCACCAGGTAGCAGCCGCTCAGCGGGTCCGAAACGCGGGCGTAGACCTGGGGCAGCAGCCAGCGGCCGATCTGCGCCGCGCCCCACGAACTGATGCGGCGGGCCAGCCCCCAATCGCCCAGGCCGCCGCCATCGCCGTGGCGTGTGGCAACGATCAGATCGGCGCCGGCACGGCGCTCCAGGAGGCGGCCCAGGACGTCCGGCGGATGCTGGAAATCGGCATTGATGGTGCCCAGGATCTGCCCGCGCGCCACCTGCCAGCCGCGGATCACCGCCACGGCGAGGCCGCTTTCGTTCTGGCGGCGCACCACGCGCAGTTCGGGGAAGCCCACGCGCAGACGCGCGGCGATTTCCCAGGTGCGGTCCGCGCTATCGTCGTCCACCACGATGACCTCGTAGCGGCCGGGCAGTGCCTGGTCGAGGGTGTGGCGGACGGCGGCGAGAAAATCGCTGATGTTCTCGCTCTCGTTCAGGGTCGGCACCACCAGCGAGAGCACGAGCTGCGCGTCGCCAGAGACAACGGCCGGGACGATCAGCGGGCCCGTGGGTGCGGCGATAATGTGTTCGGCGCTGTGTTCGGCCTCACTATTCCGTGGGGCTACTGCCAATGGATGATCTCCCTGTCCGGATCATTCCACTGTAACTCGGATTCGGATTGTTATATACTAGGCCCCACGAGAAGGAGGAGGAGCCTTCCAATATGAGGGGATTCTGTCTAATTGCCGTTGCGGCGTGCCTGTCTGTCATGGCCTCCGCCCAAACTACCGCGGATGAGCTGATTCAAGCCATCCGGAACAACGATCTGGCATCGCTGAAAGCGCGCCTTGCGAAGGGCGCCCAAGTGGATACCCGCGACCCGCGGGGCACTACGCTGCTGATGCACGCCGCCGCACTCGGCAGCCCGGAAGCCGTCAAGCTGCTATTGGAGAGCGGCGCCCAAGTCAACGCGAAGAACGACCTGGAAGCCACGGCTCTCATTCTGGGCGCGGGGAATCCCGAAAAGGCGCGGATGCTGGTGGAAAAAGGCGCGGACGTGAACGCCCACAGCAAGCTGGGGCGCACGCCGCTGATGGTCGCGGCGTCCTGCGGCGGGTGTTCGGCGACGGTCAAGCTGCTGCTGGACAAGGGCGCCGACCCGAACGCCACCGGCAAACAGGGCGCGTTGGCCGCTGGCGCCGCGGTCATTGTCCCGGAGAAGGGCGCAGGCCATCGCGGCGCCGACAAACAGGGCGACACCGCACTGACCGCCGCCGCCATGGCGGACAATTCCGACAGCGTCAAACTACTGCTCGCCAAGGGCGCGGACGCGGATGTTGCCGACGACCAAGGCTATACCCCCCTGTCCTGGGCAGCGAGCAATTGCAACCTGGAGGCAGTCAAGCTGTTCCTTTCGAAGGGGGCCAACGTCAACGCGGCCAACACCTCCGCCGGTGAAGTGAAGTTCGGCAAGATTCAACTCATCAAGCTGACACCGCTGATGCTGGCTTCCACTTTCTGTACGCCGGAGGTGGTCAAGACGCTGCTCGATGCGGGCGCCAAGGCGAACGCCGCCGATATTCGCGGGATGACGCCGATCCAGTTCGCGGTCTCCTCGGAAGCGCAGGATCCGGCCGTGGTGAAACTGCTGCTCAGCGCGGGCGCGGAGGTCAACGCCAGGAGTTCCGCGGGCGAGACGGCTCTCGATTGGGCGAAGAAGTTCGGCAGCCAGGAAGTGATCGCGGCGCTCACGTCGGCCGGGGCGCGCGAGGGGGCGCCCTACAGCCCGCCGCGGCCCAAACCGGCGGGCGAGCGCACGGTGAGCCAGGCGGTGGAAAACGGCGCCGCGATCTTGCAGCGCGGCGCCACGGAGTTCTTCCAGCAATCGGGGTGCGTGGGCTGTCATCACCAGCCGGTGGCATTGATGACGGTGGCGGCGGCGCGCGGCGCCGGCATCCACGTGGACGAGTCCGCCGCCAAGGGCCTCGTGAAGATGATGGAAGGCGAGAGCATGTTCTTCAATCAAGCGATGCTGGAGCGCGCTCCTATCGGAGGGCAGACCGACGGGCCCACCTGGAAACTGATGGCGCTGGCCAGCGAGCGCTACCCCGCGAGCCCGCTCACGGACGCCATCGTGGCCTATATCGCGCACAACCAGCGGCACGACGGCGCCTGGTGGTTCGGCGGCATTTCCCGCGCGCCGTTCGAAGAGGGGCCGATGGCGCGCACCGCGATGGCGATCCGCGTGATGCAGGTCTTCGGCACGCCGGCCATGAAGGCGGATCTCGACTTCAGGATTGCGCTCGCCCGCACGTATCTGGCGAACACCAAAGCTGCCACCAACGATGAGGCGGCGATGCAGATCCTGGGACTGCATTGGGCGGGCGGGAGTGCGGCCAAGGTGAGCGCGCTGGGGAACGCATTGGCCGGCGCGCAGCACGCCGACGGCGGATGGAGCCAGAATCGCAACCTGGCGAGCGATGCCTACGCCACCGGCGAGGCGCTCGCCGCGCTGACAGAGACGGGCATTGTGGCGGCGTCCGGCGCGGTTTACCAAAAGGGCGTGAAGTTCCTGATGGACACGCAGTCCGCCGACGGCTCCTGGTACGTGCGCAGCCGGGCGCCCAAGTTCCAACCCTATTTCCAGAGCGGTTTTCCGCACGATCACGACCAGTGGATTTCCTCCGCTGGAACATCCTGGGCGGTCCGGGCGCTGATTCCGGCCGCCGCCAACGAAAAGAGAGCATCCCGATGAAGCAGACGATTGCTTTTGGCACTCGTTCGACCACTACGGGCAGATGGCTGTGCACGCATCGCGAACTCCGGCAACCAGGAGAGCGGACGTCAAGCCGAATGCAGCGCCGCCACTTCGTAGTCCAGCACTCCGGGAATCGTGAACTCGATGCTGCCGGACCCTCCCGTAAACGGAATGTTCTTTTCGGCCCGTAGCAGTTCCACGCGGGTCACGCGCCTTCCCTGGGGGAGCGACATCCTGACCTTCTGCCCGCCGATAGGATAGAACTTGCGGATCCATCCGCGGTGCATGGCGGGGTTCGTGTAATTCAGGACGTGCACGGCAAAACCGGCTTGCGTCTCCCATGCGAAGGTCTCGACGACGCCGTCGCCAGCGACGGTGACCGGCTGCGTGGCGCCCGCGACCCAGCGGATGGCGTTCTGCAGCAAGCGCGCCAGATCGGTATGGCCGCTGCGCCACATGGTGCGCTCAATGTCGCCCGGGAAGTAGACCAGCCGGCTTTTGCCGCGTTGCCGCACCACGATTGCCGGTTCGTTGGTCCGCGCCTGGAGCGGATACGATAGTTCCGGAGGGTAAGCCACGAAGCCGGGCACCACCGTCAGAATCGGGTCATCCACCGGAGCGATGGGGAGGCGATTCTCCGCCCCGGGGATCCAGTTGGTACCCGAAAAGCCGTTGAGGATCTCATGCGGCTGCTCGATGCGCGCCAGGTACGCGTTGCCCAAAGTACCTGTGATTTCGCCGGCCTTCCGGATTCCGAAGACGTCGGCCAGGCCGAAATCGCCGCGCCTTTCGTTGCGCTCGTTGTACAGGCTGGTCTCGAAGGTGGCAAGCAGCGATCCGCCGGCATCCACGTAGGCCCGCAACTGGCGGCACTGCTGGTCGCTGAGCAGGGCGGTGTTGGGCAATAGCAGCGCGGAATATTTCGCGAGGTCCTCGGGCGCAAGCTTGTCTTCATGCACGAAATCGAAGAGGAAGCGGCCTTCGAGCAGGGCGTAATACATGCCGTCCATGTACTCCCGCATGAGAGCCCCGCGCGGGGGCCGGTAGAACAGGTGGGTGCGCTGGCCCATCACCACGCCCACATTCGCGACGGAGCGCTTATTGACGAAGTGGGCGTCGTGCCTGGCCATCCACTCGAAATATTTGCGCGCCGGCTCCAGCCAGCGGCGATCCTCGCCCATGCCGTTCTCGCCGCCGATAATGTGGTGATACGGGACCATTCCCGAGGCGAGCGTCTCGTCGAACCACATCTGTTCTTCTTGCGGCGACTTATAAACGTTGCGCCAGCGGGGCGTGCCGGTGGACCACGCCGCGGTCACGTTGGTGGACATCTTGCCTTTTTGCACGGCGTGGCACACGCGGCCTTGCAGCGCGCATCCCCAGATCGGCGTATCGTCTCCGCCGCGCCCCTGGTTGTCGCACTGGAACCACTCGCAGATTTCGCCGAGCTTCACCAGGTCAGCCGTGCTGCGGATTCCGCCGCCGAGGTTGGCGAAGTAGAAGTTCGACGGTTTCTTCTCTTTGGCAATGGAATCGTACAGCTTCCACAACCAGGTGATGCGCTCGTTGAATTTGTCCCAGTAAGCGACCGTGCCCGCCGGCGGCAGGTTCTTACACTGTTCGCAATGGCAGACCGGCAGCGCCCCTAGTGGCGGCCACGCGTTGGTGAACATGCCGTCCACGTCATAGAGCGAGTTGATCTCCTTCATGATCGCCGGCATGTAATCGGTCATGTAGGTGGTGAACATGCAGGTGCGGAACAGCCTGGGGTCCTCGGTGTGGCGTACGGCGTTGCCTTGCGCGTCGCGTTGGAACCACTCCGGATGGGCTTGCACCGCGTCTTCCCAATTGAGGTCGGGACTCATGCGCGCGATCACGTGCATGCCGCGCTTTTTGGCGGCCGCGCAACATTCGCCGAAAAAATCCCGGTTGCCGAGGAACTTGCCTTTTCGGTGGTACGGCACCTTCGTCTGGTAAAACGCCAGAATGCCGGTGACACTCACCATCACGGCGTCAATCTTCAGGCTGGCCCAGTAGTCCGCCCATTGCTCGACGTCGAGCACCGCCGGGTCGTGTTCGGTCATATTGGTCTGGCCGAGCCGGCGGATTTTCCGCTGCCAGGGAACAGCCGGCTCGGCGGCGAATAATATGGAAGTGGCCGCTATCGTGGCGGCCGGCGCCACCATAAAGTCTCGTCGATTCAAGTTCATGAGTGTCCTCCTTCACCGTAGCGTAGCCTTCCAGGCTGCCATGCCCGCTTTCTAGCGGGCATATCCAGGCTGGCGATTTTTGTCATTCGGCCGCCGACCTGGGTCTCTCGTGGTCATGGCGCCAGTCCCGCCACGAAAATCGTCCCCGCTTCCGGAGCGATGGCGCGCGTCTCTGGCGGCATGCCCTCCGTCGCCGTGGTGAAAAACACGCACGTCGCGCCATCCAGTTCCCACACCTCGGGGCAGGTGACGCGCGGCGACCCGGGGAGCACAAACTCCGTGAGCACCTCGCCATCCGAGAGCCGGATCTCCTGCGCCACGCCATCGGCCACGTGGCCCGGATTGTAGTATGCCACGATCGCGCTCTGGCCGCCGGGCATGGGCCGCAGGCCGTCGGGCAGCGCGGGCAGAGCCTCCGGCTGTGCGATCAGCCGCGGCTCGTGCAGCGCGCCATCGTAGCGGTATTCGGTGATCGTCTTCGGCTTGCTGTCGATGTCCACCAGCAGGCCGTCGTGCAGGTATTTTCCGTTGGAGCACGTCTGCCCGCCGAGCAGCTCGCGCACCTGGCGAGTGGCGTGGTCGTAGTGATACAGCGCGGCCACCGGTTCGCTGAACCCGAGGTGCTTGGTGCCGAAGATGGCCCCGCCCGGGATGGCGATGCCGTCGTTGATAATCACGCGCGGGTCCTCTGGAATGTGGGCCAGCGTCTGCGTGACGGCGCGGCGATTCAGGTCGTAGAGCACCAGGCGGCGCTCCAGGCCGACCAGCAGTTCACCAGGTTCGCCGGTTTCGACGAAAAATCCCGGACGCCCCGGCAGCGCGTGGTGGACGTTTTCCCGGCTGGCCAAGTCCAGCACGTTGATGCCGCCCCGCGGCCGGTCCGCCGCGTACTGGATGGAAATCCACAGGAGCGATCCGCCGATTACGCGCGGGCATTCGGGCAGGTAACGCTGTTCTTCCAGGGCGGGGCGAAAAAAAGGTCGGGCTTCCACTCGGCGCGGCATCGCTTTTTATGATAGAACCAGTTGTGATGCGAAGATTGATTGCACTACTCGCGCTGCCGGTGTTATTCCTGGCGCAGACGCCCAAGGGCAAGGTCAACCTGCTCCCCAACGAACAGTGGGTGTCGCTGTTCAACGGCAAGGATCTCACCGGGTGGGTCAAGGTCGGCGCCGAGAATTGGACCGTGGAAAACGGCACCATCCACGGGCAGGGGGTGACCAAACAGTACGGCTACCTCATGACCGAAAAGGACTACAAGGATTTCTGGCTGTCCCTGCGCTTCAAGTGCGAGGACGACGGCAACAGCGGAATCTACTTTCATACCCGCTTCAAGCCGGGCACGGTGGATGTCGCCTCGGGCATGCAGTTCGAAATCGACCGCACCGCGAATCACCATGTCGGCGGCCTGTACGGCGACGATCGCGGCTGGATCGCGTGGCCTTCCCCGGAATATGAGTACGTAATGCGTCCCACCGATTGGAACGACATGCTCATGAAGGTGGAAGGCAATCACATGATTTGCATCCTCAACGGGATCACCGTGATCGATTTCACCGACCCCAAGCCCAAATCGTTCGATGGCGGGATCGCCCTGCAACTGCACTCCGGCGGGGAAGGCAATATGCGGTTCAAGGATCTCGCGGTGCGCGACCTCTCCCGGCGGTAGCGTAGCCTTTCAGGCTGCCATGACCCCATTCGTGGGGGCATGTCTTCTCTTTCTCCGGTTTTCGCCGTTTCCTGCAAACTTTTTCTCCCGAGCGGCGTACTTACTTTGTAAGCCATGGCCAGATTCCTGTTTGACCTCCGATTTGCGCTGCGCAGCCTGCGGCGCAGTCCGCTCTTCACCTTGGTCGCCGTGGCCTCGCTTGCTCTCGGCATCGGCGCCAATACCGCCATCTTCACCCTGATCGACCAATTGATGCTGCGCCTCCTGCCCGTGGCGCGGCCCGAACAGCTCGTCATGATCTGGTCCACCGGGCCCCACATGGGAAGCAATCGCGGACCGCGCATGGCGTCCTACCCCATGTACCAGGATTTCCAGAAGAAGGCGCAGGCGTTTTCCAGCGTGTTCTGCCGCTTCGGCGCCGCCGTTTCCCTCAGCTTCAGCGGCCAGACCGAGCGCGTCGACGCGGAACTGGTATCCGGCAACTATTTCCAGACCCTGGGCGTGCGCCCGGCCATCGGGCGCGTGTTCTCTCCCGAGGAGGACGACCGCGTCTACAAAGGCCATCCCTCCGTCGTGCTGAGCCACGATTATTGGGTGACGCGTTTCGCCGCCGATCAGAACGTCATCGGCCGGAAGCTCCTGGTGGACAACTACCCCATGACCATCGTGGGCGTATCCGCGCAGGGGTTCACCGGCCTGGACCCGGCGCGCTCGCCGCAGATCCGGATCCCCATTCAGATGAAGCCCCTGCTGACGCCGGGGTGGGACGATATCGGCAACCGCCGCAGCCAGTGGATCCAGATCTTCGCGCGCATGAAACCGGGGTTCACCGTGACCTCCGCCCAGGCGTCGCTCCAGCCGCTGCTCACCCAGATTCTGCGCGAAGAACTGGCCCAGCCGGAATTGAAGGATGTCTCGTCCTACAACCGGGGCCGATTCCTGGCGAGAAAGATCCGCATGGAGCCGGCGGCCAACGGCTACTCCGAGATGCGGCACAGTTACGCCACCGCGTTGACGGTGCTGATGTGCATGGTGGCCCTGGTGCTGTTGATCGCCTGCTTCAACGTGGCCAATCTGATGATCGCCCGCGCCATCTCGCGGCAGAAGGAAGTGGCCGTGCGTCTTGCCGTGGGAGCTTCCCGCTGGCAGTTGCTGCGCCAGTTATTCATCGAGAGTCTGGTTTTGTCCTTAGCGGGCGGCGCGGCCGGGCTGTTTCTGTCCGTAGCCATCATCCGCGGCCTGCTGCACTTCCTTCCCGGCGATACTTCCACGCTGATGCTGCGCGCCGCGCCGGACCTCCGCATCCTGGCCTTCAATGGCGCGCTCGCCCTGCTCACCGGCGTGCTGTTCGGCCTCGCCCCCGCGCTCCAATCGCTCAAGGTGGACCTGTGGAACACGCTCAAGGACGTGGTGGGCGCGGTCTCCGGAGGCGGCGGCTCGGTGAGACTCCGCAAAACCCTGGTCACCGCGCAGGTGGCGTTTTCCTTCCTACTGCTCGTCGGGTCCGGACTTTTCGTGCGCACCCTGGCGAATTTGAAGCAGACTAACGCCGGCTTCCAGGGTCTCGACAACCTGGTGACCTTTCAGGTAGACCCGGCGCTCAACGGTTACTCGCTGCCACGCTTGCAAACCTTCTACCGGCAACTGCTCGAAAATGTGCGCACCACCCCGGGCGTGAAATCGGCGAGCTTCGCCATGGTGCCGGTGCTCGTCGGCGGCGAGTGGGATTCCACCATGTCGGTGGAGGGCCACCAGAACCAGGACAACGAAGATAACCAGGCCTTCATGAACGGCCTGTCCGCCGGCTACTGGAAGACCATGGGCGTGCCACTGGTGGCCGGTCGCGATTTCGACGATCGCGATGCCGGCAAGAAGATTGCCGTGGCGATTGTGAATCGCAAGTTCGCCACCCACTTCTTCGGTGACAAGAGCCCACTCGGCCGCCACGTCGGCTTCGGCGACGGTCCTAAGACGAAGCTGGATATCGAGATCGTCGGCGTGACGGAGGACTCGCTCTACGAGGGGCCGCGCGAGGGCGTGCACCGCCAGGTGTTCGTGCCCTTCTCGCAATCCACCTACCCCGCCGGCGTGGCGTTCTACGTCAGGACGTCCATGGACTCGAAAAGCATGTTTACCGCCCTGCGGCGCAAGGTTCAGGAACTCGATGGCGGCATGCCGGTCTACGACATGAAAACGCTGGAACGCCAACTGGACGAGACCCTCAGCACGGAGCGTCTGATTGCCGTGCTGTCGGCGGCTTTCGGTCTGCTGGCCACGGTGCTGGCGGCGCTCGGGTTGTACGGCGTCATGGCCTTCATGGTGGCGCGCCGCACCAAGGAGATCGGGCTCAGGATGGCGCTCGGCGCGCCGCAGGGGCAGGTGGTATGGATGGTCATGCGGGAGACCCTGGTGCTGGTGGCCGCCGGCCTCGCCATCGGGATTCCGGCGGCGCTGACGGTGAGCAAATATGTCTCCACGCAGTTGTTCGGCGTCAAAGCCACCGATTTCGCTTCGGCGGCCGCGGCACTCGTCATTCTGGCACTGGTGGCGGCGGGCGCCGGTTTCCTGCCGGCGCGGCGCGCCAGCACCATCGACCCGATTCAGGCATTGCGATATGAATAAAGGAGAGACGCGATGAAGTATGTTGCCATTGCATTGTTGGCGGTGATGCCGGTCCTGGCGGAGCGCTGGGAACGGTGTCAGCAGGCGCGCGCTGGGCTAGCCGAAGCCCGCCGCGAGATACGGCGCGAAATGGACTCGGCGCATCGCGAATGGCGCATCGAATTCCGCCAGGTCCGCGAGGAAATGCGCCGCTCCTGGCGTTAGGTGGGACAGGCCTCCTGGCCTGTCGCTTCAGCCTGCCTTTTCTCGGCTTCTCGTGCCGCTATGCCACCAATCGCATGGCTTTCCGCTTCCACAAAAAGACGCGCTTGGTAAGCTCGTCAGCGCCTTTAGCAAGATCGTGCGCGGACCTGTCGACAGACCTGGCTGCCTTTCCAATCTGTCGCGAAGTGCGTTTGGCCTGGTCACGCACGGCTGCGCGGCGCTGCTTTCCCCGCGCTGGGTCCAAGAAAAACATCAAACCGCCGCCCAAACCGATTCCCGCGAGCCCCACGATTAGACCTGTTTTACCTTGCATTGAATCATCTCCATTCCAATAGTTTTCATCTTGACCCTGTAACAATTGCATACCGCGCAGGGCAGCAAGGGTGCAATGTGCAATTCGCGTTCCAATCTGCGAATCCTTCCCGCCCGGGAACTCCGCGGACCGGCTACGGACATCGGATTGCATGGAGAAGAAACCGAAATGAAACAAGCCGGCCGGCGGAATCCCCGGCGCTGACGTGGACCGCGTGTCACGGGAGAAATCCGCGGCCATGGGTGGAAACGGCTTCCGGACGCTGGCCGGATCGCCGGGACGAATCCGCCAGTTCCATGTGTATGGAGTATACTGTGGAGTAGATTCCACATATGGAAACGATCCAGGTTGTTCGCGATACGAAGCTCCGACAGGCGACCGACCGGGCCGCGCATCGTACCAAGCGGAATCGCTCTGCGTTGATTCGCGACGCGCTCCGAGAACACCTCCAGAGATTGGAGATCCGAGCTCTCGAGCAGCGTGACCGCGACGGCTATGCGAACGGGCCACAGATGCACGATGAAGCCCTTGTTTGGGAAGCGGAGGCGGCGTGGCCGGCGGAATAGCCCGAGGGGACATCCGTCTTTACCAGTTTGTACCACCGGCCAAGAAGAGACCGGTAGTGGTGCTGACACGCGACAGCGCCATTGCCTATTTGTCGACCGTGACTGTAGCCCCAATCGCGTCCACCATTCGCGGAGTGCCATCCGAGGTGGTACTATCGATTCCGTGAGTAGCGCTCCCGTGAGAGGCCAACTCGCCTCTTGAAGTAGAACCGCGTACACGTCGTAGCTCTCTTTCAAGCACTCCCGCGCGGAGGTAACCGTCAAACTCGGCTAGATTTGCCTCTGTCTTTTCTAGATTCCGCTCAAGTTCCAGCGACCTAG
>Ga0209638_1000745_pt1 | contig 21444 bp, 14 predicted proteins | sample BarGraNGADG00211_FD_184490 | JGI IMG/M metagenome (GOLD analysis project Ga0209638, IMG submission 184490) | Arctic peat soil microbial communities from Barrow, Alaska - Barrow Graham LP Ref core NGADG0002-211 (SPAdes) (version 2) | ecosystem: Environmental > Terrestrial > Soil > Wetlands > Peat...
GGAAGGGCTGTGGCCCGCGATGCGCGCCCCGAGCTCGGCGCGCGAGTGGATGTCGAGCTTTCGGTACGCCCGGGCGAGGCTCGACTCGACGGTCTTCGGGCTGATGAAGAGCGCGGCGGCGACCTGCCGATTGGTCAACCCGCTTGCCGCCAGTTCGGCGATGCGCCACTCGGCCGGTGTTAGCGTGTCCCGGCTCGTCGGACGCCCAAGCGGGCGCAGCTCTCGTCCGGTTCGCACCGCCCAGAGGGGCGCACCGAGGTCTTCGAAGATGGCACGCGCCTGCTCGAGGGATTCGCGCGCGCGACGCCGCTCGTTCCTGCGCCGCTGTAGAAGACCGAGCACGAGCAGCGTCCGCGCACGCTCGAACGGCACCGGCACCCGCTCGTGTTCAGTGAGTGCATCCTGGAGGGCGTCCTCGGCCGCCTCGAGCTCGCCATGAGCCGAGAGAAGCAGCCCGCGGCAGCGCGCCCCGGTCGCGAGGGACCACGGGACCCGGCTCGCTCGGGCTCGGGTTTCGAGCTCTCCGAGCACGGCTTCGGCCCGCTCGAGCTTGCCGGTGCTGATCAGAGCTTCGATCAGATCGGCGTGGATTCGGAAGACGCCGGGTTCGCGGATCCCGGAGCTCTCCGTCAGCTCGAGCGTTCGTGAGAGGTGACGCTCGGCGGCGGGCGCGTCTCCGAGCGAGAGCTCGAGGAATCCGAGCACGCGGAGATAGAGAGGAGCGGCCATCGGCTTTCCCTCCGCAACGTCGAGGCGTGCCGCAACGGTCGCACGGGCCCGCTCGACGTTGCCGAGGTGAGCGTCGATAAGCGCGCGCATCGCCGGCGGCCCTTCGAAGCTCTGCCCGAGCTGCTCCGCGAGTTCGAAGCTCTCCTCGGCGTAGCGCGATGCCAACGACCAATTGCCACACCAGCACTCGAGCTGGGCCAGGTGCATGAGCTGATTCGGCAGCGAACTCTCGTCGCCCTCCTGGACGGCTTGCGACAACGCCTGCTCGAGACGCACACGAGAGCCGGCGAAGTCGTCGACGTACTTCAGCCACTGGCCGAGCTGCGACCCGACCCGAGAGCGATGAATGCTCTCTGCGGCTCGCGATTCGGATTGAAAAGCGCGCGCGATCAGGTCGGCTGGCAGGCCGCGCCCGAGGAGCAGACTGGAGCGAGCGGTCGCCAGGAGCGCGTCGATGAGCGTGTCCGGGTCGGCGGCGTCCCCTGCCGCCTCGACCAGCTCGAGCGCCGCCCGGGCATGGCGCTCGCAACGCGCGGCATCGAAGTCGCAGTAGACCGCCAACTCCGCGTGACAGGCCGCCTCCAGGGCGCTGTCCCCCAGCGCCGCAGCCAACGCCTGTTCGCAACGTGCGATCGCCGGCCGGCTGCCTTCGCCCCAGTAGTCGAGCCCGGCAAGGTCGAGGAGAGCTCTCGCGCGAAGTGGGCCCGGACGGTCGGTGACGGCGAGCACGACGTCGCGTGCACGTTCCGGGTCGCCGGCCTCGACGAGGTAATAGCCAAGCTCGAGCGCGCGCCGGTCGCGGTCGTCGCGGGCGTCTGCCGGAGTCAGCCGAATCGCGAGCTCGGCAAGCTCGACGGCGGCCTCCGGCGCGCCGCGCCGCCGAACATCGCTCGCTGCGTCCGCAACCGTGAGCGCAACCACGTTGTCCGGTTCCTCCGTGCAGAGCGCCAGGTGCCGCGCGCGCTGCTCCGTGCTTTCGGCCAGCGCTGCCAGCTGCCGGTGCACTCGCCGCCGCTCCTCGTTCGAGACGGCAGCGTAGATCGCCGACGCGAACAACGGATGCTTGAAACGCACCAACTCACCTTCGACAACGATCACCCCCGCCGCCTCCGCGCCTGCCAGCCGCGCGAGTATCTGCTTCAACGATCCCCGCAGCGCCCGCCGCAACGCGCCGACCGTCGGGTTCGGCATGGCCGCCGCAAACGACAGCATCTCCCGGGTCGCCCCCGGCAGCATCCGCAACCTGCCCGCGACCAACTCGCGGACGTCTTCAGGAACGGGAAGCGCCTCGCCCGCCGCAGGCGGCCCCGCCCGCAGAAGGGACGAAGCGAGCTCGAGCGCGAAAAACGGGTTGCCGCCCGTCGCGCGATGGATCCGGAGAAGCTCGGCCCGGCTAAACGTCGCGTCAAGCCGTGCCTTGATCAACTGATGCAGCGCCCCCGCGCTCAACGGACCAACCCGAATGACTTCGAGTCGCCCGCCGCCGAGCGAACGGTCGAGACCCAGAGGAACAGAGCTGCCAGTACGCAGCGAGAGGAGGAATCCGACCGGGCGACCCTCGAGTCTTCGAGCCGCGAACTCGAGCACCCGCGCCGAGGGAAGATCGAGCCACTGCACGTCATCAACCGCGACGACAACCGGCGTCGATGCCGCGAGCAGGCCCAACACCGACACCGCAGCGGTCGCGACCGCGCGCTGACCGGCGACCGCATCGCCATGGTCCGCTCGCAACAGTGCCACCTCGAGCGCATCGCGCTGAGGCGCCGGAAGCGTCGCGAACTCACTCGGCTCGACGTCCGCGAACAGATCCGCCAAGGACGAGTAGGAGAGCGCCGTCTCGACCTCGGCAGGCGCACACGAAAGCACCCGGACATCGGCTGCCCGGGCGCCGACGACCCCTTCGCGCCACAACGCCGTCTTGCCGATCCCCGCCTCACCCTCAAAGACGCAGGCAGCCGGGCCGACAGCCAAGGAGTCGAGAAAGCGTCCGACGACCTGCAACTCCTCATCTCGGCCAAGAACAACGCTCGTCATCGACCGAGCCTAGGAGCAGGCACAACCGTCCGCAACTGAACCTCGGCCGTTCGTTGACGAGGCCGCCAAGTAGGTCGTGTTTGTGGATGTGCCGTGCCCGGCCGCGGACTGGCACCGCCGGGCGTTCGTGGAGTCGCCGGTCGTCGCCGCCAAGGAGCGCCCCCGCTGCTCGCGGATCTCGATGGGGTGCCAAACGCGGGTTCGAGTCCCGTCGCTCCCGTTTCAAAAAGCCGTCACGGCCGGATGGCCGCGCCGTCGACCGACTCGCAGACGGAGAAGCGCCCCTCGCGTCCGGTGCGCTCGCGGTACGCGGCGACGATGGCGGCCGCGAGCGCGTCGGCGCCGATCGCGTCGGCGAGGACGACGATTGAGCCGCCGAACCCGCCGCCTGTCATGCGCGCCGCACGGGCGCCGTGCTCGTAGGCGAGGTCGACGAGCAGGTCGAGCTCAGGTGTCGAGACCTCGAAGTCGTCGCGGAGGCTGTCGTGGCCGGCGCGGAAGAGCGGGCCGAGCGCGCCGACGTCCCCGGCCTCGAGCGCGGAGACGACTCGCCGGACGCGCTCGTTCTCGGACGTCACGTGACGGATACGGCGCGGGTCGCCGCGCTCGACCTCGGCACGGCGCTCCGCGTAGCCCGAGTACTCGAGCGCGTGGCGGACGCCGGAGTCGATCACGACGATTGCGACTCCGGCCGGGAGCGGGACGTAGCGGTACTCCTCGCTGCCGCAGTCGAGGAGGAGCGCGTGGCCGCGGTGGGCGAGGAGGACGCACGCCGGGTCCATCAGGCCGCAGGGGACGCCGACGGCACTGCGCTCCGCCTCCTGCATGAGCCGCGCGAGCTCGAGCGGGTCGAGCTCGAACGACGCCGTGCTGCACAGCGCGAGTGCGAGCGACACCGTCAGCGCCGCCGACGACGACAGCCCGCTCCCGATCGGGACCGTGGACGACAAGACCGCGTCGATGCCGGCGTCGGGTCGTCCGCGCTCGTGAAGCAGCGCGACGACCGCGGCGACATAGCGGCCCCAGCCCGCGGCGGCACCGCTCCCGTCCGCGCCGATCTCGACCACGTCGCCGAACGCGAGCGAGCGGACGCGGACGAGCCCGTCGAGCGGCTGCCACGTCACCGTCGTACCGAGATCGATCGCGACGGGAAGCACGAGCCCGCCCGAGTAGTCGGTGTGCTCCCCAATCAGGTTGACGCGCGCGGGAGCGAAGACGGTGCCGCCGCTCACGCGGGAGCGGGCGCGGCGGCGGCGTCGATCTGGAGCCGCTTCAGCCGGCGCATCACATCGTTGCCGCCACGCCCAAAGAGATCGTGGAGCTGCACGTACTCACCGTAGAGGATGTCGTACGCCTCACGGTTCTCGAGCCGAGGCGCGTAGCTCGTGTCGCTCAGATGCGCCATCGACCGCGACGCGTCGCCGATCGAGTCGTGGCCGCCGGCGGCGGCGCCCGCAGCGACGGCGCCGAACATCGCCGCGCCCAGCGCAGGCGCCTGGCGCGAGCCCACGACCGCGATCTCGCGGCCGGTGACGTCCGCGAACACCTGCATCACGAACGGGTTGCGGTCGGGCAGGCCTCCGCATGCGACGATCGCGCCGACCGGGAGCCCCGCGCGCTCGAACGCCTCGACGATCACCCGGGTGCCGAACGCCGTCGCCTCGATCAGCGCGCGGTAGATGTCGGGCGCACGGGTCGCGAGCGTCATCCCGACGAGCAGCCCGCGCAGGTCGGCGTCGACGAGCACCGAGCGGTTGCCGTTCCACCAGTCGAGCGCAAGCAGGCCCGTCTCGCCGGGCCGAAGCGACGAGGCCTCCTCGGCGAGCACGTCGTGGACGTCGATCCCGCGCGTCCGCGCCGCGTCGTGGTACTCGGGGGGGACGGCGTGCTGCGTGAACCACCCGTAGATGTCGCCCAGCGCCGACTGGCCCGCCTCGTAGCCGAAGTAGCCGGGGACGATGCCGTCCTCGACGACGCCGCACATGCCCTCGACGTGCACGAGCTCGTCGCCGAGCAGCAGATGCCCGTTGCTCGTTCCCATGATCATCACGAGCGTCCCCGGCACGGTGACCGTCGTCGCCGGTACGGAGCCGTGGAAGTCGACGTTCGCGACCGCGACCGGCGTGCCCGCATGCAGGCCCGTCCAGGCGGCCGCACGCTCGCTCAGCACGCCTGCCCGGGCACCGGGCGGCAGCAGTGTCCGCGACATCTTCTCGTCGACGACGTGCGCGAACCGAGTGTCGAGCGCGGCGAAGTAGTCGGACGCGGGGAATCCGTCGCGCTTCGACCACATCGCCTTGTAGCCGGCGGTGCACGCGTTGCGACTCTCGACGCCGGTGAGTTGCCAAACGACCCAGTCGCACGCCTCGATCAGCCGGTCAGAGCGCGCGTACACCTCCGGCGCCTCGTCCAGGATCTGCAGCGCCTTCGCGAAGAACCACTCGGACGAGATCCTGCCGCCGTAGCGCGGCAGCCACGGCTCGCCGCGCTCGAACGCAACGGCGTTGATGCGGTCGGCCTCCGGCTGCGCGGCGTGGTGCTTCCACAGCTTCACCCACGCGTGCGGGTCGCGGCGAAGATCGTCGAGCTCGCAGAGCGGCGTCCCGTCGGCGAGGGTCGGCAGCATCGTGCACGAGGTGAAGTCGATCCCGATCCCGGCCACCTCGTCCGGCGAGACGCCGGTATCGGCGAGCAGGCGTCGCACGGCGGTCTGGAGGCTGCGGACATAGTCGCGCGGATCCTGCAGCGCCCAGTCCGGCTCGAGCTCGACGTCCTCGTCCGGAGCGGGGAGCCGCGCATCGATCACTCCATGCTCGTACGCCTCGACGCTCGTGCCGACCTCGCGCCCGTCCGCGCAGTCGACGAGCACGGCGCGCGCCGACTCGGTGCCGAAGTCGATGCCCAGCGCGAGCGTCACCGCGCCGGCTCCACGACGATCTTCAGACCGCGCCGCTCGACGAGGTCGCGGAACGCCTGCGGCCCCTCTGCGAGCCCGTACCGCGCAGTGACTAGCGCGCCGAGCTCGACGCCACCGCTCTCGGCGAGCCGGATCGCGCGCGGCAGATCGCTCGCACGCATCCGCCGGCAGAACGCGAGGGCCAGCTCCTTACGACGGGCCGCGGCTGCGTGAAACGACGACCGGTCGCCGTCGGGGATGCCGACGAGCACGACCCGTCCAGCGGGCCTCACCGCGGCGATCGCCGCGTCGAGCGCCTCATCGTCGCCGGCCGCCTCATACGCGACGTCGACCTCGACCCCGGCCGGCTCGGAGCTGCGCGCGCCGAGCTCCCGAGCGGCCGCGGCCCGGTGCGCAAGGGGATCGGCCGCCAGCTCCACCCGCACGCCTGCGGCGCGCAGCGCCTGCACGAGCAGCAGCCCGAGCGGTCCGCACCCGAACACCGCGGCCGTCGACCCCGCCGACGCGCCGCCTAGATCGACGGCATGCAGGGCGACCCCAAGCGGCTCGAGCAGCGGCGCCGCCTCGTCCGCGACCGCGTCCGGGAGCGCGTGGACGAGCTGGTCCGGCCACGCGACGAGCGTCCGCAGTGCGCCGTCCGTCGATCCATGCCCCGCGAAACGCAGGTCGGCGCACAGGTGCCCCTGCCCCGCAAGGCAGAGCGGGCACCGTCCGCAGGGCACCGCCGGGTCGAGCACGACGCGCTCGCCCGCGCGCGGCCCCTCGACGACGACGCCGGCAAACTCGTGGCCGAGGACGAGCGGCGCGCGCAGCACCGCGTCGCCGATCCCGCCTTCGAGGAACCAGTGCCGGTCGGAGCCACAGAGGCCGACCCCGCGGATGCGCACGAGCACCTCCCCCGGCTGCGGCTCGGGATCCGGCTCCTCGTGCAATTGCAACTCGCCGGCCGCGTGGAGACGCAGCGCATTCACGCCGGTTGCCCGTAATAGGCCCCGGCGCCGTGCTTGCGCGCGAAGTGCTTCTCGAGCAGCTCCGGCGGGATCGCCTCGATCCCGGCCGCGAGCTGAAACGAGCGGTACGCGTTCGCCGCCACCGCCTCCAGGGCGACCGCGTTCTCGACCGCATCCTCGACCTCGGCGCCCCAGACGAACGGTCCGTGCGACGCGACGAGTGCAGCCGGCAGCTCGAGCGGATCGAGCCCGCGTTCCACGAACGCCTCAACGATCACCGCCCCCGTCCGCTCCTCGTAGTCGCTCTCGATCTCCGCCGCGGTCAGCTGCCGCGTCACCGGCACCGGCCCGTGGAAATGGTCGGCGTGCGTCGTGCCGAGGCACGGCAGCTCGCGCAGAGCCTGCGCCCACGCCGTCGCAAACGGCGAATGCGTGTGCACGACGCCTCCGACATCGGCGAACGCCCGGTAGAGGGCGAGGTGCGTCGGCGTATCGGAGGAAGGCCTCCGTGTCCCGGCCACGACCTCACCGCCCACGAGGTTGACGATGGGCACGTCCTCGGGCCGAAGCGCGCCGTACGCGACGCCGCTCGGCTTGATCGCCATCACGCCGGCCGCACGGTCGGCGGCGCTCGCGTTCCCGAACGTGAGCACGACGAGGCCCGCGTCGACCAGCGCGAGGTTCGCGGCGACGACGCGCTCGCGCAGCTCGTCGAACACCTACAGCCCCCCGGCGAGCCGGTAGTACGCCTGGTTCCAGCGCAGCTCGCGCGTGAAGTCGCGCATACGCGTCTCGGCGTCGATGACGACGAGCTCGATCCCGGCGATCTCTGCAAAGTCAGCGACGATCTCCGTATCGAGCTGGCCACTGAGCACGGTGTGATGCGGACCGCCGGCGACAAGCCACGCCTCGGCGGCCGTCGGGAAGTCCGGCCGCGGCCGCCACAGCGCCCGCGCGACCGGGAGCTTCGGCAGCGGCTCGTCCGGAGGGACCACCTCTACCTCGTTCACGAGCAGCCGGAAGCGATCGCCGAGATCGACGAGCGCGATGTTGACGGCAGGGCCGGTTCGCGCCGTGAAGACGAGCCGCACGGGGTCTCCCCGGCCGCCGATCGAGAGCGGGTGGATCTCGCACGACGGCCGCCCATCCGCGATCGACGGGCACACCTCGAGCATGTGCGCACCGAGCACGCGCCCGCCGCCCGGTGCAAAGTCGTATGTGTAGTCCTCCATGAAGGAGCTGCCGCCGTCGATCCCGGCGGCCATCACTTTCACCGCGCGCACCAGCGCCGCGGTCTTCCAGTCGCCCTCGCCGCCGAACCCGTAGCCGTCCGCCATCAGCCTCTGGACTCCGATCCCCGGCAGCTGCGGCAGGTCCCCGAGATCCTCGAACGTATCGGTGAAGGCTTTGAAGCCGCCCGCGTCGAGGAAGGAGCGGAGCCCCGCCTCGATCCGCGCTGCGTCGCGCAGCGACACGCGCCGCTCGCCGCCCTCGCGCAACGCCGGGACGAGGTCGTATAGGTCCTCGTACTCCTGCGTCAGCGCGTCCACCTCCGCGTCGGCGACCTCCTGCACAGCACGGGCGAGGTCGCCGACGCCGTAGCCGTTCACCGAGAACCCGAGGCGGAGCTGCGCCTCGACCTTGTCGCCCTCGGTGACGGCGACTTGGCGCATGTTGTCGCCGAAGCGCGCGACCTCGAGCCCCTGCAGCTCGTGCCAGCCGCAAGCCGCTCGCGCCCACGCGCCGACGCGGCGCACGACCGCCGGGTCGCGCCAGTGCCCCACGACCGTCTTCCGGCGCAGCCCCATCCGCGTCTGCATGAACCCGAACTCACGGTCGCCGTGCGCCGACTGGTTGAGGTTCATGAAGTCCATGTCGATCTCCGACCACGGCAACTCACGGTTGAACTGCGTGTGGAGATGGAGCAGCGGCTTCTGCAGCGCGTCGAGGCCGGCGATCCACATCTTCCCCGGCGAGAAGGTATGCATCCATGCGATCACGCCGATGCATGTGTCCGCCGCGTTCGCGGCGAGCGCGACGCGCCGGATCGAGCCCGCGCTCGTGGCGACCTCCCTGTGTACCACGCGCACTGGAATCTCCGGCTGCGCGTCGAGGCCGGCGGCAACCTCACGTGCATGCGCCTCGACCTGCCGCAGCGTTGCCTCGCCGTACATCTCCTGGCTCCCGGTGACGAGCCAGATCTCGAGGTGCCCGAGCGCCTCAGGCGCCATCGTTCGGGATCTCCTCGAGCTGGCTGCGGTAGCTCGAGATCATCAGCTCGGTGAGCTTCTCGAGCGACGTCTCGTGCACCGGCTGGTCGATGGTGATCCGACCGCCCTGCATGACGTTGATGCGGTCGCAGAGCTCGAAGAGATGGGCGTAGTTGTGGTCGATCACGATGATCGAGACCCGGCCGCTCGAGGCGAGATCCTTCACGAGGTCGATGATGAGCCTCGACTCGCGTGCGCCCATGGCGGCGAGCGGCTCGTCGAGCAGCAGGATCTTCGTCGCTGCACGCACGGATCGGGCGACGGCGACCGCCTGTCTCTGGCCACCTGAGAGCTGCGCGGCCTCGGCATCGACGCTCGGCACGTGCACGTTGATGTCGTCGAGGTACTGACGCGCGAGCTTGCGCATCGTGCCCTTGTCGAGGAAGCGAAGGGGGCCGAGCTTTGTCACCTCGTGGCCGAGGAACAGATTGAGGTACACCGGGAGCTGCGGGATCAGCGCGAGATCCTGGTAGACGGTCTCGATCCCGTGTGCGCGGGCGGCCTGGACCGAGTGGAAGTGGACGCGCTCGCCGCCGACCATGACGTCGCCGCCGTCCTGCTGGTGGAAACCGCTCAAGATCTTGACGAGCGTGCTCTTACCGGCTCCGTTGTCGCCGACGAGCCCGAGCACCTCGCCCTGGCGCAGGACGAGGTCGATGCCGCGGAGGACGACGAGTGCACCGAAGCGCTTCGTCACGTCGCGCACCTCGAGCGCAGGCTCGCCCGATCCAGACCCGGGCGGTGTCGGCTGCGCGGGCTGGACGCTCATGCCGCCCTCGAGCGGGCGATCAGCCGGTCGAACTGCGCGTTCAACGCCATCGCGAAGATGATCACCACGCCGACCCAGACGTAGAAGTCGTTCGTGCTGACCCCGATCAGCGTGAGCCCGTCCTCGAGGATGCCGATCAGGATCGCGCCGATGAAGGCCCCGATCACCGTCCCGCGCCCGCCCGTCAGCGCGGTGCCGCCGATCACGCAGGCGCCGACCGCGTAGAGGATGTAGTCGACGCCGAAGTTGCCGGGGTCGAGGCTCCCGTACTTGACCGCGTCGACGATGCCGACGAGGCCGGCGAGGAAGGAGCAGAGCACGAAGCTCCACACCTTGACGCGCTTGACCGGCACGCCCGCCTCGGCTGCCCCGAGCAGGTTCCCGCCGGTGGCGATGATCCGGACGCCGAAACGTGTGCGTCTGAGCAGCACGGTCATGAGGATCGTGATCGCCGCCACCCAGAGGATCTCCGACCACAGCCAGGCGCCCATCAGCTGGCTCGAGAAGTTCGGCGACCCGTTCGACGACGACAGCGGGATCGGCGTCCCCTGGGTCATGTCCGAGTAGATGAGCACGAGCCCGAAGAGGATGAAGTTCATCGCCAGGGTCGTGACGAAGGACGGCACGTTCAGGAGCACGGTGATCAACCCGTTGATCGCGCCGACACCGCAGACCACGAGGAGCGCGAGCAGGATGGCAAACACGAGCGGCACGCCGAGGTTGTGCAGCCAGTACTCGACCCACGGCGCGAACAGGAAGACCTGGCCGGCCGACAAGTCGATCTCGGCGAGCACGAGCAGCAGCACCTCTCCGACGGCGATCGCCCCGATCGGCCCCGCATAGCCGGCGGCCGAGCTGAGGCTGAGGGAGTCGGTGAACGTCGACCCGGCCCTGATGGTGAAATACGCGAACAGCCCGACTGTGATCAGGACCGGCGTGAGCTCGCGCTGGTAGAGGAAGAGGCGCAAGACACGACCCCCGATCGCCATGGCTCCACGCCGCTGCCCCGGCGGTCTGGCCGCCGGGGCAGTCATATCCGTTGGAGCGCCGGAACGCACGCTCGCGACGATTAGTGCGGGATCGAGACGGGTGGCTTCAGCGTCTGCTGCTTGGAGCTCGTCCCGTCGAACCGGTTCTTCGCAAGGTACGGCTTGACGGTCTCCTTGACGACGATGCCGAGCCCGGTGTCGGTGTTGGTCGGCTTCATCAGCCCACCCGAGACGTTGAACAGATAGAGCTGCATGATCGTGTCGAAGCCCTGCAGGTAGGCCTGCTGGTCGATCGTGAAGGTCAGGTTGCCGGCGTCGATGCCCTGCACGACAGGCGTCCCGACGTCCCATCCCGCCCCGCCGACCTTCCCCTTCAGGTTGTTCTTCTGGATGAACTGCGCAATGGCGTCGCTGTCTCCGCTGTCCACGCCGAACATGAACTTCACGTCCTTGTGGCCGGCGTACCACGCGGAGATCTTGTTGTACTCCGGTGCACCCTCGGTCGCCGAGGTCCCGACCTCGACGAACTTGACGCCCGCCTTCGCCAGGACCGGCTTCGCGCCGTCGATGCGGGGCTGGATGTTCCCCGTTCCCGGTGTCGCGATGATCCCGGCGACGAGATCGCCCTTCTTGACTCCGGTCTTGAGGATCTGCGCTGCAACCGCCGCTCCCGCGGTCAGGTTGTTCTGGCCCACGTAGGCCAGCCGATGGTTGGCGACACCCGCTGAGACGTCGGCGTTGTACGCGATCACCGGGACGCCGTGGCTCAGCGCACTGTCCACGGGGGCGTTGAAGGCGGTGTTGTCGATCAGACAGCACCCGATGCCGTTCGCTTTGCCGGCGATGGCGGTGTTCAACGCCGCCACCATCTGGGAGACGATCGAGCTCGCCGAGCCGGTCCACTGGTACGAGCAGCCGGTCAGGGCGCAGGCGTCCTGAATGCCGTAGATCGTCGCCGTGAAGAACGAGTTCGTCGTCACGTGGTTGACCATCACGAACTTGTACTTCGGGTGGCTCGCGAAGAACGCGTTGTTGTTGTTGCGCTTGAAGGTCGCCGCGCTCGCCCCTTGCTCGCCCAGGATCTCGGCCAGGCCGCCGTAGAGCGGTACCGCTGCGGCCGCCACGCCTGCGTGGCGGAGGAAGCGTCGCCGCGAGAACTCGCGTTGTTCCTTGCTCACCTCGTCATGCCCGTCTGTTGCCATCCTTCCTCCTTCTCTTGGCCCCGATCTTGTCCCGATCCGACCGGCCTGCCGGCCCCGGAACGCGGCTGCTCGGTCGGACACTTTCCAAATCACCAGATCAATATTCGTATATAACAAGTCTCGATAGATTTCACAAGCGAGATCTCACGGCTCCCTCGATCCCAACGCTACGCCCGAGCCCGGGCGGCCCGCCGACGAGAACGACGTGGTCGTCTAAGCCAAGACCGCCGGGTGTGCGCTTGTCCGGCCTTTCCATTATCGTCGAAGACGACGATACTACGCTCGATTCCGAAACAATGAGGTCGCTACCCAGGCATGTACTCGTCCATTCGGACGGGAGACGGTTGCTCGTCTACGGGGAGCTGCGCGGCTCCCTCGACGAGGAGGGGCCGAGCGCGGCGGACGAGGGTTCCGAGATCCACAAGCGCCTCGACGTGTTCACCGAGGCGTGGGTCGGGATCGCGCCGGCGCGGAACACGCGGCCGCTGGACTCGCCGGCGGAGAGCGCGGACGCCCAGGGGTGCCCTTTTTGTCCAGGCGGGATCGAGGTTCCTTTTTCATACGACGCGGCCGTCTTCGACAACCGGTTCCCGTCGTTCCGTCCCAACCCGCCGCCGCCGCCGCGCCTCGACGGCCCGACCGGGCCGGCACAGGGGCGCTGCGAGGTCGTTCTCTACACGGACCGACACGACGCCTCGTTCGGAGAGCTGTCGCCGATCGAGCTCGTCCGCGTCGTCGCGGTCTGGATCGACCGCGCCCGCGAGCTCTGGGCGGACCCCGCCCATGCATATGTCTGCGTCTTCGAGAACCGGGGCGCCGAGGTCGGCGCCACCATCGCGCATCCACATGGGCAGATCTACGCGCTCGACCACGTCCCACCGGTCACGGCGGCAAAGTCCGAGGCGCACCACCGCCACCGGCGGCGCGAGGGACGCTGCCTCTCGTGCGCGGCGGCGCAGGCCGACGACCGCTCCGACCGCGTCGTCTCTGCGAACGAGAGCTTCGCCGTGGCCGTTCCCTTCGCGGCCAGATGGCCGTTCGAGGTGGTGGTCCGGGCGCGCCGGCACGGGCTTCGGCGGCTGGCTGACCTCGACCCCGAGGAGCAGCGCGACCTCGCCGTCGCCCTGCGCGACGTCACGCGCCGGTACGACGCACTCTTCGACTTCCAGCTGCCGTACATGATGGTCGCGCAGGAGGCGCCTCACGATCAGCCCGACTGGCACCTCGCGTTCGAGCTGTACCCGCTGCATCGCGCGCCCGGAGTGACAAAGATCCGGGCAAGCATGGAGACGGGGCTCGGACTCTTCCTCAACGACGTCGCGCCGGAGCACGCGGCGCGGCAGCTCGCCGGCCTGAATGTTCCCGTCGAGCCGATCGAGCTCGACGCGCTCTTCGCGGTCACGCAGCCGGATACGGCGATGATCTCGTGAGCGCGGAGGCGACAGAGCCGCCCGTCCCCGCCTCGCTGCGGCGCGAGCGCATGCTCGCGGAGATCCAGGAGCGCGAGTTCGTGCACGTCGGTGAGCTGAGCAACCGTTTCGGGGTCTCGGCGGTGACGGTGCGCGGCGACTTGGACTCCCTCGCCGCGAAGGGGAAGGTGCACCGCGTCCGCGGCGGTGCCATCCCGCGCCTGATCCGACGCCAGGAGCAGCCGTTCGAGGACAGCATCTCGAGCTTCGCGGCCGAGAAGGTCGCGATCGCGCAGGCGGCCGCGGCCCTGCTCGAGGACGGCGAGACGGTGCTCGTCGACGTCGGAACGACAGCGGCAGCAGCAGCTCGGGCGATCGCGGCGCGGGCGGAGCTCAGCGACGTGGTCGTCTTCACGAACGGGCTGAAGACCGCGCTCGAGCTCGAGCCGGCCACGCCGCGGATCACGGTGGTGGTGCTGGGCGGGACGCTGCGGCCGCTGCAGCATTCGCTCGTCGATCCGCTGGCGACGCTCATCCTCGACCAGATCTCGGTCAAGACGGTGTTGCTCGGTTGCAACGGCGTCGATCCGATCGGAGGCGTCACGAACATCAACCTGCCCGAGGCCGCCTTGAAGCAGCGGATGCTGGCCGTGGCGACGCGCAAGGTCGTGCTCGCGGACGGGAGCAAGCTCGGCCGCATCGAGGTGGCACGGCTCTGCAGCATCGCAGACATCGATTTGGTGATCACCGGCCGGTCGGCCGATCCGGCAGTGGTCGAGGCGCTGCGGGAACGCGACTGCGACGTTCACGTCGTGGGCTAGACCATGCGTGTGGAGGCGTTCCTGCTCCGGCGTTCCGAGCGCTGAGTTCTCAGTCGGCCCGGCCGTGCACGACGCGGACGCCGAAGCGCGCGGCTCCCGGCGACGACCCGCCGACGAGGCCCGCACCGAGAGACTCGGCGATCGCACGGACGCGCGGCTCCGCGTCCGTGTGCCCGAGGACGACGACGGCTCCGCCGCTCCCTCCGCCGCTGACGCGCGCCCCGATCAGCCCCTCGCGCATGCCGGCCTCGCGCACGACCTCGACGATCTCGTCCGTCCGCGCCACGCCGAGGCCGCAGCGCGAGTAGCCGGCGTGCGACTCGTACATGAGCTCGCCGATGCGGCGGAGAGCGTCCTCGGGCGGCTCCTCCCCCAGGAGGGCGAGAGCTTCGCGCGCGCGCGCGTGCTCCTCGAGCGGGAAGAGCGTCGCCGCGCGCACCCTGTACTCGACCGCGGGCTCGACCGCACTCAGCGGATCGGTGATGCCGTCGCGCAGGCCGAGGAAGTCGGCGCCGAGCATGCGCCGCGGCAGCAGCTGCGGGTCGACGTCGTCGCGCTCGAGCTCCGCAAGATGGTCGGCCGCACATTCGAGCAGCGCGTATCCCATGAATGCCGCGCAGCGGACGCGGCGATAGGCGTCGCCCGAGACGGCGTGCGGCAGGCCGGAGTCGATCGCCCACGCGGCGAGCGGACGCGGCAGTGGCACGGACGCGACGATCTCCGCGGGACGGCACAGGAGTGCAAGCAACTCGCCCTCCTCTCCGTGCATGACCGCCATCTGGTCCATCGCGCCGCACGGCGCGCCGGCGAAGATCTGCTCGGCCCGTTGCCCGAGTAGCGCGAGCTCGCGCGGCCCGTGCGCGGCGCCCAGGCAGGCGGCGGCCGCTTGCAGCACCGCGACCTCGACCGCTGCTGAGGAGCCGAGCCCCTTCCCCTCCGGGATCGACGAGGAGACGAGTACGCGCAGGCCGGCGAGCGGCAGGCCCTGCTCCCGGACGAGAAGCGCAACCGGGCCGAGCACGTAGGCGCCCCACGCGTCACGGCCGGTGAACGTCGCAGCGATCTCGTCGAGGGAAGCATGCGCGAGCACGTCCGCGTCGGCTGCGATGCGCCGCCCACCACTGACGGCGACCACGCGACCGTCCTCGGTCGGTTGCGCGGCGGCGAGAGCTGCGACACGCAGCGGCAGCTCGAGCACGAGCCCGCCGGAGTAGTCGGAGATCCCGCCGAGGATGTCGAGCCGGCCGGGCGCACGCGCGACCGAGACCGATATGCCGGAGGCGAAGAACGCGCTCGAGCCGACGAGACGGCAGAACGCATCGGCGTCCCCCAGATCGAGGAGCATGGGACCTCCGGCGCCCGGCTCAGTCGTCGCCATGGGCGAAGTTTCCCCCATCGACCGGTGCATAGCGAGCGAAACTCCGGCTGTCCGTGAGTCCTTCCATGAGGGTGAAATGCCGGAGTAGCCGCTGTCGGCTCTACGCCGGCGGCACGTTTGCGCCGGCCACCGCGGCGTCGGCGACCACGAGCTCCTTCGCGGCGAGCGAGGAGTAACGGCCGTTCCGGGCGACGAGCTCGGTGTGTGTGCCGCGCTCGACGACTCGGCCCGCTTCGAGGACGAGGATCTCGTCCCAGTCTTCGAGACCGACGGTGGTGTGGGTGATCGCGAGGATCCCGCGACCGTCGCGGTCGCGCGCGATTCCGGCCAAGAGCTGCCGGGCCGCGTGATCGTCGAGGTGGGCGGCGGGCTCGTCGAGGACGAGGAAGCGGGCGGGAGCGACGAGCGTGCGGGCAAGTGCGATCCGGCGCCGCTGGCCACCGGAAACGGCGAAGCCGTCCTCGCCGACCTCGGTCGCGACACCCTTGGGAAGGGAGGCGATCCAGCCGCCGAGGCCGGCGCGCGTGAGCGCGGCGGCGACCTCACCGTCGTCCGCCTCGGGGTTGCCGATGCGGACGTTGGCCGCGATGGTGGTCGTGAAGAGGTGAGCCTCCTGTCCGTCGAGGCGCACCGCGTGCCGAAGGTCGGACTGGGCGGCCGTGCAGAGGTCGGCGCCGCCGAGTGTGATCGTGCCGCTGTCGGGATCGTGAAAGCGGACGAGCAGGTGCGCGAGCGTCGTCTTCCCGGCGCCGCTCGGACCGACGACGGCGATCCTGGCCGCCGGCTGGAGGCGGAGCGAGACGCCGTCGAGAGCGGGTGCTGCCCGGCCCGGGTAGCGGACGGTCGCGTCTACGACCGCCAGGTCGCCTGTCCGGGGGAGCGGGCGGGGCTCCGGCGGATCGGCGACGGTCGGCTCGCGGTCGGTCACCTGCTCGAGCCGTCGGGCGGCGGCAGCGCACGCGCCGAGTTGCTGGGCAGCCTGGGGAAGCGGAGCGATCGCCTCGAAGGCCGCGAGCGCAGCGAGGACGAGCGCCGCCAGCAGCACCGAGTCGAGCCGGTGGGAGTTGACGGCGGGAACGGCAACGAGCGCGACCGCGAGCGCGAGCGCGCCGGCGAAGAGCACGCCCGCTCCGGCCGCGAGCCCGCCGGTGAGCGCGTCGCGCGCCTGAACACGGGCAAGCGTCGTCTCGCTGCGCTTGAGGCGGGCGGCCCAGTCTGCTTCGCGGCCGTAGACCGCGAGCTCCGGCGCTCCGGCGACGATCTCGAGGAGGTCGCCTGCCAGCGCGGCGCGCGCGGGCGCCTCGCGCCGCCCGGTCGTACGTGCGAGCGCAGCTGTGAGCGCCGGCAGGCCGAGCGCCCCGAGTGCAAGGCCGACGACCAGCAGCGCTCCCGCGGCGGGAAGCAGCGCACCGGCCCCGGCGCCGATCGCTGCGATCGTCAGGGCCGCGACGAGTGGCGGCGCAAGCCCGCGCAGGTAGAGATCCTGAAGCCGGTCGACGTCGGCGACGAAGCGGCTGAGCAGATCACCCGTGCGCAATGTCCCGAGCCCGGAGGGAACGAGCGGCGCGAGCCGGGCGAAGAAGCGCACCCGCAGCTCGGCGAGCATCCGGAACGCAAGGTCGTGGGAGGCCAGCCGCTCGGCGTAGCGCAGCAGCGCCCGCGCGATCGCGAGCGCGCGCACCGCGACGATGGCGACGGTGAGCGAGAGGATCGGCGGACGTTCGGCTGCTCGGCTGATCAGGTAGCCGGACGTTCCGAGAAGCGCCACGGCAGCGAGGACCGCGCCCGCTCCGCAGACGACTGCGGCGGCGAGGCGTCCGGGATAACCGCCGGCGAGGCGGGCCGCCCGCCAGAGCACCCCGGGTGTGCCCGCGCGCGTCGTGGCAGTTGTCGAGTCCTTCATGCAGCGGCTCCTGCCGCCGCGGCTTTGGCCGCCGCTCCCTCGCGCAGGCTCCAGGCACGCAGGCCGTCCGGGGTGAGCTCGACGACCCGGTCGGCGCCGGCGGCGAGCTCCGTGTTGTGCGCGACGAGCAGGGTCGTTCGGCCGGCCGTGAGCCGCTCGAGCGCGGCGCCGACGAGGCGCGCGGTCTCGGCGTCGAGGTGCGCCGTGGGCTCGTCGAGGACGAGCAACGGTGCGTCGCGAAGAAACGCCCGCGCGAGTGCGACGCGCTGCGCCTCGCCGGCAGAGAGGCGCCGGCCCCCCTCACCGATCCGGGTCGCGGCGCCGTCCGGTAGCGAGTCGACGACCGGATCGAGCGCAGCTGCGGAGATCGCCGCGCACACCGCTGCCTCCGGTGCGTCCGGTGCGCCGAGCCGGACGTTGTCTTCGAGCGTGGCCGCGAAGATCGTCGGACGCTGCGGAACCCAGGCAAGACGCCGGCGCCAGGCGACAGGGTCGACGTCGCGCAGATCGATTCCGTTGCAGCGAACCGCGCCTGACTCCGGATCGAGCAGCCGCAGCACGAGCGCAGCGAGCGTCGTCTTGCCTTCGCCGCTGGCGCCGACCAGCGCGACTCGCTCGCCCGGCTCGAGGCGCAACGAGACCGCCGCGAGCACCGGACGGCCCCGTCCAGGGTAGGAGACCGTCACGTCGTCGAGCACGAGGGCCGCGACCGCTGGGTCCGGAGCCGGCCGCGGTCGCGCGGGGGCACGCACGGCAACCGGCTCGTCGAGCACGGCCAGGATCTGCCCGGCGGCAGCGAGGCCGTCGGCGCCGGCGTGGAAGCTGGCTCCGAGCTGGCGGATCGGCTGATACAGCTCGGGAGCCAGGATCAGGACGGCGAGGCCGGTCCGCAGACTCAGGTGGCCCTCGGCGAGCTGGATGCCGACCGTCGCCGCGACCAGCGCGGTGCCGAGCATCGCGCACAGCTCGAGCACGAGCGCGCTGAGGAACGCGACACGCAGCGTCGCCATCGTCTCCCGCCGGTACGCCTCCCCGACCTTGGCCAGCGTCGCCGCCTGCTCCCCGTCTCGATCGTGGGCGCGAAGCGTCTCGAGCCCGCGGACGACGTCGACGAAATGCGCACCGAGCCGCGACAACGTGCGCAAGCGCCGCTCGCTGCTCGCACGTGCCGCGCGGCCGATCAGCACCATGAAGACGGGGACGAGCGGAACGGTGACGAGCAGAACGATTCCGGCGGCGAGGTCGCGCGGCAGCACCCAGGCGACGAGGAGCAGCGGCACGACGACCGCGAGGATGGTCTGGGGGAGGTATCGGGCAAAGTAGGCCTCGAGCGCGTCGACACCCTGCACGGCGGCGGTGACCAGCTCACCGGCGCGACGGTCGCGCAGGCCCGTCGGGCGCGCCCGCAAGACGTGCTCGCCGAGGCGCGCCCGCAGGTCGCGCATCAGCCGGCCGGCGGCGCGGCGCCCCGAGAGCTCGAAACCGGCGGCGACGAGCGCCCGCCCGACCACGACGGCGGCGAGGAGCACGAGCGGGTGGCGCAGCTCGGCCAGGTTCTGGCCGCCGACCGCGCCGGCGATCACCCGCGCCAGCAGCGCGGCCTGGGAGACCAGCAGCGCAGCGGCCGCGACGCCCAGGACAACCGCAACCACGAGCGACCTGCGCGCCGCGCGGCTGAACCGCAGCAGCTGCCGGTCGACGCGCGCCAAGCTAGAGGGCCGGCGCGTCGCCCGAGCCGCGGCCGGCAAGCAGGTCGAGCGGGTTGCGCACGTGCTCGCCGAAATCCTCCGGTCCGATCCGCCGGCGGAATACCCAGTACGTCCAGGCCTGGTAGGCGAGCACGACGGGCAGCAGGATCACCGCCACGATCGTCATCACCGTCAACGTGTAGTGAGACGAAGCCGAAGCGTTCAGCGTCATGCTGTACGCCGGATCCGTCGTGGAGACCATCGTGTGCGGGAACAGATCGACGAAGAACATCGCAACGAGTGCGACGACCGCAAATGCACCGAGCGCGAACGCGGCTCCATCGCGGTACCGGAGCTGAGCGAGAGCGGACAAGGCGAGCGCGACGATCGCGAGCGCGCTCACCGCGATCTCGACTCCGCTCTGGTGAGGCTGGTCGACGATCGTCCATGCGACGAAGGCGATCCCGGCCAGCGCGGCGGCGGGCGCGACGGTGCGCGCGATCCGGCGGGCCCGCTCGACCAACTCGCCTTTCGTGCGCAAGGTCAGGAAGATCGCGCCCAGCGAGAGAAACAGCAACACCGTCGTCAGCCCGCCGAGGATCGCGTACGGGTTGAGCAGCGTGGTCAGGCTGCCGTCCGCGTTTCCCTTGCCGTCGATCGGCACGCCGCGGACGATGTTCGCCCAGGCAACGCCCCAGAGCAGCGCGGCGAGGAAGCTGCCGATCGTGATCGCCCACTCCCAGGTCGAGGTCCAGGCCGACCGCTCGTCCTTGCCCCAGAACTCGAAGGCGACGCCGCGCGCGATCAGTGCCAGGAGGACGAGGAACAGCGCGATGTAGAACCCGGAGAACAGCGTCGCGTACCACTGCGGGAAGGCGGCGAAGGTCGCACCACCTGCGACGATCAGCCACACCTCGTTCCCGTCCCACACCGGGCCGATCGTATGAATCAACGCGCGCCGTTCGGCGCGGTCGCGGCCGAGCACGCGCAAGAGCATGCCAACGCCGAAGTCGAAGCCCTCGAGCACGAAGTACCCGGCCCAGAGGACTCCGATCAGGACGAACCACAGCACCTGGAGGGCGGTGTAGTCGCGCATCAGTAGGCGAGCGACGCCTCGGCGCCCGAGCCCTCATCGTGCTCGCCGGGAATGTGGCGCGCCTCGCGCAGGAACAGCCACAGCGCGACCCCGCCGAGGACGGTGAAGATCGCGACGAAGCCGGCGAGTGTCGTCCAGATCTGGGTCGAGCTCACGTTCGGCGAGCTCGCCTGAGAGGTCTTCAAGAGTCCCTGCACGATCCACGGTTGCCGGCCCGATTCGGTCATCAACCAGCCGCCGGTGTTCATCAGAAACGGCAGCACCCCGGCCGCGATGCACGCTCCGAGCCAACGCCGCGAGCTCGCCAGGCGCCCACGCTTCCAGAGCCACAGGCCGCTCGCGGCGAGCGCGAGCACGAGCCCCCACAGGTAGATCATCGAGCGGAACGACCAGTAGACGATGGCGACGTAGGGCGAGTACTCGCCGGGCCCGTACTGCTGCTGGTACTGGGCGTCGAGCTGGTTGACGCCCCGGACCTGGTCGGTCCACGAGCGTGTCGCCACCAGCGAGAGCAGGTGGGGGATCTTCAGATCGCGACTCGTGTGGCGCGGGTTGTGGGTGAAGCTCCCGGTCGCGAAGAGCGAGAAAGCCGCCGGCTTCTCGGTGTTGAACAGCGCCTCCGCGGCGGCCATCTTCATCGGCTGCTCGCGGATCAGCGTGCGCCCGAGCTCGTCACCCACGTACAGCGAGCCGAGCGCGCCAACCACCGCGAGGACGAGCGCGATCTTGACCGCGCTCGTAAAGAGCGCTACCTCCTGCCCGCGGCGCAGGTGCCAGGCGGACACCGCCAGCGCGACGAGCGCAGCGGTCAACACCGCAGCGAGGATCACGTGCAGGAACGCCCACACCGTGAGGTCGCTGAACAGCACCTTCCAGATGTCGATCAGCTGCGCCTTGCCGCCGACCAGGCGGTAGCCGACCGGGTGCTGCATCCACGCGTTGGCGGCGATGATGAAGTACGCCGAGAGCATCGTCCCGCCGGCGACGCACCAGATCGTCGCGAGGTGCACCCGCGGCGAGAGCCGCCCGCGCCCGAAGATCCAGAGCCCGAGAAAGGTCGACTCGAGGAAGAAGGCTGCCAGCCCCTCCATCGCCAGCGGCGCCCCGAAGACGTCGCCGACGTACCGGGAATAGAGCGACCAGTTCATCCCGAACTGGAACTCCTGGATGATTCCCGTCACGACCCCGACCGCGAACGAGATCAGAAGCAGCCGTCCCCAGAACAGCGTCTGGCGCGCGTAGACGTCCTTCCCGGTTCGGAAATGGAACGTCTGACAGATCGCGACGTA
>Ga0209638_1000746_pt1 | contig 21428 bp, 19 predicted proteins | sample BarGraNGADG00211_FD_184490 | JGI IMG/M metagenome (GOLD analysis project Ga0209638, IMG submission 184490) | Arctic peat soil microbial communities from Barrow, Alaska - Barrow Graham LP Ref core NGADG0002-211 (SPAdes) (version 2) | ecosystem: Environmental > Terrestrial > Soil > Wetlands > Peat...
ACTCAAATCCGTTCTGCCACAACGGAGTTGGCCTAGTGGGGCAGCAGGGGCTTGAACCCTGGACCGACGGATTATGAGTCCGTTGCTCTAACCAACTGAGCTACTGCCCCGTTCGCGCACGGCATACCGCGTCGTGCGAGTGGTGAGCCTATCGTGGTGTCTCGTCGGTGATCCTGCTGAGCAGGCGGCGGCGGGCGGCCGCATCCATGGGGCCATTGCGGCGCTGGAGCGCGGTAGCTATCTCGGCACGGTGCTCCTGGGCTTTGTTGCCGCCGAACTTGAACTTGGCGTTGACACCGGTGATCGTCAGACGCATTCCGCGGATCCCAGGCATCAGCCGACGGTCGCTCTCCACGTCGATGCCCGGCGTCACGCGCGCGGAGTCCTCTGGCTCGAAGTGACTCAGCTGCTTGGCCAGGATTGCCGCCTTGGCCACCGGGTCGTCAACGATCTCGACGTCAACCTCAGCCTGAACCGCGGCGTAGTAGCTCGTTGGTACCCCGCAGGCGGGGTCCTCGCCGGCGTCGGCGTTGACCGCGGCCGGGATGTACACGTAGTCGGCCATGACCACCAGCAACGCCCGCGGACGTTCGGCGAGCGCTCGCCATACCGGGTTGGCTCGGGCGAGGTGAAGCTCAATCGTGTGCTCGCCGTCAAAGATGAAGTGTGTGGGCACGACGACGGGCAGGTCCCGATCTGGGGCGCCGGGAGCAATCAGCGCTCCGAAGTCGAACTCCTGGAGCACGGCCCGCCACTCGTCGTCATCGTTCGGGGTGTCCCAGGGGTGAACGAGCATGACTCCAATCCTGTCACCCCGCATGCGGGGCACCTCGTATGCCGGGCGGCCGCTGATATGTTCGCGCCACTTTCGCGATTCTCTGGTGCTCGTGTGACGAATGGGGCACAATTAGCGCGACTTCCGCTTGTCGGGAGCCGCTGCATGACAGAACCGGTCCGCGTCGAGGTCGTTGGGGAAGACGTCCCTCGCACACAGGAGGTCCGGGTGTCTGTCCCAATGCCGCACGCCATGACGCGCGGGGTGGTGTTTGTCCACTCCACCCCCACTGCGCTGTGCCCTCACATCATCTGGGCCCTGGAGTCCGCGCTCGGTCAGCGCGTCGCCCTTGAGTGGACCCGCCAACCGCTGGGTCCGGCGCTGGTGCGCGCCGAGCTGTGCTGGTCCGGCGAGGCCGGTACCGGTGCCAAGATCGCCAGCACGCTACGTGGCTGGGAGAACCTTCGCTTCGAGGTGACCGAGGAGCCCAGCCCCGGCAGCGACGGCTCGCGCTGGTCGCACACTCCGAGCCTAGGGATCCACCACACCTGGACCTCTGCGGGCGGCGATGCCATGGTCAACGAGGATCGCCTTCGCGCGGCGATCGCGGTCAGCAAGGGCGACTCGAGGATCCTGTGCCAGGAGCTCGACCTGTTGCTGGGTGTGGCCTGGGACGCTGAGCTCGAGGCCTTCCGGTATGCCGGTGAGGGAGCCTCCGTGCGTTGGCTGCACAAGGTGAGCTGAGACTAGAGCGGGATGTTTCCGTGGCTGCCGCGCCGCTGAGGGGCTGTGGCGATCGCCTGCGCAATGGCGCTCCGGGTCGCCGTTGGCTCGATGATCTCGTCGACCACACCGATCTCGACCGCGCGCGACAGGCCACCCGAGAGAGCTTCGTGCTCGGCGGCAAGCTCGTTCTCGACCTGTGTTCGGTCCTCTTCGTCGACCTCGGCGAGGCGCCGACGATGCAGTATGCGCACGGCCGCGACCGCACCCATGACGGCAACGGTGGCCGTCGGCCACGCGAATACCTTTGTCGCACCGAGGCATCGGGCGTTCATGGCGATGTACGCACCGCCATACGACTTGCGGGTCACGAGGGTGACTCGGGGAACAGTGGCCTCAGCGAAGGCATGCAGCAGCTTGGCCCCACGTCTCACCACGCCGTCCCACTCCTGGTCCACGCCGGGCAGGTATCCGGGCACATCAACCAGCACGATGAGCGGGATGCCGAAGGCGTCACACATGCGCACGAAGCGAGCAGCCTTCTCAGCCGAGGACGAGTCCAGACAGCCGCCAAGACGCATCGGGTTGTTGGCCACGACGCCAACGGTTCGTCCGCCGAAACGGCCCAGGGTGGTCGTGATGTTGGGTGCCCATCTGGGGTGCAGCTCGATCATGTGCTCGGCGTCATCGAGGACGTCGGCGATCAGCGGGTGCACGTCGTAGGCGCGACGAGCCGACTCGGGGAACGTCTCGGCGAGGTCGCGATCCTTCACGGCCCCCACGTCGAGCGTCCCCTGGGCACCGAGCAGGGAGCAGAGCTGTTGCCCGCGTTCGTATGCAGCCTCGGTCGTCTCGGTCACGACGTGGACGACGCCGGAGCGACGTCCGTGCGGCTCAGGACCGCCAAGCCGCAGCGCGTCGACGTTCTCGCCGGTGACCGAACGCACGACGTCTGGGCCCGTCACGAAGATGCGTCCGTCCGGGCCGAGGATGACGATGTCGGTCAGTGCGGGGCCGTATGCCGCGCCGCCGGCTGCCGGGCCGATGACGATGGAGATCTGCGGAATCTTGCCCGAGGCGCGGGTCATGATGGCGAACACCTCGCCGACCGCATGGAGCGAGACGACGCCCTCGGCCAGCCGCGCGCCACCGGAGTGCCAGATGCCCACGATCGGCACACCGTCCGCCAGAGCTCGCTCATAGGCCACGAGGATCGCCTCGCAGCCCTGAATGCCCATCGCGCCACCCTGGATGGTCGCGTCCGACGCGAAGGCCACGACCGCCGTACCGCGCACGATGCCCGCCGCGCAGAGAATGCCGCTGGTGTCCTCGGCGGTGATCAGCTCAAGCGTGCCGTCGTCGAAGAATGCCTCGAGCCGCTTGCGCGGGTTGCGAGGGTCCTTCTCCTTGTCGATCCTGGGCTTGGTTGCGGCTACTGCCTGATCAGCCGCGGGGCTCGGCATGCGGGCAGTCATTAGGTGCTTCGAATCGCCAACGCCACGTTGTGGCCACCGAACCCGAAGGAGTTGTTCAGGGCCGCGATGTCGCCGTCCGGAAGCTTGCGGTGCTCACCGTGAACGACGTCGAGGGAGATCGCGGGGTCGAAGTCATCGAGGTTGATGGTGGCCGGAGCCAGGCGGTGGTGGATGGCCAGGACGCTGAAGATCGTCTCGAGGGCTCCGGCCGCACCAAGCAGGTGTCCGGTCATCGACTTGGTCGCGCTCACGGCCATGTGGTCGGCCTCGTCGCCGAAGGCCAGGCGGATCGCGTTGGACTCGGCGATGTCGCCCACGGGCGTCGAGGTGGCGTGGGCGTTGATGTGGACGATGTCCGCGGAGGTGAGCCCCGCGCTCTCGACCGCCTCGCGCATGGCCCGGGCAGCCCCGGCGCCGACCGGGTCCGGCGCCGCGATGTGGTGAGCGTCTGAGGACATGCCCAGCCCGCATACCTCGGCGTAGATCCTCGCGCCGCGGGCCTTGGCGTGCTCCTCGCTCTCCAGCACGACCACCGCGGCACCTTCGCCCAGGACGAAGCCGTCGCGACCGGTGTCGTAGGGGCGGGAGGCCCCCTCGGGATCGTCATTGCGGGTTGACAGGGCTTGCATGGCAGTGAACCCGGCGATCGGCATGGGGTGCATCGCAGCTTCCGTGCCGCCGGCGACCACGACGTCGGCGCGGCCGTTGCGGATCATCTCCGCGGCGTAGCCAATGGCCTCAGCTCCTGAAGAGCAGGCGCTCACGGGTGCGTGCGCCCCGGCGCGCGCACCGAGCTCGATGGACACCGCTGCGGCAGGGCCGTTGACGATCAGCATGGGAACGGCGAGCGGGAAGACCCGACGGACACCTTTTTCCCTCAGAGTGTCCCATTGGTCCAGCAGCGTGTGGACACCGCCGATGCCGGTGCCGATGACGACGCCGAGACGCTCCGGATCGACCTCAGGTGTGCCCGCGTCGCCCCATGCCTCGCGGGCAGCGATCAGGGCGTACTGTCCGGCCGGGTCGAGCCGGCGAACCTCGACCCTGGCCAGGACGTCCACGGGGGACTGCTTGATGGTCGCGGCGATCTTCACGGGGAGCTCGTAGGTCTCGACCCAGTCGAACGGCATCAGGCGCACACCCGACTCGCCGGCGAGGATCGCCTCCCAGGTCTCGGTGACGTTGCCTCCGAGAGGGGTGGTCGCACCCAGACCGGTCACGACGATGCGCTGCTCGCGATTCGAGGTCATAGGGGTCTGCTCCTTGTTTCAGTGGGCCCGGGGGCACACACGGGGTCGGCCGTGAACGGCTTGGGGTGGTGGGGTCACAGCGCGCTGGGGGACGGAACGTGAGGCATGCCGTGGTGCGTGGGCGCCGGACGGCGGCAACGCACCACGGCGGATGACGGGGTCAGGCCTGCGCGCTCGCGATGAAGCTGACGGCGTCGCGTACTGTCTTGAGGTTCTTGACCTCGTCGTCGGGGATGCGCACGCCGAACTTCTCCTCGGCGTTGACGACGATCGTCATCATTGACAGGGAGTCGATGTCGAGGTCATCGGTGAAGGACTTGTCGAGCTCGACGGAGGCGGTCTCCAGACCGGTCTCTTCGTTGACGATCTCGGCGAGACCGTCGAGGATCTCTTTTTCGCTTTGGGCCATGAGGCCAGCTCCTTGTTTGTCGTGGTGCCTGGGTATCTGATCGTGCTGTCTGACCCGAATGTCCCGTCGGGCCGGCGGGAGCTCTTAGGGCAGGACGATGACCTGTGCGGCGTAGACGAGACCGGCTCCGAAACCGATCTGCAGGGCCAGACCGCCGTGCGGGGCCTGACCAGAGTCAAGCATGCGCTGGGTTGCCAGCGGGATCGAGGCCGCGGAGGTGTTCCCGGTCTCCTGGATGTCGCGTGCCACCGGAATGTGGTTGGGCAGCTTGAGCTGCTTGATCAACGCGTCAGTGATCCGGTTGTTGGCCTGGTGGGGGATGAAGGCATCAAGCTCGTCGACCTTGATGCCCGCCTGGTCCAGGGCAGCCTGAGCCACCGGAGCCATGTCATAGACGGCCCAGCGAAAGACTGCCGGGCCCTCCATCGTGATCGCCGGCCAGTCGACGTCGCCTCCGCCGTTGCGGACCTCGATCCAGGAGTTGCGTGACGAGATGGTCTTCCACTTGGAACCGTCAGAACCCCAGACCGTGGGGCCGATCCCGGGGAAGTCCGAGGGCCCGACGATCGCTGCACCGGCGCCGTCGCCGAAGATGAAGGCCGAACCACGGTCGTTCTTGTCCGTGAAGTCGGACAGCTTCTCGACGCCAACGACGAGGACGAACTCGGCGGTACCGCCGCGGACCATGTCGTTGGCCAGCGCTATGCCGTGGCAGTAGCCGGCGCAGGCCGCGGAGATGTCGAACGCTGCGGCGGGAGTGGCACCGATGCGCTCGGCCAACGAGGCAGCAGCTGATGGGGTTTGGTAGGGGTGGGTGACCGTCGCGACGATGACGGCGCCGATCTGCGACCCGGCGATACCGGCAGCCTTCAGCGCGTCGCCAGATGCGGCGGCTGCCATGTCGACCACGGTCTCATCAGGAGCTGCGAAACGACGGGTGACGATGCCGGTGCGGTCACGGATCCACTGGTCGGTGGAGTCGATGTGTTCGCAGATCTCATCGTTTGTGACGACGCGCTCTGGTCGATAGCCGCCAATGCCCCAGACACGGGCATGTGCTGGTCCGGTCCGGTCGTTCAGGGTCGGGCGATGTTGGGGGGCTGTGGTCGTCATGTCGTGGTCTCCGCGTCGTTCGGGCGTGTGGTTCGGATGTGTCGTTCGGATCTGGTTTGGGCGTGGGTCAGGCTGCCGTGGGGTGCAGGCGCAGCAGCGGCTGTCCGGGGGAGACGGGGTCACCGTCCTCGACGAGCCATTCGATGACCCGGCCGCCGTATGGTGCGGTGACGTCCAACGTGTCCCGCCTGGTCTTCACCGCGGCGACCACCGAGCCCGGAACCACGTCGGTGCCCGGCTCGGAACGCATGAAGCTGACGATGCCCTTTGCCGGTGCGATGACCAGCCGCCAGGTCGGGGTGTCCGCGATCTGGCTGGGGTGGGAGTGCTCGCGGATCATGCGGTGGGCTTCGGAGAGCTGGTCGGGCGACTTCAGGGCGAGGACCTCCACGTCCGGAAGTCCTCGCTTGGCCAGGTTGGCCAGAGCGCCGGCCGGCGGGATCTCGATCAGGCCGGTTACCCCGAAGTCCTTGAACGTCTCCATGCACAGATCCCAGCGAACGGGGCTGCTGACCTGGGTGACCAGGCGCCTGAGGACCTCGCGGCCGCTGTGAACCACGGTGCCGTCCCGGTTGGACACCAGGCGTGAGCGGGAGTCGTGGGTGGACATGGCGCGTGCCATGGCACCCAGCTCCTTGACGGCCGGGGCCATGTGCTCGGTGTGGAAGGCGCCTGCGACCTGCAACGGGATAACACGCGCTTTGGCAGGCGGGTTGGCACTCAGTGCTGCAAGCTGCTCCACGGTGCCGGCGGCCACGACCTGGCCGCTCCCGTTGTTGTTCGCCAGCACGAGTCCGTTCTTGAGCAGCACCTGCGCCACGTCCTCGCTGTCGCCGCCCACGACCGCGCTCATGCCTGTCGGGGTGACTGCGCTCGCCTCGGCCATGAGCCGTCCGCGCTCGCGGACGAAGACCATGGCCTGCTCGGCGCTGATGACCCCGGCTGCGGCGGCAGCGGTGATCTCGCCGACCGAGTGACCGGCCCCACCGGCGACCAGGCGGAAACCATCGGCGGGGTGCTCGAACAGGGCCAGCAAGGAGATGAGACCGGCGCCCACGATCAGCGGCTGCGCGATCGCGGTGTCCCTGATGGACTCGGCGTCGGACTCGGTGCCGTGCCTGACCAGGTCGATGCCGGCCACGGTCGAGAGCCACTGCATCCGGTCGCGGAATCCCGGCAGCTCAAGCCATGGGGCGAGGAAGCCGGGAGTCTGGGAGCCCTGTCCAGGGCATACGAGAACAAGCACCTAGTAAGCCTTTCGGTTGGGCCGTGATCAGGTCGTGGCCGAACAGCACCAACATTCATCGCCCGATTTAGAGGGTTCCTACAAATGCGGACCGTCGGGCGTTTGACCTGTAACCGCCACTTTACCTTGAAGTGAACGTCGCCACCCTCGCTCAGTGGTATCGGCCAGGCGTCCGACCGCGAGGGCCAGCCGCACCGTGTAAGCCTCCCGGGGGTGGCTCAGGTCGTATCCAGTCACGGCAGCTATCCGTCCAAGCCGATAGCGCACCGTGTTGGGGTGGACGAACAACACCCTGGCCGTGGACTCGAGCCCGCCGCCGCCGTCGAGATAGGTCGTGGCCGTCTCGAACAAGGCTTTGCCGGCCATCAAGAGCGGACGATAGACACGGTCGATGAGGGCCCGACGTGCGGGGGCGTCACCTGCAAGAACCCGCTCGGGCAGGAGCTCGTCGGCAAGGACCGGACGGGGCGCATCGGGCCAGGCGCGCGCGGCATCCAGACCCGAGAGTGCCGCACGGGCCGAGCGTCCGGCGGCGAACAGGTGAGGCACGGTGGGACCGATGACGATGGGGCCTTCGCCGAAGCAGTCGGCCAACGCGTGGACGGTGTGGGATGGGTCCTCCAGGCCCCCGAGGATGGCCACCAGACGCCGGCCCTGGACAGCCGCCAGGCACTCGACGCCGAGCTGCGAGGCGGTACGCCGTACAGCATCCACGATGCCGGCTGTGTTCCCCTCAGGCGCAGATCCGGCGATCACGGCGACGTGGTTGACCGACCCCCAGCCCAGCGCCGAGGCGCGCGACTGCATGGAGTCGTCGGCCTCGCCACGCAGCACGGCGTCGACGACCAGGGACTCCAGGCGGGCGTCCCACCCCCCGCGTGCCTCCGCGGCGCCGGCGTAGACCTGGGCAGCCCCGAAGGCGATCTCCCGGGAATAGCGGAGCACGGACTCGCGCAGGTTCTGTTCGTCGCCCGGAGCCGCGAGCCGTGCCACGTCCTCCTCGACGACGTCGACAACCGAGCGCACCAGATCCAGGGTCTGCACGAGGCTGATGGACCTGGTCAGCTCGCGCGGAGCCGTCCCGAACACGTCCACCGAGATCTGCGGGGTGTCGCTCGGGTCGCGGTACCACGCGACGAAGGCCGCAATACCGGCCTGGGCGACCAGCCCCACCCATGAGCGATCGGCCGCGGAGAGGGCGCGATACCAGTCGTAATGGGTCTCCATGTGCTTGTTCGCAGCCGTCGAGAGCGAGCCGGAGCTGCTCTCGATGCGCCGTTGTGTGGCCGCGCTGCCGCGCGGGCGTCTGGCTGCCATAAGGTCACCCTATTTGTATGTCGGCCACAATGTCCCAGGGAGCATGTGGTCCGTCGTTAGCCGGCTTGTTTCACCAATCCCACACGATCGACCGGAAAGGGTGAAACAAACCGGCAACGAGTCGGGCAGAAGCGACGGAGGCGACTAGGACTCGCCGCCGGCGCTGCCAGAGGTGCCCGCGGTGACGTCGAGCAGCCGGTACTTCTCGGCTGCCTCCCGTGCCACCGACCCGTCGATCTCGCCGCGCTTGGCCAGCATCTGCAACGCCCTGACCGCGACGGAGGGGCCGTCGATGTGGAAGAAGCGACGGGCGGCTGCGCGCGTGTCGGAGAAACCGAAGCCGTCGGCGCCGAGCGAGATGAAGTCCCCAGGCACCCATGGGGCGATCTGGTCCTGAACGGCGCGCATGTAGTCGGATACCGCGACGACCGGCCCTGGTGTGTTCTGGAGCCTCTGGGTCACGAAAGGCACCCGCTGCTCCTGGTCGGGGTGGAGGAAGGCCCGTTCGTCACAGGCCATGGCGTCCCTGCGCAGCTCGCCCCATGAGGTGACCGACCACACATCGGCGATGACGCCCCAGTCGGATCTCAGCAGCTCCTGTGCCTCGAGGATCCACGGCACACCGACACCGGAGGCCAGCAGCTGGACCCGCTTCGCATCCTCTCCGACGCCCTCCGCCGAGCCGGGTGCCAGCAGGTACATCCCCTTGAGCAGGCCCTCGACATCGAGGCCATCCGGCTCTTGCGGCTGGACGTTGGGCTCGTTGTAGAGGGTGATGTAGTAGATGAGGTTCTCAGGCTGGTCGCCATACATGCGCCGCAGGCCATCCTGCATGATGTGCGCGATCTCGTAGCCGTAGGCGGGGTCGTAGGACACCACGGCGGGGTTGGTGGAAGCCAGCAGGGGACTGTGACCGTCGGCGTGCTGCAGCCCCTCACCCGTGAGCGTCGTCCGACCGGCGGTTGCGCCGAGCATGAAGCCTCGCGACATCTGGTCGGTAGCGGCCCAGATCGAGTCGCCCGTGCGCTGGAACCCGAACATCGAGTAGAAGATGTAGATCGGGATCATCGGCTCGCCGTGGGTGGCGTAGGACGTCCCGGCGGCGGTGAATGCCGCCACCGAACCGCCCTCGTTGATGCCGACGTGCAGGATCTGACCCTCGACCGACTCCTTGTAGGCCAGCATCAGATCGGCATCCACCGGCGTGTAGTTCTGGCCGTGGGGGTTGTAGATCTTGATCGTGGGGAAGAACGAGTCCATGCCGAACGTGCGAGCCTCGTCGGGGATGATCGGGACGACGCGGCGGCCGAACTCCTTGTCGCGCATCATGTCCCGCAGCAGCCGCACGAACGCCATCGTCGTGGCGATCGGCTGCTTGCCCGACCCACGCTTGAGGACGTCGTACGCACTGTCGTCGGGCAGCTTCAACGGCGCGTGCACGTCCCGGCGGTGGGGCAGCGATCCGCCGAGCTTGCTGCGACGTTCGTGCAGGTACTGGATGGTCGGGTCGTCCGCGTCGGGTTTGTAGTAGGGCGGGAGGTACGGGTCGGCCTCGAGCTGCTCGTCGCTGATCGGGATGCGCAAGGTGTCACGCAGACCCTTGAGGTCTGCGAGGGTCAGCTTCTTCATCTGGTGGGTGGCGTTGCGGCCGGAGAACCCCGTGCCGAGGCTGTAGCCCTTGATCGTCTTGGCGAGGATGACCGTGGGCTGGCCGCTGTGTTCCATCGACGCCTTGTAGGCCGCATAGACCTTGTGGTAGTCGTGGCCGCCACGCTTGAGCTTCCAGATGTCATCGTCGGTCATGTTCTCGACCATCTTGCGGGTGCGCGGATCGCCGCCGAAGAAGTGCTCTCGGACATAGGCGCCATCGTTGGCGCGGAACGTCTGGTAGTCGCCATCGGGCGTGATGTTCATCAGGTTCACCAGGGCGCCGTCACGGTCCTGTGCCAGCAGCGTGTCCCACCCTCGGCCCCAGATGACCTTGATGACGTTCCAGCCGGCTCCTCGGAAGGTCGCCTCGAGCTCCTGGACGATCTTGCCGTTGCCGCGGACCGGGCCGTCGAGGCGCTGGAGGTTGCAGTTGACGACGAAGGTCAGGTTGTCGAGCTCGTCGTTGGCCGCGACCTGGAGCAGACCCCGTGACTCGGGCTCGTCCATCTCGCCGTCGCCCAGGAAGGCCCAGACGTGCTGCTGGGAGGTGTCCTTGATACCGCGGTTCTGCAGATACCTGTTGAACTGCGCCTGGTGGATGGCGTTCATCGGGCCCAGGCCCATGGAGACGGTCGGGAACTCCCAGAAGTCCGGCATCAGGCGCGGGTGGGGGTAGGACGAGAGCGCCAGCGGCTTGCCGTTCACCACGTGGCTGTGCTCCTGTCGGAACCCGTCGAGCTGGGACTCGGACAGCCGGCCCTCGAGGAAGGCCCGGGCGTAGATGCCGGGGGAGGCGTGACCCTGGAAGTAGATCTGGTCGCCCCCACCTTCGTGGTCACGGCCACGGAAGAAGTGGTTGAAGCCAACCTCGTACAACGTGGCCGCCGAGGCGTAGGAGGAGATGTGTCCGCCGACGCCGATCCCGGGCCGTTGTGCGCGGTGGACCATGATCGCAGCATTCCAACGTACGAAGGCGCGATAGCGACGCTCGACCTCCTCGTCGCCCGGGAACCACGGCTCGGCCTCGGGGGGAATCGTGTTGATATAGCTGGTCGCGGTCAGCGAGGGGACCCCGACCTGGCGCTCGCGCGCACGTTCGAGCAGCTTCCGCATGACGTATCGGGCCCGGGTACGGCCGCCCGTGTCGATGACTGCGTCCAGGGAGTCCAGCCACTCCTGGGTCTGTTCAGGGTCAATGTCCGGGATCCGACTGGGGATGCCGTTCAGGATGGGTCCGAACTCGTCGCGTGCCATCACTCAGTGTCCTTTCTCGTGGCGCGGGTGTCACAAGCGTCGGCGATGGTGGGGGGTCGCCGCGGGTGCTCACGTGACCTCTGCCATCCTCCACCACGAGGCGACGAACGTCACACTCTGGACACCGGGTCAAGCTGGGAGCAGAGAAATGCGGTTCAACCGGTGCCCCTGCGACACGAAAGACCCGATGTCGGGGATGAGTTTGAGCAGACTGCTTGCAAGATCCGGTCAGACCGAGTGGACTACGCCCAAGAACATCCAATGATCGCGGGCGTAAGCCGGGGGTCCACATCAGAGAGGAACACTCGTGGTTGCGACCGCGGAAGCCGCGGCGGCGAACGGTTCGGTGGCAAGGTTGGGCTTTGCCGCCGGCCAGGTAGTCCAGGAGTTCGGATATGACCAGGATGTCGATGACGACTTCCGTCTTGCGATCGAAGAGCTCTGCGGATCGGAGCTCGAGGACGAGGACTACGCCGACGTTGCAGATGCAGTGGTTCTGTGGTGGCGAGAGGACGACGGTGACCTCATCGATGCCCTCGTTGACGCACTGACCAACCTGGCCGAGCGGGGGTTCATCGTCCTGCTCACGCCCAAGTCGGGACGCGACGGATACGTCGATGCCGCTGATATCCAGGAGGCGGCGCTGACTGCCGGGCTGCACGCGTCGGGGGGCACGAATACCGTCCGGGACTGGACCGGGAGCCGTCTGGTCGCCCCCAAGAGCGCTCGCCGCTGACGGCTGGCAGACTGGGCGTCATGACAGGTATCGGCCCGACCATCACTGCGCCCACCCCACTGGGCGTCGGCGCGGTCGCTCCGGACTTCACACTTACCGACCAGCACGGCAAGCAGGTGAGCCTGTCGACATTTCGGGGTGTCAAGAACGTCGTCATCGTGTTCTTCCCCTTCGCGTTCTCTGGCATCTGCACTGGCGAGCTGTGCGAGATCCGCGACAACCTCGGTGCCTTTGAGAGTGACGACGTCGAGGTGCTCGCTGTCTCGTGCGACCACATGTTCACCCAGCGGGCCTGGTCAGATGCCCAGGGCTACTTCTTCCCGGTCCTCAGCGACTTCTGGCCGCATGGCGCGGCCGCCCAGGCCTACGGGGTCTTCCGGCAGTCCAACGGGTCCGCGCTGCGCGGGACGTTCCTGATCGACCGCGAAGGAGTCGTGCGCTGGACCCTGGTCAATGGGCCGTCGGAGAAGCGCGACTTCAGCGGCTACCACGTCGCACTCAAGGAGCTGATCGGGTCCTGAGTCGGGACGTCGACCCTGTTTGGGGCCTGTAGCTCAGTTGGTAGAGCACCGCGCTTACACCGCGGCTGTCGTCGGTTCGAGCCCGGCCGGGCCCACGTGACCATGAAGTCGAGTCAAGCTGATCTGACCACCTTGCCCCTGCACGAGATCGTGGCTGCACTTGAGCGGTTGTACCCGCTCGACACGGCCATGTCCTGGGACCATGTCGGGCTCGTGACCGGTGACCTGGATCAACCAGTGTCGTTGGTGTACTTCGCTGTTGATCCCACACTCGCGGTCATCGAGGAGGCACGGTCCGCCGGGGCTGAGCTTCTGGTGACACACCACCCGCTCCTGTTGCGTGGCGTGCACAGCGTCGCCACGAGCAGTGCCAAGGGCGCGTCGGTCACGTCCCTGATCGTGAACGACATGGCCCTGTATGCGGCACACACCAATGCCGACGTCGCCTCACCCGGCGTGTGTGACGCCCTCGCAAGCGCCTGCGGTCTGGTCGACGTCGGCCCCCTCGAAGTCCTTGATGGGACGGGCATCGGGAGGGTCGGCTCGCTGGCGGCTCCGGAGTCGTTGCGCGAGTTTGTGCAGCACCTAGCCGGAGGGCTCCCCAAGGCCGCCGGGGGGATCCGGGTGGCAGGTCCAGGCGATGCCCTCGTGAGAAGGGTGGCGGTGGTCGGAGGAGCCGGCGACGACAAGTTCGATGCCGTCCGTGCCAGCGGCGCGGACGTCTACGTCACCGCGGACCTGCGGCATCACCCGGCGCTCGAAGCGAGGGAAGAGTCCCGCGGGGGCACGCCGTACCTCGTTGATGCTGGTCACTGGGCCACCGAGTGGCTGTGGCTGGAGAGTGCGCGCTCCGAGTTGTTGCGCGAGCTCGGCGAGCGAGGCACTAGTTTGGACACTCACATCTGCACACTGCGCACCGACCCCTGGGACTTCGTCATCGGAGCCAGCGCGAGCGACATCACCGGAGGTACGTCCTGAAAGCCGACACGAGCCGCCAGTGGCGCCTGCTGGATCTGCAGGCGCTCGACACGCGGCTGGACCAGATCGCGCACCGCAAGGCGACCCTGCCCGAGCTTGCCGAGCTGCACGCGCTGGATGCCCAGACCTCCGCGCTGGACGATGACCTGGTCCGTGCCCGGACGGCGCTGCACGACGTCCAGCGCGAGATCGTCAAAGCCGACTCGGACGTACAGCTGGTGAGGGAGCGCAGCGTAAGGGACCAGGCACGGATGGAGGCCGGCCAGGGGACCGCCAAGGACATGCAGGCCCTCCATCACGAGGTCGAGTCGCTCGCCCGTCGACAGTCCGACCTCGAGGACGTCGAGCTCGAGGTGATGGAGCGCGCCGAGGGCCTGGCCGCCGACGTCAGCAGGTTGGAGACCGCTCGCGCCCAGCTGGCAGACCGTGTCGAGGAGCTGAAGGCGTCGCGCGACAAGGCTTTTGCCGAGATGGACGCCGAGGTCGAGCAGCTCGGTCACTCCCGCAGCGACGTCGTTGCCGGAGTCGGCCAGGAGCTGGTGGACCTCTACACGAAGATCCGCGAGTCCAGCGGTGGCATCGGGGCTGCGGTTCTGCGCCACCGCCGTTGTGAGGGATGCAACCTGGAGCTCAACCAGGTGGATATCAACCGGTTCACGGCCGCAGCGCAGGACGAGGTCCTGCGCTGTGAGGAGTGCCGGCGCATCCTGATTCGAACCTCGGAGTCGGGTATCTGAGCTGTTGTCAAGCCCTCAACCGCCGGAGCCGCGGAGCTTCATTGGGCGCTGAGCATAGGTACGCCCAGCCGGCCGCGTCGAGCGGCTTGAGCAATCGTCTCGGTCTGGACGCTTGTGGAATCCTTGCCCCATGGATGAGCGAGCTGCGTGGAGGGTGGAGCAGGGATGAACTACGCCGGGAACGTCGAACCACTGGAGGCGTATGCCGCGCTGCAGGCTGACGCTGATGCCGTCCTGGTCGACGTGCGGACGAGTGCGGAGTGGAGCTATGTGGGCCTTCCCGACCTTTCACAGATCGGCAAACGTGTCATTCCCCTTGAGTGGCAACGCTTTCCGGACGGCGCGCTGAACACGGGCTTTGTGGAGCAGCTGCGCGAGGCAGGTGTCGCTGAGGGTGCGCCGATCTACTTCCTGTGTCGCTCTGGTGTGCGATCGGCCGCCGCGGCAGGGGTGGCCACGGCTGCCGGTCTCGGACCGGCATACAACGTCTCCGACGGCTTCGAGGGTCCGCTGGACCACGACGGCCACCGAACCGTCGCGGGCTGGAAGGTCGCGGGACTTCCGTGGAGGCAGGGATGAGGCAGCTGCGTCCGGACACGTTGGCGGTCCGCGGTGGACTGGCCCGCAGCGGGTTCGACGAGACGTCGGAGGGGCTCTTCCTGACCTCGGGCTACGTCTACGCCTCGGCGGAGGAGGCCGAAGCGGCGTTCAAGGACGAGATCGACCGTTTCGTCTACTCGCGCTATGGCAACCCGACGGTCCGCATGTTCGAGGAGCGGATGCGCCTGCTCGAGGGTACGGAGGCGTGCTTCGCCACGGCGACAGGCATGTCGGCGGTCTTTGTGGCACTGGCCGCCCTCCTGGCCAAGGGCGACCGGGTCGTGAGCGCACGGGGTCTTTTCGGTTCCTGTTTCGTGATCCTGGACGAGATCCTTCCGCGTTGGGGCGTGGAGAGCGTCTTCGTCGACGGGTCTGATCTGGACCAGTGGCGCGCGGCTTTGTCGCAGCCGACGGCGGCGGTGTTCTTCGAGTCGCCGAGCAACCCGATGCAGGAGCTTGTCGACATCGCGGCCGTGTGCGAGCTCGCCCATGGTGTGGGGGCCAAGGTTGTCGTCGACAACGTGTTCGGCACCCCGGTCTTCTCCAAGCCGCTCGAGCAGGGCGCGGACGTCATCGTCTACTCGGCGACCAAACACATTGACGGGCAGGGCCGCACGCTGGGTGGAGCGATCCTGGGCTCCTCGGAGTTCATCAACGGTCCTGTCAAGAACCTGATGCGTCACACAGGTCCGTCGATGTCGCCGTTCAACGCCTGGGTGCTGCTCAAGGGTCTGGAGACGCTGTCGCTGCGCGTCGAGCGGATGTCGACCTCGGCGCTGGTGCTGGCGCGCGCGCTCGAGGCGCACCCGAAGATCTCGCGCGTGCTCTATCCGTGGCTCGAGTCGCATCCGCAGCACGACCTCGCCAGGAAGCAGATGTACGGCGGCGGAACGGTCGTGACGTTTGAGCTCGTCGGCGGCAAGGACGAGGCCTTCAGGGTGATGAATGCCCTTGAGGTTATTGATATCTCGAACAACCTGGGCGACGCGAAGTCTTTGATCACGCACCCGGCCACGACCACTCACCGCCGTCTGGGGTCAGCGGCCCGACTCGCTGTCGGCATCACCGACGGCGTCCTGCGAGTCTCCGTCGGACTCGAGGACGTCCGAGACCTGGAGGAGGACCTCGAGCGCGCTCTCGGCTGATCCGCCACTTGCGCCAAAACCACCGCTTGCCGGTCCTGGGTCGGCTGGAAACCGGGGGATCGCCGCAGCAAGAGGTCGGGGGCGCGGAGCTACCGAACGCTCGTATCGAGGATCCACGGTTTGCCGGGGCGGGCAGGCTTGGTCAACCTCGTGCCGAAACGTTGCTCAACGACGCGCTGCAGAGCCGTCGCACTCCTCGTGTCGATGCCCGACTGGCACAGATACCGGGCCACCAGCCCTCGGGTGTGCTTGGCCATGTGTGTCGCGCCGGGGACCCGGATCTGCACCCATCGCGACGCAAGATCTTCCTGTGGAGCCCAGGCGGCGGCATACGTGCTCGAGCGGGTATCGACGATCACCCCGCGACCTGCCGCGATCGGGAGCACCGCAGCCAGAGGGGCGCGCCATACCGACGCCAACGGACCGAGCTGGCCGAGATTCACGCTCATCGACAGGCGGTAGGGCGGGATCCTGTCGCCGGGGCGCACGGCCCCGAACAGAGCGGAGACGACGACCAGCCAGCGGTTGGCGCGCCGTCGGGCGGCCGGATCCAGCGACGCGAGGTCCAGTGCGTCATACAGAACGCCGGTGTAGAGCTCGGCGACCGCCACGGCCGGCGCAGATCCCAGCCGCACGTTGTGGGCGATGTCCGAGCGGAGGTTGGCGCTAACTCCCAACAACGCCGGGGCATCGGGGTGCGCGCTTACCTGGGCGAGAGCGGCGGCCACCCTGGCACGTGTCGGGGCAAGCTCGGGGAAGGAGACGCGCTCGGGGTCGGAGGGCTTGCCCCTTGGGCGTCCGGTCTTGGACTCCGAGGGCGGCAGCAGGATCAACACCTTCCCGAGCGTAGGGGGCGACCACGGCTGTAGGTGAAGGGTTCTGGCTAGGGTGGCTCCCATGCCGAAGCGACGGATCAGTCTCGTCACGGACAGGCAGACCAATGCGAACGCGGCGGTCGAGCATGCCCACCTGAGTCGGGTCTTCGATGCGGTGCGCGCAGAGCTCAAGGTCCCCGACGACTTTCCACCCGAGGTGCTGGCCGAGGCGAGAGAGGCTGCTGGTGCGCCCGCGCTGCCCGCGCGTGACGAGACGGGTTTGCCCTTCCTGACGATTGATCCCCCCGGGTCCATGGACCTCGATCAGGCACTGCACATCGAGCGCGCCGGCGGGGGCTACCGGGTGCGCTATGCGATCGCCGACGTCCCAGTCTTCGTCAGGCCGGGCGGCGCGATCGATACCGAGGCGCGCAGGCGTGGAGAGACCATCTATGCACCTGACCATCGCACCCCGCTGCACCCGGAGAGGATCGGTGAGGACGCTGCCAGCCTGCTCCCGCACCTGGTGCGCCCGGCGTTCGTCTGGGACATGCAGCTCGATGCGGACGGCGAGGGAACCTCGGTCGATGTCTATCGGGCAATGGTGCGCAGCGAGAGCCGTCTCGACTACGCGCAGGTCCAGGCGCTGGTCGAGGGCGGGACGGCCGACGATCGCCTCCTCCTGCTCAAGGAGGTCGGCGAACGACGCATCTCCATGGAGCGCGCCCGCGGCGGTGCAAGCCTGCCCCTGCCCGAGCAGGAGGTAAGCAAGGACGAGGAGGGACACTACGTCCTGGCCTTCCGTCCTCCGGTCGCTGCAGAGGACTGGAACGCCCAGATATCGCTCATGACCGGTATGGCCGCCGCTGAGATGATGTTGCACGCCGAGGTTGGCATCCTGCGCACGATGCCCGAGCCGGACCATGACGCGATCCGGCGGTTCCGTCGCCAGGCTCGAGCCCTTGGGGTCTCCTGGCCTCCCACTTTGCCGTATGGCGAGCTGCTGCGTTCGCTGGACCGTGCCAATCCCCGGCATCTAGCCCTGATCCACGAGGCGACAGCCCTTTTCCGTGGCGCCGGTTACACCCCCTTCGACGGCGGTGTTCCCGAACTGACTCAGCACGCGGCGGTGGCCGCGCCTTACGCACACGTGACCGCTCCATTGCGCCGGCTCGTCGACCGCTTCGGCCTGGTGGTGTGCGATTCGATCTGCAGCGACGCCCCGGTTCCGGACTGGGTGCGCCGCGCGCTGCCTACCCTGCCTGAGATCATGACCGCATCGGATCACCTGTCCAGCGCTGTGGAGCGCGCCTGCACCAACGCCGTTGAAGCGGCAGCGTTGCAGCACCGCATTGGTGAGCGATTCCATGGAACGGTCGTCGACGTCAGCAAGAACGGTGGGCTGGTGCAGATCATCGACCCGGCGATCCTGGCGCCGATAGCCGGGGCTTCCTCCGCGGGCGACGAGGCCCTGGTCGAGCTCGTCGAAGCCGATGTCGTCAAGCGCAGCGTGCGATTTCAGGTCGTTGGCGGCGTTTGAGCGGTGACACTAACAAGCCTGCCCCGGCTGGTGGCGACAGACCTGGACGGCACCCTGCTGCGCAGCGACGGGAAGTGTTCGGAGCGGACGCGGGCGGCGCTGGCTGCGGTCGAGCGCGCGGGCATCCAGGTTGTGCTAGTGACAGCCCGACCACCACGGTGGCTTCACGAGCTTGCCGACCTCGTTGGCGAACACGGGGTAGTCCTGTGTGCCAACGGTGCATTCGTCTATGACGTGCGCAGCAGAAGGATCCTCCACGAGGACTGTCTACCAGTCGGCGTCGTCATGGAGATCGCCGTCGACCTGCGAAACGCGTTGCCCGGCATAGCATTTGCCGTCGAGAGCCGTAGCGGTTTTGGGCGAGAGCGGGGGTTCGGCGACGCGTACACGACATCCCAGGACGTTGCGGCTGCCCTGCTTGAGGAGCTGCTCGACCCGCTGCCGGGCAAGATGCTGGCCCGGTGCAACGACGTGCCCGCAGACCGGTTCCACCGCGTGGTCGAGCAAGTCGTCGGCGATCGGGCTGTCGTGTCCTACTCAGGTGCCTATGGGCTCGCGGAGATCAGCGCTGTGGGTGTCACCAAGGCTTCCGCGCTGGAGCGATGGTGCGCAACGCAGGGCATCGACTCCGAAGACGTTTTCGCGTTCGGGGACATGCCCAACGACCTGCCTATGCTCGAGTGGGCAGGGTGGTCGGTCGGCGTCGCGAACGCACATCCCGCAGTTCTCGCCTCCGTGGATGAGGTCTGTGCCTCGAACGACGACGATGGGGTCGCCCAGGTGCTCGAGGCAGCGCTTGCGAGGCGTTGACCGGTGGATGAGTGACCGCCGACGGCACCGGGGGACGCCCTTACTGCCCTGGGTGGCGACCGGGCGCCGGGGGGAACCCTGTGGACAGTGTGAGCTTTTCGAACTGGACTTCGTTCAACGGATTCGACTGTTGTACAACGGAATTGGTATGGTCGTGACCTTGCGCTAGGACACGTGTTCGACTATACTGGATCCATGGTGGGGATGACGGTGGACCAGGTTCGGGCGACGGATGTCGCTGACCTTGCTGCGGCCCTGCTGGGTCTGTCGGAGGCCGGGCTGCTGGCCGCCGATGCGCAGTCGGCCGAGGCGGTGGTCGCCGGCGCGCAGCGGGTGATCAGTGCGATGACTGCGGTGCAGGCTGTGGCGATCGAGGCGTGGGGGCGCCGGGAGGGCGAGCAGCTGAGCGTGGACAAGGTGGCCTGGGAGGCGATGTCGGTCGCGCAGGGCGGTGCCAACCCCGGTGGCCTGAACCGGGCTCGGCTTCGGCTGCTCGAGGGTGTGCCCAAGGATGAACACGACTTCATGCCGTCCTACCTCGGTCCGTTGCTGCGGCTCTCTCCCCGCTCGGCCCGGCGGCGGTATGAGACCGCCCGCACGCTGGTGGGGTCCCTGCCGCTGAGCCTGGCCGCGATGCGCGCCGGTGACCTGGAGCCGCACCGGGCACAACAGGTCGTTGATGAGGTGCCCGCCGGTGACCGGCGCGTGTGTGCTGCCGTTGAGCGGGTGCTGTTTCCCAGGATCGTGGACAAGCCGGCGACCCGGGTGGGCGCGCTGGCCCGGAGGGCGGTTGCCGCCGCTGACCCGGCCGGGGCAGCGGCCCGCGCCGAACAGGCCCAGGCGGGCCGGTTCGTGTTCGCTGGGCCCAGTGGCTTGGCTGGGTTGATGCGTTTTGAGGCCGAGGTCGAGGCCGGCAATGGCGTCCGGGTGTGGGCTGCGATCCAGGAGCGGGCCGCCGACTACCTCAAGGAGAACGCGTCCGCCACGATGGACCAGGCTCGTGCCGACGCGTTCGTGGATCTGGTGCTGGCCAACGTCGCGGTGAGCACCGTGGTCGACCTGGCGTTACCGGCCGGGTTCGCTACGCCCGTTGCCGCCCGGGCGGGCGCGTGCGTCGGTTGCCGGCCTGGCCCCGGACTCCGCTCTGGCGAGGTCAGGGGATCTGGTGCTCACAGCAGCCCCTCGGTATTGGAGGACCACGCCACCAACGTCCTGGTCGACAACGACCAGGACCTCGATCAGGAAACCACAGGTGATGGGTCCCACGGCGTCACGGTTGCCGGCTCGGTCAATCCTGCCGGTTCGGTCAATCCTGGCGGTTCGGGCTCGGGTCGCCCCGGCGGAGGGCCGGACACCGCCCAGCCCAATGTGCTCAGGCTCCTGGCCGGGCTGCCCACCGCCGGGGTCCTGGACCAGCGGGCCGGAACCTTGACCAGCGCAAGCATCGAGGCGATCTTGGCCGACCCCGACACGGTGTTTCGCAGACTCGTGGTCGACCCCGACACCGGGTGGCTGCTGGACGCCGGCGCCAAGACCTACCATCCCGGGCGCCACCTGGCCCGCACCGTGCGCAAACGGGACCTGCACTGCCGCTTCCCGGGCTGTGCCAGCGCGGCCCGGTTCTGCGACCTGGACCACGTGATCCCCTTCCCCCTCGGGCCCACGACCCTGGCCAACCTGGCCGCCCTGTGCCGTCGACACCACCGCCTCAAGACCCACGGCCACTGGTCCCTGACGATGACCCCCGACGGCGTCTGCACCTGGCTCGACCCGCGCAGCGGGCAGGTCCACACCACCGAGCCCGCCGACTACCGCGAACTCGCCGTCTGAGCTCTCGCGGTCTGAGTTTCGGTGGAGCGGGCGGTTCAGGTGCGCGACGGGCGCGGACATACGGCCTATGCTGGTTCACGGATGAGTCGGTCAGACGGTCGCGTCGATGCTGAGGTCCCGGGTTCCGGGTAACGCACATCGCCGAGGAACGTCCGGGCTCCACAGGGCAAGGTGATGGTTAACGGCCATCCGGGGCGACCCGCGGGACAGTGCCACAGAAAACAGACCGCCTCGACGAATCGCACGGCTTCGGCCTGGCAGGAGTCGGGGTAAGGGTGAAACGGTGGTGTAAGAGACCACCAGCACTCCAGGTGACTGGAGTGGCTCGGTAAACCCCACCTGGAGCAAGGCCAGACAGCAAGCGTTCGAGGGCGGCCCGCCCGAGCTTGCGGGTAGACCGCTAGAGGTGCTTGGCAACGAGTACCCGAGATGGATGACCGTCCGTCACGTGCCGGCAACGGCGCGGGGCGACAGAACCCGGCGTACCGACCGACTCATCCACTT
>Ga0209638_1000747_pt1 | contig 21390 bp, 36 predicted proteins | sample BarGraNGADG00211_FD_184490 | JGI IMG/M metagenome (GOLD analysis project Ga0209638, IMG submission 184490) | Arctic peat soil microbial communities from Barrow, Alaska - Barrow Graham LP Ref core NGADG0002-211 (SPAdes) (version 2) | ecosystem: Environmental > Terrestrial > Soil > Wetlands > Peat...
TCATCAACCCGATCGCGATGGAGGAGGGCCTGCGCTTCGCTATCCGCGAGGGCGGCCGCACCGTCGGCTCGGGCCGCGTCATCAAGATCATCAAGTAGGACATCTCGACCGATCGCGCACTGGCAGTGAAGTCCCCGCTCCACGGAGGGTGAACCAAGTTGGCGAACCAGCAGAAGATCCGGATTCGGCTCAAGGCGTATGACCACGAGATCGTGGACCAGTCCACGAAGAAGATCGTGGAGACGGCCCAGCGGACCGGCGCGCGCGTTTCCGGCCCCATCCCGCTGCCGACGCAGCGCAGCCTGTACTGCGTCATCCGCTCGCCGCATGTCAACAAGGACAGCCGCGAGCACTTCGAGATGAAGATCCACAAGCGGCTGATCGACATCCTCGATCCGACCGCCAAGACGGTCGACTCGCTCATGCGTCTTGAGCTGCCGGCCGGGGTCGACATCGAGATCAAGCTCTAGAGACGGCACTACTCGGTCGCGGTGCGGCCGGTGTTACCTGATGAGGAGCGGTCCTCTGGGGTGTGACCCGCAACGATGGCGGGCGCGGCACGACAGGGTCCCACGACCGCGCGAGAAGGAAGAGAGTCAAAGACGATGGGTAAGACGATCCTCGGCCGCAAGCTGGGAATGAGCCAGGTCTGGAGCGATGACGACCGGTTGATCCCGGTGACGGTCATCGAAGCCGGCCCCTGCTTCGTCTCGCAGATCAAGACGATGAAGAAGGACGGCTACGAAGCCGTACAGCTCGCGTTCGGTGACATGAAGGACGGCAAGGCCAACAAGCCGACCCAGGGCCACTTCGCGAAGGCGAACCTCGACCCCAAGCGTCACATCGTCGAGGAGCGTCTCGATGAGGGGGAGAGCTTCAAGCGCGGCCAGAAGATCCTGGTCGACATCTTCGAGGTCGGCACCAAGGTCGACGTCGCCGGCGTGAGCAAGGGCAAGGGCTTCGCCGGTGTCATGAAGCGTCACAACTTCAAGGGCGGCCCCGGTGGCCACGGTTCGCACTTCCACCGTGCCCCCGGTTCGATCGGCATGTGCGCCTCTCCCTCGCGCGTCCTGCGCGGGACCCGGATGCCGGGTCACATGGGCGTGGACACGGTCACGGTACAGAAGCTTGAAGTCATCAAGGTCGATGCGGAGCAGAACCTGCTCGTCGTCAAGGGCGCAGTCCCCGGCGGCAAGAACGGCCTGCTTGTCATTCGCGCGAGCTAGCCTGCAGGAATCGAGGAGACACACAGAGATGGCTACTGTCGAAGTCAAGGACATGAATGGTGCGAAGGTCGGGACGGCGGAGCTTTCCGCTGCCGTCTTCGGCGTCGCGCCGAATACCCACGCGGTACACTTCGTGGTGCGCAGCCAGATGGCCGGCCGTCGCGCAGGTACGCATCAAACCAAGACCCGCGGTCAGGTCTCGGGCGGCGGTGCCAAGCCGTTCCGCCAGAAGGGGACCGGCCGCGCACGTGCCGGTTCGACGCGTTCACCGCAGTGGACCGGCGGCGGCGTCGTCTTCGGACCGCACCCGCGCAGCTACGGCTTCCGCGTCCCGAACAAGGTCGTGAAGCTCGCGATGCGCAGCGTACTGTCGGCGAAGGCCGCCGAGGGCGCACTGCACGTGATCGATTCGTTCACGTGGACCGAGCCGTCGACGAAGTCGGCCGCGGCTGCGATCGACGCGTTGGGCGTCAAGGGCCGCGTCACCGTGGTCGTCCCCAACGGCGACGTCACGGCGATCCAGTCGTTCCGCAACATCGAGCGCGTGCGGGTCATCACTGCCAGCGAGTCGAACACCTATGACCTGGTCGACAACGTCGCGCTCGTTCTCACGAAGCCGGCGCTCGAGTACCTTGAGGGGGTGCTTGCGTAACATGGATGCCCGCAGCCTGATCATCCGCCCCATCATCTCGGAGAAGAGCTACGCCGGGATCGAGCACAACCGCTACACGTTCGAGGTTCACAAGAGCGCCCGCAAGCCCGAGATCGCCGACGCGATCGCCGAGGTGTTCAAGGTCACCGTCTTGAGCGTCAACACGATGAACGTGCCGGGCAAGAAGCGCCGTCTTCGGGCGTCGGTCGGCATGACACGCACGTGGAAGAAGGCCGTCGTCACCCTCAAAGAGGGCGACAAGATCGAGTTCTTCGAGGGCGGCAGGTAGGTCCGCCCAAGACCAGACGGCCGACGGTGCCGGTCTTCGTTCGATCCCGAATGGAGCCGCCCGGCACCGTGTTAAGCCCGGCGTCGAGTTCGTAAGTCACGTGAGGACGTGGCGAGAGTGCCCAGCGGACTCGGCCATCGGGCTTCCAGAGAGGAGAAGGAATGGCACTCAAGAAATACAAGCCGACCTCACCGGGTCGACGGTTCCAGTCGGTCTCCGACTTTGCGGAGATCACGAGGAAGGATCCGGAGAAGTCGCTGCTGGCCCCTCTGCACAAGACGGGCGGGCGCAACAACAACGGCCGCATCACCACGCGTCATCAGGGTGGTGGCCACAAGCGCCAGTACCGCTTGATCGACTTCAAGCGTAAGAAGGACGGCGTGCCCGCAAAGGTCGCCACGATCGAATACGACCCCAACCGCTCCGCCCGCATCGCGCTGCTCCACTACGCGGACGGCGAGAAGCGCTACATCCTGGCTCCGGGCAAGCTCGCCGTCGGTGACACCGTCACCTCCGGTCCGGGCTCCGACATCAAGCCGGGCAACTGCCTTGCTCTGAGCGACATCCCGACGGGCACCGTCGTGCACGCGGTCGAGATGCAGCCGGGCAGGGGAGCGGCGATGGCCCGCTCCGCCGGCACGTCGATCCAGCTCATGGCGAAGGAAGGCCAGTACGCGATCCTGCGTATGCCCTCCTCAGAGATGCGCATGGTCCCGCTGACCTGTAGGGCCACGATCGGCGTCGTCGGAAACGCCGAGCATGAGGGCATCTCGATCGGCAAGGCGGGCCGCAACCGCTGGCTGGGCAAGCGCCCGACCGTCCGCGGTACGGCCATGAACCCTGTCGACCATCCGCACGGCGGTGGCGAGGGCAAGAACAAGTCCGCCGGCCGTCATCCGGTCACCCCGTGGGGCGTCCCGACCAAGGGCCACCGCACGCGTAACAAGAAGAAGGCCTCGAGCAGTCTCATCATCCGGCGCCGCAAGAAGTAGCGGTCGGTACGAAGTCTTTCGAGCAGGAACTGGAGTAGTACATGAGCAGAAGCCTGAAGAAAGGGCCCTTCGTCCAGCCTCGGCTGCTGGCGAGGATCCGCAAGATGAACGAGGCGGGCGAGAAGAAGGTCATCAAGACCTGGTCTCGCGCCTCGACCATCTTCCCCGAGATGGTGGGTCACACCATCGCGGTGCACGACGGTCGCAAGCATGTCCCTGTGTACGTCACCGAGTCCATGGTCGGACACAAGCTCGGCGAGTTCTCGCCGACGCGGACGTTCAAGGGACATGCGGACAACAAGAAGGTCCGGCGCTAGCCGGAACGGATGATCGCACCGGTACGGCCGCTAAGATGCGGGCGGCCGCGTAGGAGCCGAAAGGTCTTGTGAACTAAATGGAAGCAAGAGCAATAGCGAGGTACGTGCGGGTCAGCCCGCGCAAAGCGCGCCTCGTCGTGGACCTGGTTCGCGGCAAGTCCGCGAGCGAGGCTGCGACCATCCTTCGCTTCACCGAGAAGGGTGCGGCGGAGATCGTCGGCAAGGTGCTCGCCAGTGCGGTCGCCAACGCCGAGCACAACCTGAAGGTCAACCCGGACACGCTCTACGTCTCGGAGGCCTTCGTGAACCAGGGCCCGTCGCTGAAGCGGATCCAGCCGCGCGCCATGGGTCGCGCGTTCAAGATCCTGAAGCGTTCGGCCCATATCACCATCGTCGTCAAGCAGCGAGAGGGGGCTTAGGTCTCATGGGTCAGAAAGTCTATCCCGTCGGTCCCCGCCTCGGCATCACCGAGGAGTGGCGTTCCCGCTGGTTCCAGGGCAAGGGCTACGACAAGACCTTGTTCGAGGACATCAAGCTGCGCCGCTATCTCGTCAAGCGCCTGAAGCGGGCGGCTCTCTCCCGTGTCGATATCGAGCGCACCGGTGACAAGGTCACGGTGACCCTGTACAGCGCGCGTCCGGGCATCGTCATTGGCAAGAAGGGCACCGAGGTCGACATCCTGCGCAAGGACCTCGAGAAGATCAGCAGCGGCCACATCGCAGTGAACATCAACGAGATCAAGCGCGCCGAGCTCGACGCGGTCCTCGTTGCCCAGGGCATCGCAGAGCAGCTCGAGGCTCGCGTCGGCTTCCGCCGCGCGATGAAGAAGGCCGTCACCGCCGCCATGAAGGGCGGAGCGCTCGGTATCCGCATCCAGTGCTCGGGCCGCCTCGGTGGCGCCGAGATGGGACGCCGGGAGTGGTATCGCGAAGGTCGCGTGCCGCTGCACACCCTGCGTGCCAAGATCGACTACGGCACGGCCTCTGCACGTACGACGTTCGGCGCCTGCGGCGTGAAGGTCTGGGTCTACCGTGGCGACCTGATGCCCGGCCAGACCATCGCTTCGCTGTACGAGGCCGCCGACGCCCGCCCGTCCCGTCCGCAGCGCGATCGCGACGACCGTCGTCCTCGCCGTGATGGGGGAGGTCGAGGCTAGAGATGCTTCTGCCCCGTAGAGTCAAGCACCGCAAGGTCCAGCGCGGCAGCGCGTGGCACGGAACCGCCAAGGGCGGAACCGAGCTGAACTTCGGTGATTACGGTCTCAAGGCGCTCGAGGCCGAGTGGATCACCAACCGGCAGATCGAGGCCGCACGTGTCGCCATGACCCGCTACATGAAGCGTGGCGGCAAGGTGTGGATCACGATCTTCCCGGACAAGCCCGTCACCCAGAAGCCCGCCGAGACCCGCATGGGTTCCGGCAAGGGTAACCCGGAGAAGTGGGTGGCCGTCGTAAAGCCCGGCCGCATCATGTTCGAGATCGCCGGCGTGTCCGACGAGGTAGCCAAGGAAGCGATGCGGCTGGCTGCTCAGAAGCTGCCGATCAAGTGCAAGTTCGTCACCCGAGCCGACAGCGGCGGTGAGTCATAGATGAAGGCGATCGAGATCAGAGAGATGTCCGAGTCGGATCTTGAGCAGAAGCTCAAGGACGCTCGTGTCGAGTTGTTCAACCTGAGGTTCCAGTTGGCCACCGGCCAGTTGGACAACCCGGGCAGGATCAAGGACGTGAAGCGTGACATCGCGCGGTTGCACACTGAGGTCCGCTCCCGCGAGATCGAAGCGGCCCGCAAGGCTGCGGCGTCCTAGTGAGTGAGGAAGGGATCGTTCAGATGACCGAGGATCGCAACAGCCGCAAGGCGCGGCAGGGCGTCGTGGTCTCGACCGCAGGCGACAAGACATGTGTCGTCAAGGTGGAGAGCCGCAAGCCGCACCCGCTCTACGGCAAGATGATGACCCACAGCACCAAGTACCATGCGCACGATGAGAACAACGAGTGCGGAGTCGGCGATGTCGTCACGATCATGGAGACGCGTCCGCTGTCCAAGCTGAAGCGCTGGCGGCTCGTTGAGATCGTGGAGAAGGCCAAGTAGTTCACCTCGGGCCCGCTCGCGCACTGCATGTGCGTGTATGGCCCGGCTCGTACCGGAGGAAGACATGATCCAGGCAGAGACCCGACTCAAAGTCGCGGACAACTCAGGTGCACGGCAGGTTCTGTGCATCAAGGTGCTCGGCGGCTCGAAGCGTCGCTATGCCCGTGTCGGCGACGTCATCGTCGTCACCGTGAAGGAAGCCATCCCGAACGGCGCGGTCAAGAAGGGCGACGTGGTCAGGGCGGTAGTCGTCCGCTGCAAGAAGGAGGTCCGTCGCTCTGACGGCTCCTACATCAAGTTCGACGACAATGCCGCCGTCATCATCGACAACCAGGGCAACCCGCGCGGCACGCGCATCTTCGGCCCCGTCGCGCGCGAGCTGCGCGACAAGCGCTATATGAAGATCGTGTCGCTCGCGCCCGAAGTCATCTAAGGAGGCCTTGTACACATGGCCAGTTCCATGCACGTCCGCCGCGGCGACAAGGTCCGCGTCATCGCCGGCAAGGACAACGGCAAGGAAGGTAAGGTCCTCAGGGCCTTCCCCGAGAAGCAGCGCGTGACCGTCGAGGGCGCGAACATGATCAAGCGCGCGACGCGTCCGAGCCAGAAGAACCCGCAGGGCGGGATCATGCAGCACGAGGGCACGATGCACGTTTCCAACGTGATGCTGATCTGCCCGAACTGCTCGCAGCCTTCGCGCGTGAGCCGCCGCCGCGAGGCCGGCGTCCGCGTCCGTGTCTGCAAGAAGTGCGGCAAGGACATCGACAAGTAGTACGTACGAGGCACCATGCAGCCGTCGCGCACGGGAAGCGGCGGTGAGCCAAGTGACGTCGGGTCAGAAATCTGACGCCCGCGAGAACAAGAAGGACCGGAGGAAACAGTGGCCCCGAGACTCAAAGACAGGTACCGGAACGAGGTCGTGCCGAAGCTCATGTCCGAGCTGGAGTACGGCAACGTCAACCAGGTACCGCGCTTCAGCAAGATCGTTGTGAACATGGGAGTCGGCGGAGCGACCCAGGACACGAAGCTCCTGGACGCCGCCATCGCCGACCTGCGCACCATCACCGGCCAGCAGCCGATGACGACGCGCGCCAAGAAGTCGATCGCGGCATTCAAGCTCCGCAAGGGCATGCCGATCGGCGCCAAGGTGACGCTGCGCGGCGACCGTATGTGGGAGTTCCTGGACCGCCTGCTCGCGACCGCGCTCCCGCGCATCCGCGACTTCCGCGGCATCAACCCGGAGTCGTTCGACGGTCGCGGCAACTACTCGATGGGCGTCGACGAGCAGCTCATCTTCCCCGAGGTCGACTACGACAAGGTCGATCGCGTGCGCGGCATGGACATCACGTTCGTTACGACTGCAAACACCGATGAGGAATGCCGCGCCCTGCTCGACGGCTTCGGATTCCCCTTCAAGAAATAGAGCCCGGTATCGCCGAAGGCGCTCAGACGGAGCGCTTTCGGCACCACGTTCCAGGAGGTAGTGGTAGTGGCCAAGAAGTCGATGATCGCGAAGGCCAATCGAGTGCCGAAGTTCAGCTCTCGCAGCGTCAGCCGCTGCAATCGCTGCGGCCGCCCGAGGGCGTTCTATCGCCAGTTCGGTCTGTGCCGCGTGTGCCTGCGCGAGCTGGCCAACAAGGGCGAGGTACCGGGCGTTCGCAAGGCAAGCTGGTAGGTCGCAGACCGACGCGGCCGGACGAGCGGGAAGGCGCGCATTCCACGGGAGTGCGCGAACCACCATCTCGTCAGTAGTTCGACAGGACCATAGGAGGTATCCAACATGAGCATGACCGACCCGATCGCCGACATGCTGACCCGGATCAGGAACGCGAACAACGCATTCCAGAGCTCGGTCTCCATGCCGTCGTCGAAGAAGCTGGTCGAGATCGCCCGCATCCTCAAGGAGGAGGGCTACGTCTCCGACTATCAGGTGGTTCCGGGAGACGTTCAGGCGACGCTGACGCTGAACCTGAAGTACGGCCCGAAGCGCGAGCGCGTCATCACCGGCATCCGGCGCATCAGCAAGCCGGGCCTGCGTGTGTACGCGAAGAAGGACGAGCTCCCCCGCGTCCTGGGCGGCCTCGGCATCGCGGTCATCTCGACGTCCTCGGGCGTCATGACCGACAAGCAAGCCAAGAAGGCCGCCGTCGGCGGCGAAGTCATCGCCTACGTCTGGTAGACGGACAGGACAAGGAAAGGAGCGTTCGCCGTGTCTCGAATCGGCAAGCAGCCCATCCCGATCCCGTCCGGGGTCGAGGTGCAGATCGAAGGATCGACGGTCACCATCAAGGGCCCGAAGGGGTCGCTGACGCAGAGTTTCAACGAGGACATGACTATGACGCTCGAAGAGGGCGTCCTGTCGGTCACCCGTCCGAGCGACGAGCGGCAGCACCGCTCGTTGCACGGCCTGACGCGCACGCTCCTGGCCAACATGGTCGCGGGCGTCTCCGAAGGCTTCCACAAGAACCTCGAGATCGTGGGCGTCGGCTACCGCGCCGAGCTCAAGGGCTCGGACATCCAGCTCGCGCTAGGGTTCAGCCATACTGTGCTCGTGAAGGCGCCTGAAGGCATCACGTTCGAGGTGCCGGCCCCGACCAAGATCACGGTCCGTGGGATCGACAAGCAGCGCGTCGGCCAGGTGGCCGCCGAGATCCGCAGCTGGCGCAAGCCCGAGCCGTACAAGGGCAAGGGTGTTCGTTACGAGGGTGAGCATGTCCGTCGCAAGCTCGGCAAGACGGCGAAGTAGGAAGGGCTGAAGAGCACATGGACAACCTGAAGGCAAAGGCGTTCAAGCTCGCTCGCCGTCAGCGCAGGGTTCGCGGCAAGGTCTCTGGGACCACCGCTCGTCCGCGCTTGAGGGTGACGCGCAGCAACGCACAGATCTACGCACAGATCATCGATGATGTGACGGGCTTGACCATCGCTTCGGCGTCCACGCTGGACGCCGAGGTCAAGGGCGCCATCAAGAACGGCAGCAACGTCGCTGCCGCCACCGCTGTCGGCGTCGCCGTCGGCAAGCGTGCACTGGAGAAGGGCGTGACCGAGGTCGTGTTCGACCGCGGCGGCCGCCTGTATCACGGCCGTGTCAAGGCCCTGGCCGACGGTGCCCGCGAGGCCGGGCTCACGTTCTAGAGAGGACGATCGGGAAATGGCGCGTAATCTCGCTCCGGTCTCGGAGCTGCAGGAAAAGGTCGTCTACATCAACCGGGTGTCGAAGGTCGTCAAGGGCGGCCGTCGGTTCTCGCTGACCGCGCTCGTCGTGGTCGGGGACGGCAACGGCAACGTGGGCGTCGGCATGGGCAAGTCCGCCGAAGTCCCCGTGGCCATCAAGAAGGGCGTCGAAGACGCCAAGAAGAACATGTTCAAGTTCCCCATCGTCGACGGGACGATCCCGCACGCCGTGATGGGTCGCTTCGGTGCAGGGCGCGTCATGCTCAAGCCGGCTGCTCCCGGTACCGGGATCATTGCGGGCGGACCTGTCCGCGCTCTGCTCGAGCTCGCCGGGATCACCGACGTGCTCTCCAAGTCGCTGGGCTCGGACAACGCGCTGAACATGGTCAAGGCTGCGGCCCAGGGCCTTCAGTCCGTCGCGAGCGCTCAGACGATCGCCCGACGCCGCGGCAAGACCGTCGGCCAGATCTACGGTTGGGAGGAGTAGGAGCCATGGCGAAGGACACTCCCAAGATGCTCCGGATCACCCAGATCCGTAGCGGTATCGGCCTCGCTCGCGACCAGCGGCGGACCGTCCGCGCTCTGGGGATCAAGCGCATGCACGACACCGTGGAGCAGGCGGACAATGCCGTCATCCGCGGAATGATCTTCAAGGTCAAGCACCTGGTGAAGGTCGAAGAGATCTAGCACGTTCCAGTCCAGTCAGCCGGCGGCGAGCGGCCGGCGATCGGACCTTCCACCGCGGAGGTCCGATGGCGTACAGAAGGAGAAGAACATGCAACTGCACGACCTCTCACCGGCCCCCGGGTCGACAAAGAAGCGCAAGCGCGTAGGACGCGGCAACGGCAGCGGCCACGGCAGCACCGCCGGTCGCGGCGACAAGGGTCAGAACTCACGCGCCGGTGGCGGCAAGGGCCCCGGTTTCGAGGGTGGCCAGAACCCGCTCGCGATGCGCCTGCCGAAGCTCCCGGGCTTCACGAACCACTGGCGCACCGAGTACGACGTGGTGAACGTGGCCCGTCTCGAGGGTCTCTACGCCGACGGCGAGATCGTTGACGGCGCGAGCCTGAAGGCGAAGGGCGTCATCAAGTCCGCCGACGCGGCCGTCAAGGTCCTCGGTGACGGCGAGATCACGCGCAAACTCACCATCAGGGTCCAGAAGGTCTCCGCCTCGGCGAAGATCAAGATCGAGGCTGCCGGCGGGACGGTCGAGTAGCCATGTTCGAAGCACTCGCGAACGCCTTCCGCGTGCCGGACCTTCGCAAGAAGATCCTGTTCACTCTCGCGATCATCGCCCTCTATCGCGTCGGGTCGCACATCCCGGTACCCGGGGTCAGCCGTGCGATGATCGACCAGCTGACGACGGCGACGTCGTCGGGTGCGTTGGGGCTGCTGAACCTGTTCTCCGGCGGCGCCATGCAGAACTTCGCGATCTTCGCGTTGGGCATCATGCCCTACATCACATCGTCGATCATCATGCAGCTGATGCAGGCGGTCATCCCGCAGCTCGAGAAGTGGTCCAAGGAAGGCGAGACGGGTCAGCGCAAGATCACCCAGATCACGCGCTACATGACCCTGGTCCTCGGCCTCGTCGAGTCGGTCGCTCTGATGTTCACCTTCCAGAGCCAGCTGGGCGTCCGGTTCAGCCCGGTGACCATGATCCTGATCGTGGTCAGCCTCGTGGCCGGCACGGCCTTCATCATGTGGATGGGCGAGCTCATCACGCAGCGTGGCATCGGCAACGGCATGTCGCTGCTGATCTTCGCGAGCATCGTCTCCCGTTTCCCGCAGACGCTGCTCCAGTCGTTCCAGCTGAACCAGTGGTACTGGGCGGTCGCGGTCATCCTCGCGGCGTTCGGCATCATCGTGGCGATCGTCACGATGGAGCGCGCGCAGCGCCGGATACCCGTGCAGTACGCGAAGCGCGTCGTCGGCCGCAAGGTCTTCGGCGGCGTCGGCACCTACATTCCGCTCAAGCTCAACGCGGCCAACGTGGTGCCGATCATCTTCGCGAGCTCGGTGCTCAACTTTCCCGTCGTCCTTGCGGGTCTGTCGAACGTCGGTTGGCTGAAGAACGTGGCCAACGCGCTGGCCTCCGGGTTCCTCAACTGGAGCCTCATGGCCGTGCTCATCGTGTTCTTCTCCTACTTCTACACGGCCCTGATCTTCAACCCGATCGATCTGGCGGACAACCTGCGCAAGCAGGGCGGGTTCATTCCCGGCGTCCGTCCGGGCAAGGCCACATCGCAGCACATCGAGCACGTGCTGAACCGGATCACGCTTCCGGGCGCACTGTTCCTGGCGGCCATCGCGACCGTTCCGACGCTGCTGTTCCAGGCGTCGGGAGACTCGATGTCGCTGCTGCGTATGTTCGGCGGCACCTCGATCCTGATCATGGTCGGCGTCGCACTCGAGACGATGACCCAACTGGAGAGCCAGCTGAAGATGCGTCACTACGACGGCTTCTTCAAGTAGGGGAGTCGCGCTAGTCGGTACCTCCGCGAGGCGGGGCTCGGTCCAACCGGGTCCCGCCCGGCGCGAAACCTGTCGGTGGAATGCGAAGGGCGGTTGAGATGAACATCGTGCTGCTGGGAGCGCCCGGTGCGGGCAAGGGCACGCAGGCCGCAAGGATGGTGGAGGAGTTCGCTCTGCCCCACATCTCGACGGGGGACATCTTCCGCAAGGCGGTCGCCGACGGTACCCCTCTTGGGCTTGAGGCGAAGCGCTACATGGACGCGGGCGAGCTGGTTCCGGACGAGGTCACCATCGGCATCGTCAAGGAGCGGCTGGCGCAGCCCGACTGTGAGACCGGGTTCATACTCGACGGATTCCCGCGGACCGTGCCGCAGGCCGACGCGCTGGGAACGGCGCTCGCCTCCATGGGCCGCGCACTCGATGCCGTCGTGCTCGTCGATGTCCCGTCAAGCGCCCTGGTCGCTCGTCTGACCTCGCGACGGCAGTGCCGTGCGTGCGGTCGCATCTACAACACGATGGGCGAGATGCCCGCTGAGGCCGATGTGTGCGACTCCTGTGGCGGCGAGGTCTACCAGCGCGCCGACGACTCCGTCGAGACGGTCACCAACCGCCTGGCGGTCTACGAGGCGAACACACAGCCGCTGATCGAGTACTACCGCGAGCTGGGTCTGCTCCGCACGGTCGACGGTGACCGTGACGTCGACGATGTCTACTCGGACATCGCGGCCCTGTTTCACAGCTTGTCTTAGAGAGGTGCATCGATGATCGCCTGCAAGTCGACCTCGGAGCTCGCGCTCATGCGCGAGGCGGGACGCATCACTGCGCGCGCCCTGCGCGCGGTCGGCGACGCGGTGGCGATCGGCGTGACCACCGCCGAACTCGACGAGGTCGCGGTCGAGGTGATCCGGGCCGCCGGTGCCCGTGCGGCGTTCAAGGGTTACCAGGGTTTCCCCGCAACGATCTGCGCGTCACTCAACAGCGAGGTTGTGCACGGCATCCCGGGGCGCCGCAAGCTCGCCGAGGGCGATATCGTCTCCGTCGATGTCGGCGCGGTCATCGATGGCTACTTCGGAGACTCGGCGCGGACCTTCCCGGTCGGGCGGATCTCCGACGAGGCGACGCGTCTCTTGACCTCCACGCGTGAGAGTCTGGAGGCGGGCATCGCCTGCTGCTGGCCGGGCATGCGCCTCGGCGATATCGGCGCTGCAGTGCAGGCAGTCGCGGAGGGTTCAGGCTTCTCGGTGGTCCGGGAATATGTCGGGCACGGCATCGGACGCGCGATGCACGAGGAGCCGCAGGTGCCCAACTACGGCACCCCGGGCAAGGGGCCGGTGCTGCTCGCGGGCATGGTCATCGCGATCGAGCCGATGGTCAACGCCGGCGGCGCCGATGTGCGCCAGCTGAAGGATGGTTGGACCGTGGTGACGGCCGACGGATCGCTGTCGGCGCACTTCGAGCACACGGTGGCGATAAGCCACGACGGACCGATGGTCCTTACCATGGAGTGACGTCCATACTGGACGATGCGGGTGCGTGGCGGTATACTTCCCGTTTGCGGCTTCACGACCCGCCTGTAGAAGGAGTTCTCGTTTGGCAAAGAACGGCGACGCCATAGAGATGGAAGGCACCGTAGTGGAGCCTCTCCCCAACGCGATGTTCCGCGTTGAGTTGGAGAATGGCCACAAGGTGCTGGCCCATATCTCGGGCAAGATGAGGATGCACTACATCCGGATCCTCCCGGGCGACAAGGTGGTCGTCGAGCTCTCTCCCTACGACCTCACGCGTGGTCGAATCACCTATCGCTACAAGTAACACGCACGGTTCGGCCCGCCACCGGGAACCAAGGGACACACCCGGCGGCGTTTGTTACGGGCGCGACAACCTACACCTGCGGCTGGGTGTGCACATAGAGCGAACGACGTGTGAAGGGAACGGCAGATGAAAGTACGACCCTCTGTGAAGAGGATCTGCGAGAAGTGCAAGGTCATCCGCCGCCATGGGCGCGTCCTCGTGATCTGCGAGAACCCGCGTCACAAGCAGCGGCAGGGCTAGTCCGACCCGGAGGAGAAATACGTTGGCACGTATAACCGGTGTCGACCTTCCCCGCGAGAAGCGTGTGGAGATCGGCCTCACCTACATCTTCGGGATCGGTCTCACGACCAGCCAGAAGATCCTGCGCGAGACGGGCATCAGCCCGGACACGCGCGTGCGTAACCTCACCGAGGAGGAAGTCGTCCGCCTCCGTGAGTACATCGACCGCAGCTTGAAGGTCGAGGGTGACCTGCGTCGCGAGGTCAGCCAGAACATCAAGCGTCTTATGGAGATCGGCTGCTATCGCGGCCTGCGCCATCGCAAGGGTTTGCCGGTCCGCGGACAGCGGACCCACACCAACGCGCGCACCCGGAAGGGCCCGCGTCGTCAGATCGGCGCGAAGAAGAAGGTAGGTAAGTAGCGATGGCAGCTGCTCCGAAGAAGAAAGCCGTCAAGACCCGCGTAAAGCGCAGCGAGCGTAAGAACATCGCTGTGGGTCAGGCGCACATCAAGAGCACGTTCAACAACACGATCATCTCCATCACCGACCCCGTGGGCAACGTCATCACGTGGCGTAGCGCGGGCCAGGTGGGCTTCAAGGGCTCCCGCAAGTCGACGCCGTTCGCCGCACAGCTCGCAGCTGAGCAGTGCGCGAAGGACGCGATGGAGCACGGCATGCGCAAGGTGTCCGTGTTCGTGAAGGGTCCCGGTTCCGGTCGCGAGACGGCGATCCGGTCTCTGCAGGCCACCGGCCTTGAGATCGCCAGCATCCAGGACTGCACGCCCGTCCCGCACAACGGCTGCCGGCCGCGCAAGCGCCGCCGCGTTTAGCTCTTCCTTTAGGAGGAATTCGAAAGATGGCACGTTACACAGGCGCGGACTGCCGCCTCTGCCGTCGTGAGGGCATCAAACTGTTCCTGAAGGGCGATCGCTGCTACAGCGACAAGTGCGGCGTCGAACGCCGCCCGTTCCCGCCTGGCCAGGCCGGTAAGAAGCGTCCGCGCGACAGCGAGTATCGGGTCCAGCTCCGCGAGAAGCAGAAGGCCAAGCGCTCCTATGGCGTCTTGGAGAAGCAGTTCCGTACGTACTACACGATCGCAAGCCGGCAGCAGGGCAAGTCGGGCGAGAACCTTCTCCGCCTGCTCGAGAGCCGTCTTGACAACGTGGTCTACCGCCTCGGTTTCGCCGCATCGCGCGACGAGGCGCGGCAGACGGTCCGTCACAACCACATCATGGTCAACGACGCGAGGGTCAACATCCCCTCGTACCGTGTGCGCCCCGGCGACGTCGTCTCCGTGGCTCCCAAGGCCAAGGACCTGACCGTGGTGAAGGCGGCAATCATCTCGTCCGCCCGCATCGAAGTACCCGCATGGCTGCAGGTGGACGTCGAGAAGCTCCAGGGCAAGGTCCTGGCACTTCCGACCCGCGACCAGATCGACCTGCCGGTTCGCGAGCAGCTCATCGTCGAGCTCTACTCCAAGTAACCGGTGTTCGTAGGTATCCCGCCAAGGAGGCTAGGTAGATGACAGAGTTCATGAGGCCGTCTGTCTCGGTCGTGCCGATCGACACGCGTACCGCTCGCTATGTCGTGGAGCCGCTCGAGCGCGGTTTCGGCTACACCCTGGGCAACTGCATGCGCCGGGTGCTGCTGTCGTCGCTCCAGGGCGCGGCCGCGACGTCGATCCGCATCGAGGGCGTCCAGCACGAGTTCACCGCGATCCCGGGAGTCCGCGAGGACGTCACGGACGTCGTGCTGAACGTGAAGCAGCTGGTGTTCCGTTCCACCGGCATCGGGGACGACGCCGTCGCGACGCTGTCCGTGTCCGGTCCCAAGACCGTGACGGGCGCCGATCTCGTGGTGCCGTCCGAGTTCGAGCTGGTCAACCCCGAGGCGGTCATCGTGACCCTCGACAAGGGCGCCAAGCTCGAGATGTCCATGCGCATCGAAGTCGGCCGCGGCTATGTGTCCGCCGACCGCAACAAGCGCAGCGACGACCCGCTGGGTGTCATCACGGTCGATTCGCTGTTCAGCCCGGTGGTCCGCTGCACCTACCTCGTGGAGAACACCCGCGTGGGGCAGCGCACCGACTATGACAAGCTCACGGTCGAGATCGAGACCAACGGCGCGGTCGACCCGGCTGATGCCGTGGCCCGCTCCGCCAAGATCATCAACGACCACATGATGCTGTTCGAAGACCAGTCCGAGGCGGAGCTCGACGTCACGTTCGTCGACAAGCCCGCCGACGGTGCCGGTCCGCTCGACACGCCCATCGAGGACCTCGACCTCACGGTCCGCTCGTTCAACTGCCTGAAGCGCCAGGGTGTCAACACCATCGGCCAGCTGGCGGAGTGCACCGAGGCCGATCTTCTCAACATCCGTAACTTCGGCGCCAAGTCCATCGAAGAAGTGAAAGACAAGCTTCAGCAGATGAGCCTGGGGCTCAAGGGCTAGAGGGAGACTCAAAGCACATGCGACACCTGAAGAAGGGCCGCTCGCTCGGCAGCGATGCGAGCCACAGCAAAGCCATCATGCGCAGTCTGGCCCTGGCTCTGCTCGTGAACGAGCGCATCAAGACGACCGAGCGGCGCGCCAAGGAGATCCGCGGGTTCGTTGACCGGATCATCACCTGGGGCAAGCGTGGCGACGTCCACTCTCGTCGTCTGATCATCGCCGCACTGGGCGGGGAGAAGAAGGTCATCAACCCGGCCACCGGTAAGCAGGACCTCGAGATGTCCTACCGCGTGATCCACGACATCGCTCCGCGCTACTCGGAGCGCGAGGGCGGCTACACCCGCATCCTCAAGCTCGGCCCCCGCAAGGGCGACAACGCGTCGATGGTCATCATGGAGCTCGTGGAGTAGAACGGTTCGAGCGGCGGGTCACTCGACACGCCAGGCTTCGGTACTATCTCGGGAGGGCCGCGCGCAAGGCGCCGGCCCTCCCGCTGCATTGAAAGGACCCGTCCACCCGTGATCCGCTTCGACTCCGTGAGCTTCCGCTACCGCGGCGACGCGCCTCTCGCCCTCGACGGCGTCTGTCTGACGCTCGAGGCGGGCGAACTCGTGGCGGTCGTCGGGGCCAACGGTTCGGGCAAGTCGACGCTCGCCCGCCTGTGCGACGGGCTGCTGGCGCCCACGTCCGGCAGCGTCACCGTGGACGGCCTCGATAGCGTCGATCCGGCCTCCCTGTGGAAGGTCCGGTCGATGGTGGGCATGGTCTTCCAGGACCCCGACGATCAGATCGTGGGGACGGTGGTGGAGGAGGACTGCGCGTTCGGGCCGGAGAACCTCGGGCTCCCGAGCGACGAGATCCGCGTGCGGGTCGACTCCTCGCTGCGTGCGGTGGGACTCGACGGCCTGGAGCGGCGCGAGCCGCACCTCCTCTCCGAGGGGCAGAAGCAGCGGCTCGCGGTCGCGGGTGCGCTCGCGATGCGTCCCCGCTACCTCGTGTTCGACGAGCCGACCGCGATGTTGGACCCCGTCGGGCGCAGAGCCGTGCTCGAGATCACCGAGCGCCTCGCGCACTCGGAGGGGCACGGCGTTCTGGTGGTCTCGCACGACATCAGCGGCGTGGCACGGGCCGACCGTGTCATCGGCCTCGCCGGGGGCCGCGTGGTGTTCGACGGCGCACCGGAAGGGCTGATGGACGACGCACCGATGCTCCAGCGGGTCGGTCTCTCGCTGCCGCCCGCGGCGCGCCTCGCGGCGGCCCTGCGGACCCGCGGGTTCGACGTCCCCGCGGCCGCCGCCGATGCCGAGAGCGTGGTGGCCTCGCTGTGGCGCTGATCCTCTCCGACATCGCATGTGTGTACGCGGCGGGCACTTCGCTCGCGTCGACCGCCCTCGACGGCGTGTCACTCACCATCTCGCAGGGCGACCTCGTCCTCGTGCTCGGGCCCACCGGCGCAGGCAAGACGACCCTGCTGCGGGCCGCAGCGGGCCTGCTGCCCGTCTCGCGGGGTAGCGCCGAGGTCGACGGGCTTCCCGCAAGCGGACGGGGTTCGACGCGCGGCGCCGTGGGACTCGTGTTCCAGCGTCCCGAGTCGCAGTTCTTCTCGCTGAGTGTCGAGGACGACTGCGCGTTCGGCCCTCGCAATCTCGGTCGCTCGCCCGGGGAGGCGCTGGTCGACGCCCGGGAGGCGCTCGCAGCGGTCGGGCTCGATCCGTCGACCTTCGGGCCACGCGAGCCATGGTCGCTGTCCGGCGGCGAGGCGCGCCGCGCGGCGCTCGCCGGCGTGCTGGCCATGCGTCCGCGCTACCTGCTGCTCGACGAGCCGACCGCGGGTCTGGACGCTGCGGGCAGGCAGGCGGTCTGTGCGGCTGTCGAGGAGGCCCGCACGCGGGCAGGTGTGCTGGTCGTGACCCACGATGCCGACTCCTTCCTTGGCACCGCTGACCGTGTGCTCATCCTTCGGGGTGGGCGTCCCGCGTTCGACGGCGACGTGCCGGCACTGCTGCGCGAGCTCCCGCGTTTGGCCGTAGCGGAGGATCTCGACCCGCCGGAGGTACCGCGTACGCTGATGTTGGCTCGGGAGAGCGGGCTCCTGCCGCCGGGACCGCTCACCCTCGATGTCGAGTCCGCGGCAGACCTGCTCGCCGCCGCGCGGCCGGGCGGTGAGCGGTGATGATGCGTATCACCGGGATCGGACAGTACGTGCCGGCGGACTCGCCGGTGCACCGTCTCGACGCCGCAGCCAAGATCGGCGTGGTCGCTGCATTCACCGTCGCCCTCTTCCTGCTGCACGGATTCGCCGGTCTCGCTGTGCTCGCCGCGGCCGTCGCCGGGGCGACGGCCGTCTCGCACGTGCCCGTGCGGGCGGTCGCGCGCGGGCTGAAGGCGGTCGCCTTCATCATGGTGCTCACGATCGTCGCCAACGCGCTCCGGTGGCAGCCAGCGGACGCGCTCGTCCGCCTGGGGCCTTTGGCGGTCGACGGGACGGGGCTGCGGACCGGCGTCTTCTTCGCGGTGCGGATCATGCTCCTGGTCACCGGCACGTCCCTGCTGACGCTGACCACCAGCCCGGTGCAGCTGGCCGGCGGGATCGAGCGGGTGCTGGCGCCGCTCAAAGCGGTGCGGGTACCCGTGGGCGACTTGGCGATGACACTGACCATCGCGTTGCGGTTCATTCCCACCACGGCCGAGGAGGCGGAGCGGATCATGACGGCCCAGCAGGCGCGTGGCGCCTCGTTCGATGCCGGAGGCCCTATCGTCCGCGCGCGCGCGTATGCGCCGGTGCTCGTCCCGCTGTTCTTCCAGCTATTCCGCCGCGCCGACGCCTTGGCGACCGCGATGGAAGCACGCTGCTACCGCGGCAGCGAGGGTCGCACGCGCTTGGTCGAGGCCCGGATGAGGGCAGCCGACTGGGTCACCCTGCTGGCCACGGGCACGCTGCTCGTCGTCGTCGGGGTGCTGCTGTGACCGCGCTGAGGACGACCGTGCTCATGGTCTCCTACGACGGGGCCGCGTTCCACGGCTATGCCCGGCAGCCCGGTCTCGTCACCGTCCAGGGTGCGCTCGAGGCCGCCTTGCTGACCGTCACGGGACGCCCGGTCCTGACCGTCGTGGCGGGGAGGACGGACGCGGGCGTGCACGCCCTCGGGCAGGTCGTCAGCTTCCCGTCGGCTCCCGGGGATCCCGATCCTGCGTACCTGAAACGCGCGCTGAGCGCGCTCGCCGGCCCGGAGATCGTGGTCACCGAGGTCAGCTACGCGAAGCCGGGGTTCTCGGCGCGGCACGACGCACTGTTGCGCGAGTACCGCTACCTGCTCGTGCCGGGTCCGACGCCGCCACTCGCGCTGCGCGATCGCGCATGGTGGACGAAGAAGACCCTCGACCTGCAGGCGATGCGGGAGGGCGCGGCGCACCTGGTGGGGGAGCACGACTTCCGCTCGTTCTGCGTCGGCCCAAGCGCGGAGGGACAGCGGACCGTGCGGAACATCGAGACGATCGACATCCGCCCCGAGTGCGAGCTCGGCGAGCACTGCGTGGTGGTGCGGATCACGGGCCGCAGCTTCCTGCACTCCATGGTGCGCATCGCCGTCGGCTCGCTGGTGGAGGTCGGCAAGGGGAAGCGCGATCCGGAGTGGATCGCGGAGGCCCTGGGGGCCTGCCACCGGGGCGCGGCCGGGATCACCGCGCCGCCTCAGGGACTGACGCTGTGGCACGTCACCTACCCCGATGACTGCTGGCTGTAGTCCGCGCGCACACGGCGCATAGACACGCCCGGCAGCGTTTGTTACGTTGACGGGCACCGTCTCGCGTGGCAGACTGTGAGGGTTCGTTCCGCAGAGCCCCGTAAACTCATGGAACGCACCAATCGCGAATCACGCGCAAGTGTTGAGGAGAACGAGTGAAGACGTACCACGCCAAGGTCGGTGAAGTCGAGCGCGAATGGCTGCTCGTCGACGCCACCGACATGACGCTCGGCCGGCTTGCGAGCGAGATCGCCCAGATCCTGAAGGGCAAGCGCAAGCCGCAGTACACCGCGCATGTCGACGTCGGTGACTTCGTGATCGTCGTGAACGCTTCGAAGATCAAGGTCACCGGCAAGAAGATGACGGACAAGAAGTACTTCCGCCACACCGGCTTCCCCGGCGGTCTCAAGGAGATCTCCCTCGGAGACCAGTTGGCGAAGCATCCGGAGCGCGTTCTCGAGCACGCCGTCAAGGGCATGCTGCCGAAGAATACGCTCGGCCGCGCCATGGGCATGAAGCTCAAGGTGTACGCCGGTCCGGAGCACAAGAACCAGGCCCAGAAGCCCCGCCAGATCACGCTGGAAGGTTAGCCACCTATGACTGATAAGGCTGTCTACCTCGGCACCGGCCGCCGCAAGACCTCGGTCGCGCGCGTGCGCCTCATGCCCGGCACCGGAACCGTCACCGTCAATGGACGCGACGCAGCTGCGTACTTCGGCCGCGCCGTGCTCATGACGCTCGTCGATGCGCCGTTCAAGGCGACCGACACCGTCGGCAAGTTCGACGTCATCGCCAAGCTCCACGGCGGCGGCCTCTCGGGTCAGGCCGGCGCGCTGCGCCACGGCATCGCGCGTGCACTTCTGGAGGCCGGCGACGACTACCGCGCCGAGCTCAAGAAGGAAGGCCTCCTGCGTCGCGATCCGCGTATGGTCGAGCGCAAGAAGTACGGTCTGAAGAAGGCCCGCAAGAAGCCGCAGTTCAGCAAGCGCTAGCCGCGGTCGTACCGCACCGCACTTCGAGACCCGCCGCCTTCGTATCCGAAGCGGCGGGTCTTTCGTGCGCAGGCGGTATCATCATCGGCGGGGACCAACCGGGCGCCCGTGGCGACACGAGCCGCCCCTTCGACGACAAGGACGTGCGATGTCCCGTCTCTTCGGAACCGATGGAGTGCGCGGTATCGCGAACTCCGAACTGACGCCCGAGCTGGCCTTCCGGCTCGGCGAGGCCGCGGGCGCCTTCCTCTCCGACGAGGGTCGCGGTCGTATCGTCGTGGGCAAGGACACCCGGATCAGCGGTGACATGCTCGAGGCCGCCCTTGTGGCGGGGATCTGCTCCGCGGGCGGCGACGCGCTCCTCGCGGGGATCATCCCGACGCCGGCGGTGGCGTTCCTCACGCGCGAGCTGGGCGCTGACGGTGGCGTCGTGATATCGGCGTCCCACAACCCCGCCGAGTACAACGGGATCAAGTTCTTCAGCCGGGACGGATTCAAGCTGCCCGACGAACTCGAGGACGAGATCGAGTTCCACGTCACGTCGGGGGAGCGTCCGGTCCGCCCGACCGGAGCTCGGGTCGGAGTCGTGCACGTCATCGACGACGCCGTGGAGCGGTACGTCGCCCACGCGATCGCCACCGTCCCCGAGGGACTCGAAGGGCTCAAGGTCGCGCTCGACTGCGGTCACGGCGCGGCCGCCCGCACGAGTGAGATCGCCCTGCGGCGCCTCGGCGCCGAGGTGGTCTCGATCAACTGCGACTGGGACGGCACCGACATCAACGCCGCGTGCGGCTCGACCCATCTCGATCCGCTGGTGGGACTCGTCCGCGGGTCAGGCGCCGACCTCGGGATCGCGCACGACGGCGATGCCGATCGCGTGCTCGCGGTGGACGAGACGGGCGCCGAGATCGACGGTGACCGCATGATGGCCGTGATCGCCGCGCAGCTCAAGCGCGAGTCCCG
>Ga0209638_1000749_pt1 | contig 21339 bp, 26 predicted proteins | sample BarGraNGADG00211_FD_184490 | JGI IMG/M metagenome (GOLD analysis project Ga0209638, IMG submission 184490) | Arctic peat soil microbial communities from Barrow, Alaska - Barrow Graham LP Ref core NGADG0002-211 (SPAdes) (version 2) | ecosystem: Environmental > Terrestrial > Soil > Wetlands > Peat...
CAAGATTCGGCTGGCGAGAAACACGCAAGGAGCCGCGACTGACGGTGTCGGCTCACTTCGGTGAGGTCGAACTGAGCCGGCTCAACTCTCATCATGGTTTTCACTCTTCGGACTGGGGTTTCGGACACGAGTTGCGACGCTTCGGCTCGGGGATGGTTGTCCAGGTGTCACCCAGCGTCCGGTACCCCTTGTCAGAGGCCATCAACGACAAGCACGGTCTCGCGCCGCATCCGGGCGGGGTCTTCGTCCATCTCGTCGAGCGTGTTGCGGACGGCCGAACATGACCTCCGTGCTTGGATGAAGACGGACCAACTTCAGTGCGGTGGTGGTCTTTTTCGGGCTCTTCTTGTGGTGGTGCGCACCCAGGAGGGCGCAGTCCTCAGGCCAGGCATCTGACCGGTCCCAGCTCCCGGTTCCGCAGTCTCTGGGGTGTACCCTGCTGAGTTCTGCGTCCCCCCAGACCTCGGTGGCGTCGGCTTACCCGTGCTGCTCCTGAACCTCGGTGGCCCGTGACCTCACATTCCGGGACCATCCGAATCGAGTTTCGCCATCGTTCAGCAGCCAAACACTCCGCAGGACCCTGCCACCAATTTCGACCACCACGTCATCGTGTTCCCGACCCGGTACGCGGACTACGTCCCGACAGAGCTGCCGGCAAAGTCAGCCGGCCATCCCGCCTTCGGGGTACTGCCCACCGCTGACGGTGGCAAGGTCGTGTGGGCTGTGCGCTAAGGCCCAGCCGCGGGTGGTGCTGACACCTCGGCAGGCCAAGGGTGGCAGACTCTGCTGTACCGACGGGGAAGGAGCCAATCATGAGAATCGCCGTCACAGGCGGGTCGGGCAAACTCGGGACCACGGTTGTTGCTGTCCTGAGCCAGGCTGGACATGAGGTTGTCACCCTTGACGCGAATGGTCCACGCGGTCCCGGCCTCGTGCGAGTCGACCTGACGAACTACGGCGAGACGGTCGACGCGTTCTTTGGCGAGAACGACCCCTCGGCCGGTCCGGAGCAGGCCTCAAAACCGGCGTTCGACGCGCTCGTGCACCTGGCCGCGATTCCTGCTCCTGGCATCCTGAGCGATGTCGCCACGTTCCACAACAACATCCTGAGCACGTTCAACGTGTTCCAAGCTGCTCGCCGGGCAGGGATCCGGAACATTGTGTACGCATCGAGTGAGACGGTCCTGGGGTTGCCCTTCGACGTGCCGCCGCCATATATCCCGCTGGACGAGGAGTATTCCGCTCGCCCGGAAAGCATCTACTCACTCGTGAAGCACCTCGAGGAACAGATGGCCATCGAGCTCGTGCGCTGGGATCCGACCCTCAAGATCATCGCGCTGCGCTTCTCCAATGTGATGGACCCGGAAGATTACGCGGAGTTTCCCTTGTTCGACGCGGATGCGACGCTGCGCAAATGGAATCTTTGGGGCTACATCGACGGGCGCGACGGTGCGCAGGCCGTACTCAAGGCTCTCGAGCTCGACATCACGGGCTTCGACCGGTTCATCATCGCCGCCGCAGACACCGTCATGTCACAACCCAATGGAGATCTGGTGGCTGAGGTCTTCCCCGGCGTCCCGGTAACCCGCGAACTCGGTGAACACGACACGCTGCTGTCGATCGAGAAGGCTCGCCGCGTGCTCGGTTACAACCCACACCACTCCTGGCGTTGACCTCGCAGCACTCCTGGCCCGCAGGGCCCCTGGAGGTTGGCGTCAACGACCCAGCGTGAAGGCTTGTTTGAGTGCGTTCTCGAGGTCATCGCAGAGATCTTCGACGGCCTCGAGTCCGATCGAGATCCGCAGCAGGCCCGGATTGGGACGGGCCTGCGCTGCAACGGGCCGGTGGGTCAGCGAAGCTGGATGCTCGATCAGGGTTTCGGTGCCACCCAGCGAAACCGCATGGGTGACGAGTTCGCAGGCATTGGCCATGGCAGCCGCAGCCGGGTAACCCCCGACTACTTCGAATGCCATCACCGATCCTGGGCCTGCCATTTGGCGACCCACGATCCCGTCGGGGTCGCAGCCGGGCAGTCCAGGGAAGTGCACCGCGTCCACCGACGGGTGGGTCGCTAGCCACTCGGCGACCAACTGGGCACTGGCTTGCTGAGCACGAACTCGGACAGGCAGTGTCTGCAGCCCGCGATGCAGCAGGTAGCCAGCGAGCGGATGGAGAATGCCGCCCGTGACGGCTCGCACCTGTCGCAGTCTCGACGCCCATTCCGGACCTGCTGCGACGACGCCGGCCAGCACATCTCCGTGGCCGCCGATGAACTTGGTGGCACTGTGCAGAACGAGGGTCGCACCGTGACGCATCGGTTGCTGCAGGACAGGGGTGGCAAAGGTGTTGTCGACCAGTACAGGGACATCACCGGCCTGCGCACAAACATCGTCCAGGTCCAACAGCGCAAGAGTCGGATTTGCCGGAGTCTCGACCACCACCAGACCGGTGTCGGGTCGCAAGGCATGTTCGATCTCCTTTGGACCAACCCAGGTGACCTCAACGCCGAGCAGGCCGTTGTCCAGCAGGTGGTCGGTGCCTCCGTAGACCGGGCGCACCGCCACGACGTGCCGTTTGCCTGAAGCGCTCACGGCGAGCAGGCAGGCGGTCAAGGCCGCCATCCCCGAGGCGAAGGCGACCGACTCTTCGCTGCCCTCCAGCTCGGCGAGCGCGTCCTCGAAGCGGGCGACGGTCGGGTTCCACAGACGGCCGTAGACATGGCTTCCGCCGGGGATCGGTCGCCTGCCGGTCGCCAGAGCCTCGTAGGCGTCACCACCGGACCCGACGTCGGCCAGTGGGTTGGTGGTGGACAAGTCGATCGAGGGCACATGGACCCCGAGGCCGGCGAGGTCACGTCGGCCGGCATGCACTGCACGAGTCTCGAGGGCGTTCATGAAGCCTCCTGAAAGTTCACTGTGTTCTATCAGTTTCGAGACTTCAAGAGACAAGCCGCAAGCAACTCGCATTAGATTCACTCATGGCACCATCTACTGTCATCTATTCGGCACATGCAGGTCTGGAGGCGACACCGATGAACAACGTTCGGCATCCCGTACTCGATCAGATTGACCACGCGATCCTGAGACTGCTCGCGGCCGATGGCCGGTTACCCAACCTCGCCCTTGCCTCCGCGGTGGGGATCGCTCCGTCAACGTGCCTCGGGCGGGTTCGTGCCCTGCGCGAAAGCGGCGTCATCCGGGGCTATCACGCGGACATAGATCTGACCCGTGTGGGCCTGCCCATCCAAGCCATCATTGCCGTCCGCATGCAGGCACACCACCGCGAACAGATCCAAGCTTTCGTGACCGTGGCCCCTCACCTGCCGGGAGTGGTCGAGGTCTTTCACGTCGCCGGAGGCACGGACTACCTCTTGCACGTCGCGGCCACCGATACGACTGCGCTGCACGACTTCATCCTCGAGTACTTCGCAGCGAGCCCCGCCATCCAGCATGCGGAGACGAGCCTGGTCTTCCGGCATCTGCGCGGCACCAACGTGCTACCGGAAGACTGACCCTTCGCAGAGGGTGCGGGGTCCGCGACGATGGACTTGCGGGTTGATGGGACTGACGCTCAGCCCGTGCCGCCCCAAGGGCTGACGCGGTGTCGGCGCGACATGTTCACCACATCATGGTCAAGCTTCTCGTCCGGGCTGGCTTCGCCATTCATGCTCCAGACGGCAGCGGATCCCGAGCCCACCTTGAACGCGGCGGTCCCAATCGCGGTCTGCCGGAGAACCCGCCCTGGCCTCAGCTGCCGCCGGCTCGCGCTCGGACTCTCGTGCTCACGCAGGGCCAGCCTTTGCCCAGTGACCAAGAAGCCCCACGCCGCTGTCGACTGTCCCTATCGTCTTGCACCCGTCCGATCTGCAGACCTGACCCTTGACAGGGGGTCTGCGCGAGGCGCTGAGGTTGGTCGGGATGCAGGCCCTTGCCCATACCGCCCACCACCGGTGGGCGCCAGCTCGCAGAGGGAGCTGTCACCACTGACGAAGGTCTTCCACCATCTCGATCGTGTCGGCTTCCGTGGCCGTCTTGTCCGGCCGGTGCCGGACGACCCGGGCAAAGCGCAGCGCCATGCCGGCTGGATAGCGAGGCGAGGTCTGCACACCGTCGAAGGCAATCTCCACCACCACCTCCGGGCGGAGGTGAAGGACGTAACCATCGGTGGGTCCAATCGCGTACCGGGGCAGCTCGGCGCTCTGCCAACGCAGCATCTCGTCGGTGAGTCCCTTGAACGTCTTGCCGAGCATGACGAATCCACCGCTGGGGCCGAATCGTCCTGCCGGGTCCCGTGCCCCCAGATGGAGGTTGCTCAACCATCCCCTGCGACGACCGTTGCCGCGTTCGACTGCCAGGATGACCAGGTCGAGGGTATGAACGGGCTTGACCTTGATCCAGCCCGCCCCGCGGCGCCCCATCTGGTACGTGGCGTTGTTTGCCTTGACCACCACGCCTTCATGTCCTCGTGTCACAGCGTCGACGGCAAAGGCCGTGGCCGCCTCGACCTGGGTGGGCTCGCCGGCATCCTCGACCTGGAGTCGGGGCACCAGATGGGGCAGGGGCACAGCCTTCTCGAGGACGTCTCTACGGAGGCTGGCTGGCTCGTCGATGAGATCGGATCCGTTCAGGTGCAGGACGTCAAACAGGAATGCCGTCAGTGGAGTTCGCGCGCGGGCCACCACGGGGTCGACACGGCTGGCGGTACGAGAACCGGTCTCCTGAAACGGTTTTGGCCGCCCGTCGTCGTTCAACGCGATGAGCTCGCCATCGAAGATCGCACTCTGGGCCGGCAGTGACGAAACCAGTTCGACCACCTCAGGGACACGGTCGGTGATGTCGTCCAGGGACCGGGTCAGGACGCGGATGTCGTTGCCCTGCTTGTGGATCTGGGCACGGATGCCGTCCAGCTTCCACTCCACGCTGGCCGGCCCGGACTTGGCGAGGGCCTCTGTGACGCTCTTGGCCGAGCTCGCCAGCATCGGGCTGACCCCCCTGCCAACCGTCAGGCGGAAGAGGTCGAGCGCAGCGGGACCGTCCAGCAGAAGGGTCTGGGCGACACCCGGGAGATCCCCCTGTGCGGCCACGGCACGACGTACATCCTCAAGAGCAACACCCCCGGCGTCGGCAACGGCCGCCATCACCACGGCCTCCAGGGCCCCCTGGCGCAGTCCACCGCGCAGCAGGCCCAGGACGAGGACTTGCTCCTGCGCTGTCAGCCTGCTGACCAGGCCGAGGAACAGATCGGCTCGCAGGCGCGAAGAGCCGGCCCCGGCCAGCACGCTGGCCCGTTGCAACAGGTCATCGACCTCCGACAACGTCACGACCCCAACATCAGCGGGCGTCGGGAGGACGGACAACGATGACAACTCGATGCCGGTGCGACGCTGGCGCAGCGAACCGGAGAGATAGCGTGTGGCCAACCCGACCTCGTCGGCGGGAGCCGTTCCGTCGACCACCTGTTGAGCACACTGTCGCAGCAGGCCGGCGATAAGTGACACTTTGGATAGACGCGAGCTCGTCCCGGACAACTGGTTCGAGGTCCGCGCTACATCGGCCAGAAGCATGATCCAATGTTGGCAGGCAAGTCCGACAGCCAGCGGGAGGACGCTCATGGAGTTTCTTGGCAAGGACGATAGGCCCGCGGGTGGCACCGCCCAGTGGGCCAGGGCTGACCGTAGCTCGATGGCCGGCGCAGTGACGCCGATGATCGAGCGTCTGATGGACGTCGGAATCGACGGCAGGGGCCCGTTCAGGTCGGCACACAGCGTTTCGGCCTTCGCTCTTGCTGAACACCGCGAAGTTGAGCCGGCGATCGACGCGATGGTTCGCTCACACCTGAGGCTGGTGGCCCTCAGTGGATTCGTGACAAGCCTGGGCGGCTTCGTCGTTCTTCCGATCGCGCTGCCGGCCAACGTCCTGGGGTTTTACCTGGTAGCGACGCGGATGGTCGCTGGGATCGCCTCTAGCCGCGGCCATGACATCGACCGCCACGAAGTGCGCTCAGCGGTTCTGCTGGCCCTGGTCGGGGCCGACGCCGACGACCTGCTCCTGAAAGCAGGTGAAGCCGGCGGTGGGCAGCTGGTCAACCTGGCCGCCCAGCGGTTGCCGGGCCCTGTGCTGATGGCCGTCCGCAAGGGTGTCATGTTCCGACTGCTCTGCAGGATCGGCAACAAGTCACGTTCACGTTTCGGCAAGGCCGCGCCTGTGACGGGAGCGCTGGTGGGCGCTGGCATGGACACCTACCTGCTCAAACGGATCGCCGACCACGCACGTCTGGAGTTCCCCTGGAAGCCGGGACCGGTTTCCTGACAGACGCAGACAATTTCGTAGGGAGTAAGCAATGGCTGCCGTCAGGTCAATGCGCTGGGGAGTTCTTCTCTCACTGGCCAAGGCTGTCCGCAGTGCAAGTCGAGCGGGCACCCCGGGCATCGGAGCCCGCCTTACCTCGCTGCCCAGACTGTTCAGGGCAACCATCAGGGGCGAGTATCTGGGGACGTCCCGTCTGCGCCTGGTCTTCATCGTTGGCGCCCTTTTGTACCTCATCTCGCCCATCGATTTGGTTCCGGTGGTGTTCCTGCCCCTGATCGGATTAGGCGGCGATGCCCTGATCATCAGCTGGATCGCCGCGTCGCTGATCAATGAGACCGAGTCATTCCTGCGTTGGGAAAGCGATCGTGATCATGTCGTGCGCGGATACATCATCCACTGAGCTCATCGACCCCGCCGAGCGCGCACGGATGGCCAGAGCGCGGGAATTGCTGCACATGGGTCATGACCTTGGCCCCACCGTCCACAGGACCTATGGCCGGTATGTCGCCACGGCCCGGCCCGTTCCAGAGTCGACCCATGACGACAACAATTCATCTTTCGGGACCCGCCGACGTGCTCACCGTGTTGCCCTACCAGCTCGGATTCCATCCCCACCGATGCCTGGTGGTCGTGAGCCTGCATGGCACCCGCATGGGGCTGGTCCAGCGCATTGACCTACCACCACCGGATCATGTTGGTGACGCTGTCGCTGCGATGATCACGCCCCTTCGGCAGGACAACCCCAACGCTGTGCTGCTCATCGGCTTCGAAGAACGCCAGGGTGAGAGCCGCGCGATGCTCGACCAGATGGGTGATGCGTGTCTCGCCCACGGCGTCGAGATCGCGGATCGCATGGTCGTGCGGGGCAGTCGCTGGTTCGACCTGGACTGCCACCAGAGCTGTTGCCCACCAGAGGGGCTCCCGCTACCTGCACCGGGCGCGGTTCCTGCAGTCGCGGAGTTCGTCGGTCGTGAAATCTGCCCTCTGCCCGACCGCTCTGCGCTGGCTGATCTGCTGGAGCCGATAAGGCCGTCGGTGAGCCAGGCGGTCTCAGACCTGGCGGAGGAGTTCTTGAAGCTGCGACTGGAGAGCACGGGTGTGGTGGAGGCCGAACTCAGCCCTCGCGAGACGGAGTTCGGCGCACGGCTGACGAAGCTGCACGGATTTCGGGAGAGCGAGCTTGCTGTCTGGTCCCGGGTGCTCAGTACCAAGGACGAGGCTGAGCCTATCCGGACGCTGTCGGCGCAGGATCTGGCGATGCTGGCTGTGTCGCTGACCGACGTGGAACTGCGTGACGGGCTGATCGCGTGGCTGTGCCCCGGCACCCTTCCGCAGGACCTGATCGACCCGATTCTGTTCGTCCAGATGAACCGGTTGCTGCCCGAGCCGCCGTGGCTGGCTAGTGAGGTTGAAGACATGGCGCAAGTCTTGGGCTGGCAGCGGATCGAGCGCAGACTGTGCGAGCTCGGCGCTTCACTGCCGGACGTGTGGGCGGTATCGACGCTGACCGTGCTCGCGTCGCTCACGTGGTGGCGCGGAGATGGCGCGCTGACTCGAATCGCGCTTGGTCGTGCGCTCAGGGTTGGCCCTCACTACCGGCTGGCGCAGCTGCTCGACAAGATGGTGGAGCTGGCCATCCGGCCCGGGGGTGCCAGGGCCTGACCGCCAGCTCGCTCTTGGCGGGGGTGTTCACGGGATGGACAAAAGCTCCCGATCCGGGTGCAGATTCCGTATAGTGAACGCAGGTCATGAGTTCCAGCGACAAGCCCCGGCTTGCTGGGCGGCAACCCTCCTCCGCGGTGGGGTGCCCCGGGTGATGACCCGGCCCGCTCGATCCAGAGCGGGCAAGCGCGGGCCCTGACCATCTCGGCGGGCCCAGACCCTCCTGGAGCTCATCGTGACCGTTACCTCAGAACGTCATCGAGTGCGAGTGAATCCTTCGACCCAGAACCAGACCAAGCGCGATGGCGAGCCAGTTTCCTGGTCGACTGGAGCATGGCGTGAGGGGTCTCCGGAAGGGGACCGACAGAGCGTGGATATCGGCAGCCTTCGGTTCGAGGCCGGCGGAGCTCTCCCACAGGTGCGTGTCGCCTACGAGACGTGGGGGACCCTTAGCTCGGCGCGTGACAACGCGATCATGGTCGAGCATGCCCTGACCGGTGACAGCCATGTCGCGGGTCCTGCAGGTGTGGGACATCCGACGCCGGGGTGGTGGGACGGCCTGATCGGCCCAGGTTGCCCGTTGGATACTGATCACTGGTTCGTGGTGGCTAGCAATGTCATCGGTGGTTGCCAAGGCACCACCGGCCCGTCATCCCAAGCACCAGATGGGCGTCCGTGGGGGAGCAGGTTCCCGTTCGTGACTGTTCGTGACCAGGTGGCCGCTGAGGCCGCGTTGGCGGACCGGCTGGGGATCTCCACCTGGGCGGCAGTCCTGGGAGGCTCGATGGGCGGTATGCGGGCGCTCGAGTGGGCTGTGACTTACCCCGAGCGTGTTCGCCGGTGCATCGTGGTCGCCTGCTCGGCGTATGCGTCGGCTGAGCAGATCGCCTGGTGCCAGCCTCAGCTGCTCGCTATCCGCCAGGACCCCGATTTCGCCGGCGGCGACTACTACGGCAGTGCGCGCGGTCCCGACCTCGGCCTGGGTCTGGCCCGCCGGATTGCGCATGTGACCTACCGCAGCGAGCCTGAGCTTGACAGTCGCTTCGGTCGTGCGGCTCAGGGTCATGAGCAGCCCCTCGGTGGGGGCGGTCGCTTTGCGGTCGAGAGTTATCTAGACCATCATGCGGACACGCTCACGGCCCGGTTCGACGCCAACTCTTATGTGGTGCTCACCGAGTCGATGAACTCGCACGATATTGGCCGTGGACGTGGCGGCGTGCAGGCAGCGCTGGAACGTGTGACGGCCGACTTGGTTGTCGTGGCCGTCGACTCCGACAGGCTCTACCCGACACGGTTCTCCCACGAGATCGCCTTGGCCAGCGCCTGCTCAGGTCCGGCTCACGTCATCACCTCAGATCACGGTCACGACGGGTTCCTCATCGAGATAGCACAGGTCGGCGAGATCGTGCGCGAATCGTTGTCTCGCAGTCTTGGGGGGTGAGGACCTCAGGTAGATCATCCGGTAGCGTTGCCCTGCGTGGCAGTGTCGCTGCGATGTGGTAATCGAGGAGGTTCTAGGTGTCCGTTGTTGTGGGTTATGTGCCGACCAAGGAAGGCCGCGCCGCATTGCGCCGCGCTTCTGAGGAATCCCTGTTGCGGCGCACCAAGCTGATCGTGATTAACTCCAGCCGTGGTGGTAAGGACTTCGACGCGGATGAAGCCCGCCGATTCGAGGCTGAGCTCCTCACCGTTCAGAACCACCTCGACGAGGCAGGTGTGGAGCATGAGGTCCGCCAGCTCGTTCGCGGCAACGAACCCTCACAGGACCTGATCGAGGTGGCCAATGAGGTTAACGCCGACTTCATCGTGATCGGTCTGCGCCGGCGCACTCCGGTCGGCAAGCTGATCTTGGGGTCCAATGCCCAACGCATTCTGCTGGATGCTTCGTGTCCGGTGCTTGCCGTCAAAGCCGTTCTCACGACTGACTGAGCATCCTCTCATCGACAGGCAGGTTGGCGCCCGGCCTGGGAATCGCCGGCGCTGTGTTTTCGGAGCAGATGTGGCAAGAGCAGGCGCTTGCCTGGGTCCGGGTCGCCCATGAACTTGCCGGTCCAGGGAAGTGTTCTCGCACGCTGGGCGTTGTCCTGACGGACATGCAATCACATCAGATGCCACCTCCTCTGCTCGTGCTCCGACGAGCGGATGCCGAGGCGAGAGATGCACGCCCGGGCTCAGGCCGGGGCTCAGGCGACGACCGTTCTGCAGACCCGCAAGAGGAAAACGGCGAGGTGCGGGAGCACCTTCTAGGGGCACCGGGGCGATAGCATGCCACTAGACGTTTTACAATGGTCATCAGCACGACCGGAACCCCTCCTGCCGGACTCGGTCGCTGCGATCCTCCCGCCCCAATCACTGGTCACCGTTCGCGCTTCTGCGCCGGCGACTGAGCCACGCGTTGCAACGGCCTCGCGACGAAAGGTAGTCGGTGTCGACTGTGTCTAGCGTTTCTTCCCTGTCTGCGATAGTTCCACCCACCAAGGTGCCAGCCGAATTTGCTCACCCCGCCCTTCAAGAACTGGTGCGGATCGGGAAGATCAACGGTTCGGTCGACAGCGAGCAGCTGCGGGTTGCGTTGGTGGAGGCCGAGATCAGCCCCAAACGGATGAAGATCGTTCTTCGTTCGCTGGACCATCAGGGGATCCACGTGACCCTGGATGCGGCGACGGCACACAGGGCTGTCGCCGCTACGACAACTCGTTCCACGGCGACCGCCACCGTCACGAAGCGGACAGCAGCGGATAAAGCGAAAACTGCAGCCAAACCCGTCGCGAAGACAACCAAGACCGACGCGGTCAAGAAGACCGCGGCCAAGAAGACCTCCGCCAAGCCTGCAGCGGAACCAGCTAAGGCCAAACCACGCACAGCCAAAACCGCCAAGGTCGCTGTTTCTCGCACGGCCAAAGCGGCAACCGATGCTGAGCCCCAGCTAGAGGCACCCAAGGCCCGCACGAGGAAGGCCGCGGCGAAGAAGGCGGCCACCAAGAAGGACGGCGAGATCGACTCAGACAGCCTCCTGGTCGACGGAACCGCAGCCAAGACTGATGGCGAGGGGGGCAAGAACAAAGCTGGCGAGGAAGAGAGCGAGGCTGCTGGTTTTGTCATTCGTGACGACGACGAGGATGACGCCCCCGCCCAGCAGGTTGTCACCGCAGGCGCGACGGCTGACCCCGTCAAGGACTACCTCAAGCAGATTGGCAAGGTGGCCCTGCTCAACGCCGAGCAGGAGGTCGAGCTCGCCAAACGCATCGAGGCCGGTCTGTTCGCCGAGGAGAAGCTCAACGCCGGCGGCAAGATGGACATGAAGCTCAAGCGTGAGCTGTGGTGGATTTCCCAAGACGGCAAGAACGCCAAGAACCACCTGCTTGAGGCCAACCTGCGGCTGGTGGTCTCGCTGGCCAAGCGGTACACGGGTCGCGGCATGCTCTTCCTGGACCTGATCCAGGAGGGTAATCTCGGCTTGATCCGTGCGGTTGAGAAGTTCGACTACACCAAGGGTTTCAAGTTCTCCACGTATGCCACCTGGTGGATCCGGCAGGCCATCACCCGCGCCATGGCGGACCAGGCACGCACGATCCGTATCCCGGTGCACATGGTTGAGGTCATCAACAAGCTGGCCCGGGTTCAGCGTCAGATGCTGCAGGACCTCGGTCGCGAGCCGACACCTGAGGAGCTCGCCAAGGAGCTCGATATGACCCCGGAGAAGGTCGTCGAGGTCCAGAAGTACGGGCGTGAGCCGATCTCCTTGCACACGCCGCTCGGTGAGGACGGTGACAGCGAGTTCGGTGACCTCATCGAGGACTCCGAGGCCGTCGTGCCCGCCGACGCCGTGTCGTTCACCCTTCTTCAGGAGCAGCTGCACTCCGTGCTGGATACCCTCTCTGAGCGTGAGGCCGGCGTGGTCTCGATGCGTTTTGGCCTGGCCGACGGCCAGCCCAAGACCCTGGACGAGATAGGCAAGGTCTATGGCGTGACCCGCGAGCGGATCCGTCAGATCGAGTCCAAGACGATGAGCAAGCTGCGTCACCCGTCGCGTTCACAGGTCCTGCGGGACTACTTGGACTGAGTTCCTGTCGAAACAGATCAGGCCTGAGGTCCCGTTGGGCCGGACGACGTTTGCGCAGATCATCGCTCGGTGCGATTCACGTTGCCCGCCATCGCGACCTGGTGTCAGCCTCACCCACCGTTTCCTGCTGGGTCCTCGGGTGGTGCGACGATCGAGCTTTCAGCTTCACGACTAGCTCCGCCCGGAGAGCTGCTCGGTCGCTCTCACCGTTGGCGGGCTTCGCGGCATCTCGCGCCGTACGGGTGGCCACGTCGACGCCGAAGGCGGACAGCCGCGTCGCAGTGATGGCGGTGCCCATCGGATCCTTGCCGCCCACTGTGCTCATTCACATGGGCCAAGGCGGCTGACCTCGGGCGTCGTGCGGGCCGAGGCGCGGGGTTGATCAGGGTCGAACTCACCGATCAAGGTGTCCAAGCGGCAACTCTCGCGGTGGCAACGGAGGAACAACTGTCATTCAGTGGGCCGCGAACAGATGCTCCGGCCCTGAGTGAACAATGAGGTGGCCTGTCTTAAGTCTCCGTCGACCTTGTCGGTGGCTGGCGTTCACCTGCGGTGGCTACCGTCGCCATCATGAGTGAGCAGATCCGAGCACTGCATGCGGCCGACGAGGGCCGGCTCGAGCTCGCCGCCGTTGTCGCCGCTCTCTCCGCTGAGTATGCCGCGGCTTCAGGTGCCAAACGGCTCGTTCGTCGCAGGCGACTTCACACTCTCGACCGGCGGCTGCGTGCAGCGGGTCTGAGACTGGAGCACAATACCGTGGCTCCGGGCCAGCGGCTTGTTCTTAGTCGAGAAGATGACTCGACCGTGGCGGTGCCCGTGACAGATCAGCATTGGCCCGGGCCTGCTGACGCTCTGCCCGGTCCGGTCCGCGAGGTGATCTCCACTGTGACGGGCGTCTGCGCATTGGTTGTGACCTCGGACGAAAAGCGGCGCGTTCAGCGGTTGGAGCTGGACAACGAGGACGGGAAGATCGTGGCTCGGGTCCACCTGGACGAACCGGCTCCAGCGCTTTCCCGGTTCGCGGCGCGCGGGCTAGTGCGGTGAGGTCGAACAAGGACGATGAGTAGGTCGTCTGCTGGCCTGTCTTGTGTTGAGCTTGGTCACGACGGCCGTTTCGAGGGGCGCCTGCGTATTCTTCGCAGTTCACCCCCTTGAGGCGAGTGCGCCTTGCTGTCATTCTCACAAGCATCGAAAGCCGCAAGGAGGTCGCCTTGACGTTGGCAGCGACGACTCCCGGGCTTTGGGTGGGCCAGTGCATCAGCCTCCTTGTCACATATGGGCGAGGATGAACCGTCTCAGCTGGTCCTGCGCATCTTCGCGCTCTGCTTCGGGCAGCACGAGCAGCCACTGACCGATCATTTCCTGTAGCAACGCGATGTCTCTGCTGTACGAAACGCCCTCAGCGGGTGGATCGATGCCTAGCGCATCAAAGACTGCCCCCAAGGTCCCGCTGGGCGTACTGCGGCCGGCCTCGATTGCGGCGACAGTGTCGGGCGATACCTGTGCGCATTCGGCCAGTTGCTCATGAGTCCAGTCTTTGTCCTGGCGGGCCTGCCTCACCTCCGCGCCGATCCTGAGCGCCTCTGCTTCGTCCATCACTGCTCCTGACTCGGTTCCTGCTGGGGAGGTCAGGCCACGTGCGCCATTGATCAGCTCGAGAATTGGCCTAGGTCGTGATCAGGCCGCATCCTTCAGCCGGGGTCACCCTGTCTGTTTAGCTAGATCTGCGGGCAATTGCCAGAGATGTGACGAGATTGGAACACAGGCGGTCTTCCTGTCACGGTCAGCAGAACATATGTCCTGCATCTCTGCTTGAGTGCAGTTGACGCTCAGCCGCCGATCAAATCCTTCAGGGGACGAGGGTTCGGTATCGATGGCTTGCGAAGCAGTCAATAGAAGCGCATTCCTGGGGCCGCGACAAGCCTCGTCATCAGGAAACCAGGACCGAAACTTCCTTGGTACGTCCTCGGTCAGTTGATCCTGCTACATGGTGGGCTCGAGGCGGCACTTCCCACTCCCCCACTGCACTCAAGCAGAGATGCAGGACATATGTTCTATAGTCGGCAGCGGTGACCTGACACGCTGGTCTTGCCCAAGGTGCGCCCTCAGCTTGACCAGATGGGCGGCTCACCGTCTTCCCCGGCTGTCCCTCAATGGGTCACATATCGGTCCTTCGCCAGGGCGGCGTTGAGAGAGCTGCTGGCGGCCTATGCCAGTTGCCCGGACCCCAGCGCGTCGTCCGGGTCTGGTGTCAACGCCGCTGTGAGATAAGTGCCGGGCAAGACGTGATGGTGCCAGCGCCGTCAGACAACCAGCGCGCACCGATCAGGGCGTCGCTGACCTCAGTCTGACCGCGCTGTCGCGTATCGGCACGCACGCCAACTCCTCAACCTGGGACGGCCACCAGAAGCGGGGTCCGAGAACCCTCCGGGCACCGCTTCGACCTGCCAGTTGACAAGACGGCACTGGGACGAAAGCTGTTGTGTTCAGGGATGGTCAGTCTGGGGTGCGTTGCTCTTGCAACAGCTGCTCCTGGTTGTCGAGGAGCTCTTGCAGGCGGGCTGGGTCCAGCTGCTCAGAAATGGCCAGGGTCTCGGCGTCGGTGCTCATCCCATCGCCCCCGTTATCACCTGATCCCGTGCCCGTGCCGCTATGGCCGCGAGGAAACAGGCGAGCATCACCGGCTCCGAGGCTGTTGATGCCAGCCGTTCGAGCCCATCAACGTCCTCGGACCCTTCCCAAGACTGGACCTCGGCGGTCATGGTTTCGGCAAGATGCCGATGGAAGACCCTGACATCGTTGTCGCTCATAGCGGCGCCTCAGTGGGCTCAGTGGCCAGTGACCCCACTGAGGCGCGCCATGATGCGGAAGCTTCCGCCTCGACCACGGACCAGGAGCAGCAATCTGCCAGCGGGAGGGTGACGGGCGCGTCTTCCCCGGCTGGCGGCGGCCGCCAGGCCTCATGGACGTGGTCGGTGACGCTTATCTCGACAGTTGGCTTGTCATGCAGAATCGTGCTCACGACTGGTTCTCCTTGCTAGGCGAACTCGGTTCAGTTCTCGGTCGGCTTTCCCCAACGCCTGCTGGCGTCGTTGTACTTGTCTAGCCCCTGGCCCGACCCGCCCTACAGGCAAGGGGTATGTCGCTTCACCATTGGATCCGTTGGCTCGGTAGCAACGCCTGAGATTACGTCGCCGGACTCGAGCCTTCGAGCACGTCGAAATCATTGGTAACAATCAGGATTCGATACATCGAAAAGCATGGAGGGACTGCTGAAGTCTGAGGTCGAGGGTCCAGGTCTCAACCATGAAATGCCCACAGGGTCACGCCTGAGGTCAACGCTGAAGAAGCGGGGCCGGTCATGACCTTGGTGACCTGTGGCTTTGGGCCATCTTCGACTGCGGCGTACACGTTCAGTGGGCGTCGGGTCAGACTCGGGCGGGAGCCCTTGCAGTGCGCCCGCAACCTGACCAGCTTCGCCCGGTGCCGGACCATTGACACAGCTCCCTCGTCGCCAAGGGTGCGATCCACGACTCGGGCACGCGACCCATCCAGCAACGGGGCAGCCAAATCGACCCGTCGTCCTTGACCAGGCGGTACCCGAAGGCCTTGACTCCCAACGGGTGAGACAGGTGCACGCTGGCCCCACCAGCCTGTAACACCTCGGCTGCCCATTACCAGCCGTGGGTGGCCTGCAGCACCACCTCCGGGCCCTCACCAGCCCTTGGCCATCACCGACACCAACCGCGCGACGTCGTTGACGATCCGCACCGTCTCCAGCACCTCACCACCCGCGGTGGTCCTGACGATGACCGTCCGACGGCGGCGTAGATCGATTCCCACCAAGCTGCTTGCCCGCATACGCTTCCATGAGGGCCCTCCTCGCCCTCTCACGCGACACTTTCGATAAACTCCCCAAGCATCCCGCTGGGAGCCGGTGGAGGCCCCGCTCTTTCACCGCATCAGAGCGACAGCAGATCGTGCTGCGGTGGAGGGCCGGAGATGGGCGAGGGGCGGGTTCTGGCAGCCTATGATTACGCGCGTGGACCACCGGCGTAAACCGGCGACCCGAGCCAAAGCAAGGGAGACAAGTACATGTTGGCAACGGGTTGCCCTGAGAGTCGGGCCCGCAGCCGGAAGTCCGTCAGGACGCCCGGTGTCAATCCAGGATATTTCAGACGACGGGGCTCTTGGCCCCCATCCTTGTCGCGTTTGTTAGCACAGCGCATAGGGGCCGCACAGCGAATAGGCGTTCCTGGTGGGCGACTGCTTGGACTGAGTTTCGTCTCGTGGCCTGAGCAGGGGTGTGGATCTGCCGAAGGCACGACGGCTTCGAGTTCACAAGGCCGACCTCGAAGCCAAACAGAGGGACTGAGATGCTCAAGGGATCGTTGACGGTTGGTACCGACGGTGCGTGCCTAGGCAACCCCGGGCCGTCCGGCTGGGCGTGGGTGGACGAGAACGGGAACTACCACGCGTCCGGGCAAGCCAACGGCACCAACAACATTGCAGAGTTGCGGGCTGTGCTCGACGTTCTCCTTGACCACACCGATGTTGCTCATCTGGTCATCCAGATCGACTCGACATACGCCAGGGACTGCTCCACCACGTGGCGTGCTGGCTGGCAGCGCAACGGTATGCGCAACTCCAAACGTCAGCCTGTGGCGAACGCCGATATCGTCAAGGCGATCTGGGCCGCATTGGACAGTCGTGCCGGCACAGTCGAGTTCGTCAAGGTCCCTGGCCACGACCCCGGCAACAAGTTCCCGTTGAACACGGCGGCCGACATCATCGCGAACGATGCCGCTGAGCAGGCATCGGCAGGCTTGTCCGTCGATACGATTTCGACCATCGATTTGGCCAGCATCAAACCGCGCACAACGTCGTTCGGCAAACGGTGACCTGTAGGAGGTCGTCTTTAGCGTGGATCATGCTGTCGCGCGTTCCTGATCGTCATTTGGTCTTGTCTGCCCTCGAATTTGGAGGGTACAGGTCCATGCCAGTGGGGTTGTTCAGGAATCCGGGCGTGCTGCCAGGGACCTGGCTGTGACCGTACTGCCACACGACGGCGTTGGTGCGGGGGTCCACGACGATCAGCCGATTGTTGAGTTTGTCGCTCACCAGGAAGTCGCCGTTGGGCAGTGCGGTCACCATAGATGGCTTGTTCAGGGTTTGATCGCCGGTCGGGGCATAGCGCCAGTAGGCCTTTCCGGTGTGATCGAAGGTCAGCACCTGGCCCGGGAGCGTGTGGTCGACCGTCGCGAAACGATCAGGGCCGATCTCTGAGCTTTCGTAGATGGCGGAGACGCCGGGCACCTGCACGCTCCATGACACCTTTCCCGACAGGTTGATCTCACTGACCCAGTTGCCGATGCCCTCGGTGAGCACGTAGTCGCCGTTGGACATCGGGAACAGGCCGCTTGGGTTCGCGAAGGTCTGCGGCGGGTTGTGCACGCATGTTCCGGTCTGGCCCAGCTGTTGACTGATTGCGTGGCCTCCTGCAGGGATCTTGATGATCCTGCAGTTCGCTGCGTCGGGAACCAGCAGATCATGGGAGGGCAGCATCAGCACGCCGTCAGGGGCGTTCACCTAGTTGGGGCCCGACCCGGGGGCGTCAGTTGTGCCATAGGTGTAGACGAGTTTGTGCGTGGCTATGTCTATGACATAGATGATGACGCTGTCCTCGCTAGCAGCGACGACCTGCTTGCCGTCCGGCGTGAACCACGCGGCCTCGGGAGCTTTGAAGGTCTGCCCCGCAGCCAGGTCCCCAGCGCGGGGGAACTGCCACATACTCCGACCTTTGGGGTCAATGATCAGCACCCGGTCTCCGCCTCCGTCCGAGATCAGGATCGGTCCTGGCAACACCGAGGGGTCCGAACCGGGGGCGAGCCAACCCGGACCGGAGGCGGTGAGCGCGATCGCCCCACTGAATGTGGTTGCTGCATTGGTCGGGGGCGGTGCCGTTGCAGCAGCGCCCCGCGCCGAGTGCGATGCCACCGACTTTGCAGGCGGTTTGGCCGGAGTTGCCGCCGCCATGAGCCACCAGGACCCGACGGCGACACCGGCAGTCAGAGTGACCAGCCGCCCCCTTACGAGCCGCCAGTGGTCGACGTAGCTCGGGCGAGGGCGCTAGGCGGTGCTACTGCTCACGGTGATCCTCCAGGTTGAGCACGGGCCTGGATGACCGTGTCCACAGGCTTGGGGTTCTCCCCGCCGACCAGGTAGGCGGTGCCGCCAACCACCGCGACACCAAAGTCGGACCGGGCGGCGGGCAGATGCCCAACGGCCGTAAAGCTTACGTTTGCAGGGTCGAATCGCATGACGTTGTCTGTCGCTTTGGCACCTGTGCGTCCGCCGGCCACGAAGACTGCGCTCCCCAACGTGAATGCGCCGGCGTGGGCCAGGGGACTTGGCAGATGCCCAGTGACGCTGCCATGGCCGGTTGTCAGGTCGATCCGTTGGACGTCGGTGACCTGCTTGCCCTGGTGTTCACCACCGAAGAGCCAGATCGAGCCGGCCGCCGTCGCGACTGCGGGGTAGCGCACGTCGACCGGCAAAGTACCCATGACGGTAAATGTCCGACCGTCCTGCGTTCGCAGAATCGTGGTCAACCCTTGGGAACCGTCGAAACCACCAAGGACATAGCCCGTCGCGCCGTCGCTGATCGCGACGAGGTCAGCGCGTGGCTGGGGCAGATGGCCGATAACCTGGGGGAATGCACCCGGGGTCACGTCTTGGACTGCGGTGGTCACCGCGGTCGACCCACCGCCGAAGAGGAGGTCCCGGCCGCTCACCACGGCGCCCGCTGCATCGTGTACCGGAACGGGCAACAACCCCGCCTGGACTACGCTCCCTCGGGCAGGGTCGACTCGCAGGATCGCTTGTGTCGTGGTGTCGGCGGCCGTCAGGCCACCCACCACGAGCAGTCTTTCACCGGCGGCGAACACGGTCGGGCGCGACACTGCCGCGGGCAGGGTGAAGGGTGCCATGGATAAGGTGAGCGTTACGATCGGCGAGTGACCACGTGAGGCCGCCGGTGATGAGGCGGTCGTTAGTCGTGATGGCTGCGACCCCGCCGGAGCTGAGCCTGTGGCAGCCGAGCAGCCGACCACCAGCACGCCTACGGCTGCTGCGGCAAAGGCTGAGCTGAAGGGTCGCATGCCTGGATACCGACGGGGTGTTTTGAGGGCGATCGAAGCCACTCGCCACATCGATCTCTCCTCGTCCTATATCGGCCCTCGGGGGTGCTCGCCATGGTCAGCCGGGCTCAGCCTATGCCACGAAATGGCCCGGCCAGACCGAACGGCGCACCCGCCGGGCTGGTGGGCGCCCGGCAACAGCCCGATGTTGTCAACGACAAATGGCTGTATAACAGGACACTTTTGCTCGGACGCAGGGGTTCCCAAGACTGGGATCCTGAGGGCAAGTTCAGGACGAGAGGTCCCCTTCCCCGGCTAGCGTCCTGCCCAGAAGCCATCCGCGGAGCACGACCAGTCAGCGAGTGGAGGAATTCATGAGGCCTCGACCGACTGTCGAGACTGCCGTTGTGGCTGGTGCCATGCTGGTCGTGCTGCTTCGGCCCGTTCCGTCACCGCGGTCAGCTGATCTGTCTCGACATCGTCGCGCCCAGCCATCGCACGGGTCGTCAGCTGCGGCTAAGCCGTCAGCTACGACGGCTTCGGCGCCTGTCAGCGTCACCATGGCTGGTGCGTTCGCTCATCCCATCCCGATCACGGGACCCTTCCTGGTTTCCGGCTAGAAACCTGGGCGTCCTTCCGGCCCCGGTCATCGTCGCGGACGAAGACAACAATCGCCTCGTGATCATCGGCCCGCAGGGTCGGACGCTGATGGGAGTTCCCCGACCGGGGGATCTCGTACCCGGCCAGAGCTTCATACGTCCTAGCGACGTGTTCTTCACCCCAGACGGCAACCGGAACGTCGCCAACCAGGAAGAGGACCAGGTCGTCAGCATCATCGACATCGGGCACCTGCCACATCGTCTACCGGTATGGACCTCCAGAGTCCCGGATCGAGCGCGGCCCAGCTGTCCAATCCGGATGATGCGACGATCCTGCCCGACGCTGGGCTGATGATCCCTGACATCCGCAGCTGCCGCCTGCTGTTCGTCCAACCGGGTGCCTCGGCACTTTCGGCACAGCTGGGGATGACCGGCGCCTGCCACCGTCAGCTTCCGGCATATTTCGCAGCCCCACGGGGTATTCCCGATGCGCGACGGGCGCGATCTGGTCACTGAGACCAACGGGGACCGGCTGAACCCGAAGAGCCTCACCGGTCCGTCGCGTGGAGCACCCACCCACCCGGGGTCGCCTACCCCTTGGACACGAACGAGATCTGCCTGACCGCTACCTCACCGTGGACGACAGCACCCCAGGGCAGATCGTGTGTCAAGGGCCGCAACGGCAATGCTCTTTGGACTTACCGTCCGACCGGCGCTGCCCAGCTCAGCTGGCCCTCACTCGCGCTCCCGCTACCCGACGGCGACATTTTCGCCGTCGATGACGCCCCGACCACCCATCATCGTCGTCGAGCCTCGGACTAACAGCGTCCCCTGGCAGTACGGCAACAAGTACACCTGGCAAGACGCCAGGGGTACTTGGCCAACCCCGACGGGATGGACCTGCTCCCACCCAACGCGCACTGGTCCGTCAGGGCGCACTGATGAGCAATACCCATGACAAGCCACAGCATTAGCTCACATCGTGCTCGCGGCAGACAGCACTGAAGGCCCGCTCCGGTGGGATCGGGCCCTCAGTGTCAGTGAATGCTCAGGCGCGTTTAGACCTGCGGTAGTAGTTGCGCCAAACCAACCGGTGGACCGGGATCCATCGGGGGATCGAACGCAGCCCCGGGATGAACGGCAGGAGCATCAGGCAGAGCGTGAGGAACATCATCATGGCCCAGATCTGCGCGTCGGCGTTGGCCGAGCTCTTGAAGGGTTCAACCTGGTACCAGAACGTGTACAGCCACATCCAGGGCTGCCCGGGCGCGTTCCCTGCCTCGTTCATCATGCCCCAGGCGTCTCCGCTGAGATGCTGTGCGTCTGCCAGGTTCGCGAGGTAGGTCCCGTCGGTGAGCAGCAGCAGTGACTGGGTCTGGTCACCTCCGTAGAAGTTGCCCGATGATGTCAGGGCGCCTTCGAGTCCGCCTGTCTTGGCCAGCCCCAGGAACGCGGTTGACAGGGCCGGCACTGGGCCGACGCCTTGGGCTTTCATGGCTTTGGGGACATTTGCTGGATCGGGAGAGTCGCCGCCCAGGGCGTCGCCGAAGGCTTTGGTCCATTTCGCC
>Ga0209638_1000750_pt1 | contig 21332 bp, 14 predicted proteins | sample BarGraNGADG00211_FD_184490 | JGI IMG/M metagenome (GOLD analysis project Ga0209638, IMG submission 184490) | Arctic peat soil microbial communities from Barrow, Alaska - Barrow Graham LP Ref core NGADG0002-211 (SPAdes) (version 2) | ecosystem: Environmental > Terrestrial > Soil > Wetlands > Peat...
AGGATGCACTGCTGGGGCTGCTGGCGCTGGGGATGCTGTTCACCGGTCGGGCCTCCACCCTGGACGAGGCCGGGGCCGCGATTTCACGTTGCTGAGGTGTCACGATAGGCTTCCCGCTGGAGGGAATGAAAGAAGCCGGGCTGACCGACCACGAAGACGTTGAGTCGCGCCCAAGGCTCCTCACTAAGCTACTACGAAGGAACAAAGAAGGTACAAATGGATTCGTGTCTTTGTTCTATCGTGGTTCGTGACCCCAGAGCCCCACTGCCTTCCCGGATGGCGCTTCCCCTCCCCTTACGCTATTATCTCCATAGGAACTACCACAATGTGAGGCGACGATGGCTCACCACGTGACCCAGTCCGCATACGGCAGTCTGATAGACAGGATCAACAAGTTCCCCCAGGGCGCGCCGCCCTCGGCACTCCTGAACTCGATCTTGCAGCTGCTCTTCTCTGAGAAGGAGGCTGCCCTGGTCGCCCTGCTGCCCATCCGGCCATTCACCGCCGCCAAAGCCGCCGCCGCCTGGTCCATGTCGGAGAGCGGGGCCCGAGCCATCCTGGACGGGCTGTCATCCCGAGCGCTGCTGGTGGACACCGAGGAGAACGGAACCACCAACTACTTCCTCCCGCCGCCCATGGCCGGCTTCTTCGAGTTCTCCATGATGCGGCTGCGCGGGGACGTGGACCAGAAGGCGCTGGCAGAGCTGTTCTACCAGTACCTGAACGTGGAGGAGGAGTTCATCAGGACCCTCTTCACCGACGGGGAGACCCAACTGGGACGGGTTTTCGTCCATGAGCCGGCTCTACGGCCGGAGAACACCCTCCAGGTGCTTGACTACGAGCGAGCCAGCGAGGTGATCAAGAACTCCCCAGCGATGGCCGTGGGAATGTGCTACTGCCGCCACAAGATGCAACACATGGGCAGGGCCTGCGACGCGCCGATGGACATCTGCATGACCTTCGGCGGCACCGCCTCCTCCCTTGCCCGCCACGAATACGCCCGCCTTGTGGACGTCTCCGAGGGACTCGATCTGCTGCAGCAGGCCTACGACAACAACCTGGTACAGTTCGGGGAGAACGTGCGGGAGGGTGTCAATTTCATCTGCAACTGCTGTGGCTGCTGCTGCGAGGCTATGATCGCCTCCCGCCGCTTCGCGCTCCTCCACCCCGTCCACACCACCAACTTCGTCCCAAAGGTGAGAGCGTCCAACTGTCGCGGCTGCAGCAAATGCGTGGAGATCTGCCCGGTAGAGGCGATGACGATGATCTCCGCCCACGATCCCCAGCGCCCTGCCATGAAGAAGGCCAGGGTGAGTGAAGAGATCTGCCTGGGGTGCGGTGTGTGCGCCCGAGCCTGCCCTGCAGATTGTATCGACCTGGTATCGCGCCCGGAGCGGGTGATCACGCCGGCCAACGGCGCCCACCGGGCGGTGATGATGGCGATTGAGCGCGGGAAGCTGCAGAATCTGATCTTCGACAACCAGGCCCACTGGAACCACCGAGCCATGGCGGCGATCCTGGGGGCAATCCTAAAGCTTCCGCCGCTCCAACAGGCGCTGGCCAGCAGACAGATGAAATCGCGCTACTTGGAGACGCTGCTCAAGCGCGCGCGGGCATGAGAATGGGCTGCTACGGGTTGGGCAGGGAATACTCCCCGTTCCGGCCCCGGCTGCGGATCGCCAGCAGTTGCCGCACCATCTTCACCGAATCCCGGATCAACTCCACGCTGCTCTGCTCTCCAAGGTAGAGGAAGTACACCGGCAACTCCACCACCCGGTAGCCCAACAACCGAGCAATGTGGATCACCTCCACGTCGAAGGCGAAGTTGTAGGATCGGGTTCGGCTGAAGATGTCGCGCGCGACTTCACCCCGCAGCAGCTTGAAGCCGCATTGGGTGTCCTTCACCCCCAAGGCAAGCAGGAGATTGGCGATGCGGATGTAGATGCGACCCACGAGGTAGCGCTGGTAGATATATGGAAAGTGGCGGGGGTTGAGGGCGAAGAGGGTGCCCTCGTGAGATCGGCAGCCTATGGCCACGTCGGCCCCGGCGTCGATCTCCTCCATAAAGGGCCCCGCGCCCTCAATTGGATACACAAGGTCGGCATCGGTGTACAGGACGTAATCGCCCCGCGACTGCAGCACGCCCTCCTTGACCGCCTTCCCCTTACCGCCGTTCTTGGCGCACTGCACCAGTTGCAGGCAAGGGTACTGCGCCGCCAGCTCCTTGACTACCTGAACCGTCCCGTCTAGGCTGCCGTCGTCCACCACTATCAGCTCGTTCTCCCCGCGCGACTCCAGCCATGGGGCAACCTTGGCTATCGTGGTGCCGATCACCCGCTCCTCGTTGTATGCCGGGATAACCACGGAGAGGCGTGCGCTCATCGGATGCAGGAGAAGAGGGTGTGAGGATAGGGAAGCAAGGAGGGGAGGTGGTTCACCTTCACGTCGCTGAAGCCGGCCTGCAGGAGCAGCTTGGTGGTTTCGGTGCAGGCGATGAAGTGGAGGGAGCCACGGTTCATGGTGAGACCAAGGGTGGTCATCAGCACCTCCTCAAACCAAGCCCAACGGTACTTCCAGACGGGGTGGGTGTCGTTGGTCTTCAAAATCAGTCTGCCCTCCGGGCGCAGAAGGTCGTGGCAACGGCGGAGGACCCTCAGCTTCTCCTCAACCGGCACGAGGTAGAGGACGTCGATGATGGCAATTGCATTCAGACCATCCTCGAGGACGTCGTCGATGGACCCCTGAAAAAACTCCACGTTGCGGAGCCGGCGCGCCATCCGAGATGCCGTACCGATCTTCACGGAGGAGGGGTCCACTCCCACGACGGAACGCTGAGGAGAGGACACCGCCATCAATGCGGAGAAAAGGCCATGCCCACAGCCAAGCTCCAGAATGCGCCCCTCACGCGGCACCTGGACCTCCACATCGGACATCGGGCACAGAAGGTTCCGGGTTCTGACGAAGGTTCGAACGGCGAGGGGCTGATCGTCGTACAGTCGCAGCGCCTGGGAAATGGCGCTGCCTTCCTCACGGTTAGACAACTTAGACTTCCTTGTCGATCCATAGCTTCGCGATGTAGCGAGAGTATACAATGCCTGAGGGAGAGGGGTCGAGTTGCGGGACGGGAGAATGGGTACCTATGTGGCAAACGGCAAGACTGCCTCGACATTGAAGGACCAAGGCATCAAGTGCGCGCCGCGAACACGGCCAGGAGTAGACAATTGCCGTCACTGCTGATTGTGAATGCGGACGACTTCGGGATCAGCGAGGGGGTTAACCGCGGGATCGCCGAGGCCCACAGGATGGGCATCCTCACCAGCACCACCCTGATGGCCAACATGCCCGCCTTCGAACATGCGCGACAGATAAGCGCCGAGAACCCAGGTTTAGGCGTCGGCGTCCACCTGACCCTGACTAGCGGCGGGCCGATCCTGCCGCCGGGAAAGGTCCCCCATCTGGTTGACGACGGCGGCAATTTCCTTCGACTGGATCGTTTCCTGATCCGGCTGAGCATGGGCATGATCCCCGTGAATGAGATCGAGGCGGAGTTGGCTGCCCAGGTGGAACGAACCATCGCGGGCGACTTCTCCCCGACCCACCTGGATTCCCATCACCACGTCCACACCCACCCGCTCCTTCAGCCGGTGGCCGTGCGGATCGCCCTTCGATACGGCATTCGGGGGATCCGCAGCCCGGTGGAGATTGGGCCCGCGGGGGTTAGCGCTGAGGGCTCTCTGGTGAAAGCGCTGGGACTCAGCGCTCTGGGGCGGATGCTGCGGTCTCGGGCGCAAAGGGCGGGACTGATCTCGCCGGACCATTTTCGCGGGCTGATGCTGGGGACGGCCTTCTCGGCCGAGCCTCTCCACTCCATGCTGCGGAGGCTCCAGCCGGGCTCCACAGAGCTGATGTGCCATCCGGGCTATCCAGACGGCGGGCTGCGGCAGCAGACCTCCTATGCGGATGGTCGGGAGAAGGAGCTAGGGGCGCTGCTGGACCCAGCCGGCCGGGATATCTTGCGGGAGGCAGGGGTAGCGCTGGGAAACTACTCGGACCTCTTTGTCTGACGGACCACCTTCGCGAGGCCCCCCTCTTGCGGGGCTCCGAGCGGGAGAGGGTTGATAGAAACCGGGTGGGGGTAGGGGTAGGGGATCTGGATTCCCTCTCGGGCGAACATCTTCTTCACCTGCCGGCGCAGCGCCCTGGCCACGGTCCACTGTTTGGTAGGCAACGTCTTCACCAGCATGCGGATGGTCACCTGGTACTGCCCCAGCGACTCAATCCCCGGCACCTCTGGCATTTCCAGGATCAGCTTGCCGATCTCCTCGTCCGCCGCAAGATCCGCGCCCACCCGGCGCATTGCCTCAATCACCCGGTCCTCGTCCTCCTCGTAGGGGATGCTCACGTCCATCACCACCCTGGACCACTCCTTGGTCAGGTTGGTGACGGTCCGCACCTCGCCGTTGGGGATCACGATCACTGAGCCGTCCAGACTGCGCAGCACGGTCCGGCGCAGGTCCAGCCTCTCCACCGTGCCGGAGTGATCACCTACCTTGATCACGTCGTCCACGGAGTACTGGTTCTCCAGCAGGATAAAGAAGCCGCCCAGCCAGTCCTTGATCAGGTTCTGCGCCCCAAAGCCGATGGCAACGCCGGCAATGCCGGCGCTGGCCAGGAGTGGGGTCACGTCCCGGCCGCTCAGGGTGAGGATGGTGAGCCCGGTAAGGGTGAGGATCACGATCCTGCCCGTGGTCTCGGTCACCTGGGAGAGGGTCTTGGCCTTCTGGGTTACCTCGCGCTCCAGCTCCCGGTCCCTCTGAAGGACGCCCCGGGCGATCCCTCGAACGGATATCCGCAGAAGCCGCAGCGCCACCACGGCAGCCAGAACCACCAGCAGCATGGAGGTTAGAGTTGCCCAATCCACCTGTAGGAAATACTGGGCAGTGGCTATCATCGTGGCAGGATCCAAGCAACTCCTCCGAATGGGCGATCAGCAGTCTGCTATCAGCCATCAGCTGTCAGATGTCGGTAGACAGCCTTCAGCTTGCCATATCGCGTCGTGGGAGACAATACCAGCACTGTTGCCGTCTTGCATCCAGATGTCGCGCAACATTCCACGCGATCGGGTAACAGCTACCGGTTGTTACGGGCATCCAGCGCCGCATCCAGAATCTCCCTGGGAGTGTTGGGGCGGAAGGTGCAGCCGGGAGCGATCACGAGGCCCCGCCCCCCGGTCTCCTGAATAATCTTGGCCACCTCCGCGGCCACCATTTTTGGCCTCCCACTCTGCAAAGCGGAGTTGCTCAGCCCGCCCACTACCATCTTGCCAGAGATCTCCCTGCCCTCTCGCAAGCCTGGATTGCCCGGCAGGGTGGGATCCCAACTGACGGCATCCACCGGGTAGCTCCTCAGCTTCTCAAAGAGGATGTTTTCGCCGCAAAGGTGAAGCAGGTTGAAGCCGGGGCGACCGGCAGCCGCGGCCAGCAGCTGCAGATCGTAAGGGGTGCCAAAGTGGTCGTACTGCCGCGGGGTCATCATATCGAGCGACGCCAGTTTGGTGGGAGAGAAGAATATGCCGGAGGCGCCCGCATCCAGGGTGGCTTCCACGTACTTGACAAAGGTTGCCGTTATGGCCTTCAGAGCACCGTGCAGCTCGGCAGCCTCGTTCTCCATCGCCTCAACAAGTCGCTCTATGGATTGCCCAACCAGGGCGTACGCGACGGCCAGAGGCGAAAATACCGTATGCAGGAAGTAGACGTTCTCCCCCTGCAGCCCCTCCTTCATCAGCTCGATCAGCACCAGCTGCTGCTTGAGGGCGTCGGTGCGCCATATATCCAACTCGGCTATGTTGGCCCAGTCATTCCTCGAGTGGACCGCGTGTCTCTCCTCAATGGGCCGGCTGTTGGGGTCATCCGAGTAGCTGTACCGGTTACCCCACCCCTCCGTGTGATAGGAGGCCCTGGGGTTGACCTTCACAAAATCCCATTGCAAATCCCGCTGGAAGGCCAGCAGCGCATCGGCCAGGAGGGAGGGGTCCCGCTCCTGCTGGTAGAAATGGCGCCAGAAGCTGATGGGGACCCCATCCACCTCCTCGCCCTTCAGCGCGGCGTCGATCCGCTCCTTCTTTGTCATGGTCACCATTGTCATCCCACTCCGTCTGCAGGCCCCCGGGCTACCAGTGCCCAGCGGCCAGTACATCAAAAAGCGGTACCCGGTGCCCAATAGCCCAGGTCGCCCAACTGACCCACTTCCTGCACCCTCTCGGTATCGAGATCAACCGGAATGGAGAAGTAGATCTCCCCCCCACCCCCCAGCTGCTGGCCCGCGCCTCGATAGGTAGTGCGGACCATATCGCCTCGGCCGTTTTGGTTGGGTATCAGACGTTGAAGAGGATGTTCATAATGTCGCCGTCCTGGACGGGGTAGATCTTCCCCTCCAGCCGCAGCAGACCGTGCTTCCGGGCCTCAGCCAGGCTCCCGCCTACCGACATCAGATCGGTGTACTTCACGACCTCGGCGCGGATGAAGCCCCGCTCCAGGTCGGAGTGGATCACCCCGGCCGCCTTCTGGGCAGGGGTGTTCCGCCGAATCGTCCATGCCCTCACTTCGTCCGGCCCCACGGTAAGGAAGGAGGCGTACTCCAGCAGCTGGTAGGAGATGGCGATCACCCTATCCACACCCGGCTCAGTCACCCCCATGGCCTCAAGAAACTGCTGCTTCTCCTCCGGGTCCAGCTCGGCCACCTCCGCCTCCACCTGGCCGCACAGCGTTGTGAAGGCGGTCTGGGGCACGCTATACCCGCGGCTCACTTCATCTTGAACCTCTTGAGCTTTGGCCATCTGCCCCTCACTCAGGTTGATCAAGTGGAGCAGCGGCTTCTCGCTCAGGAACTGGAAGGCCCGGATAGACAGGCTCTCCTCTTCGGTCAGCTTCTGGGCACGGATCGGGATCTCCTTCTCCAGATCGCCTTTGATCCTGGTGAGAAGCTCCATCTCGCGCTCGCCGGCCTCACGCTCCTGCACCTTCGCCTTGCGGACCGACTCCTTCAGCCGCTCCATCCGTCGCTCGATGATCGCCAGGTCGGAGTAGGCCAACTCGAGGTCCATGGTGGCCACGTCCCGGGCTGGGTTCACCGATCCCTCGGGATGGGGCGCCGACTCGTCCTCGAAGGCGCGCACCACGTTCAGCAGGGCGTCGGCCTTGCTGATCTGATTCAGCAGCCGGCCGCCTATCCCCTCGGCCCTAGCCCCCGTCTCCGATTTGGCGCTGCCCTTCACCACACCGCCAGCGTCCACGTACTCCACGGTGGCATGGATCAACTTCTTCGGTTTGAAGACCTTTGCCGCCTCCTCCAGCCGTGGGTCGGGCACCTGCACCACGGCCAGGTTAGCGTCTGAGGACGCGGAGTAGGCGCCGGTCTGGGCCCGAGCACCGGTGAGAGCGTTGAAGACAGTGGTCTTTCCCGAAATGGGGAGACCGATAATAGCAATCTGCAAGGAGCGATACCCCCAGGTTGTTCTATCTCCAATAATAGCACAGACCAGTAGTCAGATCTCTGGTAGCCCCTCCATCGATCGGCATGGATACGAACTTCTGGGTCTCCTCGCCCGCTGGGTCGCCATTGGCATGGTTCACGACAGGGGTGGCAGTTGTAGCGTCGGGGACGAGCCCCGACGCTACAGACTCACACTGTTACGCTATCTACATCTACCCCCTCTCCTGAACCATGCCTCGCCATTCGCCGACCGGCACGGTTCTTGAAGAACAGTGGTCTTAGAATTGAGCTTGGATCTTGGACTTGGAAGGATTCCGGGGTGTATGATGGTGACCCGGTGGCGATGATAGCAGAGCCAGCAACGACGGCCTGCCGCCGGGCTTGCCCGTGTAACGGTCATAACGACGTGCTGGAGTGTATATGCTACGAGACAGGCTTGGCCAGTTAGAGGCCATCCAGACCTACACTGAGAGGGTTCCCAAGGTCACAGACCGATTCTGGGAGAGGGTCCCAGGCGCTGTGAGTTGGGTGGTGGCCCTCGCCCCGATCTGGGTTACGCTGCTGTCACCGATGCTTGGGCTGGCGCTAGTGGTGGCCGCTACAGTCTACTTCTCCATACGGGCCTCCCTTTATGGCCCCAGAGCGCTCATAAATCGTGGTAGGGTGCTGAAGTCACGCCAGGAGGACTGGCTAGGGCGGTTAGAGGCACTCGAGCAGGATATCCCGGACTGGCGGAGCTGCCGGGTAACCTTGATGATCCGTGCCTACCATGAGAAGAACTTGGAGATGCTGAGGGCCACGCTGGACTCGATTTGTGCGTCCAATTGGACCAAAGAGCAGGGAAAACTGGTAAATGTGGAGGTGCTCTTCGCCACCGAGGAGGACGACCCCTACACCCCGCCCCTGGTGGACAAGCTGGCCGAGGAGTATGCAGGCCGCATTGACGTTCGGCAGATCAGGCATCCGGAGGAGCCAAACACCCTCCCGGGACCATCCACTGCCATGAACTACGCAGGCCGCGCCCTCTACCGCGAGGCGCTCCGCAAAGGGTTCCCGCTTCAACAGTGGATCGTAGCCGACTTCGATGCCGACACCCTTTTCGACCCGCAGTACCTGCCCTGCCTGGTCTACCACTACGTCACCGACCTCAACAGGGATCTGCGGGCTTATCAGCCGGTGGTGATGTTCACTACCGACTACTGGAGGGCGCCACTGCACAGTCGACTGTCCGCCATCGGCACCTCAGTCCTGACCCTGGGCTGGAACAAAAGGCCTGAGATCGCCTTCACAGGGGCCGCGGCTAGCCTCGCCGCGCTCCACAGCGTCGGCTTCTGGCCCACCAACTCCCACAGCCAGGACTCCGGCGTGGAGCTGCGGCTGCGCATCCAGTACGGTCGTAGTTTCAAAGTGAGGGGGCTCCCGGTCCCGCTCTGGGTTTACCCAGTCATGGCCATGGGACCACAAGACACCCTGAAGGAGAGGCTGCGAGCCTACTGGCGTTCCTGCGAAGCACTCTTCCGGCAGAGCGCCCGGTGGCGCGAGGGCCCGCTGGACGAGTTCGCGGAGGCCGCCTCCAGGGGTGAGCCGTGGCTGGCCTTCAAGCGGCTCTGGAACGGATTGGAAAGGGACACCCTCACCCTGATGCCCACCTACGGCCTATTGGTGGCCAGCGCCATTGTGTATCCTACCGCGTTGGCGCCAACCGCCGACATGCTGAAATCCTTGTTCGCCGTTGGTCTCACCGTCGTCAGCGTGCTGGGGCTGCTGGTTTTCTGGAAGGTATTGGGCACCAACGAGTTGGTGCTGGGGGAGAGGAAGCCCGGTCAGCGGATCAGGGAGCTCTTCCTCTTCTGGCTGGCGTTCAGCATTTACGTGCCGATTTTCACCTCCCTCGCTGGACTGAAGACCTCCACCGCTTACACGCTGGGGAAACGGCCCAGGGGACACTTCTTGCCGACGCCAAAGTAGGCAGCGCTCCGCTGACGATGCCGTACTGGCCCCGAGTGGGTGTTTAAACCTCAGGTCGGGGGGTTCACGAACCGCCCGGGCGGTCGGTATTGGATCGTGGCAACCTGGTTTGGGCGCCTAGGCCAAAGGTCAGTGAGAAGAGCTCACGGGCGGCGGGTGATATCACCCGCCGCCCGTGAGCTCTCGCGATTCCCCCTGCTTCATCAGTTGGGAGACTAGGATAAAGATCGCGATGGCGTAGGGGACCATCCCGGGGATCCACATGATCAGCCCCCCCAACTGCTGGTCAAGCACCACGGAGATGCCCCAGAGGCGCGGCACCTCCAGATAGTTGGAGTACAGGGGATAGTTGGCGAAGGTCAGCAGGGCTCCGATCAGGTTGCTCACCAGGATGGGGGGGATGAAGTAGGCGATTGAAGCCTCATAGCTAAGCCTGCGCCTCCCACCCCAGGGGTGGATAACCGGCCACCAGAAGAGCAGGGACGCCCCCAGAAACATCGTGTGCTCGAACTCGTGGATCAGGCTCCGGCCCTGGGCCAAGTCGTAGCTGGACGGCACGTGCCAGCCCGCCAGGGTCACCAGGAAGAGCCCCTGCGCAACCAGCGGGTTGGTCAGCAGGTTTAGAACCCACTGCAGCGGCCGACCGTGGGCGAAGAGCCGGCCACAGCCTTTACGAATGGTGAGAGGAAAGGCCCACATCAAGGGAAGGATTGGAGCGCCCAGCCAGACGAGGGGCGCGGCAACCAGCATCAGCAACAGATGCTGGATCATGTGCGCGAAGAAGAAGAGATCGCTAAAGGCGTTTATGGGCGAGAGCAATGCCACGAAGATTGTCAGGATGGCGCCGCAGTAGCTCCACGCCCTCCACGTAGACAATCCTGCGCCCCTCCTGCCATGGCGCCCAAGCCGGATCCACCCCACGACGTATAGCCCGACAGCCAACACCATGGCAGCAACCAGGTCGGGTTCAAAATCCCACGAGGTCACGAGATCGACCAGATCGACGTTCGAAGCTGACTCCACGTCGCCACTCACCTCTCAGATGTCGCGCAGCCCCACCGGCCGCAGCATCAACCATGGCGATGCTAGTGTACGTGGGAGCGCCAGAATCCGCCAGTGGGGATCCCTGAAACTATCGAGGCAAGAGGCCGAGCCGGACGTGGGAAGAGAACGCGCCTCGGGGGCAACTCAGGGCCTGTACGCTTCCGGCTTCAGCACGCAGACGAAGGGCAGGTTGCGGTACAGCTCCCGGTGGTCCAGGCCGTAGCCCACCACGTACTCGTCCGGGATCTCGAAGGCCACGTAGTCCAGGGGCTGATCTACCAGTCGTCGAGCACGCTTGTCCAACAGGGTGCACACCTTCAGGCTGGCCGGCTTTCGGGCCCGAAGGTAGTTGAGGATATAACGGAGGGTGAAGCCGGTGTCCACGATGTCCTCCACCATCAGAAGGTGGACGCCTTCTATCGGGTGGTCCAGATCTTTCAGGATGCGCACCGCGTCGGACTCCGATCCATCCCGCGTGTACTTCGTGACGAACATGTAGTCGACGTGAACCGGCATCGTCAGCTTCCGCATAAGGTCGGTCATGAAGGGGGCCACACCCTTCAGGATTCCCACCAGCCACAGCTCCAGTCCAGCATAGTCGCGGTTGATCTGTTCGGCCAGATCGTCCACCCTCCTTTGGATCTCCTCCGCGCTGAGCAGCACGTGGTCGATATCCTCCAGGGTGGTGGGAGTGATAGCCCGGTAGCCATACTTCGCCAGCAGACTCTGGTAGTCCCTGCGGTAGAGCAGCCGGATGTTCACCTCCGGGTAGAGCTCACGCAGCTCTCGCAGCTTACGGTTCTTCTTCGTCACCAGGCTCTGCTTCATCGTGGTCAGCTCTACGTAGGTGTCCAGGCCCGGAAGGTAGAAATCAGGGGTGAACATCTCCGTGACCCGATCGCCATCCCACCTCAGGGGGAAGGACCTCGGCTCGTAGATCCACTTGATCCGGTAGAAGTCCAGGATGCGGGCGAACTCCGCCTCGCTGGGATGGACGAACTTGATCCCTGCGTGCTGGCTGCTCCCCTTGGGGTAGCGGGTGCTGGCCACGGGCTCCAGCAGGTGGATGGAGGGGTGGCCGTTGCCCCGCGGCTTCCGCCCGTTCTCCGTCACTTGAGGTACCCGTCTAGAATCTTCCTGGCAACCGGCGCCGCGACCTCGGAGCCGAGCCCCTTGGACTCCACCATCACCACCAGCGCCACCTGAGGTTGATCGGCCGGGGCGAAGGAGGCGAACCAGGCGTGGGAGTCCGGGCCCTGCGCCTCTGCAGATCCGGTCTTGGCCGCGATGGAGAGCTTCTCCCCCTGGAAGGCGTAGTTGGCCGTGCCCTTGGGGTCGGATATCACCGCGTTCATGCCCTGCCGGATCAGATCCTGGCTCGCTTTCGTGGCCGACAGGCTCCCCTTCTGCTGGGCCTGGTAGCTCTGCTCGCCCTGTTTGGCCACCAGCGCCGGGCTGAGAAGAGTGCCGCCCCGGGCCAGAGCGGAGTAGGAGTTGGCAACCTGGAGCGGGGTAGCCAGGAAGAAACCCTGGCCGATGGACAGGTTCACGCTGTCCCCCAGGTACCAGCTATCATTCTGGTTCGCCTGCTTCCAGTCCGGGTCCGGGACCAGCCCCGCTGCCTCATCCAGCCCCACCAGGCCGGTGGGCTGTCCGTATCCGAAGCCCCGGGCGTACTGCGGCAGGATCTTCGGGTCTATTGAGTCCAGCTTCTTCCCCAGCTCGTAGAACACGATGTCGCACGACTGAAACAGCCCCTGGAAGAGGGTCAAGTGGCCGTGCCCCTGCGGGAGCCAGTCCCCAAGAACCTTTCCGCCGCCCAGCCCATCCCAGTGGCCGTTGCAGTCGAAGGGGCTGTCCGCGGTGAAGCCACCCTTCTCCAGTCCAGCCGCCATGGTGACTGGCTTGAAAACCGATCCGATGGGGTAAGAGCTGGCCACGGGGCGATTCTGGAAGGGGTGAAGAGGGTCGTCGTTCAGCTTCTTCCAGTCGGCGTCGGACATGCCGGTGATGAAGGCGTTTGGATCGAAGCGGGGGAAGCTGGCCAGCGCCAGGACCGTGTTGTCCTTCACGTTCAGCATGACCACGCTGCCGGCCTGGGCACCCAGAGAATCCTCGGCCAACTTCTGAGCGTCGATGTCCAGGGTAAGCTGCACGTCCTGGCCGTTCTTTGCCGGCTTCTGGGCGATCAGCTTCACGGGCTGGCCATCGGCGGTCGTTACGCTCAACTTGCCCCCGCGCTCGCCCGCCAGCGTCTTCTCCGCCCACGCCTCTATGCCGGCTCGGCCCATCATGTCATCCTCGGAGATCCCCTCGGCCGCCCTGGCCTTCAACTCCTCGGCCGTTACCTTGCTCATGTACCCGATAACCTGGGCCGCGGAGGAGCCATTGGGATAGACCCTGCCGGGCTTCTCCTGGAACATGACCCCCGGCAGCGACTCCAGCGTCGGCCGAACGGTCGCGGCCTGTGCGGCGGGGAGGTCGCTCAGCGGCACGAACCAATCCGGCTGGGCGTTCTGATAGGCCTTCTTGATCTGGGCAGAGGGGATCTGAAGCTGCTGCTCGAGGGAGGAGAGCAGCTTCGCCTCGTCCTGGATCTGGCCGGGCACCACCCCCACCGACACAAGCTTCCCGGTGGCGGCCAGGGGGCGTCCCTTTCGGTCCAGAATGGAGCCCCGTTGCGGGTCCACCGACTCGAAGAGGATCCGGTTGTCGCCGGTGAGATCCTTGAAGATCAGCGAGGGGTTCCAGTTAACCTTCCACTTCTCCCCCTCGTAGACGGTGGGGAGGACGTTGTCCTCCTTGAACTCCCCCAGCCGCGCGGTGGAGAAGGTGACGCTGAAGGGCAGCTCCGCGGCCTTCTCCTCCTTGGCCAGCTTCTCGTCCCGGGTAAAGCCGGTCTTTACCGCCTGTATGGTGCTCCCCTCGGTGATGGCCGAGTACCGCTGGACGAAGCGATCCTTAGTGATGGCGGCCTGGGACGCGGTGGAGAGCAGATCGTACATGTCGCCATAGCGCGCCTCCCCCCACGCCTTGAGGTAGGGCTCCAGGGCGGTGTAGGCGGATGGCTTGCTGGTGCAGGAAGACAGCAGAGGCAGCAGCAACAGGAGGCTAAGTACTGAAAGAATACGCCATTTCATGGGCAATTGGCTAACATCTCCCGCTAGGTTCGACGCTCATTATACACGGGTAGGGCAAGCACGGGAGCGCGGGCGTCTCGCACGCGGCGTCCGCCGCCGCACTCCAGACCGCCCACCCTACCGGCGCCGCAGGCGCTGCCAGAGGAGACCGGGCAGCCGGGCGCCCAGCAGCCCCACCAACAACACCCCCAGCACCGTTAGGGTGAAGATTGAGATGTCCTTGCCCAGATCGAAGGTGGCCGACTCGAAGACGAAACGCACCTCGTGCTTGCCCTTGGGCAGTTCGATTGCCCTGAAGAGGTAGTTGGCGCGGTACACCTGCTCCTCGTGGCCGTCCACCAGCGCCTTCCAGCCCGGGTAGTAGCTGTCGGCCAGGAAGAGCATCGAGTCCCGATCGCTCTCGGTCTGGATGGTCGTCTCCGTGGAGCCGTCCGACACGATGCGAGCGCTGCCAGGCGACGCGTCGGGATTGCCTTTCAGCCAGCTGTCTATCTCCGCCGGATCTACAACGCCGGTGTCGGGCAGCGGCCTGGAGCTCTTTCCATCGCTCTCCAGCAGCACAACCCTCTGGGGATCGAAATCGCCGCTGGCCATCGTGTCCAGGATATCGCCGCGCTTCACAACTCTGGCAGTCGGCACCAGGTAGCTCCTGGGCAGCCTCGCCGGGTTCTCCCGGATCTGCACCTCGTCGTCCTCGTAGCGGAGAATGTAGCGGTCCCGGCCCACCACCTGATGAGCGGTGCTCGGGTTCTCCCACAGCATCATCCCATACAGCCGGCCGGCTCCCCTGGGATAGTTGTAGTGGAACTCCACCCGCGCCACCGTCCGCGTTTTGTCCAGCTTCAAATTCCCAAAGTAGAGGTTGGCCTGAAACGCGCTGCCATTGGGGTCCTGATACCATACCCTGTCGACCACTTTCGGCTGCTGGTGGGCCACATACGGCCTGACGTCTGGCCGGTCCCAGGCCCACTCCGCGGTGTCCCTGCCGGCCTTCACCTTCAGCGTCACCCGCTCGCCGCTGGTGTCCACTACAACCACGTCGGCAACGTCGGCATCCTGGGGGATGTCCACGGCGCCGCGAAGGTTGGAGATAAGCGAGACCTCGTCGGCCTTCACCGGCGGGTTCATGTAGTAGGTCACGTTGGCGCTTCGATTGTTCTTGGGGCCGTCGGCCAGCGGTCGATTGGGATGGTAGGAGGTGTACTGGTAAGAGGGAAGGGCGGTGAGCCGCTTCGGGAGCACCACGAAACGGACGTTGTACATGTCCAGCAACCCCTGCTCGAACTCCACCAGTTTTCCCATGTAATCCTGGTGTCGCAACGTCTCCAGGGAGGAGTAGCCGGTGATGTCCGCCACCTGGAAGGGCAGAAGCTTGTTCGGCTCGGTCTTCCGGACCTCCTTGGGAGTGTAGACGCGGATGGAACCGTCGGCGTTCTGGTCCATCAGCCAGCGGGCAGCGGAGTCTGGGTTGGACAGCTGGTTGATGTCCGCCGTGGGGTGGAAATCCAGCGCGAAGAGCATCATGTCCACGGCCACCAGCCCCACCAGCAGAGAGGCCCACAATCGCCACACTCGCCTGAAGACAAACCAGCAGAAGAGCAGCAGAAAGACCGCGAGCATCAACGCCAGGGAGATGGTTGTCCGGGGGTTGGTGGGGTCCAGGGAGTAGTTCAGGAAGTTGAGCACCATATCGGAGTTGAGCCACGGCTTGTCGCTTCGAAGGGAGAGGTAGGTGGTTTCCACGAACCGTTTGACAGCCCACGGCTCCTTTTCGATCCAGATGCGGAAGCTGAGCAGCCACCACACCACGAACGCCATGGAAGCCAGCAACCCCATCAGGTAGAGGGCAAAGCCGTTCACACCCGCGGCCCTGGAGAATCGTGTCCACCGGCCTGGGCTCTCCCTCCCCCCGGTCGGTCGCAGGGATGTGCAGAGCCAGTCGGTGCCGTAGGCTGCCAGAACCGCCATGCTAAAGGTGAACAGCATGCTGAACCGCCCGGGAACCCTCAGCGAGGAGAAGCCCGGCAGCTGCCTTTGCCACTCCAGCAGAGGGTGGGGCAAGTACCCACCAAAGGAGAGTAGCATGCTGAGGACCGCGACCAGCGCGAAGAAGATCACCATCCTCCTTCGGGCAAAGATCAGGGCAATGCTGGCCAGCACCAACCCCGCAATGCCCACGTAGACGGTGGTCTCCCACTCCGCCCATAGCGACCAGTAGTACTGGCGGTTGGTGTACCGGAAGAAGTAGGGGAAGACCAGGTCAATCAAATTCTGGATCGGCAACGAGTAGGAGGTGGCAAACTGGTAGTTGACGCCAGGGCCGCGGAAGGAGTAAAGGCCCAACTCCACCAGCGGGAGAACCTGGACCGCTGCCAGCCCGAAGGCGATGGCGGGAATGCCAACCAGCAGGAAGAGGGTCAGAACACCCCGGTGGAAGACACTCACCACCAGCGACCGGCCTCTCCGCAATGCTCCACCCGGCACGCCACCCGCCAGCCTGGCGAAGGCTCTCACCCGGGGATTACCAGACCACAATGACGCTATGACACTGAGAACGCCGTTGTTCGTCTTCGTTTCCGTGTCTTTGTGTCTTTGTGTCCTTGTGGTTAGGTCGCCCTTCGCCGTCCCATCCTTAGCGAAGAGGTCGGGGCCCAGCGTCATCAGCCAGAAGGAGCGGGATGATTCTCCCTGCCAACGTCGTAGATGTAGTAGGCCGGCCCCAATAATGCTTCCAAGAAGACAGCTCAACCGAGAAAAGGATCGCCGCATCGCCGAGGCTGCCGCTGCGGCGGCGGTCTCAACAGCCAGCCGTCGCCTCGAAACGACCGCGGTCCGTCGCCCCCACCCCTCGGGCCAGGCAATGGGGCAGAGCATCACTCGGAAGGGAATGTAGAGCGCCAGGAACAGGCCACTCATCAGCAGCGGTTGGATGTGCAGCCCCAGCGCCTGAATCCCGACCGAAGCCCCTGCCCCCATGGCATATATCCATCGCCGCCGACGGACGTTCCGCAGCGCCATCTCGACCAGCGCCAGGGTAAGAGGCAGCCAGATGGCAGTGTTCACCACGTTGGAGTGGTGCATCTGGGTGATCATGAAGCTGCCATAGGTGAAGATCAGGGCGCCGATTGTGGCGGCAAATCTGTTCAATCTGAGGGTTCGGAGGTACGCGAAGCAGAAGAGCGCCGACAACATGTGGCGAATGATCCGCGACCAGATCATCGCATCCTGCGCCGACAGCAGCAGGTAGGCGAGAAGGTTGGGCGGGTAGAGCATGCCCGCCTCACCGTCGGCGAAGAGGGGAAAACCGCCGAAGATATGGCCGGTCCACAGCAGCAGGTGCCCTTCCCGAAGAACGTCAATCAGCCTATCGGCTATGGGGAAGTAGTAGGTGACGGTGTCGGTGCGGGAGTAGATCAGGCCATCCAAGAGGGCCGGGCGGAACAGAATGTAGTCGCAGAGGGCCAACAGCGTCAGAGCCAGGCCGGTCCACAGGGCTGGCAGCGCGGCTGCAAGGAGACGGCGCCAAGCGGGTGCTGAGTTCTGGGTTCTGGGTGCCGGCTGCTGGCCCTCACTCCTTTGACCGTGGACATGCCCTCTGGCATGCCCACGCCCCTGGCCTGTCCACGCCTCCCCCGGCAGAGAAAGAGGGGACTCGGCGGACGCCTTTCCCTCTGCCGGGGGAGGCCCCCCGAAGGGCGGGTGAGGGCTCCCCGCCTCCCCGTCTCTCCGCCTCCCCGCATCTCCGCGTCCTCGCGTACCGTCCTCTCGCATAGCGTTAGTACCCCACCTCCAGGGTGTGAGGACGCCGGTGGCTGTATCGAACCCGCAGAATGCCGGTCGACGGCTCGTACTGGTAGGAGCTACCAGCGACCAGGAGCGTGGACCTCTCCAGCGCTTTGCCATCCAGCCGGACGCTGGTGGGGTTGGGCACGTAGATCTGGGCAAAGCCGGTGATGCTGCTCGGCCCGTTGAGGCTAAGCCTAAGACTGCCGGGCGCACTCTCGGCCTGGAAGGAGCTGTTGGTCGAAACCAGACCTGGGGTATCCCGCAGCAGGAAGAGCCGGAAGCTGTTGCCCTCGATGGAAGTGGAGAAGCCACCAATGACCTTGGAGTACTTGCTTCCCGTCATGTCGTACAGCAGGTACTCCCTGGTGGGATCCAGCCCATAGTCGGATAGCCTGAAGCTCTGCTCCTTCGTTTCGCGGCTCCGGTTCACCGCTCCCAGATAGGTAATGCCCTCCGTGGTGTTGGCAAAGGAATGGACGAAGGGGACGCCCAGGACACGGGTATCCCCCTGGAATGCGTTGTAGTGGACCAGCACCGCCCGGAGGGCGCTGAGGTCCCGGGAGGAGAGGTGGGTGAGGTCCGTGCTGACGGTCATCTGGGTCCCCATGGCCAGCGCGGCCTCGAACCACTGGCGGATCATCCCCTGAGCCTCGGGGCCGCCCCAGACCATCCCCATGTTGGGCCGCTGCCCCAGCATCGCCCTCTGCAGGGCCGCGTAGTCGATGTGCTCCAGCAGCCCTCCGGCCGGGTAGCGGTTCTCGAAGGCGGGGAACTCATCGCCATAGCGGAAGGTGTGGGCGAACTGGCCGGCGAAGTTGGGAATTTCCCAGCCGCTCTCTATGTACACGTCCTTCTTCGCCTTCGTGGCCTCCTCGTATATCAGACGGTAAAGGTCCATGGTGAACATCCGAATCTTGTTGACGTCGCCGAAGATGTCCCGCTCCTCCACGGATAGCTGCTCGCCTTCGGCCTGGCCCAGACCGTCGATCTTGATCCCATCCACGTCGTACACAAGAAAGAAGTCCGAAATCAACTGCCTCATATACTGCACGAGCTTGGGATTGGTGAAATCGTAGACGTAGCTGGCACCGGAGCTGTCGGACTGGAGGGGGATCACCCAATCAGGGTGCTCCTCTATGAATCCCCGCAGACCCAGCCAGTTGCCCTCCCGCTCCCGACTGTCGAGATAGGGCGCGGAGAAGTAGAGAACCACCTTGATGTTCTTGGAGTGGGCGTAGTCCACGAGGGAGCGCAGCCCATTGGGGAACTTCTCCTTATCCACCTCCCAGGTGGAATTGGGGCGTCCTTCCGCCACGTACCAGCCCGCGTCCAGCAGGATGTTCCACGGACCCAGATCGGAGAGGTTCCGGTCGATATAGTCGACCTGATCCCTGATCTTCTCCTCGTCGTAGTTCATATAGTAGACATACCAGCTTCCCCATTGGTACTTCATCCAGTCCGGGATCTTCGGCTGAGGATAGAGGGCCGCCATCACGCTCCTGAACTGCGCCGTAACCTGCTCAGTCCTGGAACCAGGGGCAACCTGGATGAAGAGGCGCGGGGAGGTCTGAATGGTAGTGGCCCGCACGTCCTCGGGCACGGGGTGCTCGAACCCGAGCCGGGCGGAGACGCGACCAGTATCCAGGCGCAGGCTGAAGTGAGCGGGGTCCGAAACCTCGTCGATGACCGCCATGACCAGGCCCCGAGAGAGCGCCCTGTTGTACAGCAGCACGGGCTTCCCCAGCCCCACTAACTCCTGCCTGAGGATGGAGTCGTCGTGGATCTCGGCCCGCCGCATCAGGCTGTAGTCGGTCAGGTAAACCGAGTCCTCTCCGATGGGGAAGACGCCGCCACCCTGGGGATCGAAGTAGCAGAACTTCCGAACCGCAACGTCGGGGCTCGCCTCCCTCAGCTCCAGCTGGTAGGTGAAGAAGCTGCTGGAATCGAAGAGGGTGATCCTGGCGGTGATGACCATGCCGGTCTCGGGGACCTTGTAGTCGGCGGACACCACCATCCCGGGGCCCAGGGCTGGATCCTCCACCCGCCGGAACCGATAGCCCTCGCCGCCGGCCGGCTCCGTCTGCCTAGAGAGCATCACGGTGCTCATGTCCGCGACGGTCAGGGAGGGGGTGGTGTCACCGGCCACCAGCATCTGGGCGTCCAGGTCCACCACACTCATCAGGCCGTGCCTTTCGCCGCCGTAGCCCAGGGTAATCCCCATTTTATCGTTGGCGAGGACGATGACGCTACGGTCGGTGTCGAAGGATGCCACAGCTTCGGAGCCGGGGGGCGCGGCTCCATCGAAAGCCCTGGAGATCGACCCGACCTCCTGGGAAAGCTGCTGGCGCGCCGTCTCCCAGTCGCGGTTCCTCCCCTGCTGCCTCTCCTCGCGCGAGCTATCCAGCATCTTCCTCAATTCCGGCGGCGGCTGGAAACTGGGCGCTGGGGAAACCGTGAATCGGGCATTGGCCCAATCGGCGTAGTCGAGGCTAGAGCCGTCGCCGGCGTCCTCCACAACCAGCCTCATCTTGCCGATGCCCTCCACTGAAAGATGGAGAGACACCGCCGGGCTGCCCGAACGGAGTGTGCCGCTTTCGTAGGCGAGGACGTCGTCCAGAAATGCCTTGAAGACCACGCTGCCCTGGCCCGCCGGGACCGATTCGTCAACCCCCAGATCCGCCTCGAGAAGCCGGTACTTTCCGTCCAGGGAATAGGAGATCTCCGAGAGGGGATAGGTGCCAACCCCCTTCTCGTAGCTCTTGCCCCCGATGGCAATGGGGTTGTTTAGGAAGGAGTTGTCCAGCTTGGGCAGGTTATCGTCGGCCAGGGCGATCCAGCCGGTGCTGGCCGACTCCCAGTGGAGGTCGCTCAAGTACACGGTGGCCGGGGCAGGGTCGATCTCCGTCACGGCCGGTGCCCGGACATCCTGTCTGCCGAGGACAAAACCGGCCAGCGCGGTGACCATCAGCACCAACAGTAGAGCTATTCGCATTTTCAAGCCACCAGACATCGGCATCTAGCCATCAGACCTCAGCCCTCAGTTCTCAGAGATCGTCAATGGGTGGCCCAGGTTATGATACCCGCACGCTCAACCCATCCGGCTCGCGGCCACGGGCCGATCCTCCTCCGCTGCCACGGGAGGGTCGGTGTTCCTGGTCGCCACGGCCAGGACGGACAGTCCCCAGGGGAACGAGATGGAAGGGAGCAGCACGGACTCCAGCTTCAGCACACCAAAGAGTGCGTCGTTTATCCACTTTGGAGGCAACTCCAGGTCCATCAAGAGCGGATGGTGTTTGCCCTCCACCATTCGCTTGAACGCGGCGACAGGGAAGAGAAGTGAATTCACGTGGGTCAGCCTATTTAGGCGAAAGCCGGCATCCTGCAGCTTGGAGCCCAACTCCCGGCAGGAGTAGCGATGCCGGGTGTGAACGGCCAGGTCGTGTGCCCCACGGAGCCAGTTGTAGGCCGGAACTCGAATCACCAGCAGCCCTCCCGGCCTGAGCACCCTGGAGAACTCCTGCAGCGCCCGGCGGTCGTTGACCACCGCCTGGTGATAAAGAACGTCGAAGGAGACGAGCAGGTCGAAGGATGCATCGGCAAAGGGCAACTCCTCCACCGACGCGCGTGCCAGGGAGGCAAGCCCACGCCGCCGTGCCAGGCCAACTGCCTCGTCGGCGATATCGATCCCCACCGCCGGGCCAAACCGCCGCAGATACTCCAACATGCCGCCGGTCCCGCACCCGGCATCCAGGATGCGCGGGCTCGCGGCAGGGTCCAGATATCGCTCCAGCAGGGAGCCCACTATCCTCTGCATGCCCAGATACCACCAGTGGCGCTCCTCCAGTCGATAGAGGATCTCGTACTGCTCTTTTTCCATAAATTCTTCTCGTAAGTAGAGGCGGG
>Ga0209638_1000751_pt1 | contig 21320 bp, 19 predicted proteins | sample BarGraNGADG00211_FD_184490 | JGI IMG/M metagenome (GOLD analysis project Ga0209638, IMG submission 184490) | Arctic peat soil microbial communities from Barrow, Alaska - Barrow Graham LP Ref core NGADG0002-211 (SPAdes) (version 2) | ecosystem: Environmental > Terrestrial > Soil > Wetlands > Peat...
AACTCGCCCAGACCCAGTGCCTCGACGGTCGCGAGCGCATCCTCGGGGGTGGAGTAGAGCTTCTCGTCGATCGCACCCGTGACGCCGTCCTCCTCGCCACCGACGGCGCCGACCTCGATCTCGAGGATGATGTGCGCCGACTTGCACAGGTCGAGCAGCTCGCGGGCGATCGTGAGGTTCTCGGGCACCGGAATAACGGAGCCATCCCACATGTGCGACTGGAACCACGGCAGACCGCCGGCCTTGACCCTCTCGGCAGAGGCAGCGATCAGCGGACGGACGAAACTGTCGAGCTTGTCCTTGGGGCAGTGGTCGGTGTGCAGCGCGATGTTCACGTTGTAGTTCTTGGCGACCTCGTTCGCGTAGGCGGCGAGCGCGATGGAACCGGTCACCATGTTCTTGACCGTGGGCCCGGAGAGGTACGCGGCACCACCGGTCGAGACCTGCACGATGCCGTCGCTGCCGGCCTCGGCGAATCCGCGGATCGCCGCATTCAGTGTTTGGGAGGACGTGACGTTGATCGCCGGGTAGGCGAACGAACCGGCCTTGGCGCGGTCCAGCATGTCGGCGTAGACCTCGGGGGTCGCGATGGGCATAGTTGGCTCCTCAAAGAGACTCGAGCGCGTCGTTCAGCCTCTCGACGCGCGGCAGGCTTGATGCCATCGATCCTCCCACGGCCACCTCTGGGCCTGCGACCCCCCCCTCCCACCCAGTGGCGGGTGCGACGAGACTCACGTGCGCCTCATAAGGCCTGGTCGAAGACGTGTTGCCGCACCCAGGCGTGCATCGCGATCGCTGCCGCTGCACCGGCATTGATCGAGCGCGTCGAACCGAACTGTGCGATGTCCAGGATCGCCACCGACGCCCTTCGCGCCTGCAGAGACAGCCCCGGACCCTCCTGGCCGAAGAGCAGGATGCAGTGCCTGGGCAGCTCATAGGTCTCGATCGGCTGCGAGCCGGGCAGGTTGTCAATCCCGATGATCGGTATTCCGTGCGCCCCGCCGCCGGCTGGTGCCGCAGCCGCCCAGTCGATCAGGTCCTCGACGGTCGGGTGGTGGTACTCGTGCTGGTAGCGGTCGGTCACCATGGCACCCCGACGGTTCCATCGGCGCTTCCCGACGATATGAAACGCCTTGGCGTTGAAGGCGTTCGCGGTCCGGATCACCGATCCGATGTTGAAGTCGTGACCCCAGTTCTCGACGGCAACATGGAAGTCGTGCCGGTGAAGGTCCAGGTCGCGGACGATGGCCTCGTGGCGCCAGTAGCGGTACTTGTCCACGACGTTGCGGCGGTCGCCCTCGGACAGCAGCTGTTCGTCATACAAGGACAGCTCGGGCTCGGTGGGCCACGGACCCAACCACGGCCCAACTCCGATACCCGGCAGCGCCCTGTCTGGCAGCGCGCTGCTGGTCAACGCGCTGCTGGTCAAAGCGCTGCTGGTCAAAGCTCTCTTGGACAACGCCGTGGCTCCTATCGGATCGTGACCAAGTATGAGGTGAAATAGGTCGGGACCGACGCCGCGGCCTACGCTCTGACCTGTGATCCACACTCTCGGGCCCGACTGGCTCAACGCAGAGCTGCTGCTCAAGCAACTGGGGCCGTCCGCCTTCGGGGCCAGCCTGTTGGTCATCTTCGCCGAATGCGGGTTGTTCACCTTCTTCTTGCCCGGGGACTCGTTGCTGTTCACGATCGGCCTGGCGATCCAGAATCCCCAAGAGCTGATCGACCTGCGCGTCAACATCGTCGTCGCCTGCATCGCGCTGACGGCCGCTGCCTTCCTGGGCAACGTCGTCGGGTACGAGATCGGGCGAGCGGTCGGCGCCCCGCTGTACGCCCGGGGCGGCCGCCTCCTCAAGCCGGAGCACTTCGACAAGGCACACGTCTTCTTCGAGAAACACGGCAGCAAGGCCATCGTCCTGGCCCGTTTCGTGCCCGTGGTCCGGACCTTCATCACGGCGGTGGCCGGAGTCAGCAAGATGGGCCGCAGGCAGTTCTTCACCTACAGCTTCATCGGCGCCCTCCTGTGGGCCACCGGCGTCACGCTCTTGGGGTACTTCCTGGGCCAGGTCGCGTTTGTCGGCAAGCACATTGACGTCATCCTCATCCTCATCGTGGTGCTCTCGCTGGTCCCCGTGCTCGTGGAGTACCTGCGCCACCGCCGCCAGCAGGCCAAGGCCGTCCTCTAGGCGGGCGGGATCGTGTCCTGAGGCGTTGTGGGGGCGGCGGTCCCGAAAGTCACGCTGGGTGCTTCGCGTTCGGCGCCCTCGGACTCGAAATACTCCGCACGGCCGATCTTGGCCAGGCCCGCGACGATGTTGCTCGGAACGGTCTCGACCTTGGTGTTGAGCTCGCGGACGTTCGCGTTGTAGTAGCGGCGACCGGACGCGATACGGTCCTCGGTCGAGGTCAGCTCCTGTTGCAGCGCAAGGAAGTTCTCGTTGGCCTTGAGGTTCGGGTAGGCCTCGGCAACGGCGAACAACCGCCCGAGGGCTTGGCTCAGCATGCCCTCGCTCTGAGCTGCAGCGGCCGGAGTCTGACCGCCGGACATGGCGGCGGACCGCGCCTGCATGACGCCCTCGAGGGTTCCTTTCTCGTGGGCTGCATAGCCCTTGACCGTCTCAACGAGGTTCGGAATCAGGTCATGGCGGCGCTTGAGCTCGACGTCGATCTGGCGCCACGCCTCCTGTACCAAGTTGCGCAGCTTGATGAGGCCGTTGTACATGCTGACGGCCCACAGGACGAGCAGCACGATGACGCCGATGACGATGAACTTGAGCACGTGGACTCCCGTTGTAGACAGTGATATCGATGCTAGTCGGCCTCGCGGTGCCTCCCAGGGGTTTCTTGCCGCAATGAGGCCCGCCAGGCCGGAGGCCAATGCGGTCGGTCCGAGCTGACCGGTCAGGCGAGGCCCAGCTCCTCCAGGCTGTATGCCGCCATGTAGGTCAGGCCCTGCGCCTCCAGCTTTTCCCGCGCACCGGTCGCTCGGTCGGCGATCGTTGCCACAGCGACGACCTCGGCACCCTCCTCGCGGGCCGCGGCCACGGCATCCATCGGCGAGGCTCCTGTGGTCGTCGTGTCCTCGACGATGAGCACCCGCCGTCCTCGGATCGACGGCCCCTCAATGCGCTGCTGCAAACCATGAGCCTTGCCGGACTTGCGCACGACGAAGGCATCCAGGCGCCGGCCGGCCATTGCCGAGGTGTGCAGCATCGCCGTCGCCACCGGGTCGGCGCCCAGGGTCAGGCCGCCGACAGCATCGACGTCGAGGTCCTTGGTCATCTCGTTCATGACCAGACCCACCAGGGGCGCGGCCTCGCCGTCGAGGGTGATGCGTCGCAGGTCGACGTAGTAGTCGGCCTCCCGACCTGAGGACAAGATGACCGCCCCATGCACGATGGCCTTGGCCTTGATCAGCTCAAGCAGACGGTCACGCGGCGAGGAGCCGGTTGGAGTGCTCTCGGTGTCAGTCATCAGGCCTCTCTCGCTTGGGGCGGCGGATTGACGCGGCCCGCCCTGTCACGGCCCGCACCAACCCGCGCGGCGTCACATCGGCGATACCGGCGATCAGCTTGTACTGCACGCCAGGGATGGACAGGATCTTGCCGGCCTTGACGTCATCCAGACAGTCTCGGACCAGGCGGTCAGCTTCGAGCCACATGACCTTGGGCAGTCTGGACATGTCGACCTTGGCGCGTTCATGCATCTCGGTGTGGGTGAACCCGGGGCAGAGCACGGTCGCAGAAACGCCGGACCCGGCCAGCTCGTGTGCCAGGTTCTCGGTGAAGGCCGTGCACCAGCCCTTGGCTGCGGCATACGTTCCCATCGGGACGAAACCTGCTATCGACGAGACGTTGATGATCGCGCCACGCCCGCGGTCCGTCATCGACAGGGCACCCGCGTGCGAGAGCACCAGGACTGCACGGCAGAGGACATCGAACATGGCCTCCTCATCGGCCAGCTCACCCTTGAGGAAGCTCCTGCTCGTGCCGAAGCCGGCGTTGTTGACGAGGAGGTCGATGGGACGGTCGCGGTCGGCGACGCGGTCGGCGACGCGCCGCAGCTGAGCCCGCTTGGACAGGTCCGCAGCCAGGATCTCGACGTTGATCGAATGTCGGGCACGCAGCTCGTCCGAGACGTTCTCGAGCCTTGCCCGCCGGCGGGCCACGATGACCAGATCGTTGCCTCGTTCAGCCAGCTCGCGACAGAAGGCGAGCCCGATTCCAGACGTTGCCCCGGTGACCAGTGCAGTGCTCATGAACGAAACCCTATGCCGCTCTCATAAGGTTGATCCCGTGCGCATTGCAACCTGGAACGTCAACTCCATCCGCTCGAGGGTCGACCGCGTCGCGGCGTGGCTCGAACGCAGCGACTGCGACGTGCTCGCGATCCAGGAGACCAAGGCCAAGAACTCACAGTTCCCGATGGATCAGCTGACCGCCCTCGGCTACGAGGTTGCCCACCACGGACTGAGCCAGTGGAACGGCGTCGCGATCCTCTCGCGGGTGGGCATGGCTGACGTGGAGGTCGGCTTCCCGGGCATGCCCTCGTATGGCGACCCGATGGGTCCCGAGGCGCGCGCCATCGGTGCCACGTGCGGAGGTGTCCGGGTGTGGTCGCTCTATGTCCCCAACGGTCGGGCGCTGGGTGATCCGCACCTGGACTACAAGCTCGACTGGCTGGAGCGCCTGCGTGTTGCCGCCGGCGGCTGGCTGTCGACCGATCCATCGGCCCAGATCGCCCTGATGGGCGACTGGAACATCGCACCGCAGGACGAAGACGTGTGGGACATGGCGGTATTCGCCGAAAGCACGCACGTGTCACCGCCCGAGCGCGCTGCGTTCCAGGCGATCGTCGATGCCGGCTACACCGACGTCACCCGGGCCTACACCCCCGGTCCCGGCATCTACACCTACTGGGACTACACGCAACTGAGCTTCCCCAAGCGCCACGGCATGCGGATCGACTTCTGCTTGGGATCCCCAGCCCTGCACTCCCGTGTGGAGGGCGCAGCAATCGACCGCGAGGAACGCAAGGGCACAGGCGCCAGTGATCACGCCCCCGTCATCGTCGACCTCGTCGATCTCTAGAACGCAGCATGAATGTGACTCCGCCCATGAACCCAGACGATCTCGCCGACGCCCTCACTGCGCTCCGTGAACACACCCCCCTGGTCCAGTGCCTGACCAACATTGTCGTGGCCGAATGGACGGCCAACGTCCTGCTCGCCGTCGGCGCCGCTCCCGCGATGGTCGACAACCCCCAGGAGGCCGGCAGGTTCGCGGCCATGGCGGGTGGCGTACTGGTCAACCTCGGCACGCCGTATGACGAGACTGCCCGCGCAATGCACCTCGCAGTCGCCGGCGCCAAGCTGCTGAAAACCCCCTGGGTCCTCGACCCCGTCGCTGCAGGCGTGCTGCCGTGGCGCACCCAGCTGGCGCATCAGCTTCTTCGTGAGTCACGACCGACCATTATTCGCGGGAACGCCTCCGAGATCCTGGCGCTGGCCGGTGGAGCAGGCGGCAGAGGGGTCGAATCGGTGGACTCACCCGAAGAGGCCGTGGACGTTGCCAGAGTCCTTGCCAAGCAACAACAGTCGGTCATCGCCATCAGCGGTCCGACCGACCACATCACCGACGGAGAACGGCTGGTGCGCCTCTCCAACGGTCATCCCTGGCTGACCAGCATCACCGGCGGCGGGTGCGCCCTCGGCGCGCTGATGGCCGCATTCGCGGCTGTGGTGCCGGATGCATTGGTCGCGGCCGCAGCGGCGACCGCGACGTTGACCGTGGCTGCCGAATCGGCAGTCCAGCAGGCGCGCGGTCCTGGCAGCTTTGCGGTCGCCCTGCTGGACGAGCTGTCGCTGCTGCAGCCCGCGGACCTGGCCGAGCGGGTGAGGATCACCTGAGGATGGGCCGCCCCCTGCTGGACCTGTCGCTGTATCTCGTGACGGACACGATCCTGTGCGGCCAGTTCGGTGTCGCGGCAACGGTTTCGGCGGCAGTCGGCGCCGGGGTGACCCTGGTGCAGCTGCGGGACATCGACGCCGCGGACGATGAGTTCGTGGCTCTGGGCCGTGAGGTCAAGGCAATCCTGCGTGGCACCGGAGTTCCCCTGATCGTCAATGACCGCGCACACCTGGTCGCTGCCATCGGCGCCGATGGTGTGCACGTCGGGCAGTCCGACCTGGAGATCGCGCAGGCGCGGGCGCTGGTCGGCCCCACGGCCTACATGGGCTTGTCCGTGCAGACCCTGGAGCACGTCATGGTCGCCCGCGGACATGTCGCGGGGACGTTGGACTACCTCGGCGTCGGACCCGTGTGGGGGACGGCGACCAAGCTCGACGCGGCGGCACCGGGAGGAATTGACGTGCTCAGCCAGATCACGTCTGCCAGTCCTTGGCCGTGCGTGGCCATCGGGGGCATCACTCCCGAGCGTCTGTCGATGGTCCGCGGAACAGGCGCTGTCGGAGTGGCGGTGGTCAGTGCAATCTGCGGCCAGCCGGACGTGGTGGCCGCAACCCGCAGGCTGCGCACCTGCTGGGACGGAGCGTCGAGATGACCCGCCGACTCGTCGCGTTGAGCATCGCGGGCAGCGACCCGTCCGGCGGTGCCGGCATCCAGGCCGACCTCAAGACCTTTTCGGCGTTGGGCGTCTATGGCACGTCCGTGATCACGGCCCTCACCGCCCAGAACACGGTTGGCGTAACCGGGGTGCATGTCGTACCAACGGAATTCGTCACCCAGCAGCTTGAGACGCTTGTTGCCGATGTGCGTCTCGACGCGATCAAGATCGGAATGCTTGCCAACGCGGGCATCATCGGTGTCGTCGGGGACTTCCTTGGCCGACACCCTCATGAGCATGTCGTGCTTGACCCCGTGATGGTCGCCACGAGCGGTGACCGGCTGCTCGACGACGATGCCATCCAGGCCATGCGTGACCTGATTCCGCAAGCCTCGCTCATCACCCCGAACCTTGCCGAGGCGGCGGCGCTGCTCGACACCAGGGCGGCCCGCAGCCTGCCCGACATGCGACTCCACGCCATTGCGCTGCAGGACCTCGGCGCAGCCCGCGTGCTCATCAAGGGTGGCCACCTCGACGACGGCCCCGAGGCCGCGGACCTGCTGCTCGACGTCGACGGCGAAGCGATACTGCGGGCCCCAAGAGTCGACACCGTCAACACCCATGGCACCGGCTGCACGTTGTCCTCAGCCCTGGCCGCGCTTCGCCCCCAACGAGACTCCTGGCTCGAGGCAGCTCTCGACGCCAAGAGCTGGCTCACCGCGGCGCTGGCCGCGGCGGATGTCCTCGAAATCGGCCACGGGCACGGTCCCGTGAACCACTTCCATGAGTTGTGGAGTGACTAGACACGAGCTCTGGGCCGGCTGAGGGCGACAGCGATGGCGGCAGCGATGAAGGCTGCCAACGCGCCGCCCAGGAACACTGTCTGCACCTGCACGACGCCGGCCGCAGCCAACGCCGCGGTGTCACTCTGGTCCGGTAGTGCAGCGACCGTGCGGTAGTAGCGGTACAGACCGATCGCGGTCAGCAACCCGAGCCCGACCACCATCCCCACCATGCGCGCCAGCACGACCAGCGAGCTGACAACACCGTGCGCGTCGTTCCGGGTCGACGCCAGCGCCGCCGCGTTGACCGGGGCGATCGGCAGCCCGAGACCCAGGCCCACGAGCACCAGGACGGGGGTCGCCGACCAATTCTGCAAGGAGCCATGCCCCCAGCCGGACATGGCCAAGAGGCCGGCCCCGGCCAGGATGAGACCGGTTGCCGCCACCGCTGCCGGACCGAACCGGTGCAACAGCCAGCCGCCGACGAAGGCACCGACCGGGACGGCAACCAGGAACCTGACGAGCACCAGCGCGGCAACGGTCTGGGACCCGGTCATCGTCAGCCGTGCCAGGACAGGGATGTCAACCACGATGCCGACCAGCGCAACCCCGACCAGGACGCTGACCAGCAGAGCCGGGAGGACCGCGGAACGCCCCCCCGCGGACTCGGTCGCCATCACCCCGCGGGGCACGAGCGGGTCGCGCGCCGTGAGGTGCCTCCAGAGGTATGCCGCGACGGCGACCAGTCCAATCGGCACCAGGGCCCAACCCCAAGGCCCCACCACTTCACGCTCCGGATCGGCTGAGGCGAACGTAAGGACCAGGGAACCCAACGCCACCGCGATACAGAACGCGCCGAGCACGTCGACCCGCCACCACAGGGCAACGAGCGATCCCGAGGAGAGCGACGACGTTGCCAAGGCCGCCAGGAGAAGGACCACGGTGATCACACCCATCGGGGTCGCGAGGCGGTCCGTCCCGATGAAGGGGACGAACGGAATACCGAGGGTGACGTCGTCGGCCAGGGACGCGGGTGCGACCAACGTGAGCAACCCGGAACCGATCGTGGCCAGGGCCAGAACCGTTGGTAGCACGCGTGGTTGAGGCCGAGCCTCACGACCGCCGGTCAGCAGCATGGCGCCTGCAACGACGATGCCGAGCACGACATTGAGCCAGAAGATCGCCCGCCAGTCGGCAACGGCGAGCACAGCAGCTCCGAGCAACGGACCCAGGACGCTGCCGAGCTCCTGCACGGCGCCGACCACACCCAACGGCGTTCCGCGCCGTTCGGGAGGCCAGAGGTCCGCAACGAGGGCAAGCGTCGCCGGCACCAGCCCGCCGCCACCGATGCCCTGTAGAACCCTGCCTCCCACGAGTACCGGCAGCTCGACCGAGACCGCCGTAACAGCGGAGCCGATCACGAAGAGGGACAGGCAGATCAGCAGTATCCGTTGGCGCGACACGAGATCCGAGAGCCGACCGATCAGTGGCAGGACCGCGATGTAGCCGAGCAGGAAGCCCGAGATGATCGGCGTCGCCCGCTGGAGCTCATCGTTGCCAAGGCCCACGCCGGCCATCATGTCCGGCAGCGCCAGGACCACGACGTACGTGTCCGCCGAAGCAAGTGCCACCGCGACCGATGCGGTCGCGAGCAGGGGCCTAGGGCTTGCTGATCTCAACCGGGGCGCCGTACTTGTCCAGCGTGAGGACGTACGTTGATGTCACAGGGGTCGAGGTCGCTCCCTTGAAGAACGGGCCGACCAGGGTGACGCTGCGCAGCTCGCCGCCAGGATCGGTGATGCCATAGGTGACGACGAAAGTCTTGGCTGCGTCGCCGAAGTTCAGCAGCTTCACGATGCTGGCGCCCGGCAGCTTGCCGGTGATGGTCTTGAGGACGTCGGCACCTGAACGGGTGGCCTCCCCCTCGACCAGGTTGGTCGTCGCGGTCATCAGCGAGGTGATGCCGCCTTCCTTGGCGAACATGAGGGCCGGGTTGGGTGCGCTGTACTGCTTGGGGTCGGCCTCGGTGAACTCGGTCGTGAAGGGCAGCTTCAGATAGAGCAACGAGTTGATCGCGACCACTTCGACCTTGACCGCAAACCCGGCGATGCGCGCATCAAGAGTCCCCTTGAACGCCGGGGCGTGGGTGCCCGAGCCGTCTGCCGCAAGGACACCGTTGGCCGTTGCGGGGATGCCGCTCGAGCGAAGGGTCAGGTGCATGGACGTCGCAGCGTCAGCCTTGGCCTTGGCCGCGCCCAGCTGCTCGGCTGCGGAGAGCTTCTTGGCCTCGGCCTGCTTGTCCCCGCCACTGCAGGCCGTGAGCGCAGCCGCCATCACCAAGGCAAAGACCACGGCTGGCGTTCCGGTGTGCCTCAGGCGGATGTGTCGCAGTCGCATGGGGGCACGTTACCCGGCTGCAGGACACGGAGCAGAAAGCCAGCTCAGCGCAGGACCAATGCGTCGCTGTCCTGATCCCGGTCGGCGACCACCGTGCCTCCGTCCCGGACCGTGCCTGACAGCAGGGAACGCGCCAGACGGTCGCCGATCTCACGCTGCACCAGCCGTCGCAACGGCCGTGCCCCGTATGCCGGGTCGTAGCCGGTGATCGCCAGCCACTCACGCGCCGCCGGAGTCACCTCGAGGCTGATCCGGCGGTCCTCGAGCCGCTTGGCCAGCCCGGCCACCTGAACGTCGACGATGCGTGCGAGGTCGTCGGTGGACAGCGGGTCGAAGATGACGACCTCGTCCAGGCGGTTGAGGAACTCCGGCTTGAACGTCGCGTGGACGGCGGCCATGACGGCGTCGTGCTTTGCGCCCGGAGCCAGCGTCGGGTCGATCAGGAAGTGCGAGCCCAGGTTGGAGGTCATGACCAGGATGACGTTGCGGAAGTCGACCGTCCGGCCCTGGCCGTCGGTGAGGCGTCCGTCGTCGAGCAGCTGGAGCAGCACGTCAAAGGTCTGCTCGTGGGCCTTCTCCACCTCGTCGAGCAGCACCACGGAGTACGGACGCCGTCGCACCGCTTCGGTGAGCTGGCCGCCCTCCTCGTACCCGACATACCCCGGGGGTGCACCGATCAGGCGCGCGACCGCATGACGCTCGGAGTACTCGCTCATGTCGATGCGCACCATCGCGCGCTCGTCGTCGAACAGGAAGTCGGCGAGCGTCTTGGCCAGCTCCGTCTTGCCGACGCCGGTGGGGCCGAGGAACAGGAACGAACCCGTGGGGCGGTCGGGGTCGGCGATACCGGCCCGGGTTCTCCGGACGGCATCCGCCACCGCCCGGACCGCGCTGCCCTGACCGATCAGGCGCTTGCCGATGAACTCCTCCATCCTCAGCAGCTTGTCCGTCTCACCCTCGAGCAGCCGGCCGGCCGGGATGCCGGTCCAGGCGCTGATCACGTCGGCGATGTCGTCGGGGCCGACCTCTTCCTTGACCATCGGCGCGTCTCCCCCGGCCGTTGAGGACGTCGCCTCGGCGGCCTGCGCCTGAGCCAGATCCTTTTCGAGAGAAGGGATCTGGCCATACAGCAGTCGGGATGCGCCGGCCAGGTCACCGTCGCGCTGCATCCGCTCGGACTGACCACGCAGCTCGTCGATCTGGGCCTTGAGATCTCCGACCCGGTTGAGCCCGGCCTTCTCCTGCTCCCAGCGCGCGGTGAGGGCAGCGAGCTGCTCGGCCCGGTCGGCGAGGTCGCGGCGTAGCCGATCGAGCCGTTCCTTGGACGCATCGTCCGACTCGTGCTCCAGCGCGAGCTCCTCCATCTTCAGACGGTCCACGGCGCGGCGGAGCTCGTCGATCTCGACCGGTGAGGAGTCGATCTCCATCCGCAGCCGGGACGCGGCCTCATCAATGAGGTCGATCGCCTTGTCCGGCAGCTGTCGTCCGCTGATGTATCGATCAGACAGGGTCGCGGCGGCTACAAGCGCACTGTCGGCGATCGTCACCTTGTGGTGGGCCTCGTAACGCTCCTTGAGCCCGCGCAGGATGCCGATGGTGTCCTCGACACTGGGCTCGCCGACGAACACCTGCTGGAACCGACGCTCCAGCGCCGCGTCCTTCTCGATGTGCTTTCGGTACTCGTCCAGCGTCGTGGCTCCGACCATCCGCAGCTCACCGCGGGCCAACAGCGGCTTGAGCATGTTGGCGGCATCCATCGACCCTTCGGCGGCGCCGGCACCCACGACCGTGTGCAGCTCGTCGATGAAGGTGATGACCTGGCCACCCGCCGAGCGGATCTCCTCCAGCACCGCCTTGAGACGCTCCTCGAACTCGCCGCGGTACTTCGCGCCGGCCACCATGGCAGCCAGGTCGAGGCTGATCAGACGCTTGCCTTTCAAGGACTCCGGTACGTCGTTGTTCGCGATCCGCTGCGCGAGGCCCTCGACCACGGCGGTCTTGCCGACACCCGGGTCACCGATCAGGACGGGGTTGTTCTTGGTACGACGCGACAGCACCTGCACGACGCGGCGGATCTCGGCGTCGCGCCCGATGACCGGATCGAGCCTGCCTTCGCGGGCAGCTTCGGTCAGGTCGAGGCCGTACTTGGCCAGAGCGTCATACGTGGCCTCGGGGTCTTCGGTGGTGACCTTGGCGCCGCCACGCAGCGCCGGGATCTCACCGGCGATGGCCTCGGGGTCGAGGCCGAAGTCACCGGTGCGGGCGAGCGCGAGCAGGAGGTGGTCGGTCGACACATAGCTGTCGCCCATCGAGGTCATGACCTGCTGTGCCTGGTCGAGCACCGCCAGGCCCGCTCGGGACAACCCCGGGGCGCTGACCGAGGAGCCACTCACCTTGGGCGTGTGGGCCAGTCTGGCGGTCGCCGCCTGAGCCGCGGCCGCCGCCGATGAGCCGGCGGCTTCGAGCAGCGGGCCCGTGGTCGTCTCGGTCTGCCGGGTCAGGGCGAGCAAGATGTGTGCCGGCTCGACATGGGGATGACCCGCCGCCACAGCATCACGGACGGCGGCGGAGAGTGCCTCTTGAGCCTTGGTGGTCAGGTTCATGTCTCTGATCTTGGCAGGTTGGCGGTGATCTTGGCAGGTAGTCGGCCGGCGGGACTATGGTTCCGAACATGGACCGCCATAGAGCTTCCCTTGAGGCTGTCGAAGGCGACATCACCACCGAGCGGGTCGATGCGATCGTCAATGCTGCCAACAGTTCCCTGCTCGGCGGCGGAGGCGTCGACGGGGCCATCCACCGAGCTGCCGGTCCGCGCCTGCTGGCCGAGTGTCGCGAGCTGCGTCGCACGACGTACCCGCGCGGCCTTCCCGTCGGAGAGGCTGTGGCGACCGGTGCCGGGGCTCTGCCGACGGACTGGGTCATCCACACCGTCGGCCCGAATCGTCATGCGGGGCAAACCGATCCAGCTCTCCTCGCGTCCTGCTTCGAGGCCTCGCTCAGGGAGGCGGTGCGAGTCGGTGCCCGGTCGGTCGCGTTCCCTGCCGTCAGCGCAGGGGTCTACGGATGGGACGCGGCCGAGGTTGCCCGTATCGCGGTCACCACCGTCCGCGCGTCACCTCACCTGAACGACCTGGACCTGGTGCGTTTCGTGCTGTTCAGCCCGGCGACCCACGAGGCGTTCATCCACGCGTTGGGGTGACGGCTTCAGCCGCGCGGGCGCCAGACGACGAGGGACTGCGACGAGCTCACGCTGCGAGCGGGCCGCCGACCCGCACGCACCGCGATGATCTCACCGGCTCGGCCGGCCGCGAAGACTCTTGACCCTGAACCAATCACCGCCTTCATGGCGTCGAGCTCGGTGTGCAGCTCAGTGAGCCGTGCCCGAAGCGCCTGCACCTGGTTCTCAAGATCGAGGATGCGCTGGATGCCGGCCAGGCTGACGCCCTCATCCTGGGAGAGACGCTGGACCTCTCGCAGCCTGGTGACATCGCGCGCCGAATAGCGACGTCCACCACCGCGAGTCCGAGACGGCGAGACCAGGCCCAGTCGGTCGTACTGCCGCAAGGTCTGCGCATGCATGCCGGCCAGCTGTGCTGCCACCGAGATGACGAAGACCGGGGTCTCGTCATCGGGTGAGAACCCGCCGGAACCTCGCGACGCGTTCACGTCTCAGTCCTGCTCATGGCTCAGTCCTCCCGAGCCTTGGCGAACACGTCCGCACGCGGATCTGCATCGGCGTCCTCAGCGCGAAGCACCTCGACGGCCTCTCGTGCCTTGTCGGACAACCGGTGCGGCACCGCGACACTCACTTTGGCCAGCAGGTCGCCGGTGTGGTTCTTGGCCGCGATGCCGCGACCCTTGACGCGCAATACCCGCCCGTTCGGGGTTCCGGGAGCGATCCGGACCTTGACCGGGTCGCCGGACAGCGTCGGTACGGAAACCGTTGCCCCCAAGGCGGCTTCGGCAAACGTGACGGGCAGATCGACCGACAGGTTCTCACCATCGCGGCCGAAGACGGCGTGTGGCTTGACGTGCACGGTCAGCATGAGATCGCCTGCGGGGGCGCCCTGATCGCCTGGGTTGCCCTTGCCCCGCAGTCGTATCTTTTGGCCATCCTTGACGCCGACCGGGATGCGGGCGGTGATGCGGGAACCGTTGGCACTGCTCAAGGTCACCGTCGCTCCCTCAACCGCGTCGCGAAAAGACAGCGTCGTCTGAGCCTCGATATCTGCGCCTCGCCGCGGTCCCGCAGCGGCGCCAAAGCGTCCGTAGCCCTGCTGGCCCGGTCCGCCGCCGGACTCGCCCTGTTGGCCGAACATGCCCCCGAGCAGGTCCTCGATATTTGGCTGGCCACCACCGCGACCGGTGTTGAAGCGCACGTTGCCTCCACCGCCTCCGCCACCGAACAGGTTGCTGAAGACGTCCTCGAAGCCGGCGCCGGAACCCCCGGGGCCACCCGAGGTGAAGCGGGCGCCACCGTGGCTCATCGAACGGATGGCGTCGTACTGCTTGCGCTCCTCGGGACTGGACAGGACGGCGTAGGCCTCGCCGATCTCCTTGAACCGCTTCTCGGCTGCCTTGTCCCCCGGCTTCTGGTCGGGGTGCAGCTTGCGAGCGAGCTTGCGGTACGCCTTTTTGACCGCGACTGCGTCGGCGTCAGCAGGGACGCCGAGGATCGCGTAGAAGTCCTTCTCGAACCAGTCCTGGCTGGCCATCGACGTCTCCTTTCCTTCTCACACATTCTCATCCGGACACCGCTCGAGGTTTTGGTGGCTGTGGGCGGTTAGTGGGGGTCGGCCACGGCGACACGTGCCGCGCGGACGAGCCGCTCACCCATCTTGTATCCGGGCTGCAGCACCTGCACCACCGTAGTCACCTCCGTGCCCTCGGCCAGCTCAGCCTCGATGTGCATGAGCGCCTCGTGAACCGTCGGGTCGAACGCGTCCCCGGGCTGGCCGAAACGCTCCACGCCGAACTTGGCCAGGGTGGCCTCGAGCTTGTCGGCGATGGCCGCGAACGGCCCGCCCTCAAGGTCACCGTGCTGCCGCGCCAGGTGGACGTCATCCAGCACCGGCAGCAGTGCCTCGACGACACTGCTGACCGCCGCGTGATGGTGCAGCTCGCGGTCACGGTCGACGCGCTTCTTGTAGTTGACGTACTCGGCCTGCAACCTCTGCAGGTCGCGGGTCAGGTCGGCCGCCAATGTCGTGTCCGGATGGATCTCATCGCCCTCGACCGAGGAGACATCACCTGGTACGTCGGGCGCAGCTGACACCTCGGGCACCACGTGAGCCTTAGCGCGCACGGCTCCGGTCTTCGGGTCCAGGCGCCGCTTGTCGGTGACCTTGGGGCCCGTGGGCTCGGATTCCTCCGAGTCCCCGCGCTCCGGGTCGACCGGCTTGGCCTCGGTCACTTCTTGTCTTCCTCGGTCTCGTCGATGACCTCGGCGTCGACGACATCCTCGTCACCAGACTTCGGGGCATCGGTCGACGAGTGATCCTCGTGGGACTCGGATCCTGCGGCGCCCTCAGCTGCTGAAGCTGCGGCATACATCGCGGTGCCCATCTTCTGGGACTCCTCGGACAGCTTGGCGTGCTTCGCCTTGATGTCCTCGAGCGAAACGCCCGAGCCGTCCTTGAGAGCATCCTTGAGGTCGGCCAGAGCGGCGTCGACCGGACCGCGGCCATCGGCCGGGATCTTGTCTGCGCTGTCGGCCAGGAACTTCTCGGTGGAGTAGACGAGCTGCTCGGCGGTGTTGCGAGCTTCGGTCTCCTCGCGGCGAGCCTTGTCCTCCTCCGCGTGCTCCTCGGCCTCGCGGACCATCCGCTCGATCTCGTCCTTCGGCAGCGCAGAGCCACCGGAGATCGTCATGGACTGCTCCTTGCCGGTGCCCCGGTCCTTGGCCGAGACGTGGACGATGCCGTTGGCGTCGATGTCGAAGGTGACCTCGACCTGCGGCACGCCGCGGGGAGCCGGCGCGATACCGGTGAGCTCGAAGGTGCCAAGACCCTTGTTGTGCTGGGCGATCTCGCGCTCACCCTGGAACACCTGGATGAGGACCGACGGCTGGTTATCGTCGGCCGTGGTGAACACCTCGGAGCGTTTGGTCGGGATGGCCGTGTTGCGCTCGATGAGCCTGGTCATCAGACCGCCCTTGGTCTCGATGCCCAGGGACAGCGGCGTGACGTCAATGAGCAGGACGTCCTTGCGCTCACCCTTGAGAACACCGGCCTGCAGGCTCGCGCCAACAGCGACGACCTCATCGGGGTTGACACCCTTGTTGGGAGCCTTGCCCCCGGTAAGCGTGGTGACGACCTCGGTGACGGCCGGCATACGGGTCGAACCACCAACAAGGACAACGTGATCGATCTGGCTGACGTTGATGCCGGCATCCTTGATGACCTGCCGGAACGGGCCCTTGACGCGCTCGAGCAGGTCGGCGGTCAGCTGCTCGAACTGCGCGCGGGTCAGCGTCTCGTCCAGGTGGATCGGGCCGTTCTCGGACATCGAGAGGTACTGCATGCTGATGTTGGTGCTCGTCGCGGTGGACAGTTCTTTCTTGGCCTGCTCGGAAGCATCGCGCAGACGCTGCATGGCGATCTTGTCGTTGGCCAGGTCCATGCCGCTCGTGTTCTTCACGATCGTCAGCAGGTGGTTGACGATGCGCTCGTCCCAGTCGTCGCCACCGAGCTTGTTGTCACCGTTGGTCGCACGGACCTGAATGGTGGAGAAGCCGTCCTCGGGGTCCTTGCCGACCTCGAGCAGGGAGACGTCGAAGGTGCCACCACCGAGGTCGAAGACGAGGATGAGCTCGTCCTCCTTGCCCTTGTCCAGGCCATAGGCCAGGGCTGCAGCGGTGGGCTCGTTGATGATCCGCAGGACGTTGAGACCCGCGATCTCGCCGGCCTCCTTGGTGGCCTGACGGTGGGCGTCGTCGAAGTATGCCGGGACCGTGATCACCGCGTCGGTGACCGTCTCGCCGAGGTAGGCCTCAGCGTCGCGCTTGAGCTTCTGCAGGATGCGGGCGCTGATCTCCTGGGCGGTGTAGGACTTGTCGTCGATCTTCGTCGACCAGTCGGTGCCGATCTGGCGCTTGACCGAACGGACGGTTCGCTCGATGTTGGTGACAGCCTGCCGCTTGGCGATCTCGCCCACGAGGACCTCACCGCTCTTGGTGAACGCGACGACGGACGGGGTCGTACGCCCGCCCTCCGCGTTCGCGATGATCGTGGGCTCGCCGCCCTCGAGGACGGCGACTGCCGAGTTGGTGGTACCGAGGTCGATCCCTACCGCACGTGCCATTTTTATGTCTCCTGTATGACGAGTTGCCGGCGAGCGCTGCTCGCCCCTGTGAGTCTGTGGGTGTGGTGCTGTGGGTGGTGCTGTGGTGCTTCGGCGCCCAATCTGCTCGGCATCGACCTGAGTTGTCAAGCCGACGCTACGCAAACTTGCGTCTACTCGACTCAACTTACGTCCGGCGCCGATTGTTCCCGGGGGTTGTTCCTGGGGAGCCAGCCCTTGCGCTTCCGTACCCTGCGCAATACCTTGCGGCGCATGGCACCCGTCGAGCCCAGGCTGCCCCGGGCGCACCACCGGGGTCTCGGGCTGGAGATCGGAGCGGTTGTCATGCTCACCGTCGGCTCGCTGATACCGGTTCTGGGTTGGGGCGTAGGGGTGATTCTGCTGTGGAGCTCTGGGCGATGGCGCCCGTCGGAGAAGCTGCTGGGCACCCTGATCGTCCCCGGGGGTCCCGGTATGGCGCTGCTCCTGGGCGCCGCGGCCATGGCGCTGCCGTCGGCGCTCACGATCCCCGTCCTGCTCTTCACCCTCATTGGGCCGGTCGTGATGGGCGTCTTCCTGCTCAACCGGGCCCGTGGCCGAGCGGCCCTCGAACGCCCCAAGGCCACCTAGCGCCAGGACCTACGGGCTCATTCGTTGGGGCTACAGGCGGGAGAGCACCAGCGGTATGCCGGCCACGGCCAGCCCCAGCGCCAGCATCAGGGAGTCGGCCAGCAGCCAGGGAGCAGGCTCGGCCCAGGTCCGCCGACGAGCCGGAGCCCCGACCGTCGCGGTGGCCGCCGCCGAGAAGCCACGGGCCTCCATCGCGACCGCCATCCGCCCGGCCTGGCGCAGCGTCTGGATGAGCAGTCCGAATGTCAGCGCCGCGACGTAACGCCCGCGCCCCAGCGGTGAACGGCCCGGACCGAGAGCCCTCACGCGACGGATTCGAACAAGCTGGTCCCACTGCTCGCCAAGGCTTTCAAAGCGGTGCATGGCAGCGACCGCGGCGACGACCGGACGGGCCGGGAGCCGTAGTCGTTGACCAAGGTGATCACCCAACGCCGAGGGGTCGATGCGCGCTGCCAGCAGCACGCCGGGCAGCACGAAGAAGGCAACCCGCAGTCCGGCCAGGGCGCCAGTGGATAGTTCATGTCCGGGGCTGAGCAGCCAGTTGGAGAAGCCGACCGACAGAACGGCGAACAGGCCAGAAAGCAGCCGCAACCAGGGCGGTCGCCCGATTCCGAGAACCAGAGGGGCCAGGGCGATCTGGACCCCGACGGCGATCAGGGCGGTGCGTAGGTCGGAGATGAACGGCGCGCCGAAGATCAAGACGACGGAGGCCAACAGCACCGAGAGCGGCCCTGACCGGCCGGCGAGCCCTGCCCATCGACCGGAGAGCCAAGCAGATCGACCGCTGGGCCCGGCAACCTGGCTCGTAGCGGCGCCCACCGTGGACAGCGCGCTCTCCCCCAGGGACGGCGACGGTCCGGCTTCAGGATCCACGACCCGGCCGGCGGACAACGTGATCCGTCGATCAGCCAGAGCGATCAGCAACGGGTCGTGGGTGGCCAGGACCACGCCGACCCCGGCGTCGCGGGCGGCGACAACAACCCCCGCCACGGCCGACCACGTCAGCCGATCCTGACCCACGCTCGGCTCGTCCAGGACCAGAACCGAAGGACCATGTGCGATTGCCCCGGCGAGCGCCAGGCGCCGCATCTCGCCGCCCGAAAGGTGGTGGGGGTCGGCGCCTGACAGTGCCGACAGGCCCAGCACCTCGAGCAGACCATCGACGCGGGCCTGCGTGGCGTCGTCGTCAAGACCCAGGAGCCGACTCGTCGACAACACGTCCTCGCGGACGGTGCGGGCGACCACGACGTGCTCAGCCTGCTGGGGCACCCAACCGAACCGGGCCGCAAGCACGCGCGAAGTCCAGGCGTGGATGTTCTCGGCGACGTCCGTGCCGGCCAGCAACGCAGCTCCCGCGCGAACCTGACCCAGTGTCGGCGTATCAACACCCGCCATGAGCGCAGTCAAGGTCGACTTGCCAGCGCCACTGGGACCGACGACGACGACACACTCGCCAGCGGCGACAGTCGCGCAGACATCAACCAGGGCCTGGACCGCAGACATCGGCCGCTTCGCAGACATGACCGACGCACGGGGCTGGCGAGTGACCGAGACGGACTCGGCCGACACCAGCACCTGGCCACCAGCGCTACCAGAGCCACCTGAACCGCCTGAGGTGGCCGAGGTGCCTGAGGTGCCTGAGGTGCGAGTGGCCACTGGAGCACACAGCGCTCGGTCCACATCCAACGGGCGAGGAGCTGGCACGCCGGGCACCCAAACCCCTTGTGCCACAAGCAATTCCGTCGATGCGGCGAGAGTCTCCCCGACGGGTCCGTCGGCGCTGACCCGTCCATTCGGGTCGAGCACGACCAAGCGGCCGACCCCGTCCACGACGGCCGACAGCTCGTGCTCGACCATCACCAACGTCGCCCCCGAAGCCCGGACTGCAGACGTGATCGCCTCGCGCACGATCGCGGCGGACGACGGGTCGAGCATCGACGTCGGTTCATCCAAGAGCACCAGCCGCGGGGTCAGGGCGAGAACGCCGGCCAGCGCCAGTCGTTGGGTCTCCCCGCCGGACAGCGCGTTGGTGGGGCGGTCCTCGTCATAGGGGAAGCCCACCGAGGCCAGCGCCGTCCGGACCCGTGACCAGATCTCGTCCCGCGGCATACCGAAGCTCTCAGGGCCGAAGGCCACGTCACGACCCGCCCGTCCAGCCACGAGCGCATCGTCCGGATCCTGCATCATCAGGCCCACTGATGACCCTGCGGGCGGCGCGCCGTCGACCAGCACCGAGCCGGAGAAGTCGCCGGACTCGGTCGTGGTCAGGACTCCGGCCAGGGCTCGCAGGAGCGTGGACTTGCCCGCCCCGCTGGGCCCGGCGAGCAGCACGTGGGAACCCGGTTCGATGCGCAGGCAGATTCCGGACAGCACCGGTTCCCGGCGCCCGAACGGACGCCAGGTCAGGTCACGGACCTCGACTGGCGCCCCTGCGAGCGAGGTCTCAGACCGGGTGAGACTCACGGATCTCCTGACCCGGCGGGAAGGCGCTCAACGCGCCTGTCCTGGCCAGCCCGCGCACCAACGCCCAGCCGCCCACCCCTGCGACGGCAGCACCCGAGACCATGCCGCAGCCCAGGTAGATGATCTTCCACGCCATGGAGTAGTCGGCGACGTAGGAGTACCACTCGTAGAAGACGATCTCGAAGACCGCGGAAAGGACTCCGCCCAGCACGGCCACGATGACGCCGAAGCGGCGGTGCCGGAACAGCGCCAACGCGAGCTCGACACCCAGTCCCTGGAGTACTCCGGACAGCAGGACGGCGACGCCCCACTTGTTGCCGAGGAAGAGCTCGACGTTGGCCGCCACCAGCTCGGTGAACACTGCGGCACCGGGTCGACGGATGACGAGCGCGCCTACGACGGCGGGGATCAGCCAGACGCCGAGCATCAGCTCACCAGCCGGCGGGAAGCCCGCAGTCGCCGTGCTCAGGATCGGATAGATGAAGGTGTCGAAGCCCCAGAACATGACGCCGAACGCCACGGCGAGCATGGCCGCGGTGATCAGGTCGACACCGCGCCAGGTCATCAGGTGGCCCGAGGCCAGAATGGTGGGCCGGGTGGTCTTTGGTGTCTGAGGTGTCTGCGCCGGTGGCGCTGGATTCCCGGTGGTGCCTTGATCAGTCATTGCTCTGTCCTGCTCCCGTGGTATCCGCATGGATGGATGCCTCGGGGAGGCTGGCACCCGTCATACCTGCCGGTGCCGGAGCACAAGCGGGCACGGCGAGCACTCACCTGAGATTCCCGACTCCCTTCGCCGGTGCTAACCGGTGCAGGTTCGAGGGTCTGCGGCGAACCGCACTCTCAGCGCTGTGGGGCGCTCCCCTGTCGTTACATAGATGACGGTACACCGGTCGACGTGGCAGGCTCGAGGATGCAGGCTTGAGATTGCACGCTTGAGACTGCACGGCAGAATCCGAGCTGGAGGTCGTCATGGGCGCGTTGGCATGGAAGGTCCTCGGGGCAGGCGCGGCGGTCGGCGCGGCCGCCGTCGCCAGGATGCTCGTGACCAGCGGATGGACGGCGGTAACCGGCAAGGAACCGCCGGCCAACCCCGAGGATCCCGAGGTGTCGTGGCCAGAGGCCGTCGGCTGGGCCGTCGCCTCCGGGGCCATGATCGGCGTGGCCCGACTGCTGGCCACCCGCCAGGCCGCGGCGTACTACACG
>Ga0209638_1000752_pt1 | contig 21281 bp, 14 predicted proteins | sample BarGraNGADG00211_FD_184490 | JGI IMG/M metagenome (GOLD analysis project Ga0209638, IMG submission 184490) | Arctic peat soil microbial communities from Barrow, Alaska - Barrow Graham LP Ref core NGADG0002-211 (SPAdes) (version 2) | ecosystem: Environmental > Terrestrial > Soil > Wetlands > Peat...
CAGGATGGCTTAATACTATGAAAGGGCCAACCGATTTAATGCTAAAGTTACGTACCGGTAAAGATGGAAAACCGTTAATGACAAATGGCAAAGCATGGTTGAAAAACCAACCGTACAATTTTGATTCTGCAGCAGGAATTAATTATAGTGTCGATGTATCCAAACCGGAAGGGAATAGAATTACAATAACAGGTTTTACTGATGGCAGACCTTTTGAGAAAAATAAAATGTATAAAGTAGCCGTTAATTCATATCGGGGAAACGGCGGCGGCGGACATTTTACAGAAGGTGCAGGTATAGAAAAACTTGAGCTCAGAAAAAGGCTTATTTCATCTACTGATCGTGATTTAAGGTTCTATATATTGAAATCAATTGAAGAAAAAAAATCAATTAATCCGAAACCATTGAATAACTGGAAAATTATACCTGAAAAGTGGGTAAAGGCAGCTATCTCTTCTGAATATGCTTTACTATTCGGAATTAATAAATAGATTTGAAATATTAAAATGGTAGTAAAGGAAACAGATTTGATATCAGATGGAGCCAGACTTCCGGTAGTGGAGGAGTTTTTTTCATTGCAGGGGGAAGGATATCATACCGGTAAAGCAGCATACTTTATCAGACTGGGAGGATGCGACATAGGATGCAGCTGGTGTGATTCGCGTTTTTCATGGAACCCGAATCTACACCCCATGGTTGAAACAAATGCTATAATCGATCGCGTTATTGAATCTGGTGCAGATTCTGTGGTTGTCACAGGCGGTGAACCGTTGATGTGGGGGCTTGATTTATTATGCGCCGGATTAAAAAACAAAAATGTCAGTACTTTTATAGAAACATCCGGAGCATATCCCTTAAGCGGAACCTGGGACTGGATATGCCTTTCACCTAAAAAGAACATGCCACCTTTAATCGAAATCTGTAATGTTGCTGATGAACTTAAAGTAATTATCCAGGACAAAAGTGATTTTGTATGGGCAGAAAAATATCATGGATTGATAAGACTGGAATGCAGATTGTATCTTCAACCTGAATGGAGCAGATTTGAGACTATCATTCCTGAAATAGTTGAATATATCAAGAAAAATGCGAAATGGAGAATCTCACTTCAGGTTCATAAATACATGCATATCCCCTGATTCAGATATGAAGCACATTTTTACAATATTTCTAATAATAATTTTATGTGCAACATCTCTGGTTGGTTTTTCCCAGGGTTTGCACACTTCATCCAATAAAGCACTCAAAATATATAAGGAAGGTGTTTCTTCATTCGATTATCTCGATTTTCCTAATGCTGAAAAATATTTTAAACAAGCTATATCAGTTGATAATAAATTCTATGAAGCTTATATAATGATGGGGGAACTGATGGCAAAACAAAGCAGGTATCCGGAAGCATCATTAAACTATAAGGCTGCAGTAAAGATTGATTCTCTGTTTTTCAGACCTGTTTTTTTCAATCTGGCAAATGCAGAAATGATGTCAGGAGATTATTTTAATGCTCTGATCCATTTCAATGTTTATCAGGTGCAGGTAGGAATGTCCTCTTTGAATAAGGCAACTGCCACCAAAAGGATTAAAAACTGCGAGTTTGCTCTGAATGCAATGAAGAAACCGGTTCCATTTAATCCTGTGAGTGTTGGAACCGGTATAAATACCAGTGATGATGAATACTGGCCTTCAATAACGGCAGATGGTCAGACACTTATGTTTACACGACAGCCAAATATGATCAACAATCCGGGATTTACCGGAGTAGTCCAGGAAGATTTTTATATAAGTTATCTCTCAGATAATACCTGGCAAAAAGCATTTAATGCAGGGGCTCCTTTGAATACAATACAAAATGAAGGGGCTCAGACACTTTCTTCAAATGGGAGTTATATGTTTTTTACTGCATGCAATCGTCCCGGCGGAATAGGAAACTGTGATCTGTACTTTTCAGCTTTTAATAATGGGAAATGGTCAGAACCATCTAATCTGGGAATGCCTGTTAATACAAAACACTGGGAATCAACACCATCAATTAGTGCGGATGGCAGAACCCTTTTCTTTTCAAGCAGCAGGCCAGGTGGTTTTGGTGGCAAAGACATCTGGGTTACAAGATTGAATATGAAAAATCAATGGACAGATCCGGTAAATCTTGGGAGTAATATCAATACTGAAGGGGATGAAATGTCCCCATTCATACATTTCGATGGAAAAACACTCTATTTTGCTTCTGACGGCTGGGTAGGGATGGGCGGATTTGATCTCTTTGTTTCCCGGCTCAGGGAAGATAGCACATGGACTATCCCTCAGAATCTTGGTTATCCTATAAATACCTATAATGATGAAATGGGTCTGATAATCGAATCAGGCGGACAAAAGGCATATTATTCATCAATAAGAGATAAGTCAAAAGGAAAGGACATTTTCTCTTTTAACCTCTATGAATCAGTCAGACCTGATCCTGTCTCTTACATGAAAGGTAAGGTTTATGACAAAGAGACTGGTAGATTATTAAAGGCTGAATATGAGCTAATTAATCTCTCAACGGGTAAAATTATAATAAAAAATGTTACTGATGAATCCGGTAATTTTCTGGTCTGTCTTCCTTCAGGATATAATTATGGGATAAATGTAAGTAAGCCCGGTTATCTTTTTTATTCAGAAAATTTCATGTTTGAAGGTATGCACACAGTTTCCGAGCCTTATATTAAAAAAATAATTCTGAATCCTGCTAAAGTAGGGGAGAAGATGCAACTCTCAAATGTGTTTTACGAAATAGACTCCTGGCAATTAAAGAAGGAATCCTTATCAGAATTGGATAATCTGGTAACTCTTTTATCAGAAAATAAGAACCTGGTCATGGAAATCGGAGGGTATACTGATTCTACAGGATCAGATCAATATAATAAAGGTTTATCTGAAAAAAGAGCTTTGACGGTTGTTAATTATCTTATTAAGAAAGGAATTTCTTCCGACAGGCTAAAATCTAAAGGGTATGGGAACACTTCACCACTGGGCGACAATGTGACTATTGAAGGTAGAAAATTAAACAGGCGGACTGAAGCAAAGATTATTGAACTTAAAAAATAAAAAAATGGCTGTCTATTGGTAAAACAGCCATTTGCTCACATGCTTATTGAATTCAGACATTGAAAATAATAATATTTGCTTATATCAGATCGCGATCATGGTATCTATATATTTATTGATATTAATGTCGGAACTTACTCCCAGATTGGCAGGAATAGAAAAATAGATTCCTGTTCCTGTAAGACCGTTGCATTCAACGAAGATTGTTCCGCCCAACATCTGAATCAGCTTCTTGGCCAAAGTAATATTGATAGCAGTATATGTATCATTGTGAAGGATTAGAGATTCGTTCAAATCATCTGTTTGAAGAAATTCTTTGCATTTGAAATAACCCTGGCCCGAGTCGAGAATATAGAAGTTTACTTTTTCATCCCTGAGAAAGTACCCAATTTTTATATAACCTGATTTTGTGTTTTTAATTGAATTCTGGAAAAGACTACGGATTACCCTGTATATCTTGTTTTTATCAATAATAACTTCAATTGAATCAGAGAACTGTATTTCAGTTATGAGTTCAATATCCTTTTGACCATCCTTATGAAGTTCTTCCCTGAATTCTGAAAGAAGTTCATCAAGAAAACTATCGAGTTTGCATATTTTTGAATCAGCTTTTGAATTACCTGTGTCAATTATAGCCGAATCAAGAAAACTATCGAACAGGCCAATTAATTGTTCACATGCATTTAATATCTGACTACTGAATTCATCCCGTTCTGAATTGTTACAACCATTATCTTTCATCATGAATGAAAAAGCAACAATCGCATTCATGTGGGTTCTCATCTCATGAGAAATCCCTGTTAAAACCGTTGGACAATTTATCATTTTATTCATCGATGAATTCATATCATTCCCCATTACAATGATCTTCAATTGTGAGTTATTGTTACCTTAATAAATGTACATTGATGCTTCACAGGTACCTACTTCAACCCCCTGACTATCTTTTTAGCATCATTTTGATAAATTCCACTCTCTTTCCCAATAAATTCAAAAAGTTGTTTTGCCTTTTCCGTTTCATTGGTATTAAGATAACATAAAGCCAGATACCACTTAGCGTGGTCAATATATAGGTTGTCTTTGTCATCAATTACCCTGCCAAATGATTGTTTAGCTTCAGGGTATTTCTTCTCTTCAAAATTTGCAACACCCTTTAATAATAAAGTCTGCATATCATTAGGTTTATTCTCAAGAACTTTAGTGAAAAGAATTGCAGCATTATCATAATCATGAATATTATAAAACTCCATTGCCAGGGTGAAATCAGCATCTGTTCCTGACTGGGCTGACCTTTGACTTGTCGCAGGTTCATACGCCTTATAGTATTGATTTACAATTTCCTTACTGCTGAGATGCTTCCCGGAAAAGAGGGTTAAACTTCCGATAAGAATCAGACCGGCAATTACAGCCGCATATTTTATGTAAGCAGATTTCTTTGAATCTTTTACACGATTCTTTACTGCATTCCGTTGATTTTCAATCTCAGACAGTTTATTTCTTAATGACATTATTTTCTGGTTCTTAAGAATCTCATCTGTACGTTTACTGAGATTGACCTCATTTCTGAGTTTTTCATTACCATCAAGCTCCTTTTGGAACCACTGTTTTTCTGTGTCGCTCATCTCTCCGGCATTATACCTTTCGATGAAATATGAAAAATCAATTGTTTTCATAAATATTGTATTTATTACTTCGAATAATTATAAATTATGACTATTTTATTGTAAAGTAAACTAATCTAATCAATAGTTAAATCTACTACTCTATATCAGCACTATACTAATTAAGTGTATAGTGCTTCAGGGCTTCACTGCTTAAAGCTGACAGGTGCATTAATTAATAAGCCTTAATTTATAACAGATCACCTAAAATATTAAAATCAATGTTTCCTGTTTTCACTAAAACAGAATATATTTTTATTGTCAGATCATTATTGGAGGTACCATTATTTTTATTATCGGATCATTTTCACCACCCCTTACACAAATCATTTCATCAGTTGAAAGTACAAATTCACTGAAAATGTCTTTTTCTAATTTTGAATTCAGGGTTTTCATAGTCTTTTTTATTTGTAAGTGTAGTTCGAAATTCTATATCTATACCTATACATGTCGGATGACACCGTTTTGTGACACAAAAAAACCAACTATTTTTAAACTATTTTTTTATCTGCACATAATCAGACGATTAGAGAGGGTGTTTTTTTTACGAATAATAATTTTTGATTTGGTTTTATTATATTTGACCTGGAAATATATCAGGGGTACGGCCAAAAATGAAATCTTTTCATGAATTTTAAAAAGCAATTTTCCGGTTCTGTTATTCTATTCATGTTCATCTGTACAGGATGCATTCATTCATCACTAACCATGGGTGCAGCCAGAGACGTTACTGACAAATCATCTAAAGAAGTGGAACAGCTGATAACATCGCTGAAAAACAATCTTACGACTGATGATCTCGTAAATGGAAGATTTACAGTTGAAAAATTATTAAAAAAAATTGGTGTAAATAATATTGGTGATAGTCTCTTGTGCGAATCGTATTATCTGATTGGAATTTATCATTTGAAGGTACGGAACTTTTATGATGCCGTACGTTATTTAAATCTTTGCATTTCGCTAAAAGAAAAAAAAAGTGAATATGATCAGCGGTATGCCAAAGCAGTTTATAATCTTAGTGTTGCATACTCTCGCCTGGGAGATATTAATAAGTTTGAAAAATATGCTTTGAAATCACTTGAGATCGGAAAATCAATTTATGATGAATCGAATCCTGCCTTGTTAGCCTCATATTTATCACTGGCAAGTGCGTTCATAGAGGTGAAGGAATATGAAAAAGCAATTAGTAATTCAAATATTGCTTTAACCCTGGCAAATAAAAATCCTGAAGGTACGCCTCCTTTAATATTGGCAACTGTTTACCACAATCTAAGTGTTTGTTATTCCCGCCAGGGTGATTTCTCAAAAGCAAAGATCTACCTCGATAAGACAGAATCCATTTATAAGTATTCCAAGCTGGATCAAAACGAAGACTATATAAATCTCTTGAACGGTTTAGCGATAGTCTATAACGCACTTGGTCTTAAAGCAGAAGCAGTTGAATATTATGAGAAGGGAATTGCATTAGCTATTTCTTCGAATTCAGCACAGGCTTTTAACATAATAAATAGTTATTCTGTATTTCTTGGCACTAATAAAAAAGCAGAAAAGGGGAGAAAATTACTTGAAAACGCGCTATCTCGTGCAAATGCAGTGTATGAAGCGGATCCCCATAACTACTTTGAAGTTTTAAACAACTTTGCAGGTTATTTACGAGAATACAAAATTGACAATAAAAAGTCCATTCAATATTATGAGAAATGCCTTGTATATCTTAATGAAAACGATCAGGAAGGATCTTTAAAGACAATGGTTTATCAGGGGTATTCCCTTGCGCTGGAAGAAGCTGGTGAGTCCGGGAAAGCCTTAGGAATTATCCAGTCGTTGCTCTTTTCATACCGTGAAAGCAAAAGTTCGAGTGAGAACTTTGAGAATCCTCCTTTTGATAGTTTAAAACCAGATATAAATACTTTAAAGATTCTTAAGGTAAAATATAATATCCTGTCGGGCATTTATAAAAAAAATGCAGATCAAAAAGCAATTATTGCAGCTTCAAATACTTCAGAATTAATAGTTGCTTTGCTTGATAAAGTCAGAATCAATATTAGCGAAGAAGAGAGTAGATTAATACTCGGTGACCGGTACAGGGATTCCTATCTAAATGCAATACATGATTTTAACCTTCTATATATCAAAACTGCGGATCCCCATTTTCTTCAAAAAGCATTTGAATATTCAGAAAAAAGTAAAGTTGCCGGTTTACTGACTTCTACAAGGGAATTAAAAGCTGTCCAGTTTCATATCCCTTCCAAAATAGGGAACTTTGAAATGGATCTGCAACGTGAAATCAGCCTGTTTAATGTCCGGATTTCCGAAGAATTATCCAGGGAGAAACCAAATGAGTTATTAATTGCCAGATGGAAGGAGAACCTCCTGGAGACTACCAGGAAAAGAGATTCCCTTATATTGGTATTTGAAAAACAATTTCCCGATTATTATTCTATTAAGTATAACACTCAAATGGTTGGTTTTAAGGAAATTCCTGAAATAGTCGGGCACGATGGAAATTACATCAATTATATAGTATCAGATACTGTATTGTACACTTTTATCGTTAACAGGAAAAATCAACAATTGCTTTCACGACCTATCGATTCTTCATTTTTTAATGATATTAAACAATTCAGAAGTTTGTTATCAATGCCGTCACCTACAGATAATGCCTTTTTGAAATTTAAACAATTTCAAACTTTAGGTTATAGGTTATATAAAACACTTATTGATCCAATCAAATCCTACCTGGTTTCTGATAAGATAATTATATCTCCCGACAATATACTCGCTTATCTGCCATTTGAAACAATTCTGACATCTTATGATTCTCAGCAAAACATTAATTACAGAGATCTTAGTTACCTTATGAATAGCTATGATATTTCATATACATATTCTGCTACTTTTTTGGCTGAATCCGTGAAAAGAGAATCCAATAGAAGTAATAAACTGATAGCATTTGCTCCGGATTACCCGAAGCCAATTGACATTAAGTCAGTTTTAATGTCAAGACAGGCAGGAATGGGAGTGCTAAATGACCTTCCTTATGCACGACAAGAGGCAAAGTATGTTTCAGATCTGACCAATGGAAAACTATATGAAAACAGTGACGCCAGGGAATCAGTTTTTAAAAAAGAATCGGGGAATTACGATATAATACATCTTGCTATGCATACTCTTCTGAACGATAAAGACCCTATGCGTTCAACATTGATCTTTAGTCAATTAAGTGATACTCTTGAAGATGGTTATCTTAAAACTTATGAGATATATGGCCTTCCGCTGAAGGCAAAGATGGTTGTTCTAAGTTCGTGCAACACAGGGACAGGACTCTTATTTTCCGGTGAGGGTATTCTAAGTCTTGCAAGAGGATTTATCTTTTCCGGTAGTCAGTCGGTTGTAATGTCGATGTGGGAGATTGAAGATAAATCAGGAACAGAAATAGTTAAAATGTTCTATAAAAACCTGAAAGAAGGATATCCAAAAAGTTTGGCATTGAAAAAAGCAAGGATGGATTTCTTAAAAAACGCTGATCAGCTTAGATCTCACCCTTACTTTTGGTCTACTCTGGTTATTTATGGAAATAATTCACCGCTATACTATTCAAAAAAGCTGATAATCACCCTTGTAGCAGTGTTTGTGATTTTAATTCTATCTATAGGATTCTATTTCTGGAACCGAAGATATTCCTGATATTCCGGATCTTCTTTTACAAGCTCAAGAAGAGCTTCCTTGCACACATATTTTTTCCTTCTGGCATTGATTTCATTTTTAAGATCCATTTTTATTGCAATCTCTTCATAAGAATGACCTTCGGCGAATAAATTCATCACCATTTGTTGATCGGGTTTTAATTTTTGAAATACCCTGCTGATAATTCTTTCAAGGATCGGATCATATTGTTCCTCATCATCTTCTTCATCGGCAATGTCAACCTTCAGTTCAATTGTTTTTTGTTTTTTTCTAAGATGAGAACTCCATACATTGCGGGCAATTCCAAAAAAATAACCTTTAAGGTCAGTTGTCAGAGCCAGGTTATCTTCTGTTATCTGATTGTAAAGTACTATTATGGTATCCTGAAAAACATCAGAAACATCTTCGTCTGATCCGCTATTATTTAGAACATGATTCCTCACTGACGGGAAATAATGGTCATACAGCCAATTCAGAATCTTATCATCCTGGTTACGTACACCATTTATTATATCAATATCAGATATTTTTTTAAACAACCTCGTTTGGTTAGAAGTATCAATTGGCAAATATAGTATTTCCAAAATCCAAAACTCTTTTTATAATACCTGAGGTTCTGATTTTATCTGACTCATGGGATTATCTTTATCAAAATATAAATATCTTTACTTTAGTTAAAAATAAATTTCCGGAAACCTCAAATGTCTTTCCCTTTTGTAAAACAACCTGATGCAATGGATTGCGGACCTGCCTGCCTTAAAATGGTGGCAGGATTTTACAAAATGAATTTTTCACTCGAATCTCTTCGAAAAAAGTGTTATATAACCAGGGAAGGTGTTTCATTTTTGGGACTTTCTGAAGCAGCTGATTCTTTAGGGTTTAGAACTATAGGAGTAAAAATCCCTTTTGAGTTATTGACAGAAAATGTTCCATTACCATGTATTGTGCACTGGCGCCAAAAGCATTTTATTGTTGTCTACAAAATCAAAAATGAAAATATCTGGGCTGCTGATCCTGCAATAGGACTAATCAAATTCGGCAAGGAAGAATTTATACGGAATTGGGCATCTACTGTTGTTGAGGGTAAACCTGCCGGCCTTGTATTAATAATTGAACCTACTCCTTCGCTTTATAAAAATGAAAACGAAAAGGAAAAAACGAACGGTTTCAAATTCCTTTTTAAGTATTTTCGGATCTACAGGAAATATCTTTATCAGTTAGTTCTGGGTTTGATTCTTGGTAGCTGCATTCAGCTGGTTATACCATTCTTAACCCAGTCTATTATAGATATTGGTTTAAACAATAATGATATAGGATTCATTTACCTCATTCTTTTTGCTCAGCTTGCTTTGGTATTTGGACGGATGTCTGTTGAATTTATCAGAGGCTGGCTGCTTCTTCACATTGGTTCAAGAGTGAATGTGGCAGTAATTTCGGGGTTCCTGCAAAAACTGATGTCATTGCCTGTTTCATTTTTTGATACAAAGCTTACAGGCGATATTCTCCAGCGCATTGAGGATAATAATAGAATTGAAGAGTTTCTTACCTCTGCCAGCCTGAACATTTTGTTCTCCTTTTTCAATCTGATTATATTCGGAATTGTACTGGCTGTCTATAGTTTAAAAATCCTTATATTATTTCTTGCAGGATCATTCTTATATATTTTGTGGGTCTCTATATTTATGAAGTCTCGGGCAAGGCTGGATCATCAGAGATTTAAGCAAATGTCTATATCCGGAAACAAGCTCATTAACATCGTCAATGGGATGCAGGAGATAAAATTGACCCAGAGTGAACTAAGTATGAGATGGGACTGGGAAAGGATACAGGCTGCTTTATTTGGATTAAAGGTAAAGGGATTGAGTATTGTTCAATATCAGTCTGCCGGGGCCACATTTATAAATGAAGTAACCAATATTCTTATAACTGTAGTTGCTGCTACAGCAGTTCTGAAGGGTGATATGACTCTGGGTATGATGCTTGCTGTTCAGTTTATAATAGGTCAGCTTAATGTCCCTGTAAGTCAGATAATTAGTTTTTTTCGAATGTCACAGGACGCTAAAATGAGCCTTGACCGTCTGGCTGAAGTCCATAACCTTGAAGAGGAAGAACCTGATCCTGAAGTGAAAATCCGTAAGCTTCCTGAAAAAAAGGACATATATTTTAATAATCTATCCTATCAATATGAAGGCCCGCGTTCTCCATTTGCATTAAAGGATATTGACCTCTTTATTGAAGAAAATAAAATAACTGCAATTGTCGGAACCAGTGGAAGCGGAAAAACAACTCTGCTAAAAATGCTTCTGGGTTTCTACCCTCCGGTTGCGGGTGAAATACTTATTGGCGACATAAGATTGTCAAATCTCAGCTTAAAAATCTGGAGAGAAAAGGTTGGAGCAGTAATGCAGGATGGATTCTTATTCCCCGACACGATTGCAGCGAATATTGCTCCGGGCTCGGAAGAAATAAATGAGGAAAGATTAGTTAAAGCTGTTGATATTGCTAATATAAAAGGATTTATTGAATCACTTCCGTTAGGGTATAATACCAAAATCGGATCAAATGGACATGGTTTAAGTGAAGGCCAGAAGCAACGGTTACTGATCGCAAGGGTAATCTATAAAGATCCCGATATTATTATTTTTGATGAAGCAACAAATTCACTTGATGCAAACAATGAAAAGGTAATTGTAGAAAACCTGTCAGAATTTTTTGAAGGCAAGACAGTTATCGTGGTTGCCCACAGGCTGAGTACAGTACGGGGTGCAGATAAGATTGTTGTTCTTGATAATGGCAGAATAATTGAAACAGGCAATCATGAATCTCTTATCGGGAAAAGAGGAGCGTATTACAATCTTGTGAAGAATCAACTTGAACTTGGTAATTAGCAGTGATATATGAAAAATCAGAAACCTGAAATTATATATTCTGACACTGTTAAAGAGATAATGGGAGATCCACCTCGCAGGATTCTTCGTTGGGGAACAACAATAATGTTATTGATATTTGTTCTTTTTATTCTATTTGCCTGGCTTATAAGGTATCCCGATACAATACCGGCACCAGTTGAAATTACCACAACGAATCCGCCCATAACACTTGTCACTAAAATTACAGGACATATAAACTCCTTTTTTGTAAAGGAAAGAGAAAAAGTCAGCGCCGGGCAATTAATTGCAGTAATGGAAACAACTGCATCAATGAATGATATTGAATTACTTAAGCACACAATTGATACTATAAAAAATCCGGAGTTACTCTCTTATCAATTGCTGCCTTTATTCCCGGATCTTGGTGAACTTCAGGGTTTTTATGGAACTTTTCTGAAAAATCTTTCAGACTTAAATAATTATGTGGTTAATGATTTTTACGGCAGCAAAATAGTTGCCCTTAACGATGAGATAGATGGAATTCAGGAATTTATACGCAGGTTAAGTGTAAAGGAAAAGCTATATTCTGAAAATCAGAAGCTGGAAACAAAAAAGTATAATAGAGATTCTTCTCTCTTTGCTGGTAAAGTGATACCTGAGATCGACCTTGAGAGATCTCACCAGGCTCTGCTTAGAGTAAATATTGAACTACAACAGGCCCGGCTTGACCATTCTGCAAAATCGATTGAACTAGCTGAAAAACGTCAGCTTCTTCAGGACTACCGTATTACGCGGAAAGATGAGAAAGAGAGGCTTGTTTCAGGTTTGCGTGAATCATTCTTAAATCTTAAGGCTCAAATAAATTTATGGGAAAACACTTACCTGCTTATTTCTCCTATTGCCGGGATTGTTTCATTTACTAAGTTCTGGAGTGCAAATCAGTCTGTAGTTAAAGATGAACCAGTAGTAAGTATAGTTCCCCTGGAGCCAGGTAATTTTCTTGGCAGGATAAATCTAAAGATGCAAAGATCAGGTAAAGTGAAAACCGGACTATTGGTTAATATTAAACTCAGTGGTTATCCTTATCTGGAATATGGAACAGTCAGGGGTAAAGTAAAGTCAAAATCACTTGTTCCTGCAGGTGATGCGTATGTTATTGAGATTGAACTCCCGGATGGTCTTACAACTTTGTACGGAATAAAACTTGAATTTACTCAGAATATGCAGGGTACAGCGGAAATAATTACTGAAAATATCAGACTTCTTCAAAAGATCGTTAATCCTTTCCGCTATATGGTTTCAAAGAATAAAAAATGATCCATATTCATTTTTTTGAGTAAGGTTCATAATCATCATCTTTTGACGAGGATGGAAATGAAGCGCCCGAAGAAGTTTTTGTGTCAGTTCCTGATTTACTTTTATCTTTCTTTCTAAATTTCTGATATAACTTTATAACCAATACTGCGGCAATGGCAGAAAAGATTAAAATTTGATTTTTATCCATTAGGATCTATTATTTAATTTCAGTTTATCAGAACTTAATTGTTGATTGGAATTATTATTCAAATATATAATTTATCTTCCTGAAATATTATGTTGGCTAATCGAATCGAAGGATTAAATATTTATAATATTTTCTTTCTGACCCATTCAGACTTGCTTAATATCTGGTTCTCACATTTATTTATGATAAAACTATGAGTTTTATTAAATATTTCAATATTTTCGTACTCTGAAATTCCCATGCATTGCCATGGTGTAAATTACTGGTAAAGAGCTGAAATATAAAAGGATTGATTATGACCAAGAAAAATCCGGATGACTCTGTTCGTGAAGAACAATCCGGGGCGAATGAAAACGCCCTCGGAACTGAGGATGCCACACAAGCCGAAAACGCGCAAAAACCTGACTCTCCGGAGGATGCTGAAAAAGCTGATGAAACGACAGAGAAAGTCATTGAAAATGAGGAGCATAAACATGAAGAAGTATCCGGGACTATAGTTGCTGAGGTAATGCCGGTGCATGAAGTTATTCATGACTTTGAAGATATAGAGCTTCCTCAGGTTGATTATTCAGGATATTCCAAGCATGAGCTTGTTGAAACATTAGCCCTTATTATAGAAAACCGTCCTACTATCGAAATCAGAGATGATGTTGAACGTATAAAAATTCTCTTCTATAAAAAATTGAAAAGTGAATCAGAGGAAAGAAAAAACAAATTCCTTGAGGATGGAGGTAAGATTGAAGATTATAGGCAGTGGGTTGACCCGGATGATGCACGTGTAAAATACATGCTCGATAAGTATAAAGAGAAAAAAACTGATTACAATAAGATTCAGGAGGCAGAAAAATATGAGAACCTTAAGAAGAAGTACGAGATAATTGATAAAATTAAGGATCTTGTAAACAGAGAAGAATCGATAAACAAGACTTTTCATGACTTCAGATCTCTTCAGAATGATTGGCATTCAATTGGAATTGTTCCTCAGACTTCCCTTAAAGATATTTGGGAGAATTATCATCATTATGTAGAAATCTTCTATGATTATATTAAAATAAATAAGGAACTCAGAGACCTTGATCTTAAAAAGAATTTAGAAGTAAAAGTTCTGTTATGTGAAAAGGCAGAACAACTACTGCTTGAACCGAATCCTGTTAACGCCTTCCGGTCTTTGCAGGACTTTCATAATCAGTGGCGTGAAATAGGACCTGTCCCACTTGAAGCAAAAAATGATATTTGGGAAAGATTTAAAGAGGCAACTTCTCAAATTAATAAAAGACATCATGAGTACTTTGAAAAGCAGAAAGACGATCAAAAGAAAAATCTTGATGCTAAAATAGCCCTATGTGAAGAAGTAGATGCAATCAACTTGCTGGAGATTAAGAACTTTAAGGATTTTGATGAAAGAGCTGATAAGGTTGTTGAATTGCAGAAAATGTGGCGCACAATTGGATTTGCACCAAAGAAACAAAATAACAAAGTATATCAACGGTTCAGAGATGCATGCGATACCTTTTTTGAGAAGAAAAGAGGTTTCTATGCAGATAACAAAGAGATTCAGTTAAACAACCTGCAACGGAAAACAGAATTATGTATCCTTGCTGAAACTCTTCAGGAAAGTACGGACTGGAAAGCTACTTCCGATGCTCTGATAAAACTTCAGAAAGAGTGGAAAGAAATAGGTCCTGTTCCACGAAAACAATCTGAAAGATGCTGGAAGAGATTCCGCAAAGCGTGTGATCACTTTTTCAACAGTAAGACCGAATTCTTTGCAGCTTTGGATACTTCTTATGAAGATAACCTTAAGGCGAAACTCGCTATAATAGAGGAGCTTGAAAAATTCGAGCCAGGCGCTGATGTTCAGGCTGCATTCGAGCGTTTGAAAGAGTTCCAAAGGAAATGGACTGAGATTGGTTTTGTTCCGTTTAATCTTAAAGATGAAGTCACCAATAAATATCGTTTAGCTATTAATAAGGAATTCGATAAGCTGAAGATTGGAGATGATGATAAAAGCATCCTTAAATATAGAACCAAACTTGATAGTCTTAAGACAAATCCGAAAGCCTCAAGAAAAGTACGGAATGAGAGAGATAAATTCTTTACAAAGATCAAACAGCTGGAAGGCGACATCGTATTATGGGAAAATAATATTGGTTTCTTTGCAAAATCTGCTAATGCCGATGCCCTGAAAAGAGAGGTAGAAGAGAAAATAGATAGCGCTAAAAAACTGATTAAAACTCTTGAAGAAAAAGTCAAGATGATAGACCAGTCAGGTCTTGATGATTAATGAAAATGAATTCTTATTGCTAACAAATTAACTTTCATTGCTTTGACAGACGTTAAGTACGTATTCGTGACAGGTGGAGTAACTTCTTCGCTGGGAAAAGGTATTATTTCAGCTTCTCTTGCAAAGCTATTACAGGCAAGAGGATATTCTGTTACAATCCAGAAACTCGATCCATATATAAATGTTGATCCCGGAACTCTTAATCCTTATGAACACGGGGAGTGTTATGTAACTCTTGACGGCGCTGAAACAGACCTTGACCTCGGACATTATGAGAGGTTTCTAAATGTACCGACCAGTCAGGCAAATAATGTTACAACAGGTATGATTTATCAATCTGTAATTAATAAGGAGCGAAAAGGCGATTATCTTGGCAAGACTGTCCAGGTTATTCCTCATATTACCGATGAGATAAAAAGAAGGATCAAGCTTGTCGGTTCTGGTGATAAATTTGATATAGTTATTACTGAAATAGGTGGAACAGTAGGTGATATAGAATCACTTCCATATATTGAATCTGTCCGACAGTTAAAATGGGAGCTTGGAGCACAAAACTGCATTGTCATTCATCTTACTCTGGTTCCTTATCTCTCCTCAACAGGAGAATCAAAAACCAAGCCAACTCAACATTCTGTTAAAGAGCTTCTTGAAACAGGAATTCAACCAGATGTTTTAGTACTCAGAACTGAAAGACACCTCAACGAAGATATTAAAAGGAAAGTAGCTCTTTTTTGTAACGTGGAAGAGAAAGCAGTTATTGAATCAGTTGATGTTTCAACTATTTATGAAGTACCAATAAAAATGCTCGAACAAGGTCTCGATCGGACAGTTCTGAAAAAAATGGGACTACCAATTGAGACTGAACCGCCACTTACCGAATGGCGGGAATTCCTTACAAAACTAAAGAATCCAAAACATTCAATAAAAATCGGGCTTGTCGGGAAATATGTTGAATTACCCGATGCTTACAAATCAATTGCCGAATCATTTATCCATAGCGGTGCATTGAATGAATGTGCAATTGATGTTGAATACATTCATTCGGAAGAAATTACTGAAAATAATGTTACGGACAGACTAAGCGGCTTTAATGGGGTACTGGTTGCCCCGGGATTTGGATCACGCGGTATTGATGGTAAAATTTTAACTGCAAAATATGCCAGGGAGAACAATATTCCTTTTTTTGGAATTTGCCTTGGCATGCAATGTGCTGTAATTGAATTTGCCAGGAATGTTCTTCACTTCGAAGGGGCTCATTCAACAGAAATAAATCATAAGACAAAATATCCTGTAATTGATCTTATGGAAGAACAAAAAAGCGTTATTGATAAAGGGGGCACAATGAGGCTTGGTGGATATAGATGTATTATTGATAAGAATTCCAAGACATTCGAAGCATACCAGAAAACTGAAATTATTGAAAGACACAGGCACAGGTATGAATTCAATAATAAATATTATGATGATTTCAAAAACAGGGGAATGGTCCCGGTAGGAATTAATCCTGAATCAGGTCTGGTGGAGATCATTGAAATACCTGACCATAAGTGGTTTGTCGGAGTCCAGTTTCATCCGGAATACAGCAGTACTGTTATCAATCCTCATCCGTTATTTGTTAGTTTTGTCAAAGCCTGCATAGGGTAACGACCCCATGCCTGACCTCATTACATATTAATAATAAATTTTCATTATATAAACCAAGAATTTTAACTCCTTAGAGAATGGATAGAAATACAATCACAGGCCTTATTCTGATTTTCGTAATCTTTATAGGGTTCAGTATATATAATACCAGCAAGACTAATACCGCAATTGAAAAAACTCTGGCAGTGGCAGCAGCTGATTATGCTAAAGGAGATCTTGAAGTTGCAAGGACAGAATATATGAATGCACTGAGACTTAAATCAAATCAGCCAGAAGTTCTTGCTAAAATAAATGAAATCAATCTTAAACTTGGAACTATACCTGAAAAACAGAAATCAGATACGTTGGGTATGCAACAGACAAACTCCGGGGTTTCTGTCTCCAAAACAACAGGTGCACAAACAGATATTAATCAATATGGAGTTTTTGCACAAGCAGCTATTGGAGAGAATGATTTTATTACACTTGAAAACAACAAAATTGTACTTAAAATTTCGCTGAAGGGTGGCAGGGTCTACTCTGCAAGATTAAAAGACTATAAGACTTTTGATGCCAAGCCGCTTGTCCTGTTTTCAGGTGACTCAACAGTTTTCGGGTTTAATTTCTTTACGAGCGACAACAAAGCTGTTCAGACGAATAACCTGTATTTTAAACCGGTTTCGGATACTAAATCTTTTAATGTACGTTCAAATCCTGAGAGTGTCATTCTGAGATTGCCTGCGGGCGATGATAAATATATAGAGTATAAATATACCCTGGCACCTGATAGATATGTTGTAGATTTTTATGTTACTTTCAAATCAATGGAAGGTATCATTGCTCCAAACCAGAATAATCTTACTTTAGACTGGAAAATGTATCTCCCTCAACAGGAAAAAGGACGGCAGAATGAAGAAAATTATTCGACTATAACTTATAAATATTTTCAGGACAATGTTGATGGTCTTAGTATGCGTCAGTCGAAGGAGACCGATAAAAAGGACATCACCACAAAGCTTAGCTGGATCGCGTTTCAGGATCAGTTTTTTTCCTCAGTAATTCTTACAAATGATTTCTTTCTGAATGCTACTGTCACTTCCACCAGGACCCTGACATCCCAAAAATACCTGAGATATTATGCAACAGAGGTAGGTGTACCATTTGGTTCCGGAGCTTCTAACTCCATTAATATGAAATTATATTACGGACCAAACTCTTTTACAACACTTAAAAAAGAAGGATTACAGCTTGAAAAATTAGTCTTTCTTGGCAAAAATATTATTGGCTGGATTAACAGGTTTGCAATTATTCCTATTTTCAACTGGCTTAACAATTTCATAGGAAATTATGGTATAATTATTTTTATACTTACTCTTATAATAAAAGTAGTTCTCTTCCCGCTAACATTTAAATCGTACCAATCACAGGCAAAAATGCAGGTCCTTAAGCCAATGGTTGAGGAACTTGGAAAGAAATTTCCAAAGAAAGAAGACGCGATGAAGAAGCAACAGGCTACGATGGATCTGTATAAGAGGGCAGGAGTGAACCCGATGGGAGGTTGTCTGCCAATGCTGCTGCAGATGCCAATACTATTTGCTATGTTCAGGTTTTTTCCTGTATCAATTGAATTGAGACAGGAGCATTTTCTGTGGGCAACCGACTTATCTACTTATGATTCAATACTTACACTTCCATTCACTATTCCAATGTATGGAAGTCATGTAAGCCTTTTTACTCTCCTCATGACAGCTTCTACATTGCTTACAATGAAGATGACGGGTACTTCTCCGGGCTCTGATCAGCCTGGAATGAAACTTATGATGTATATGATGCCGGTAATGTTTATGGTTATTCTTAATAACTTTTCTTCAGGTCTTACTTACTACTACTTCCTTGCCAATATGCTGACGTATGCACAAAATATGATATCTAAGAGATTTATTGATGCAAATGCGGTACTGGCGAAACTGGAGGAGAATAAAAAGAAACCGCTTAAAAAATCAAAATGGCAGCAGCGACTTGAGGCTGCAGCAAAACAAAGGGGTATCAATCCTTCTAAAAAATAAGAGCCAATGGATTAATTGAAAAGGTATTGCAGATATAATCCCTTTTCTTTTTTAAAATGTTAAAAAGGTTCGAAAAAAATACTAAATTTATTTCTTCGAATTAAAGGGGAAATGAGTAAAAAATTTAAAAACAAAGATTTAGCCGCAAGGCTTGGTGTTTCTGGTACTTTGGTATCGCTTGTTCTCAACAATAAAGCTGACCAGCAGGGAATCCGAAAAGACACACAGGAAAAGGTTCTTATGCTCGCAAGGCAAATGGGGTATTTCGAATCTATGGAAGAAAAGAAAGAATTGTCGCCAGTTGAAGAGAAACCGGGTGTACTTGGAATGATAGTACCTTCAATTAATGATCCTTTCGTTATTCAGATAACACCTTATCTTCAGAAAGCTTTTTCAAGTATAGGCGTTGGATTCTCTATCGTAACAAAAGATCCTGATGATCAGAGGTACGATCGTCTGGTAGGAGCATTTAAAAAGTTTTACAGTGGACTTATCCTTCTTGGAGATGCTGCTGATGAAGCAACAATAAGGGCACTCCGAACAACTGATTATCCTTTCGTTCTTCTTGAAAAACCTTCAAAGACATTACGGCTGAATACAGTCAGCACAGACACTGTTGCAGGAGCTCAACTTGTTGTGAATCACCTTGATAAACTCGGTTATAAAAGTATTATTATTGTTACTGACCACAGATCATCACATTCGGATACCACAGCAATTCAGGATATTTTAGATGCAATAGGTCAAAAGCCCGGTATGAACAGACCAGTTGTTGTTGAATTGGACAAACAGCTATCCGGAGATGAGATTGATTCCTCACAGTTTGAAAAGTATCTCAGACCACCTTACCGTGCAGATGTGATGGTTATAATGAATGCAAACCTGGTCTATCCGATAATGACTTTACTCAGGAAAAAGAAATTGAGGGTTCCGCAAGATATTGCAGTCGTTTCAATGGAAGAGGGAACGGGTTTCGACCTGATGTTCTCTCCAGTGACATGTCTCCGAAAACCTCTTTCAGGAATTTCCACCAAGGTTGCAAATATGATATGGTCTGAAGTTAAAAATTCAGGAAAAGGAAAGTTTAAACGGCAGGTTAATATTTCACCCGAACTTATAGTAAGAAATTCCTGCGGTACAATTTAGAATTCTTGCCGATATGAAAATGTACCTAAAGTTTTTATTAGCGCTAATTACAGTGTTAATATCCTGCAATTCAGGTACTCATCTGATTAATAACAAACAATATCTGGCAAACACTGAAAAAACATTTACCCAAAGAAAAGTGCTGGCTGGTAAGAGAGATTCTGCACTTTTCTCTGTTTTTAATCAGAAACTTTCCAGGGAACAATCCGAAGCCCTTCAGTTTCTTTATGCATATATGCCATTAAGCGATCTGGCAGATTATACCGGTGATTTTTTTCTGTCTAATGTTGATATCTCGTTACGGGCAAGAACAGAGACAAGTTGGGGAAAAGATATTCCTGAAGAAGTTTTCCTTCATTATGTTCTGCCATGCAGGATAAATAATGAAAACCTTGACTCATTCCGCATTGCCTATTATAATGAACTTCTGACCGTGGTAAAAGGTAAAGGTATCAGGGAAGCTGCACTCGAGATAAACCATTGGTGTCATGAAAAGGTTGGTTATCAACTTGCTGATATAAGGACATCAGCCCCTATGAGTACCATTCTCTCAGCAAGAGGCAGATGTGGCGAAGAATCGACTTTCACCGTGGCTGCACTGCGGACAGTTGGAATACCAGCCAGACAGGTATATACACCCCGATGGGCGCACAGTGATGATAACCACGCGTGGGTTGAAATATGGTTTAACGGAGAATGGTATTATATGGGTGCCTGTGAGCCGGAACCGGTTCTGGATCGTGGTTGGTTCACTGAACCTGCAAGAAGAGCTATGCTGGTCCATACAAAATCTTTCGGTGCATACATGGGTGATGAAAATATTATTAACAAGAATATTAATTATACCAATGTAAATAACCTGGCTAAGTATGCAGTTACGAAAAAAATATTCGTGAAAGTGTTCAATAAGGATGATGCCCCGGTGAGTAATGCTCTGGTGGAATTTCAGTTATATAATTATGCTGAATTTTATCCACTCGCGGTTATTCCGACCGATGAAAATGGGGTATGTCAATTTGAAACAGGATTAGGTGATTTATTGATATGGGCACATAAAGATGATGATTTTGATTTTAAGAAAATATCAGTTAATGAAACGGATACTTTAAAATTGAAACTTAACAGGGAATTGAATGGCAGAAGTAGTATTGACCTGGATCTTAATGTTCCTATTGTCCGCTCACCGCTTCCCGGGCCAGCGCAGGAACTTATAGAACAGAATTCCGAAAGAATTAACAAAGAAAACATTATCCGTCAAAAGTATATTGATTCATGGATGAAACCTGCAGATGCAAAGACACTTGCAATAACTTTACATATTGATACAGCTCGAGTCATAAGTATAATTGACAGAAG
>Ga0209638_1000753_pt1 | contig 21279 bp, 18 predicted proteins | sample BarGraNGADG00211_FD_184490 | JGI IMG/M metagenome (GOLD analysis project Ga0209638, IMG submission 184490) | Arctic peat soil microbial communities from Barrow, Alaska - Barrow Graham LP Ref core NGADG0002-211 (SPAdes) (version 2) | ecosystem: Environmental > Terrestrial > Soil > Wetlands > Peat...
TGTTCCTTTTCATAAACCATATTCTGTCTGTCATACTCAGCCATTTCAAAATCAGGTATAAGCTGAATGGCATATGTAGGACATGCCTCTTCACAAAAGCCGCAGAAAATACATCTTGAAAAGTTGATCCTGAAGAATTCAGGGTATCGCCTGCCCTCTTTATCTTCTGTCGCCTGAAGTGATATACAATCTACCGGACAGGCAGCAGCACACAGATAACATGCTACGCATCTTTCTTTTTTCTCCGCATCACGCGTAAGGACAATTCTTCCACGGTAACGGGGCGCAAGATATGGTTTGACTTCAGGATATTCCACAGTTTCTGTTTTGTGAAACACATGAAGAAAAGTAAGCCACATACTGCGAAGGATGCTTATCATAAAAGGGTCTGTATGTTATTATTTAATATCATTTTAAAAATATCAGGATAGCTCCGGTCACCAGAAGATTAAGTAATGCAAGGGGAAGTAAAACCTTCCATCCAAGCTCCATCAACTGATCATATCTTGGCCGGGGTAATGAAGCCCGGAGCAGGATAAATACACAGATAAAAAAGAAAGTCTTAAATAGAAACCAGAAAACCGGAGGCAGAAATGATGGTCCGAGCCAGCCACCAAAAAACAATGTGGCTATAAGGGCAGATATAAGTGTAACACCAAGGTATTCACCGACAAAAAACATCCCGAACTTCATACCGGAATATTCCGAATGATAGCCGGCAATAAGTTCGCCCTCAGCTTCAGGGATATCAAAGGGAAGTCTGTGAGTCTCCGCGATACCTGCGATAAAGAAAACAATAAAGCCAATAAACTGAGGAATGAAGAACCACCCGCCTTTCTGCGCTTCCACTATTTTACAGAAACTAAAGCTGTCAGCCATCATGACTACTCCCATAAGTGAAAGCCCCATAAATACTTCGTAGGTAAGCATCTGTGCCGATGCTCTCATAGCGCCTATTAAAGAGTACTTATTATTTGATGCCCAGCCACCCAGAACGATGCTGTAAACACCAAGTGATGAATTTCCAAGGAAAAACAATATGCCAATATTTGAGTCATACACATAGAAATTCGGGCCAAAAGGTACAACTGCAAATGTAAGAAGTATGGTTACCATAAGAATTCCCGGAGCAAGTACAAAAACCGGCCGGTCTGAAAATGGAGGCACCCAATCCTCCTTAAAGAATAATTTAATTGTATCGGCAACAACCTGTCCAAGTCCGAAAGGGCCAACGCGATTTGGACCCAGCCGGTCCTGCCATACTGAGAGAAGCCTGCGTTCAACCCATATCAATCCGGCTGCTATAGTCAACGCTATCAAAAGTACTCCTGCTATTATAAAGACGTATTTCATGAACAGTAAGTTATAGTTTATGAAATTTCCCACGACCCGGAATATCAATAAATGGCATTCCTGGTAAATTTACAGACAAACCGGCCAATCCCTGTACAATACTTTTCCCGATTTTAACTTTTACTTTTAATTTAATTTTTAAGATCTCAAGTTGAACAGTGTCACCATCTTTTACAGTAATGATGTCAGCATCTTTCTTATTCATCAAAACAAACGGTTCATGAATTCTTTGTAAGATGGATGTACTAGCGGAACTAAGCTCATCGCTTCCAAAAATCTGATATACAGGAACAATTAGCCATTCATCTTTTTGAACCACTGTGATCTGAGCTTTATGCTTGAAATATATATGATTACCTTCTTCAGCTGATTCGAAAAGTCTGACTCCCGGGTCGCCACCTTTCATAGAACCACCGGGTTCATCAAGATAATTATACATAGCCTGTACGGAATTCCATCCTGGTACCCAGTAAAAGGGAACGAGTGATGATGGTGGATTTTCTGGTTGTCCTTCCATGCTGAAGGCTAACGGTGAATCATTATCTTGTGAAAGCTTTGTTTCACTAACTGCAATATTTGCATTCATTGCAGTCCTGCCGCTGTAACGGATTGTCTGTCGTGGTATTTTTGTGTTAAGCATCCGGAAATCTGCACCAGGCATATAATTCTTTAGCTTCGAAAAGAGAGGCAGTTCATTAGCCAGAGAATCGGCAATATCATCAAACCGGTTCCATGAAACTATATGATTTGTATCCCTTACTTTAATAAAATCCCTTATCCACTGCCAGCTTTCCTTTATCTGATTCTTATTCTCGATTGCCTTATAATAACGCTGTGCCCGACCCTCATTATTTACAATTGTACCTTCTGATCCGGCATACGTTGCAGCTGGTAATAAAATATCTGCCTTTTGTGTAGTTCTGTTACTAAGATGGTCGAGAACAATTACCTGTCTGCTTTTCTTAAACAGTTCATTGACTGAATTTTCATCAGCTCTTCTGAATAAATCATTTTCAAGTACAACAAGTGTATCAATCTCTTTATTTTCACCTAATAAGTCAGCATCCTCAAATGATTTACCCGGGAGCAGTGACAGCCCCATACTATTGCATTCCGGCAGAACCATGCTTAGCATAACATTTGACCCGTTAGACAGAAGTGCCATGGTTATATTCAGAGCTGCATGTATGATCGCTTCATCACCGTAACTTATCCCCGAGATTATCAAAGGATTTTTTGCATTTTTCAATGAAAGCGCAATCTTACCGGCCAAATCCTTCAGATCTTTTTTCTCAGTATTTGAGTCCGGAGCTCTATCGTCAAGTTTTTGAGCAATACTATAACCCAAATTTGCAATATCCTGTGGGGTAGCCCTGAATGTGCTCTCTGCAATTACATCGAGAGAATCAATAAATGGGGTAGCGATAAACACCGGGCTTCCGGCATCCTGCGCCAGTACTCTTAAAGGTGCATCGTTCCATGACGGAATGCCCTTTTTCTTTGCTTCTTCATCAGGTACATTTCGCACAGCCTGTCGCAAAGCAAGTGCGATCATAGGGGCCGTGTTAGTCAGATCTTCACCCAAAACTAAAATTGCATCAGCTTTCTCAATCTGTTTTAATGAAGGAGTGCGTACGCCTTTATTTTGGAAGAACTCTGAAATTGTTTTTGTTAACAGGAACTCTTTTTTTGAAATGCCGTGATAAAAGTTCTCTCTACCCACAAGAGAGATTAATGCAAAATTAGACTCAAGGGATGCTCTGGGAGAGCCTATTCCAATAATATTTTTATCCTTTGAAAGAGACTGATCCAGAATTGCGAAAAGCCGTTCATTATCAACCGGTTCTGCAATACCATCTTTATTTGAACGGATCTGTGCAGTTTTAATCCGTTTTTCATCATTAATAAATTCATAGCCGAACCGGCCTCTGTCGCATATAAAATATCCGTTAACAGCTCCATTGTACCTGCTCATTATCCGCCTCAGGGAACCATATCGTTCACTTATAATAGTATTGCATCCGACACTGCAATGTACGCAGACTGAAGGAGCATTCGACAGATCCCATTTGCGAGTGAAATGTTTCGACAATGTTTTATCTGTGAAAACACCAGTCGGGCATACCTCTATAAGATTTCCACTGAATTCATTTTCAAGTGGTCCATCCTCATGCCGTCCAAAATAAACATTATTCCTGGAGGCAAAAACATTAAGATCTTTTCCTCCTGCATAATCCCTGTAAAACCGTACACACCTGTAGCATTGAATGCAACGGTTCATCTCATGACTGATGAATGGGCCTAACTCCTGATTATTATAAGTCCTTTTTGGAAAATCATAACGTCTGTAATTGTGGCCGGTCATCACTGTCATATCCTGCAAATGACATTCGCCACCCTCATCACAGACAGGACAATCATGAGGGTGATTGGTCATAAGGCTTTCGATTACAGAAGCCCTGAATGCTTTTGCTTCAGGATCATCAACTGAAACAATCAACCCTTCTGTTACAGGTTCCATGCAGGACATCACAATACGGCCTTTTGTATCATCTTTATCCCTGAATTTCTTTACAGCACATAGCCTGCAGGCACCAACTGAACCCATGGCAGGATGAAAACAAAAATGAGGGATGTCTATCCCAAGCGAAAGACAGGTCTCGAGAAGATTCTTCTCAGGTTTTGCTTCATAATATTTCCCGTCTATCGTGATCTTTACCATGCTTACCTCCAGGGACATTTTTTATCTGTAATATGCTTTACAAAATCATCATGAAAATATTTCAGCCCACTCTGCAAAGGTTCAGCGGCACCGGGTGCGTGAGCACAAAAGGTATTGCCCGGACCCATATATTTAGCATTAAATTTCAGAAGATCAATGTATTCCATTTTACCGCTACCATCTTCGATTGATGCAAGCATCTTTTCAACCCAGGGGAGTCCTTCACGGCACGGTGTGCACCAACCACAACTTTCAAGTGCAAAGAATCTTTCAACATTATGAATAAATGCAACGGGACATGTTTTATCGTCTAGTATAATCATAGTTCCTGTTCCAAGTCTGCTACCTGCTGCAGCTACAGTTGAAAAATCCATTTTCACATCGAGATGTTCTTCTATAAGAAAGTCTGTTGAGATTCCGCCTGGCAATGCACCTCTGAACCTGTGTCCATCAACCATTCCTCCGGCGTGATCCTCCAAAAGCTCCCGCATGGTTGTTCCCAGCGGCAGTTCCCATATTCCGGGCTTTTTCACTCTACCGCTTGCTCCATAGAGTTTGGTACCTCCCGTACCTGTCAGGCTTAATCCTTTAAACCAATCGGCACCATTCTCAATTATATGCGAAATCCATGAAAGGGTTTCAACATTATTCACTACCGTTGGTTTTCCAAAAAGACCGCTGATTGCAGGAAAAGGCGGTTTGGTGCGTGGTACAGCCCTTTTACCTTCAAGTGAATTAAGTAAAGCTGTCTCTTCTCCACAAATATACCTGCCTGCACTTGAATGTACATATAGGTCGAGGTCAAAACCCGATCCCAGGATATTTTTACCAAGGTAACCTGCTTTATAAGCTTCATCTATAGCTTTACGAAGACCTGCCTCAGCTTTTTTATAAGCCCAACGAAGAAATATATATGCCTTTGAAGCCTGAATGGCATACGCTGAAATAATCATTCCTTCAATGAGCTGATGTGGGTTGCCTTCAAGAAGATATCTGTCTTTAAAGGCACCTGGTTCCATCTCGTCTGCATTACATATCAGGTATTTTTGTTTGGATCTGTCTCCATCCATTGGTATAAGGCTCCATTTAACACCTGTTGGAAATCCCGCGCCTCCCCGGCCGAGTAAATTTGAAGCTTTGACAAGGTTTGTTACTTCGGCGGGTGACATGTTCTTCAGAACTTTCAGAAGACTACTATAGCCGCTATCCCGCCTGTAATCTTCCAGATTATAAGCAACTAAGCCTGGTTTAATATTTTTGGTTAAGGGGATTTCCATCTCTGGCTATTTGTAACGCTTCAGTAATTCATCAATCTTTTCTACTGTTATCCTGTTGAAGTGATCATTGTTTATCATAAGGGCAGGTGCATTATCACAATCACCAAGGCATGAGATCGGGAGAAGTGTGAACCGTCCGTCAGAGGTTGTACCCCCGAATCTGATACCAAGTTTCTTTGAGATGTGCTCATACAGTGATTCATACCCCATTATCATACAACTGACACTGTCGCAGATAAGTATTACATTCCTGCCGACAGGTTTACGGTAGATCCTGCTGTAAAAAGTCGCAACACCATCGACCTCTTCATTCGAAATACTCAATAGCTGTGCAATATCCTTTACAGACTCATCAGATACCCAGCCACGATGATGCTGAACAATTTTTAAAGCATCAATACATGCCACTGCCGGGTATGGATATTGCTTAATTTCTTCCTGTATCTCCTTTAATTCTTCTTCACTCAGCATTCCTGTTATTTTCTATATTTCTTATATATTTCAGATATTTAACGATCGAGATCGGCCAATACAAAATCCATTGCCCCCAGGATTGCCAACAGATCAGGTATTGTATAGCCTTTAGTTATAAATGGCAACATTTGCATGTGAGGGAAGGATGGCGTTCGTATTCTTGTCCGGTAAGAGGAAGTGCTACCATCACTTATAAGGTAATAACCATTACTGCCCTTGGCAGCCTCAATAGGTACCATTGCTTCCCCGGCAGGGATAACCGGACCCCATGAAACGCCCACAAAATGAGTTATAAGCGTTTCTATATCTATCATGGTTTTGTCTTTCCTTGGTGGTATTGCAAGAGGATGATCCGATTTGTAATGGCCTGCCGGCATATTATTTATACACTGCTGAATTATCCGCAGACTCTGACGCATCTCCTCCATACGAACCAGGGCTCTATCGTAGCAGTCACCATTTTTCCCCAGAGGAACATCAAATTCAAATTTATCAATTCCGGAATAGGGCCGTTTTTTGCGGTAATCCCAATCATAACCTGTCGCCCTTAGACCAGCGCCTGTAACTCCCCATTCAATAGCTTCTTCGGTGGTAAATACTCCTATACCGACAGTTCTTGCTTTGAATATCCGGTTTTTTATTACAATATTTTCAAATTCTTTAAGACGCTTTGGAAAGTAATTAACAAATTCCTGCATGGGTTTTTCCCATCCTTCAGGCAAATCATGCGCAACTCCGCCAATCCTGAACCATGACGGATGCATGCGGGCACCGGTAATGGCGGATACAATATCGAAGATCCTTTCCCTGTCGTTGAATGCATAGAATACAGGAGACATCTGACCCATATCCTGGGCAAATGTGCCAAGCCAGACTAAATGGCTGGCAATCCTGAACAGTTCGCTCATCATTATACGGATCACCTGTGCTCTGTCGGGAGGTTCAATGCCGGCTAATTTTTCAACAGAGAGAAGATATGCGAGATTATTCATAACACCGCTCAGATAATCGATCCGATCGGTATATGGAATAAATGTATGCCATGATTGTCTTTCCCCCATTTTCTCAGCTCCACGATGATGGAATCCTATATCAGGTATTATGTTTACAATATCTTCCCCGTTCAATTGAACTATAAGCCTTAACAAACCGTGGGTTCCCGGATGCTGAGGCCCGATGTTCAGAAACATGAAATCGCTGTCTTCGCTTTTTGTGTCCAATCCATATTCTTCAGGATTAAACTTAAGATTTGCATCTTCTTCGTCACGAATATTATCAGTCAGAACAAACGGATCAAGTTCGGTAGCTCTGGCCGGGTGCTCCTTCCTTAAGGGATGTCCCTTCCAACTCTTTGGCATCAGAATTCTTGTCAGCCCTGGATGTCCGGTGAAGTTAATACCAAACATATCAAACACTTCCCGCTCATACCAATTTGCTGATTCCCATATAGTTGTTATGCTTGGAATGTTTGTGTCTCCATTTGTCAGAGCCACCTTTATCCTGATATCCTGATTCCTTTCAAATGAGGTAAGATGGTATACAATGGTAAAATCGCTGGCAGGCTGACCATCACGTTTAGTTCGTGTACGTTCATCTATACCAGTGAGATCATAAAGCATTTTAAAAGGCAGAGTGATTTCGTTTTTCAGAAATTTAAGTACCTGAATCAGATCGTTCCTATTCATCCATATTGTCGGAGTGCCATCTTTAGTCTGCTGTTGATGGAGAATAGTATGGTCACCAAATTTAGATCGCAGTTCAGAAATTATATCGTAATCGTTATTACTCATATAAATTTTGACATTCTTAACATGAAATTAAATTTCGTTCATCGGCCTTATGATACCCATTTTTGAACGTTCTTCCATTTTTTTATCGCGCATCGAGACCTTATCGGCTTTATGAATTCCCTGGGGTCCGATAACCCAACTGAAGGGACGTTGTTCTTTCCCTATTGATTCCCTCAGTAACAGAAGCCCTTCAAGAAACGCATCGGGACGCGGAGGACAACCGGAAACATATACATCGACAGGCAAGAACTTATCAACACCCTGAACAACACTATAAATATCATACATCCCACCTGAATTTGCACATGATCCCATTGAGATGACCCACTTAGGAGCCATCATCTGTTCATACAACCTTTGTATTATGGGAGCCATCTTAAGAAACACTGTGCCGGCAACAACCATCACATCTGCTTCCCGGGGTGTGCTACGGATCACTTCTCCGCCAAACCTTGCAATATCATACCGGCTTGTGAGTGCTGTGGCCATTTCTACAAAGCAACATGATAATCCAAAACCAAAAGGCCAGAGGGAGTTTTTTCTTCCCCAGGAAATCATATCATCAAGTTTGCCAAGTAGTACTGATCTGCCAATATCATCAGTATTGTCCTTTCCAGGTACTGAATATTTGTCATTGGCTTTTATCATTGGAGTTCATCATTAATCCTGTTTTTATACTTAAGTATTCTCTTCCCATTTGGCCCAAAGTCCAGAGCTCCAATGCTTAGTTCATAGATCAACAATATGACCAATAATCCTATGAATATCAATATTCCTATATAACCGGCAAGTCCAAGTTCACGGAATGATACAGCCCACAGCATAATAAAAGCAGCATCAAGATCGAAAATGACGAAGAACATAGCTATAATATAAAAACCGGAAGAAAATCGAAGCCGCGCATCACCTGTTGGAGGTATCCCGGACTCGTATGGTTCATCCGTGGTCTTCTCCTTATGTCGCTCTCCCAGCACCCAGGAAAGACCTATCATTATTCCAATAAGGGAAATTACAATAAACGCGAAAACTATAAAAGGCCAGAAAGTAATATCTTGTACCAACAACATAATACAAATATAACAATAAACAGATTTTATTTCACCTATCAGGAACTAAATCGAAAATTTAGAAAAAATGTCAGGTATATTTGAAAAAATCATAAAATGAAGAAAGGAAAACTCACAACTATTTCTTATTTTTATCTTTTGTAATATGAATCTTTCTGCTATTTAATAATCAATCCTGGCAATGAACAATGAAAGTTGTGAAATTGTTTATACATATAACTACTCAAGAATTGTTTTAGGGTTAATTTAAAAAATTAATATAAAGTTTACGCAACAGGACCTCATATAGACTGATAATTTTATGAAAGACAATACCAGTAAAACTAAGCTTAATCTCGCGAAAAAAGATGACCCGGATAAAAATAATCCACAAGGTTACCCTTTATATCCTCCAGGAGAAGATATTTACGGAAAATTACAAAAAGACAGAACAATTAATCCGGAAGACCCTTCCAATATCAAAGAATCGATTGACGATTATAAAACAGGAAAAAATAATGAAAAGGATTTTGACGACAATGTGACCGGAAGCGACTTAGATATTCCAGGTTCAGAAGTTGACGACGAGCTGGAAATAATAGGAAGTGAAGATGAAGAGAATAACTATTACAGTTTAGGAGGTGATGATCATAACGATCTTGATGAGGATTATATAGAATTGGAAGATTAATATTACACACATGAATAAACTTAAAACAATGAAAGACTAAACGAATTTACTGACAGAGATACGTGATAAAAATTTAATTATTCTTTATCCGGCTGATTCTTGTCACAACAGGTTGATCAATAGTAATAGGGACCTTTTCTTCAATAGTGTTTGCAGAATCGAGTTGCAAAGCTTTTACATCGGAAATACACAGAAGCCTCGACAGGCTATGAAGAGCAAGGGTGATATTTTCCATAGCGGAAAGTTTATAGTCATTCGGCATAATTCTGTCGATGAGAATATATTTAAAATCAGCTGGCATAGAATGCTTTTTAAGTGAGTCGAAAGTACTCTCAAGTTTTATTTCTCCTGCTGCTATCATATCTTCAAGTACCTCCTTGAAATAGAGATTGATTTTGGGTTCGACCTTAAATCCAATATGAAAATCGACTCGTATCAGAACTCCGGGTATAATCTGGTTAACCTGGTAATCAATCCTGTCTGGTTCGTCGATCCTGTCCACATGCAATAACCAGTAGGTATCTGCCCGTTTGGGTTGCTTCTGGAAAATGGAATAAATCACCTTTGATTCAACCTGATCAAGCCTGTTTGCTTTAATTATGTAAACCAGGTTGGTCGCTGTTTTAGGAACAGAATTATCATTGGATAAGTCCTTAAACAGGTCAATATATTTGTAAAGGTCAGTAAAAGTAACATACCGGTTTTTCAACTTTCGTCCGAAATACCATCCAAACATAATGATGAAATAGAGAGATGCCAGCAACAAGGTGAACCAGCCTCCGTATTTGAATTTGTGAAGGTTGGCAATTAAAAAACTTCCTTCAATTGTAAGATATACGGTCAGCATCAATAAAACCAGCCTGTGGTTCCACCCGCTTTGATAGGAATAATATGACAGCAATAAAGTTGTCATTATCATGGTAATTGTGATCGCCAACCCATAAGCAGCTTCCATGTTTGAAGACTCTTTAAAGAAGAATACCACCAGGCTGCAGGTGATCCAAAGGAACCAGTTAACAAATGGGAGATAGACTTGACCCCGTATAAAAGTAGGATGTAATATTCTGATTTTGGGCCAGAAATTAAGGGAAACAGCTTCACTGAGAAGTGTATACGATCCGCTTATTAATGCCTGACTGGCAATTACGGCGGCAGCTGTAGATATTAATATCCCGGGTAAGAGGAACCACTTTGGCATAATTGAATAAAACGGATTTAAATCACCGCCTGAAACATCATTCATCATTGCCCATGCTCCCTGTCCAAAATAGTTCAATAACAGGGTGATCTTTACAAAGATCCAGGATACTCTTATATTTGCCCTTCCACAGTGACCAAGATCGGAGTAAAGCGCCTCCGCTCCCGTAGTACAGAGAAAAACAGCTCCCAGCAGGATAAATCCGCCGGGATACTCTCTCAGAAACCTGACTGCAAACGCGGGATTGATGGCTCGTAAAATGTCGGGATAATGTATAAGTTGAGAAAATCCAAAGACCCCTAACATCGTAAACCAGACAACCATTATCGGACCGAAAGAACCTCCGACAAAATTAGTGCCAAATTGCTGAATAAAAAACAATGCTCCAAAAATGATCAGGACAATTGGAATTACCGGAATGTCGGGATTAAAAAGCCTCAATCCCTCAATTGCTGATGTAACTGTAATTGAAGGCGTTATAACTCCATCTGCAAGTAATGCAGCACCCCCGGCCATAGTAAGAAGGGCTGCCCATCCTGATTTTTTCCTGATCAGGGCAAAAAGTGCAAAAATGCCTCCTTCTCCATTATTATCAGCCCGCAGAGTAATAAGGATATATTTAACTGTTGTCTGAAGTGTAAGCGTCCAGAATATACAGGATAAAGATCCATATATTAATAGTTCATTGATATTGCTTCTCCCTGCCAGAAGAATCGCCCTCATTGTATAAAGAGGACTGGTCCCTAAATCACCATAGACTACTCCAAGTGTGATGATCAGACCTGCAAATGATAACTTTTTAATGTCAAGATGATGTTCTTTACCTCTCATAATCATACCCTGCATTTTTAACAGGGTTTTTAAAATAAAGCGGGCAAAGTTAATAAATTTTCGAATTATAATACCAGGTTATAACCAGAGAAACGACCTGATTATAATTCTTAACCCCTTTGTCAATATTATTAGCTTTCAAATAACTATCGTTCACCGTGGATTGCATCTTTGAAAGAATTTTGCTTTGAAGACCCAGGTAATACTTCTGCCTGAATCGTAAATCCCGCAATACCCTTGTATCAATTTTATTCAAATAGTCACGATAATCCTTCATCTGAGTTGCATCCCTGAGAAAATATACCAGCAAAGACAGGTATCCGGAATATTCCAGACGCTGGTCTCCCGATTTTACACAAATTATATACGCAACAAGATTGGCCTCAGCTTCACTGGTAATTCCAAACTGGTGTCCTTTCTCATGTGCAAGCACGTAAGGATAATCCATAGGAAGCAGATAATAATTCAAATGAATCTCATTGAAAAATGGTCCAAAATAACCGCTCACTCCTAATTTTGAATAAATAGAACTCAGGAGCATTATTTTGGGTCGACGGGTGCCATTTGGATAATTAATCCCTAATTCACGGCTGTTTTTGCGGTAGGACTCCTCAACAAGCATATCAATCGTTGAGTAATCTGCAGATGAAATAGGAATGTAATTGTAATTGGTACGTATAATTATTGAATCGAGGATCGACCGAAAAATCATTTCATCAGTTTTCGGGTTCTCCCAGCCGATACGTTTTTCAATCTTTGGCCTGAAATAGTTATAACCCCAGACCATGTAGAAAATTGAATATAGTAATGCCAGTAACTGTGCGGTTCGCAAAAGATACCTGCCAAATTTCATTTTTCTGAACACAACCAAAAATAATCCACTAATTACCAACCATATAATCAATACCCAGAAGATATCCCACAATGAAAAAGGATATAATTTGCTAAAAGACGAGAATAACTTTGCAATAAAAGGATAGATCCCTGTCGAAAAATAATGTTCGACCAATCCACTGTTTCTGATAGCAAATTTAGTACTTAGAAAAACTAATACTGCAAGAAAGAAAGGCCATGAAAAGAGAATAATCTTTTTGACAATTCCACTCCATCTGTATTTACCAAAAATATCCATTCGCATTATTTGTATAGTTCATAAGGTTCTCTTGATGGTAAAATTATAGAATCCTGATAAATTTTTATTCTTAAAAATACATAATGATTAGCAATCATTAATTTTGTAGAGTAAAAATAACTGTAAAAACAGACAAGTTTCAGGCAGTCCTGGTCAAAGATACAGAAGAAAGATAAGGTATATTTGACATAGTGTGCAACACATCAGAGTTTTAAGGTATCTTTGAAGTGACTAATATCAATTCTGGAGCTATAACCTGATAATTTATAATCTGATAATAGAGGACATATGAACCGAATAACATTTAATCTCAGATCTGTACTATTTTTGTTTCTTTGTTTTTCTGTCTTTTTTTCTGCGAAAAGCCAGAGTCAGCTATCAACAGACGACAAATTTTCCATGCTTTTTATAGGGGATATAATGGGCCATGATGAACAGATCTGGTCGGCAGAGAACAGGGAGACACATTTATATAACTATGATGATGTGTTCAAATACATAAAGCCTGTCATTTCTGAAGCTGATATAGCTATAGCTAACTTTGAAGTAACACTTGATGGTCAACCCTATATGGGGTATCCACAATTCAGCTCACCGGCTGATCTTGCAGTTGCCTGTAAGAATGCCGGCATTGAGTACCTCGTCAATGCAAATAATCACGCGGCAGACAGGGGAAAGAAAGGAATAATAAATACAATAAATAAACTCGACAGTATAGGAATTCCTCACACAGGTACCTTTCTGAATTCATCATGCCGCGATAGTCTCACCCCATTAATGATTCACAAAAATGGAACTTCAATTGCCCTGCTCAATTATACTTTTAGTACCAACGGGATAAAAGTCCCTGAACCGGTAATCGTCAATATGCTGGATAAAGAGATAATTACCAATGATGTTAATAAAGCTAAAAATAAGAAGGCCGATATCATTATCCTGTTTTTGCACTGGGGAACAGAATATGATACAATTCCCTCAAAAATCCAGACTGACCTTGCAGAATATTTCCAGTCTATAGGTGTTGACATGGTAATCGGATCTCATCCGCATGTTCTTCAGAAAATGCTCCTGACCAAAAATATTACTACCGGCAATGAGGATGTAGTGGTTTACTCTCTCGGTAATTTTGTATCGAACCAGAGAAAACCAAAAACTGATGGAGGATCAATGGTAAGAGTTGAGCTAACAAAAAATGGTGATAAATACAGGATTTCAAATGCAGGTTATTACCTTACCTGGGTTTATACTCCAATCGAGAAATACAGAAAAAAATTCTTTATCCTTCCCTGCTCGGAGTTTGAAAACAAACCTGATTTCTTCGACAAACCCGATGCATTTCTGCAAATGAAAAAATTTATCGGTGATTCGAGAGTACTTCTTAATAAACAAAACATCAATGTTAAGGAGTATATTTTTAATGGAACTTCATGGTTATTAAAGTAACCCTTGTAAACCTTAGCAACATAGCGTCTTCGTGGCTAAAATTCTTTTTATTATACTATCTCAGTTATTTTAAATATAATTGCATCATAATTTATTTTTCAATGACAGAAAAAATTTAAATGATGAATAATTCCATTGCGCTTCTTTCTTTTACTGCAATCTCAATAGGTTTCATTCATACCTTACTGGGACCGGATCATTACCTGCCATTTATTGTTCTCAGCCAGGCAAAGAAATGGTCACTCAGAAAGACAATGATCATTACTTTTTTTTGTGGTATCGGACACGTTCTGAGTTCTGTAATTCTGGGGTTCATAGGTATTGCTGTTGGAATTTCCGTTACCAGACTAATATCAGTAGAATCCTACAGGGGGAATATAGCGGCCTGGCTATTTATTGCTTTCGGGTTAGTTTATATGATCATCAGTATCAGAAATCTGATAAAGAAGAAAAAACACAGTCACTCTCATTTTCATTACAATGAGGGCGAACATCTTCACGAACATGATCATCATAATACCCACTCCCATATTCACACAGAAGAAGTGTTTAAGACCACACCATGGGTCCTTTTTCTTATTTTTGTCTTCGGCCCTTGTGAACCTCTTATTCCATTAGTGATGTATCCGGCTGCTGAAAACAATATCCCGGGTGTAGTTATGGTTGCAATCCTCTTTTCCGTAACCACTATCACAACGATGATGTCGATTGTACTGGCTTTTAAACTGGGGATGAATAAGATAAATCTTAAACCTATAGAGAAATACAGTCATCTTATAGCCGGAGTAATGATTTTTCTTTCAGGTCTTGCTATTCAGTTTCTTAGACTTTAGAGATATCACTGAATGTCAATCTTTCTTGTGTTTACTTTAATTTACTAGCTTTGCAGAAAATAAAAATGCCCATAATGATATACGATTATAATACTCAGAGGAAAAGAATGGCCTTGCCTGAATATGGAAGGAATGTTCAGAAGATGGTCGATCATATTAAGACCATTGAGGACAGGGCTGAGAGAAACCGTGCTGCAAAGACCATAATTTCGATAATGGGTAACCTTAATCCTCATCTTCGCGATGTTGGCGATTTTAAACATAAATTATGGGATCATCTGGCTCTGATTGCAAGCTTTGAACTGGATATTGATTCACCATATCCTGTTCCTGAACCGTCGAAATTCGTTGAAAAACCAAAACAGGTACCTTACAAGAAGGGAGATATAAGGTTTCTCCACTATGGCCGGATTATCGAACTTATGATTAATGCTGCCTGTGAACTGGAAGAAGGAAAGGAAAAAGAATATTTTACTACTCTGATTGTCAATCAGATGAAAAAATCATATATAACATGGAACAGAGGTCAGGTAGCTGATGAGGTGATAATAAAAGACATGAAATTATTATCTAAAGGAAAATTGTTAATGACTGAAGGGGTTAGAATTCTTGAAGTCAGAGAACTGATTCCACCAGTCAAAAGAAAGCCAATTGGAAAACCTCACGGTAAACAACAGAATAAACAATTCGTTAAGAAAAAAGGACACATCAGACATTAATGGGCACTTTTATTGTTCATGGAGGTAAACCGCTTAGGGGAGAAATAACGCCTCAGGGAGCCAAAAATGAAGCTTTGCAGGTAATATGTGCAACTCTGCTTACTTCAGAAAAAGTTACAATCAGGAACATTCCTGATATAAGCGACGTAAATATGCTGATCGAACTGATCAGCTGTATGGGCGTTAAGGTAATAAGAGAATCCGAATCAGTAACAAGTTTTGAAGCAGTAGATGTTGATCTTGACTATCTCCAGACAAGTGCGTTCAGGGTACAGAGCTCAAGTTTAAGAGGTTCCATAATGATAGTTGGTCCGCTACTGGCCAGATTTGGTAAAGCTTTTATACCTAAACCGGGAGGAGATAAAATCGGACGACGCAGAGTCGATACGCATTTTACCGGTTTCCAGAAGCTCGGAGCAAAGTTTGAATTTGATTCCAAAGATCCGTATTTTAAAGTTGAAGCCCCATCATTAACAGGTACCTACATGCACCTCGATGAGGCTTCAGTTACCGGTACTGCCAATATTATAATGGCAGCAGTTCTGGCTAAAGGCCGTACCACAATATACAATGCAGCCTGTGAACCTTACGTTCAACAACTCTGCAGGATGCTGGTTTCAATGGGAGCAAAGATCGAAGGGATTAGTTCCAATCTCCTTTATATTGATGGAGTAAAAGATCTGAGTGGATGTACCCATACGATCCTGCCGGATATGATTGAAATAGGATCATTCATAGGCATGGCGGCAATTACAGAATCAGAGATTACAATTAAAAACACTTCCTTCGAAAATCTTGGAATTATACCGGACTCCTTCAGACGTCTTGGAATAATTATCGAGAGAAGAGGCGATGATATCTTTATCCCAAGTCAGAAACATTACGAAATAGAAACTTTTATAGATGGATCAATAATGACCATTTCTGATGCTATCTGGCCTGGACTGACTCCCGATTTAATTAGCGTGTTCCTTGTCACTGCAACTCAGGCAAAAGGTGCAGTCCTTATACACCAGAAAATGTTCGAAAGCCGTCTCTTCTTTGTAGATAAACTGATTGACATGGGAGCTCAGATTATTCTTTGCGATCCCCACAGAGCTACAGTAATTGGTCAGGATAAGATGATACGGTTAAAAGGTACAGTTATGTCGTCACCTGATATCAGGGCGGGAGTAGCTCTGTTGATTGCTGCTCTTTCTGCTGACGGCAAAAGTGTTATTCATAATATCGAACAAATCGACCGGGGTTATCAGAATATTGATAAACGGCTGAATGCACTCGGTGCGGATATTACAAGATTACCCTAATTTCTCGTCATGTAACTCCGGCCCTGCCAATTTGTCAATTTCAAATGGTTGGCAGGTATTTTGTTAATTAACTTCAGTAAAATTGAAATACTTTGTGTGATGATGAAAAAAAAGATGAAAAACCATGAAGAGTCAGGACTAAATAATATTAACAAATCAACTGAAAATAAAGAAAATACTGATACTCCTGATAATTATACCGAAGAGAGATCAGAGAATTCCGAATACGGTATATCAACAGAAAATGCATCTGAGGGTTTAGAGGGCGACATTTTGGCTACTGACAAAGTGCTCACCGATGTAAGTGTTGTTGAAGAAAAACTGGCAGAGATGCAGGATAAGTATATTCGTCTTTCAGCTGAATTTGATAATTACAGAAAAAGAACATTACGTGAGAAGATGGATTTATCAAGATATGCCGGCGAAAACCTGCTCCTTGGCATCATTCCGCTAATGGACGATTTTGAAAGAGCTCTAAAACATATGGACACATCAACAGATTGCATTGCTCTGAAAGATGGAATTGACATTATATACGGGAAGTTCAGTGACTTCCTTAAACAGAATGGAATAAAAGAAATTGAATCGCTAAACAGTAATTTCAATGTTGATCTGCATGAAGCGGTAGCAAAAGTTCCGGTCGAAGAAGTTGATAAGAAAGGGAAAGTAGTTGATGTAGTTCTGAAGGGGTATTATTTGCAGGATAAAGTTATAAGGTTTTCGAAAGTTGTTGTGGGTGAATAAACCCTGAATAGGTCCAATGAAAGAATCGTGGCTGAATAAAATAAAAATCAATAGGGATGGGGAAAAGAGATTATTATGAAGTTCTTGGTGTATCGAAAGAGGCCACAAAGGAGGAGATAAAAAAGGCATATAGAAAACAGGCTTTGAAGTATCATCCTGACAAGAATCCCGGCGATAAGAAATCAGAAGAAATCTTCAAGGAGGCTGCTGAAGCTTATGAAGTTTTAAGTAATGAAGAAAAAAAATCCCGCTATGACCGTCTTGGCCATGCGGGAATGGGTAATAATGGCGGTGGCTTTTCAGGTCAGGGGATGACAGTGGATGACATCTTCTCCTCTTTCGGTGATATTTTTGGCGGGTTTGGCGGATTCGGAGGAGGCAGAAGAGGACGGAGAGTGATCAAGGGAAGTAATCTAAGAGTAAAGGTTAAGCTTACTCTTCAGGAAATTGCTGCCGGAGCAGAGAAGAAAATTAAAGTCAATAAATACGATACATGTGATTCCTGCGGAGGTACAGGCGCAGCCGATCCATCAAGTATATCAACCTGTTCTACCTGCCACGGTTCGGGGCAGGTTACCAGGCTTACAAATACAATGTTGGGTCAGATGCAGACTACAGCGGTCTGCCCTTCATGTGGTGGCGAGGGCAAAACTATTACAAAAAAATGTACTGCTTGTTATGGGGAAGGAATCGTACAAAAAGAAGATGTTATCAAAATTAATATTCCTGCAGGTGTCGGGAAGGGAATGCAGATGACTGTCGAGGGCAAAGGAAACGCTCCAAGAAGAGGCGGAGTCAATGGCGACCTGCTGGTAGTGATTGATGAAGAAGAGCATCCTGACCTGATAAGAGAAGGCAATGATCTGATCTATAATCTGTTTATAAGTATCCCCGATGCAGTACTAGGTACCCATGTTGAAGTACCTACTGTCGATAATAACGTAAAAATAAAAATAGAACCTGGTACTCAACCGGGAAAAATCCTTCGCCTTCGTGGAAAAGGATTACCTGAAGTAAATGGATATGGCCGTGGTGATCTGCTTGTTAACGTCAATGTCTGGATACCCAGAAGTGTTAATAAAGATGAGTTGAAGATCTTTGAGAAGTTCAAAGACTCTGACTCATTCACACCCGATCCCGACAAAAATGATAAGGGATTTTTCGAAAGAATGAGAGGGTATTTTGAGTAGGAAAAGCATTGTGTTTCAAAGAGTTTTTTTATATTTACGTGTCTTTTGATATATTTTAAAATTATTCCCTTATGGCACTTTTTGAAGCAAAGAATGTCACGAAACAATACGGCAATCAGCTGGCACTCGATAATGTAAGCATTTCCGTTCCTGAGCAATGCATTTACGGGCTCCTTGGACCAAATGGTGCAGGAAAAACAACACTTATCAGGATAATAAATCAGATAACCGGACCAGATACCGGGGAGTTATTCCTTAACGGGAAAAAGCTGATGCCCTCTGATGTCCAGTTTATTGGGTATCTGCCAGAAGAAAGAGGCCTCTATAAAAAAATGAAAGTTGGCGAGCAGGCTTTGTATTTTGCACAGCTAAAAGGTCTTTCGAAAGCTGAAGCAATGAAAAGACTAAAGTACTGGTTTACAAAACTTGACATTATTGACTGGTGGGGTAAAAAAGTCGAAGAACTGTCAAAAGGAATGGCACAAAAGGTTCAGTTTGTGACAACAGTACTTCACGAACCCAAACTTCTCATTTTTGACGAGCCATTTACAGGATTTGATCCACTCAACACTAAAATTGTAAAAAATGAAATCCTGTTCCTGAGAGAAAGAGGAGCTACAATTATTTTTTCTACCCACAATATGGAATCCGTTGAAGAATTATGCGATAATATCACTCTGATTGATAAAGCAAAAACAATTCTTGAAGGAAGTGTGAATGAGATCCGGAGCAAATGGGCGGCAAACGAATATGATCTGGTATTTGACGGTGACGTGAAAATTGAAGGGAATGGTCATTATAATATTCTGAAACAGCAGACTGAAAATAATAAAAGTATTATCAGACTAAAAACAACCAGTAATATCAATACAAATGATATTCTGCAAACTTTAATGATATCGGGCAATATCATCTCTTTTAACCCGGCACTACCATCAATGAATGAGATTTTTATCAGGGTGATTGAAGCCCGTAATTAAACCTGCAATTAACCTCGAAACTGTCCTATTATGAACAAGATATCCGTAATTATTAAAAGAGAATATGTAACAAGAGTTAGAAAAAAATCATTCATAATAATGACTATTCTTGCTCCTGTTCTCATGGCTGCTATAATTATTGTCCCCACTCTTATTATGATGAACCAGAGCGGTGATTTAAAAAAGATTGCAGTAATCGAAGATAACTCAGATCTTTTTAAAGGTGTTGTAAAGAATACAAAAGATGCTGAATTTGTATACCTTGAAAACACTAAAGTTGAGGACCTTAAAAAAACTTTTGAAAAAGCAGGTTATTACGGCATTCTTTACATTTCTCCTGAACTGGTAAATACACCTAATGCTGTTTATATCATCTCAAAAAAACAACCGCCAATCGGCCTGCTTCAACATATTGAAGGCTCCCTTAAAAAGGAAATCGAGAGACAGAAGTTATTAGCATACAAGATTGATAATCTTGATGACATAATGAAAAACATCGAGACTAACGTCACTATCCAGACGAAAAAACTAGATGAATCTGGTGTTGAAAAAGGTACGAGTACGGGGATAGCAATGGCCCTTGCTTACATTCTTGGTTTCCTGATGTATATGCTGGTTTTCATTTTCGGTGCACAGGTAATGCGAGGAGTAATAGAGGAAAAAACAAGCAGAGTTGTTGAGGTCATTATCTCGTCAGTAAAACCGATACAGCTGATGATGGGCAAAATAATTGGCATTGCACTTGTTGGTCTCACGCAATTTATGATCTGGATTTTCCTTACTGTCGGAATTGTAACAGTTCTCAAAACCACGATTCTTCCGAAATCAGGTATAACAGAAATATCACAATCAATGCCTCAGAATTTAATGTCGGGAAATCAGCAGGTTACCGGAACTACCACAACTGCACAGATGTCTCCACAGCTTGCCGAATTCTCCCAGATGTTCGATAATGCAATGAATCAGCCATGGGGTTTGATAATAATCTGTTTTATCTTTTATTTTATTACAGGTTACCTTCTCTATGCCTCAGTCTTCGCTGCCATAGGATCTGCAGTAGATAACGAAACTGAGACACAACAATTTATGCTACCTGTTACTATACCTATAATACTGGCACTGATGGTAGCTATGGGGACAATACAAAATCCGGAAAGCTCACTCTCTTTCTGGTGCTCAATGATCCCACTTACCTCTCCTATAGTTATGATGGCACGTATTCCTTTTGGCGTGCCTGGCTGGCAAATAGTAATTTCAATGGTATTAATGTTGGTAACTTTCGGTGCATTTGTATGGATGGCAGCTAAGGTTTACAGAACCGGTATCCTGATGTATGGAAAGAAAACTTCCTGGAAAGAGATGTGGAAGTGGCTGAGGTATAGTGGGTAAAGAAAGGCACAGGGCACAGGGCAAATCCGTGATCTCCGTGTAATCCGTGGTGAAAAAAGATGAAAGACAAAAGACAAAAGTAAATGTCTAAAATATTAGTCATTGATGATGAAAGGGCAATCCGGAATACTCTCAAGGAGGTGCTGGAGTATGAAAAATA
>Ga0209638_1000754_pt1 | contig 21269 bp, 14 predicted proteins | sample BarGraNGADG00211_FD_184490 | JGI IMG/M metagenome (GOLD analysis project Ga0209638, IMG submission 184490) | Arctic peat soil microbial communities from Barrow, Alaska - Barrow Graham LP Ref core NGADG0002-211 (SPAdes) (version 2) | ecosystem: Environmental > Terrestrial > Soil > Wetlands > Peat...
CGCGTCGCCGGCGGCCGGTGGCGCGGCGCCCTGAGCCGTCATACCGCGCCTGGTCCGGGACCTCGATCTCGTTGGATCGGAGGTTCCACGCGTCACTCACCCCGTGGGTGATAAGTGCATTGTTGGCGGCCGCGGCGGCCAGAGTGGCTCCGCGCAAGCCGGCCGGCGGCGTTGGTGCTCTGCCCGCCACGCCCTTCGGGACGCGCTACTCCTTGTGCGCGGCCTCCTGCGCCTTCTTGTGGGCCTCGATTACCTTCTCGGCGATGTGCTGGGGCACGTCCTCGTAGCGGTCCAGCTTGGCGCTGAACGTGCCACGCCCGCCGGTGAGGGAGCGCAGCTCGGTGGCATAGCTGAACAGCTCGGCCTGGGGCACGCTGGCCGTGATGACCTGCATCCCGGCGTTCGTATCCATGCCCAGAACGCGGCCACGGCGGCCGTTGAGGTCGCGGTTGACGTCGCCCATGTAGATCTCGGGGATCCGGATCTCGACAGTCATGATCGGCTCCATCAGAGCCGGCTTGCACTCCAGCACGCCCGCCTTGAGCGCCATCGAGGCCGCGATCTTGAAGGAGAGCTCGTTCGAGTCGACCGCGTGGAACGAGCCGTCGTACAGGGTCGCCTTGAAGTCGCTGAGCGGATAGCCCGCCAGGACGCCTTCGGCCGCGGCTTCGCGGATACCCTTCTCGACGCCGGGGAAGAAGTTCTTGGGTACGGTGCCGCCGACGACATGTTCGGCAAACTCGACGCCGCCGCCATGGTTCGGCTCGATCGTGATCCAGACGTCGCCGAACATGCCGTGGCCGCCGGTCTGCTTCTTGTAGCGGCCGTGGGACTGTGTCTTACCGCGGATGGTCTCCTTGTAGGGAACCCTCGGCGTCTTCGTCACGATCGCGGCGCCGAACTTGCGCTTGAGGCGCTCGCTCAGGACCGCCACGTGGGCATCGCCCGTGGCCACCAGGACCTGCTCGCCCGTGTCGCTGCGGATGACTCTGGCGGACGGCTCCTCTTCGAGCATGCGCTGAAGGGCGGTGCCCATCTTGTCGAGGTCCGCCTTGGTCTGGGGCTCGATCGCCACCTGCAACGTCGGCTCCGGGAATACCAGCGGCGGCAGCGCGTAGGCCTGCTCGCGAGACGACGAAATCGTGTCGCCGGTCGCGGTGACGGTCAGCTTGGCCACCGCCCCGATTTCGCCGGCGTGCAGCTGCCCGACCGTCTCCTGGTCCTTGCCGCGGAGAAGGAGCAACTGGCCCATCCGCTCCGGCTCACCGCGCGTCGCGTTCCATGCCTGGGCTTGCCCCTGCATCGTCCCGCTCAGGATGCGGATGTACGTCAGGCGGCCGACAAATGGGTCGGCGGCCGTCTTGAAGACACGGGCGACGAGCGGGCCGCCGGCAGCCTGGGCGATCTTGACTTCCTTGCCCTTGGAATCCGTCACGACGATATCGTCGAGCTCCGCCGGGGAGGGCAGGTAGTGCACGACCGCATCGATGAGCGCCCTAACGCCGATGTCCTTGCTCGCGCTGCCGACCAGGACCGGCGCCACCATGCCGGATCGAATGGCCTTGTGCAGGCAGGTCTCGAGTTCCGCGTCGGTGATCTCCACGCCCTCGAGGTACTTGGTCATGACGTCGTCGTCCGCTTCGGAGGCGGCTTCGACGAGCTGGTCGCGACGAGTCGCGACTTCGGAGGCAAGGTTGGACGGAACCGGGACTTCGACTTCCTTGCCGCCCTGGCTCTGGTAGGCCTTGCCGTGGACCAGATCCACGTAACCCACGAACGACTCCGCGGCGCCGATCGCAACGTGCAGCGCGGCGATCTTCTGGCCGAAGGAGACCCGCAAGGCATCGATCGCGGCCGATGGATTCGCGTTCTCGCGGTCGCATTTGTTGAGGAAGAAGAGGGCCGGATGGCCGCTCGATCGGGCCAGGGCGACGGCGTTCTCGAGACCCGCTTCGACATGACCCGAAGCGTCCATGAGCAGAACCGCCGTGTCGGTGGCGGCAAAGCCTTCGACGACCTCGGCCGCAAAGTCTGCGTACCCGGGGGTGTCGACGAGCTGGATCCGCGTCCCCTCGTGCTCCAGGCTGGCAACCGCTAGCGTCAGCGACTGCTTGCGCTTCTGCTCCTCGGGCTCGTAGTCGAGACTGGCCGTGCCATCATCGACGCGGCCCAGACGGGTGATCGCCCCGGCATCGAACAGGAGGCGTTCGGCCAGCGTCGTCTTGCCTGCACCGGCGTGCGAGGCCAGGACGACGCTGCGAAGGTGGGGGAGGTCGACACTCTTGGTTGTCATCTGCTCAATCGATCCTCTGGTGGCGTCAGATCGCGTCGAACGAACAGCCGGCCACGAGCCGGCCGCGGCGAGGCCATGATATCCCGGCGCGTCGTCTCGGACGAGGGCGCGCCGACGGGCCGACTCGGCCTGCCGAATCCGGGGTCGAAGCCCGCGCCGGCCGGCTCAGCCGCCCCTCCCGGGCGTTATACTCGGCCGGATGTCTGGACATTCGAAGTGGTCTCAGATCAAGCGCCAGAAGGGCGTTAACGACGTCAAGCGCGGCGCCAACTTCACGAAGATGGGCCGCGAGATCAGCGTGGCCGCAAGAGCCGGCGGGGCCGACCAGGACGGGAACTTCCGTCTCCGCCTCGCCGTCGAGCGAGCCCGCGCCATCAACATGCCGCTCGACACGATCAAGCGCGCCATCGAGAAGGCGACCGGCGGCGGCGAGGGCGAGCAGTTCGAGGAGATCGTGTACGAGGGCTACGGCCCGGGCGGCGTGGCCATCCTCATCGAAACGGCGACGGACAACAAGAATCGGACCGCAGCGGAAGTGCGCTCCATCCTGACCAAGGCCGGCGGCCAGCTGGCCGGGTCGGGCAGCGTGGCCTGGCAGTTCGAGCAGCGCGGCGTGATCACGCTCGCCGCGGGTGGCGATGCGGAGGAGTTGGAGCTACTAGCCATCGATGCCGGCGCCGACGACGTCGATTCGAGCGGCGAGCAGGTCGAGGTCTACACCAAGTCGACAGACCTGGAGGCTGTCCGCCGGAGTCTCGATACAGCCGGCGCGAAGATCGAGTCCGCCGAGCTTTCGATGACCGCCAAGAACACAGTCGAACTCGATGAATCGAGGGCTCGTCAGGCCCTCCGTTTGATCGATTTGCTCGAAGACCAGGACGACGTCCAGCGCGTGACCGCTAACTTCGAGATCCCAGAGGAGCTGATGGCCGAGGTTGGCGGGTGAAATCTACGCGAGGCGTAGCCGAACTCCATGCCCGCGAGATCCGTGGAGCGGATCTCGCCGAAGTCAACCTCGGCGCAGCCAAGGTTGACTCGTGATCATTCTCGGGATCGACCCGGGAACCGCGATGCTCGGTTACGGTCTCGTGGAACGCGTAGGACCCAGGCTTCGAGCGATCGACTTTGGCGTCATCACCACGCCTTCGACCATGTCTCTGCCCGAGCGGCTGGCGCTGATCCACATGGGGTTGACGGACCTCATCGCGCTTCATGCGCCGGTCCTGATGGGCGTCGAGCGGCTCTTCTTCACCAAGAACGTCCAGACGGCGTTTGCCGTGGGCCAGGCCCGGGGCGTAGTTCTGCTCGCCGCTGCCCAGCATGGGCTCGAGGTCCGTGAGGCAACTCCGAGCGAGGTCAAGGTTGCCGTTGCGGGCCACGGCGCCGCAGCGAAGGATCAGGTCCAGCGGATGGTCCAGGCGGTCCTCGGTCTGCCCGAGCTGCCCGAGCCCGACGATGCGGCCGATGCGCTGGCGATCGCCATCTGCGTCGCCCACCGCGAGCGTTCCGCAAGCCGCATTCCCACCGGCCTGATGGACCGATCGGCGATCAATCCGGCCCCGAGCGGCCAGACGCCGTACGAGAAGGCGGTCCGCGAAGCTCTCCGCAGGGAGCGCCTGGGGACGGATCCGCACGGCCACGTGTCGCGCGTGCGGGAGCCGAAGACCGCTTCCTGAGGGAGTGGCGCCGGGGGTGGCGCCGGGGAGTGGCGCCGGGGAGTGGCGCCAACGGCGGTTGACGGGTCAGTCGCAGGCGGCCACGCGGCCCTCAGCTGCATATCGTGCACGCCGGAGAGTGCAGGTTCGACTGGAACGGCGTCAGCTCGGCCCGAGTGCGCGTCCAGAAACACACGTCCGACCGATTCGGCACACCGCGGGTCCAGGGAAGTCAGACTTGCGCCTCGGCGCGCGCAGGTTCGGCACGCCTGAGCATATCCCGTCGAACTTGCATCTTCTGACGTGCAGAATCGACGGGTTCGAGAGCACAGGCCGCGCGAGTAAGTCGAACCTGCATCTCTGCACGCGCACGTCGCCTCGGCAGGGCGAGGGACGCCGGTACAAGGCTGGCCGCGCCGTCGAATCCCGCCCGGACGCGGTCGCCATAATCGCAGTGCAGGCCGGGAGGGCCGTTTCGGACCAGACCCAACGGAGGATGAGCTGTTGATCGCATCGCTCGACGGCACAATCGGCGCCGTCTTCGCCGATTCGCTCATCCTCGAAGTCGGGGGCATCGGCTATCGCGTCTTCGCCGCGCCTTCGGTGCTGGCTTCGACGCCGGTCGGCGGGCGGCTCAAGCTCTTCACCCACCACGTGATTCGCGAGGATCTGCAGGCTCTCTACGGCTTCCGCTCCCCAGAGGAGCTCGGCTTCTTCGGCCTGCTCCTGACAGTGACCGGCGTGGGCCCGAAAGTGGCCCTGGGGATCGTTGGCTCCCGGCCCGTGGGTGACCTGCAGCTCGCGATCCTCTCGGACGATCTGGCGCTCCTGACAGCGGTTCCGGGCGTCGGCAAGAAGCTGGCTGCGCGCGTGGTGCTCGAGCTCAAAGAGAAGGTCGCGGCGGCGGGAGTCTCGGCCGGTGCGGCGTCTCACGGCGGACCGGCGGGGGAGTCGGAGGTCGTGGCCGCCCTCCTCGCCCTTGGCTATTCGGCGGGCGAGGCGCGCCAGGCGTCGCGCGAGGCCCTCGCTAATCTCACGGTCGGTTCGGGCCTGGAGGATCGGGTCAAGGCGGCGCTGCGAACGCTCCTGCGGGGATAGACGAAGCAGCCCCACAGAACGCCCGTTCTATCTGATACACTGCACCAATGAGCGAGCGGCCTCTTGACTGACATCTCGCGGATACTCGGAACGGGCACTGAAGACGAGACCGAGGTCGTCGTCGACCGGACCCTTCGGCCGCACACGCTGGACGAATACATCGGCCAGCGAGAGCTCAAGGCCAACCTGTCGATCCTGCTCGGCGCCGCCCGTCAGCGAGGGGACGCGGCAGATCACGTTCTGCTGCACGGCCCGCCCGGCCTCGGCAAGACGACCCTCGCCACGATCATCGCCCGCGAACTCGGCGCGAACATTCGCTATGCCAGCGGCCCGGCGATCGAGCGGGCAGGGGACCTGGCCGCAATCCTGACCTCGCTCGACGAGCGCGACGTCCTCTTCATCGACGAGATCCACCGCCTCAACCGCGCGGTGGAGGAGATTCTGTATCCGGCGATGGAGGACTACGCCCTCGACGTGATGATCGGCAAGGGGCCGTCCGCGCGGAGTTTGCGCCTGAGCCTCAAGCCATTCACCATCGTCGGCGCCACGACACGCGCCGGCCGGATCAGCAGTCCGCTGCGCGACCGCTTCGGGGCGACGTACAGACTCGACTTCTACGATGTGCCGGACCTCACGGCCATCGTGGAGCGCTCGGCGCGCTTGCTGGGCGTGGACCTCCACCAGGACGGGGCCCTGGCGATAGCGCGCCGCGGACGGGGCACTCCGCGGGTCGTGAACCGCCTCCTGCGCCGCGTGCGCGACTTCGCCCAGATCAACGGCGACGGAACCGTGGACGCTGCCACGGCCGATCGCGCCCTTGCCGCCCTCGAGATCGACGACGAGGGTCTGGACGGCACGGACAGGAAGCTGCTCGCGGCCATCGTGCAGAAGTTCGGTAGCGGCCCCGTCGGTGTTCAAGCCCTGGCCGCTGTCCTTGCCGAGGAGCCCGAGACGGTCGAGGACGTGTACGAGCCATTCCTGCTCCGGCTCGGCTTCCTGGACCGCACGCCCCAGGGGCGCATCGCTACCGACGGCGCCCGCCAGCATCTCTCGAAGCTCGGCTTCGAGGTTCCGCCGCGCCGCTCGGATCTGGAGCAGCCCGCGCTCTGGGAGGGCCTCGGGTCCGCGCCGACCGCGGATACGGACGCCGCGGATACGGCCGAAGCCGACATTTCGGGCCGCGGCTGATGGAGATCGCTCCAGAGACGCCGCGTGCCAGACCAGACTCGCCGGCCCGGTTCGAAGTGCTCGTCCCGCCGCCCGCCGACGGCTCGATCCGGGCCCGCCTCGGCCGTTTGACGCTTCCTCATGGGGTCGTGGAGACGCCGCAGTTCATGCCCGTCGGCACCAATGCCACGGTCAAGGCGCTCGATCCGGCGGACCTGCGCGAAGTCGGCGCGAGCATCGTGCTGGCCAATACGTACCACCTGTACCTGCGGCCCGGTCACGAGCGGATTGCCCGGCTCGGCGGCCTGCACCGCTTCATGGCCTGGGACCGGCCGATCCTCACCGACTCGGGCGGCTTCCAGGTCGTCTCGATGGGCGAGCTGCGCAAGATCGACGACGATGGGGTCACTTTCCAGAGCCACCTCGACGGCTCGTACCACCGCTTCACCCCGGAGCATTCGATCGCCGTCCAGGAGGCGCTCGGAGCGGACGTGGCGGTCGCCTTCGATCAGCCAGTGCCTCCGGCGTCCTCGACCCGTGAGGCTGTGGCAGAGGCCACGGCACGAACCCATCTTTGGGCGGCACGCTCGCTGGCTGCCCATTCGCGACCCGATCAGGCCCTGTTCGGCATCGTCCAGGGCGGCCTGGACCCCGATTTGCGCGTCGAGTCGGCCCGTTTCATGGCCGGGCTGCCGTTCGACGGGATCTGCATCGGGGGCCTCGCGGGCGACGAGACGCAGGCCCAGAGAGCGGCCGCGATAGACCTCGCGGTCGATGTTCTCGAGGCCGACCCGAGGCCTCGCTACCTCATGGGGCTGGGCTCGCCGGCCGACCTGCTCGAAGCGGTCCTGCGCGGCATCGATCTCTTCGACTCCGTGCTGCCCGCCCGCGTAGCCCGCAACGGACAGCTGTGGGTTCCGGGGGGCCGTCTGAATCTGCGCAATGCCCAATTCGCCGACGATCCGCGGCCGGTTCAGGAAGGCTGCCGCTGCATCCTGTGCCGGCAGTTCTCGAGGGCGTATCTCGCCCACTTGTTCCGGGCCGAAGAACTGCTCGCCTACCGCCTCGCGACTTGTCACAACCTGACCTTCACCCTAGACTTCATGGCCGAAATCCGGTCCGCGCTGCGCACAGGCACGCTTCCAGAACGCCTGCCCGAACTTCGGGCTTGGGCGCTTCCGTCGGGGACTCGTGCATTGCCAGTGCAGCCAGAGTGAAGGACCCATTCGTAGCCTGTTGCACGCGGAGGCGCACCAAATGGCGAGCCGAGACCGCCCTCATCGCGAAGAGAAGAAGAAACCGAAGGACACGTCGCTAAAGGGCATCAACAAGATCCAGCCGCTGCTGGAACCGCCGACCAACGTTGAGGTTTGGAAGCCGAAGCGAAAGCCGCGGACTGAGAAAGAAACCGAGAGCTGAAACGCGGGCGGACGCCATCTGGCGACCCGTTCCGCTTATCCCTAATCGTGTAAGCGATCGAGGACTGGAGCGAGGAGCAAGGTGGCGATGACCGATCGTGGGGCGGATACCCGGGCGACTGCGGCAGAGCGTCCCAGCGAGCGTGCCAAGGCCGTAGAGGCGGCAATTCTGTCCATCGAGAAGCAGTTCGGGCGCGGCTCGATCATGCGGCTCGGCTCGGCCGACCGCCAGGCCGTGGACGTCATTTCCACGGGCTCGATCGCCCTCGACCTTGCCTTGGGAGTGGGTGGGATTCCCCGTGGCCGGATGACGGAGATCTTCGGCCCCGAATCTTCGGGCAAGACGACACTCTGTCAGCACATCCTGGCCGAAGCCCAGCGCAAGGGCGGCGTGGTCGCCTTCATCGACGTCGAGCATGCCCTCGATCCGGGTTATGCCCGGGCCTGCGGCGTCAACGTCGACGAGCTGCTCGTCAGCCAGCCGGACACGGGCGAGGACGCACTCCAGATCACCGAGACGCTGATCCGCTCCGGCGGCGTCGACTGCGTCGTCCTGGATTCCGTCGCTGCGCTGGTGCCGAAGGCGGAGATAGAGGGCGAGATCGGCGACACTTTCGTGGGCATCCAGGCTCGCCTCATGAGCCAGGCACTGCGCAAGCTCGCCGGCGTCGTCAATCGCTCCAACACCGCTCTCGTCTTCACCAACCAGTTGCGCGAGAAGATCGGCGTCATGTTCGGCAACCCCGAGGTCACGCCCGGAGGCCGCGCCCTGAAGTTCTACGCCACCGTCCGACTGGACATCCGGCGCGTCGAGACGATCAAGGTGGGCACCGAATCGGTCGGCAACCGGGTGAAGGTGAAGGTCGTCAAGAACAAGGTCGCCCCGCCCTTCCGGGTGGCCGAGTTCGACATCATGTTCGGCACCGGCATCTCTCGCGAGGGCGGCCTGCTCGATGTCGGCGTGGCAATGAGCATCGTGACCAAGACCGGCGCCTGGTTCACCTTCGGTGAGACCCGCCTCGGTCAAGGGCGCGAGGCCGCAAAGGAATTCCTCAAGGCCAACGTGGACGTCGCGGCCGAGGTGGAGCGCCAGATCCGCGGCAAGATGGCCGAGGTTTCGCTGCCGGTGGAAGGGATCGAAGAGGCCGAGTAGCCGGCCATGCCCCGCAGATCTGCTCAAGGACAGCGCGAATCCTTTGGCGAGCGCCGTGAGCGGCATGCCGCGATAGACGACCCGGCCGTTGTGCTCAACGCCGCGGCACGGTTCCTCGAGGTTCGGTCGCGTTCCGTGGACGAGGTTCGGCGCCACCTCAGGCGGGCCGGGTATCGCGACGACCTCGTCGAAGCCGCGGTATCCCGGTTGCTCGACCTCGGCATGCTCGACGACCGGGCCTTCGGCCGGGCATGGGTAGAGTCGCGCGATCGCGCCAGGCCACGCGGCGAGCAGACACTGCGGCGCGAACTCGCCATGAAAGGGATCGACCGCGAGGTGATCGGCGAGATCCTCGAAGCGCGCCAGGAAGCGGGCGAGACGGCGGACGCGGCCGATCCAGGGGCCGGCGCGGAGGAACGGGGTTCGCCGGACGAACTCGCCGCGGAACGGCTACTGAGCAAGCGGGCCGCGGCGCTGATGCGTGTCTCGGACCCGCGCGAGCGGCGCAATCGCACCTACTCGCTCCTGGCCCGCAACGGCTTCGACCCGGACGTGTGCCGCACGGCGAGCGGCCGATTCCTAGCCACGCTCGCGGCCGAAACCGACGAAACCGCGGACGTCAACGACATCGATTAGCACGCTGCGGTCGGCGCCCACTGCGTCGCGCAACTGGCGTCGTGGTCGGGTGGCCCGAATCCGGCCGGGGCCGTAGACTACGGGCGAAACGAATAACGGCGCCGCAAACCCGCGTGGGTCGGCGGCGCCGGCTCGAATCACCGACAACGCGGCTTCTACCCCAGTGCCCACGGGAGCGGGCACGCCCCAGGTCAGAGCCGCTCCAACATCTTTTGACGTACCTCCGGCCGCGTAATCGGTCGGTTGGGAGGCAAGTGCATATGGACTACGCCCTTGTGGCCACCTCAGCGGTGGTCGCCCTCGTGGTGGGCGCGTGCATCGGCTTCCTTGCTCGCGGGACGGTCGCCAACCAATCGATCAAGAGCGCCCAAGATAAGTCGGGCCGGATCGTTGCCGAGGCGCGCGCCCAGCAGAAGGAACTGATCCTCGAGGCCAAGGACGAGAAGCTTCGCCTGCAGGGCGAAGCCGAGGACGAGGCCCGAGCCAAGCGCGGAGAACTCGCCGGCCTCGAAAGCCGGCTGCTGGCGCGTGACGAACAGCTCGACCAGCGCGCAGACATGCTCGAGCAGCGAGATCGAAAGCTCCTCGACCGCGAGCGCGAATTCGAGAGCAGCCGCCAGGAGCTCGCCCGAGCGCAGCAGGAGCACGTCGCGGCGCTAGAGCGCGTCAGCGGCATGAGTGCCAACGAAGCCAAGGCACAGCTCCTCGAAGCCGTGCGCGATGAGGCCGACCGCGAGGGCGTCCGCATCGGCAAGGCGATCGAGAAAGCGGCTCGCGAAGAGGCCGAGGATCGAGCCCGCGAGATCGTCATCACGACCATGCAGCGGATCGCCGCCGATCATACGGCCGAGCACACGGTCAGCGCCGTTCATCTTCCCAACGACGAGATGAAGGGCCGCATCATCGGCCGCGAGGGTCGGAATATCCGCGCCCTCGAGCAGGCCACCGGCGTGGACCTGATCATCGACGATACCCCCGAAACGGTAGTCATCAGCGCTTTCGACCCGGTCCGCCGCGAAATCGCGCGCATCGCCCTTACCAAGCTCATGGCCGACGGCCGCATCCACCCCGGACGCATCGAAGAAGTCGTGGCGAAGGCGCGTGCCGAGGTCGATCTGGTCATGCGTCAGGCCGGCGAGCAGGCCATCTACGACGCGGGCGTCCCCGCCCTGCCGGCGGAGATCGTCAAGCTACTGGGCCGGCTCAAGTACCGGACCAGCTACGGACAGAACGTCCTGGTTCACTCGGTCGAGACGAGCAGGCTCGCGGCGATCATCGCCGCCGAGATGGGCGCCGACGTCCAGGCGGCCAAGGTCGGCGGCCTGCTGCACGACCTGGGCAAGGCCATCGATCACGAAACCGAAGGCCCGCACGCCCAGATCGGCGCACAGATTGCGCAGCGCCACAACCTCTCTTCGAAGGTGGTAAACGCAATCGCCGCGCATCACCAGGAAGTCGAGTTCGCGTCGATGGAGGCCCCGATCGTCCAGGTCGCCGACGCCATCAGCGCCTCTCGCCCGGGAGCCCGCGGCGAGTCCATGGAAACCTACGTTCGCCGCCTCGAAGACCTGCAGGCAATCGCCGAGAGCTTCGAGGGCGTGGAAAAGAGCTTTGCCGTCCAGGCCGGCCGCGAAGTGCGCATCCTCGTACGGCCCGAGCAGATCGACGACGTCAGCGCGACCAGACTCGCCCGTGACGTGGTCAAGAAGATCGAAGCGAGCCTGACTTATCCCGGCCAGATCAAAGTGACGGTCATTCGCGAGACGCGCGCCGTCGACTACGCCAAGTAGCCGCAATGCCGGAGACCTCGACCCGCGGGGGCCAGCGCCCCTGCCGGATCCTGATGATCGGCGACCTGATCGGGAGGCCGGGGCGGCTGGCGGTCCAGGCCGTCCTGCCCGACCTGCGCCTCGAGCGTGAGATCGATCTTGTCACGGCCAACGGAGAGAACGTGGCCGGCGGAATGGGCCTCACCGTAGCCACGGCCGAGGCGATGTTCCGCTCGGGCATAGACGTGATCACCTCGGGCAACCACATCTGGGACAAGCGCGAGATGTACCAGCAGCTCGACCACGACGAGCGGATCCTGCGACCACTCAACTACGGAACCGATGGAGTTCCGGGGCGAGGCTGGGGCATCTTCCACGCCGCCGACGGCACGCCGGTCGCGGTCCTCAACTTCCAGGGCCGGACGTACATGCAGCCGATCGACAACCCCTTCACCGACTTCGACCGGTTGATCGAACAGGCCTCGGAGCCGCTTCCGCCAGTTCGCGTCGTGGACTTCCACTGCGAGCTGACGAGCGAGAAGAACGCCTTCGGTATCTACCTCGACGGGCGAGCGAGCGCCGTCGTCGGCACCCACACCCACGTCCCCACAGCCGACGAGCGGATCATGCCCAAAGGCACGGCCTACCAGTCCGACCTCGGCATGGTTGGCCCTCAGCACAGTGTGATCGGGTTCGATCCCGCCACGGTCATACCGCGTTTCATCAACGCCCTGCCCACTCGCTTCGAGGTGGGCTCCGGGCCGGTCGTCTTCAACGCCTGCCTGATCGACGTGGACCCGGTCAGCGGCCGGGCCCTCGCCATCGAGCGCATCCAGCGCGTCGTGGAGATCTGAGCCGTGGCCGGCGAAATGCCGCGCGCCACCGAAGCGGGCTCGGTGCGATATCGCGGCGTTGCCTACCGGACCACGAGCGGCCCGCCGGTCGTGCCGGAGTACTCGTCGCGAGTGGATCTTCACACACATAGCCGCCGATCCGACGGCGTCCTGGAGCCGACGGAACTGGTCCTCGCAGCGGCCGCCGTCGGAGTGCGCGTCCTGGCGCTGGCGGACCACGACACTCTCGCCGGCGTGCGCGAGTTGCTTGCCCAGGCGAATGCCGACGATCACGCGGCGCTGCCCCTCGAGCTGCTGCCGGCGGTCGAGATCAACAGCGTCGCGACCGGCATCGAAAGCCTGTGGGAGGGAGAGCTGCACATCCTCGGTCTCGGAGTGGATCCCGACGACGACGCCTTCGAGGCGGTTCTGGAATGCCAGCGCCGGGCGAGGGTCGAGCGCTTCCACCTCATCGTCGATCGGCTGCGCAGTCTCGATTTCCCCGTAGACCAGCAGGCCGAGGCTCTGCAGGTCGCACCGGGAGCGTCGCTGGGTCGGCCGCAGATAGCGCGTCTGCTCGTCGCCGCGGGCTATTTCGGCAGTGTCAACGAGGCCATGCAAACGCTCCTTGCCCGGGGCCGCCCAGGCTACGTCGCGCGTCATGGCGTGGGCCCCATCGAGGCGATCGCCGCGATCCGGGCCGCAGGCGGCCTGCCGACCCTGGCCCACTTCTCCGACGCCCCCGATCGGCGCGACCTCATCAGGGAACTGATCCGCGCCGGACTCGGCGGCCTCGAGGTCCACTACCGCAAGTTCGACGCCGAGACGGTGGCGGACCTGGCCGCGGTCGCCTCCGACCTGCGCCTCGTCCCGACCGGCGGCAGCGACTACCACGGCGACGGCGAGACGTACGCCCAGACCCATGCCGCGCTATTCGTCCCCGACGAGGACGCGGTGGCGGTATATGCGTCGCTGGGCCGTCCGCTCGGACTCGGCGCGAAGGTCTGATGAGCGGCTCAGCGATGCGTCTAGCGCCGCTCCGGGCCATTGCCGGCGCCTCCGAGCCTGCCGCGGCGCCGGTCGTGGAGCCGACCCTGGCGGAGTTCCGCCCCGAGACGATGGCAATGCCCAGCTTCCACGTCTGGACGCTCGGCTGCCAGATGAACCAGAGCGACTCCGAGGAGATGGCGGGGCAGCTCCTGGCCGCGGGTTGCAGTCGCGCGGCAACGATGGAAACCGCCGACCTGATCGTCATCAACACCTGTGCGGTGCGCGAGCACGCCGAGGCGAAGGTGATCGGCCGTCAGGGCCGGCTCGCCGCACTCAAGCGCGAGAGGCCCGGTTTGCGGGTCGTGTTGACCGGCTGCGGCGTTCGCGAGTCCGAGCGAGCGGGCCTGGCGCGCCGCTTCAAGGCCGTGGACATGTTCCTGCGGCCCGACGAGGAGCCGGAGCTGGCGCGGCGTCTCGGGCTGGTTTCCGCGCAGGCGCCGATCGGCCTGCGAACCGTCGAGACGGCGGCCACCACGGTGGTCAGCGGCCGGCCCGTCAGCGCCGCCGACCACCTGGCTCCCAACCGGGCCGTGGCTCTGGCGGAAGGTCGCGTGGCTCGCTCTTCGACCATTTCGGCCTGGCTGCCGATCGTCTATGGCTGCGACAAGACCTGCACCTACTGCATCGTGCCGTTCAGTCGAGGGCCTGAGCGCAGCCGCCCGTTCGACGACATCGTCGCCGAGGCGCACGGCATTGCCGCAGCCGGCTTCGCCGAGCTGACGCTGCTCGGCCAGAACGTCAACAGCTATGGTCACGACCTGCCCCCCGAGAGCCGCTTCGGGCACATCGACACCGAACGTTCGGCCGGGCGCAAGCTCGACCTCCAGGCCCGACCCGACCTGGCCGAGCTGTTGCGGACGATCGACGGCATCCGCGGGCCGAACGGCAAGCCCGCCATCTCGCGCCTTCGCTTCATCACCTCGCACCCGTGGGACCTGTCGGACCGGCTGATCGAAGCCATGGCCGAATGCCCGAGCGTCTGCGAGAACCTGCATCTGCCGATCCAGTCGGGCGACGACCTCATGCTCCAGCGCATGGGCCGCCAGTACACGGTCGAGCATTACCTGGAGAGACTCGCCCGCATTCGATCGGCGGTGCCGGGGATCGCCATCTCGACGGACGTCATCGTGGGGTTCTGCGGCGAGACCGAAGCCCAATTCGAGGCGACGCTGCGCGTGCTGGAGGAAGTGCGCTACGACACGGTCTTCGCCGCCGCGTACTCGCCGCGCCCGGGGACTCCGGCGCTGCACATGGCCGACGACGTTCCGGCGGCCGACAAGCGGCGCCGCCTCAACGAGCTGCTGGCTCGCCAGGAGGCGATCGGCCTGGAGCGCAACCGGGAGTGGCTCGGCCGCGACTTAGAAGTCCTGGTCGAGCAGGTCACGCCGCCGCGCCGCCGGGCAGCGGACGGCGAGCCGGCCGAGGACTCGCCCGTGCCGGCGCTCCAGGGCACGGCAGGGGAGGGGAGCGTCGCCCTGGCCGGCCGGACTCGCCACAACAAGCTCGTCCACCTCGCCGGCAACCCCTCGTTGGTTGGGAGCGCGGTGACCGTCCACGTCGAGTACGCCGGGCCGTTCGCATTGCGCGGCCGCGTCCTCGGCCCGAATGCATAGTGGCGAGCTAGTGGCCGCGCAAGTAGCCGCGGCCGGCAACCTCCCGCCGCTCGTCGTCGTGGCCGGCGCCACCGCGACCGGCAAGACGGCGCTCTCGCTGGCCCTGGCCGAGGCCCTGAGCGCGCAGGGAGTGGCCGTCGAGATCGTCTCCGCCGACTCGCGCCAGGTGTACCGAGGCATGGACATCGGCACCGCCAAGGCCACGGCGGACGAGCGCGCGCAAACCCCGCACCACGGCCTGGATCTCGTGGACCCGGACCAGCCGTTCAGCGTGGCCGACTACACGTGCCATGCGGCAGCGGCGCTGGCGGGGATCGCGACGCGCGGCGCCGTTGCGCTGCTGGTTGGCGGAACGGGCTTCTATCTCCGTTCCGTGGCGCGCGGACTGGCCGTGGACGAGCTGCCGTGGGACCCGGAGGTCCGCGCCGCCGTCGAGGCGTCGCTCGTCGCCGAGGGATTGCCCGCGCTCGTCGGGGAGCTGCAGCGCCTCGCCCCAACGCGCGCCGCCGAGGTGGATCTGCGCAACCCGCGGCGCGTGGTTCGGGCCGTGGAGATCGCCCGGCTCCGGGGAGACGCGCCGCTCCCTCAGCCTCGGGGCTATGGGCGGCCCGTCCTGTGGCTGGGACTGTCGGTAGAGCCGCCGGTCCTGCGCGACCGCATCCACGCCCGCGCCCGAGCCCAATTCGACGCCGGCCTCGTGGAGGAGACGCGAGGGCTCATTGCCCGCTTCTCGCCGGCACTCCCCAGCTTCTCGGGGATCGGCTACGCGGAGGCGCTGGCGGTGATCGAGGGTCGCCTCGGGCTGGAGGCCGCGGTCGCTCAGGACGCCCGCCGCAACGTCATGTTCGCCCGCCGCCAGGCCACCTGGTTCCGCCGCGAGCCCGACGTTCTCTGGCTCAACGCCGCGCGCCTGCTGCCGCTGCCGGAAGCGGTTGCGGCGGTGGAGCGCTACCTCGGCGGCCTGGGGCAATAGTCTCGCCGCGACGCCCCGCTTTCCGGCCCTGCCCGGCATCACCCGGCCGACTGCCATCTGGACGCCTGACCGATTCGGGTGGTCGGGGCTATCCTTCCCTTGCAGGGCGTGACACGATCGCGCTCGCCGGCACCCACGGCAGGTGTCCGGCGCAGTAATTGCAGATGACGGCCATGGTCCTGATGATCGGAGGTTCGCTCGTGCTCTTCGCGGCGATCCCCTTCCTCGGATCGCGCCGCGAAATCCGATGAGCGCAACTTGACATCGAACCAGGCCCTCCCTGACCCGCCTGGGCGCGGTCGACTAGGAGGTCGCCCGCAGGCCGAGCTGCTGGAACCCATCCTTGCCGAACTCTTCAGCGTGGAGCGGCTGGAGCAGCACGCGCAGACCCTTGCCGCCGCCCAGAAGGTCACCGACGAGCCCCGTCGTGGGCATGCGGTCGGTCCCCGCATCGCCGAGAACGCCCGCGTCCTGCTGGAGTCGTACCGCGTCCTGGCCGGGGCGATCAAGGAAGAGCGGTGGATCACGCCGGCCGCCGAATGGCTCGTCGACAACTTTCACATCGTCGACGAGCAGCTCCGCGAGATCCGCGACGACCTGCCCCCGGACTACTACCGCGAGCTCCCCAAGTTGGCCGAGGGCCACCTCGAGGGCTACCCGCGGGTCATGGGTCTGGTCTGGGCCTACATCGCGCACACGGACAGCCGCTTCGAACCGGAGAGCCTGCGGCGCATGGTGCGCGCCTACCAGGGCGTCGAGCCGCTGACGATCGGCGAGCTATGGGCGATCGCGATCAGCCTCCGGATCCTCCTCGTCGACAACCTCCGCCGCCTGGCGGAGGAGATCGTGCGCAGCCGTGCAGCACGGCAGAGGGCAGACGAGCTGGCCGACAGCCTGCTCGGCCTCGGCGCAGACAGCCCTGAGGTCGCGGCGGCCTCCCTGCGTCGCCTCTCGCCTGCGGCGCTCCCGACTGCGGCCCGTGTCCAGCTTTTCCAGCGCCTGCGCGATCAGGATCCTGCGGTCACGCCCGCCCTGCGCTGGCTGGACGAGCTGCTCGCGACCCAGGGGACCTCCACCGAGGAGATGGTCCGCCTCGAGCACCAGCGCCAGGCGACGATGAACGTAACGGTCCGCAACGTGATCACGAGCATGCGCCTCATCTCGTGGTTCGACTGGGCCCAGTTCGTCGAGAGCGTCAGCCTTGTCGACGATGTCCTTCGTGCGCGAAGCCCTTTCGGGGAGATGGACTTCGCGACTCGAGATCGCTACCGGCACGCCATCGAGGAGCTGGCTCGGGATGCTGGGCTGACCGAGGTCCAGGTCGCCCAGAAGGCTGTGGCGATGGCGGGAGCCGAGCCACCGGCTGGCGATGCAGAACCGTCCCAGGCAGTTCGACGCCAAGAGCCCGGCTACTACCTGATCTCGGACGGCCGCACCGCGTTCGAGCGCGCGCTCAACGTTCGGGTGCCGTTCGCGGATCGGCTGCGGCGCGCTTATGTCCGGACCGCCGCGATTGGCTACGTCGGGAGCCTCGCGCTGGTCACGGCATTCATCCTCGCCATACCACTCCTGCTGTCCTGGGCTGTAGGCGTCCCTGGTCCCGGCATCCTCGTCGTCGCGATCCTCGCGCTAGCCCCGGCCTCCGACCTCGCGATCGCCCTCGTCAACCGGGAAGTCACCCACGTGCTCGGCCCGAGAGCGCTGCCCCGGCTCGATCTTGACGAGGGCGTGCCATCCGAGCTGCGAACGCTTGTCGTCGTGCCGATGCTCCTCACCAGCGAGGCGGATGTCGAGGCCCGGGTCGGGGGCCTGGAGGTCAGCTACCTGGCCAACCGCGAGGGGGATCTTCGGTTCGCCCTGCTGTCGGACTGGCTCGACGCCCCAACCGAGCATCTCCCCGGCGACGACGAGCTCCTCGCGGCGGCGGCGGCGGCCATCGACCGGCTGAACCAGCTCCACGGCGAGGCCCCGGGAGGAGGCGCCCGGTTCCTGCTCTTCCACCGGAAGCGACGCTGGAACGAGGCCGAGGGCTGCTGGATGGGGTGGGAACGCAAGCGCGGCAAGCTCCAGGAGCTGAATGCCCTTCTGCGCGGCTCGACGACCACCGGCATCCTGACGACCGCGCGGACCGCATCGACTCCGCCGGCGAACGTGCGCTATGTGGTCACTCTCGATGCCGATACGCGATTGCCCCGAGGCGCGGTCGGACGCCTCGTTGGGACAATAGCCCATCCGCTCAACCAGCCGACCTTCGATTCTCGGTCCGGCCGGGTGACCTCGGGCTACGGCGTGCTCCAGCCCCGGATCACATCGACGCTCCCGGCGGAGCATGAGGGATCGATCTTCCAGCGGCTCTACTCAGGATCGGCCGGGATCGACCCGTATGCATCCGCAGTCTCCGACGTCTACCAGGACCTGTTCCGGGAGGGGAGTTACACCGGCAAGGGGATCTACGACCTCGACGCCTTCGGCGCGGCGATGGCGGCCCGGGTGCCCGAGAACACGCTCCTGAGCCACGACCTGTTCGAGGGCATCTTCGCCCGGGCCGGGCTGGTGACCGATGTCGAGCTGTTCGACGAATTCCCTTCGAACTACCTGGTCTCGGCGTCCCGCCAGCACCGCTGGGCGCGGGGTGACTGGCAGCTGCTGCCCTGGATCCTCGGCCGAGCGAGCGACGCCACGGGCCGGCGGAGCCGGCGTTCTATGCCCGGCATCGCCCGCTGGAAGATGGTCGACAACCTGCGCCGGACGATGTCCGCTCCGCTCACGCTGGCCACGCTCGTGGCGGCCTGGACGCTCCCTTCGGTCTCGGCCGGCGGGTGGACCGCTTTCGTCGTGGCGTCGGTGATCGTCCCCGAGGCGCTGCCCGTCCTGGAGGGACTGCTGCCGAAGCGGCAGGGCATCTCCAAGCGCAGCCACCTGCGAGCCGTGGGCGCGGACGTCGCCCTCGCCGCGGCGCACGTCAGCCTCGGCTTCACGTTCCTCGCGCACCAGGCGTGGCTGATGGTCGACGCGATCCTGCGAACACTGGCGCGGCTCTGTGTCACCCGGCGCAAGCTCCTCGAATGGATGACGGCCGCGCAGGCCAAGGCCGGTCCCGACCTCGATCTCGTGGGGTTCTACCGGCAGATGGCGGGCGGCGTCGCCATCGCGACCGCGACCGCACTCCTCGTCCTCGCCGTGAAGCCGGGCGCGGTCTGGATTGCCGCGCCGTTCATCGTCGTGTGGCTGCTTTCGCCCTTCGTCGCCCGGTGGGTCAGCCTGCCACCCCCCGAATCGGCCGCAGAGCAGCTTTCGGCCGTCGACGTCGGAGCACTCCGGCTGACTGCCCGCCGGACCTGGCGGTTCTTCGAGACCTTCGTCGGACCGGAGGACCACTGGCTGCCGCCCGACAACTTCCAGGACGATCCCAAGCCGGCCGTCGCGCATCGGACTTCGCCGACGAACATCGGGATGTACTTGCTGGCGACGGTGACGGCTCGCGATTTCGGTTGGATCGGGACGCTCGAGATGGTGGAGCGCCTGGAGGCGACACTCGCGACCATCGGCAGCCTCGAGCGGTTCCGCGGGCATCTGTACAACTGGTACGACACCCGCGACCTGCACCAGCTCGAGCCGGCATACGTGTCGTCTGTCGACAGTGGCAATCTCGCCGGCCACCTGCTCGCGCTATCCAACGCCTGCCGCCAGATGATCGATCAGCCGCTTCCGGTCGCGGCCGCGCTGGCCGGCATCGGTGACGCGGTCGCGTTGACCCGCGAGGCTGCCGGCGCGATCGGCGACGACCGCAGAAGCCAGACGCTCACGCGGGGGCACCTCGACCAGGCTCTCGAGATGCCCGCAGGGGCCAGCGCCGGAGTCACAGCGACGCCCGAGCTCTGGGCCGCCCGACTGAGCGAGCTCGCCGCGCATGCCCATACGCTGTCGGACGTTGTCGCGGCTCTCACCGCAGAGCGTGGAGACGGTCCGGAGGGCGAGCTGGTCACCTGGGCCGAGGCAACTCGGCTGGCAGTGAGCAGCCACGGTCGGGATCTCGAGTTGCTCCAGCCCCTTATGAATGCGACCGCCTTCCCCACGATCGCCGAGCTTTCCGATCCGCCGGTCCGCACACCCGGCGACGGATCGCCGGCCGCAGCGATGCTCGTTCGACGACTCCGGACGATCTCCGACCGGGCCCAGCAGCTCTTCCGTGAGATGGACTTCAGCTTCCTGTTCGACCCGACCCGCAAGCTATTCTCGATCGGGTTTCGGGTCCGGGACGGCGTCCTGGATCCGAGCTACTACGACCTCCTCGCTTCCGAGGCCCGGCTCGCGAGCTTCCTCGCGATCGCCAAGGGCGACGTTGCCCCGGACCACTGGTTCCGGCTCGGCCGCGCGCTGACGCCTATCGGGCGTGGCTCCGCCCTGATCTCGTGGTCCGGATCCATGTTCGAGTATTTGATGCCCGCCCTCGTGATGCGCGCTCCTACCCTCAGCCTGCTCGACCAGACATACCGGCTGGTCGTAGCCCGCCAGATGAGCTACGCCGCCGAGCTCGGCGTGCCCTGGGGCATCTCCGAATCGGCATTCAACGCGCGTGACCTGGCGCAGACCTATCAGTACGCGAGCTTCGGCGTACCCGGCCTGGGCCTGAAGCGGGGCCTGAGCGAGGATATCGTCGTGGCCCCGTATGCGACCGCTCTCGGAGCTATGGTCGAGCCCGAGGCAGCGGTCCGGAACTTCGCGCGACTGAGCAGTGCGGGAGCGGCCGGGCGGTACGGCTTTCGGGAGTCGCTCGACTACACGGCGCGCCGGCTCCCCGAAGGGGCGACGGTCGCGATCGTGAAGAGCTACATGGCCCATCACCAGGGGATGGCGCTCGTGGCCCTCGGCAACGTCATCAACAACCGCGCGATGGTGGAGCGCTTCCATTCCGATCCGATCGTCGAGGCGACGGAGCTGCTGCTCCAGGAGCGGATGCCGCGCGACGTGCTCGTGGCCAGGCCACGTGCCGAAGAGGTGAAGAGCGCCGCGGACGTGCGCGACCTCGTGCCGCCGGTTCTGCGCACTTTCACCTCGCCCAATGACGCGATCCCGCGGACACAGGTGCTGTCGAACGGGCGGTATGCGGTCATGGTGACGGCCGCAGGATCCGGCTACAGCCGCTGGCGCGACGTGGCGGTGACCCGCTGGCGCGAGGACGTGACTCGTGACTCGTGGGGCAGCTATCTCTTCCTGCGCGACATGCGCACCGGTGCAGTGTGGTCGGCGGGTCACCAGCCCAGCGGCAGCCCAGCGGACAGCTACGAGGTCACCTACGCGGAGGATCACGCCGAGTTCTCCCGTCGCGATGGCTCGATCGCGACGGGCCTGACCATCGTCGTGTCGGCGGAGCACGATGCGGAGATCCGCCGCGTGACGCTCACCAATCTCGGCTCGCACGATCGCCAGATCGAGCTGACGTCGTACGCGGAAATCGCTCTCGCGCCGCAGGCTGCCGACGTCGCTCACCCGGCCTTCCAGAACCTGTTCGTTCAGACCGAGTTCGTCTCCGATATCGGGGCCCTCCTGGCGACCCGCCGTCCGCGGTCCCCCGACGAGAAGCCGATCTGGGCGGCACATGTTGCGGCGG
>Ga0209638_1000755_pt1 | contig 21234 bp, 20 predicted proteins | sample BarGraNGADG00211_FD_184490 | JGI IMG/M metagenome (GOLD analysis project Ga0209638, IMG submission 184490) | Arctic peat soil microbial communities from Barrow, Alaska - Barrow Graham LP Ref core NGADG0002-211 (SPAdes) (version 2) | ecosystem: Environmental > Terrestrial > Soil > Wetlands > Peat...
ATCGACGTCGGCCGCGTCTCGTACCGCACGTGGGACGGACACGACGCGGAGCGCTACGTCGCGAACGTCGGTAGCGTCGGAATGAGCGCCGCGGTCGCGCAACGTGCGAACGGCATGTCGAAGGCCATCGGTGGCAAGGCGACCTTCTTCTATGCACTCGTACGCGTCTTCTTCGAATGGGAGAACACGATCGTGCGCGTCGAGCTCGAGGGCGGCGAGGAGCGCGAGGGGCGGATGCACGACGTGATCGTCGCGAACGGCCGCTGGCATGGAGGAGCAATGCTGCTCGCACCCGACGCGCTGCCCGACGACGGCCTGTTCGATGTAGTGCTCGTCGGCGACATCAACAAGCGCGACTTCATCACCACCGCGCCGAAGATCTACAAAGGCACCTACCTCGCGCACCCGAAGGTCGAGCTGCTGCGCGCGCGTGCGGTCACAGTCGACGCGCCGGAGCCGCTGCCGATCGAGCTCGACGGCGAGCAAGTCGGTACGACGCCGGCCCGCTTCGAGATCGTGCCCCGCGCCCTGCGCGTGCGTGTCCCGGCGTAGACGTCTGAGCGTCCTCGCCGCGGCGTACGCGGCGCTGAGCGTCCTCGTTGCGACCGGCGCGCTCGACGGGGTCGACCAGTGGTCGGTCGATCACCTGATGCCGGGCCGGCCGGACGCAAGCCCGGGCCCGTCGCTCGCCGAGGCGGCCGTGCCGCTGCTGCACGCGAGCTGGAGGACGGCGCTCGACGTCGTCGCCAACGTCGTCACCCTGCCCGCGCAGGCCCTCGTCGCATCGGCGCTCGCCGGCCTGTGCTGCCTCGCACTGGCCCGGCGCGGTCGCAGAGGAGCCGCGCTCGCCTGGGGCGCCGCCTGGATCGCCGGCAACGCGGTCGAGGTGCTCTGCAAGTCGACCATCACCCGGCCGCTGCTCTACGCGAACCACCACGCTCTCATCGGCCTGCAGTCGTCATACCCGAGCGGACACACGGTGCGGTCGGTGTTGCTCGCCGCAGCGGTAGCGACGGTCTGGCCCGCCGCACGCCGGTGGGTCGCACTCTGGGCGGCGGCGACGCTCGTGCTGCTCGAGCTCGACGGCTTCCACGTCCCGAGCGACATCGCGGGCGGTCTGCTGCTCGCGCTGCTCCTGATCCCGCTCGCGCGCGACGCGGGAGACTAGGTCTTCTTGGCCCCCGGCCCGGCTGCGCTCTTCGCGGTCGTCGCCTTCGCGCCCTTTGCGAGCTTGTCGACCTTGGCCTCGACGGCCGCAAGCCGTTTCTCGAGCTCCTCGAGCCCGCGGACGCGCTTCTGCAGCTCGTCGGTGCGATCCCGCAGCGTGTTGAACGCCCCGACGAGCTTGTCCGCTCCCGGCGTGTCGCTCAGCCGCTGAATGGCCTCCTCGCTCATGTCGGCGAGACGTCCCAGCAGATCGGTTCTCCGCGTTCCAGCCATGTGGTCCTCCCTCGGTTACGTGGCCTGACGATAGCCGGGGCGATACGCTCGGCGCGTGCCGGTCTGGGATCAGCCGCTGTCGCGGCGCAGCTTCCTCGGAACCGCGGCCGCGGCTGCGGGCGCAGGCCCGCTCGCGGCTGCTGCTGCGGCGGCGGGCGCGCGCGCCGCGCTGAGCGCTCCTGCAGCTCTGCCGAGCCCCGCGCACTCGGGAATCGACCACGTCGTCGTCGTGATGATGGAGAACCGCTCGTTCGACCATTTCCTGGGCTGGCTTCCCGGCGCCGACGGCAAGCAGGCAGGTCTCACGTATCTCGACGCCGCGGGCGCGCCGCATTCGACGCATCCCCTGGCGCCCGACTTCCAGGGGTGCGCATTCGCCGACCCGGACCACTCGTACGACGGGTCGCGCGTCGCCTGGAACAACGGCGCCTGCGACGGGTGGCTACGCGCAGGCTCGAACGACATCTTCTCGATCGGGTACTACGGCCAGCAGGACCTCGCGTTCCTCGGCCAGGCCGCAGGGCGCTTCACCACGTGCGACCGCTACTTCGCGCCGATCCTCGGTCCGACCTTTCCCAACCGGCTCTATGCACTCACGGGCGTGACGGATCGGCTGGACAACGCGTTCACGAGAGTCGAGTTGCCGACGATCTTCGACAGGCTGGCCGCCAAGAAGCTGCGCGCGGGCTACTACTGCGGCAACACGAACTTCCTGCTCCTCTGGAATCAGATCTACAACCCGATCACCCACACGCACGCCCGGTTCTTCACGGACTGCAAGCGCGGCACGCTGCCGGAGTTCTCGTTCGTCGATCCGAACTACACCTTCGACGACACGGGGCCGCAATCCGGGGTCGGCGCCGACGACCATCCTCACGCCGATATCCGCGCCGGCGAGTACTTCCTCTCGACGATCTACAACGCAGTGACGCAGAGCCCCGCCTGGAAGAGCACGCTGCTCGTCATCACCTTCGACGAGTGGGGCGGATTCTTCGACCACGTCCCGCCCCCGGCAGGGCCGGACGTCGACGCGCGCTTCCAGCAGCGGGGCTTCCGTGTGCCGTGCCTGCTCATCTCTCCCTTCGCGCGCCGGAGCAGCGTGGCGCACGGCGTGTACGACCACACGTCGATCCTGAAGCTCGTCGAATGGCGCTGGGGGCTCAAGCCGCTCTCGGTGCGCGACGCCCAGGCAAACAACCTCGCAACAGCGCTCGACTTCTCGCATCGCCTGCTCTCGGCGCCGAAGATCACCGCCCCACGCATCGTCGCCGGGGCGCCCTGCCCGGCTTGAGAACGCGCCGAGGAACCCTCATCGCAGTGAGATCGCTCAACTTTTCCGTCTGATTGACGACTCAGAATGTGCATGGACGTGCATGGTCGTCGTGTCAGGCTTCCCCACAGGCATCGGGCGGTGCATGCGCACGTGGTCGTGCAGCGGGCGGGAGTGCCGTACGAGATCGAGCGGACCGTCTGCAGCGAGTGCGACCGCGTGCTCGCGGAGCGGCCTGTCCGCCGCGCCGCCGCCTAGTAGCTCCTAGCTGCTGAGCGCTTCTTCAGTCGGCGACGCAGACCGCGCAGCGACCGGCTCGACGCGCTCGTAGCGCGAGCCAAGCGGCGGTCGCGGATCCTGCTCACCGCGGTTCGGCCAGAACGCGAGCGCCCGCTCGGCCTGCGCCGCGATCGTCAGCGACGGGTTGGCGCCGAGGTTTGCGCTCACCGCTGCGCCGTCGACGACATGGAGCCCTTCCTCCGCCCAGATGCGGTGCCACGCGTCGAGCACGCCCGTCTCGGGTGAGTCGCCGATCGGCGCGCCGCCGAGGATGTGCGCCGTGAAGGGACGGTTCAGCAGCACCTCGTTGAGCGCCGAGCCGGGGAGCCCACCCATCACGTCGGCTGCGATGCGCGCGGCCTCGTTCGCCTCGGGGATCCAGGTGGGCGTCGACTCGCCGCGGCTGCGCTCGGTGTGCAGCCGCCGCCCGGTCCAACGCACGCGCACCGAGTTGTCGCGCGCCTGCATCACGAGCAGCATCACCGTCCGCTCGGCCCAGTGCCGCACGGAGTGGGAACGCACGAATCGCAGCGGGTGACGGACGCCGGCCGCGACCCAGCGCAGCGGACGCGGAACCCTCCCGCCGCCGTCGACGAGCACGGTCGAGAAGAGGCCCATCATGCTCGAGCCCTTCGGGTATCGCACCGGCTCGATGTGCGTGTCGGCGTTCGGCCGGAACGACGAGCCGATTGCGATGCCCTCCGAGTAGTCGACGGACGCATCGTTGGCGCCCGCGCCGACGATCGTCTCGGAGTTCGAACGTACGAGCATGCCGAGATTCGGGCCACCGAGACCCGACCGGAAGAGGAGCTTCAACGTGCCGAGCACGCCGGCCGCGAGCACGACCTGCTCGGCCCGGAAGAGCTCGGGCCGCTTACGCACCCACGCGCCGGGGTACGCCGTCTCGACCTCCCAGCCGCGATCCACCCGACGCAACAGCGTCGCCTCCCGCTCTGGGTGCACCACGGCTCCGCCCTCCTCGGCGAACCGCAGGTAGTTGCGGTCGAGTGTGTTCTTCGCCTCGTAGCGGCAGCCGACCATGCAGCCGCCGCACTGCACGCAGCGGTCGAAGTCGACTGCGACGACGGTACGCCGGAACGTCTCCTCGACGCCCAGCCGCCGTGCGACCTCACGCACGACATCTTCTGCGCGCGACTCGAACGGAGTCTCGACGCCGCCGAGCGTCTCGCGCGCGAGCGTGTAATACGGATCGAGCTCGCCGCGCCAGTCGGCGATACCCGCCCATTGCCGGTCGTCGAAGAACGGGTGGAGCGGCTCGTAGAGCGTGTTCGCGTAGACGAGCGATCCGCCGCCGACGCCGGCGCCGGAGAGCACGACCAGGTCGTCGAGCAGCGTCATGCGCTGGATTCCCCGTAAGCCGAGCCTCGGCATGAACAGGTAGCGACGCAGGTTCCAGTTCGTGCGTGCGAAGTCGTTCGGACCGAAGCGGCGGCCCGCCTCGAGCACGGCGACGCGATAGCCCTTCTCCGTGAGTCGCAGCGCCGCGACGCTGCCGCCGAATCCGCTCCCGACCACGAGTACGTCGACCTCGTGCACCTTCATGCAGAGTGACGATACTCCCGGAGCGCGCGGGTATTGTGGCCCCGCCGATGCGCCGTCTCCTGTTCCTGGCCGTGCTCGTCTTCGCCGCCCCGGCGGCTGCGGCGACGATCCCCGGAACACCGCGGGGCGAGTTGCTCGTCGGGAGCGCGGCACCGGACCGGATCGCCGCCGGCGGAGGCAACGACTTCGTGCAAGCCGCGTTCGGCGGCGTCGATCAGGTCGACTGCGGCGCGGGCAAGGACCTCGTGAGCGCCGATCTCGGCGACCGGGTAGTGAACTGCGAGACGGTCGCGCGACGCCTGTCGGTCGACCCGTATGCGAACCCGGACAGCCAGCACGAGACGGCCGTCGAGCCGGACAGCTTCGCCTTCGGCTCGACGATCGTGACCGCGTTCCAACTCGGACGCCGAGGCGCCGGCGGCGCGACGAACATCGGCACGGCGGTGTCGCATGACGCCGGGGTGACATGGCAGCGAAGCACGCTGCCGGGCGTGACGATCGCGTCTCAGCCCGCGGGACCGGAGATCGCCGCCTCCGACCCGGTCGTCGCGTACGACGCCGAGCACGGAGTCTGGCTCGTCGGTGCGCTGACGATCGAGCCCAACTTCTCGCACGTCTACGTCTCGCGTTCGGTGGACGGCACGCACTGGGCGCCGCCTGTCGACGTCGCAAGCGGCCCGATCCTCGACAAGGATTGGTTCGTCTGCGACAACGGCGCCGCAAGCCCGTTCCGCGGCCGGTGCTATGCCGAGTACACGGACGACGCGAAGAACGAGACTGACAGCCAATTCAGCACCGACGGCGGCGTCACGTGGTCGCCACCCGTGCGTGCCACCTCGACCCTCGTCGGCACGCAGCCGGTCGTGCGCCCGGACGGCACGCTCGTCGTCGTCGCGGGCGACTACAACGGAGAGGACGGGCTCGCAGGCTCGATCGTCGCAGTCCGGTCGACCGACGGCGGCGCGACGTTCACCCGCACGACCGTGTCGAGCCTCCAGGCGCACGACACCTCTCCGATGCGCGCCATCGCCTTGCCGTCGGTGGACATCGACTCCGCCGGGACGATCTATGCGTTGTGGCACGACTGCCGCTTCCGCACGAATTGCGCCGAGAACGACATGGTGATCTCGACCTCGCCCGACGGCGGCCTGACGTGGACCGCGCCCACCCGCGTTCCGATCGCACCGGTGACCTCGGCGGTCAACGTGTTCATCCCCGGTCTCGCAGCGGACCCGACCCGGCCCGGGCACCTGGCGCTCGTCTATGCCTACGACACGACGACGGCGTGCCGCGCCGGCGCGTGCACCCTCGGCATCGGCTTCACGACGTCGCCGGACGGCGGCGCGACGTGGTCGACGCCGCTGCGGTTGCACGCGCAGCCGTACTCGACGAACTGGCTGCCGCGCGCCGAGGGCGGTCGCATGGTCGGCGACTACTTCTCGACGTCGTTCGCCGGCGGCCGCGTGGTGCCCGTGTTCGCGCTCGCGACGTCGCCACTGAACGGCCACCTGCGCGAGGCGATCTTCGCCGTATCGCTACCGGCGACCGGGTAGGGCGTCCGCGAGCGCGCGGAGTGTCTCGCCTGCGCCCGCGTCGATCGTCACTGCCGCGCGACCGTCGAGAGGCGTGCGGCCGCGATTGACGATCGCGAGGCTGCCGCCCGACGCGAGCGTCTCGAGTGGTAGTCCCGCCACCGGATAGACCTCGAGCGTCGAGCCGACGACGAGCATCAGCCGCGCCTCGGAGGCAAGCTCTGACGCGCGCGCGATCGCGGCTTCCGGGAGCAGCTCGCCGAACATGACGACGTCCGGCTTGAGGATGCGGCCGCAGGTGCACGCCGGAGCGGGTGCGTGCGCGAGCCTTCGCACCACTTCGTCGAAGGGAACGACGGCCCCACAGTCGAGGCAACTCGACGTGCGAATCGAGCCGTGCACCTCGACGAGTGTGCGCGAGCCTGCACGCTCGTGCAGCCGGTCGATGTTCTGCGTGATCACCGCGCGCACCCAGCCTCGCTCTTCGAGCTCGGCGAGCGCGCGATGACCTTCGTTCGGCTCAGCGTCGCGAAGAACGTGCAGTCGCTTGCCGTAGAAGTCCCAGACCTTCACCGGATCGGCGAGGAAGGCGTCAATCGTCGCGTACTCCATCGGGTCGTAGCGGGCCCAGATGCCCTCCGCCGAGCGGAAGTCGGGGATGCCCGATTCCGTGCTCACTCCGGCGCCGGTGAGGACGACGCACGGCTGCAGGTCGCGGACGAGCTCGGTCAAGCGCTCGACGCTCACGTTGTCATCGTAGAGTGGGCGCCTTGCAGAGCTACAGCTTCTCGACCGACGTGCGCGTCCGCTTTGCCGACACCGACGCGCAGGGCATCGCACACAACGCGTCATACCTCGTCTGGTTCGAAGTTGGGCGCGTCGAGTACCTGCGTGCCCACGCCGGGGGATATCAGGCGCTGCGCGACCTCGGAATCGAGGCGCTCGTGCTCGAGTCGTTCTGCCGCTACATCGTCCCGGCGCGCTTCGACGAGCTGCTCCACGTGCACGCACGCGTCGTCGGGTTGCGCGGCGCGAGGTTCCGCTTCGAGTACTCGATCGTGCGCGATGACGGCACCACGATGGCGGAGGGCTGGACCGCGCACGCGTGCGTCGACGCCCAGACGTTCAAGCCGACGCGCGTGCCCGAGTGGCTCGCTGACGCTATTGCGTCGGCAGAGTCGGCGTCGTCTGCGTCGTCGTCGTAGCCGAGTCTTTCTTCTTCTTCTTCTTCTTCGGCTTCGGCCCGATCCGCAGCAGCTCGGGGTCGGCGCGGTAGGACGAGTACCAGACGTCGTGGTAGAGCAGCGTCCCGTCCGCCTTGTAGACGTCGCGCGTCACGCTCGTCGACATAGCGGGGACGCCGTCGTAGTCGACGACCTTCTCGCCCGGCTTCAGTGACGGATCGATGGTCTTCTTCACCGGAGGCTTGCCGTGCGAGACGAGGGGCGCGGTCGTGCTCGTCACTTTGCGCCCGGTCGGCGTGCCGTAGAGGTTGACCGTGAGCGACGACGAGCCGACGAAGGTCCGGAGCAGCAGCCAGTTCCCCGTGTCGTTCACGAACTTCAGGTCGGTGCTCGGGTAGTCGACGGTCGCGTCGCGGCCCTGCGGATAGTGGCTGATGTACAGGGCGTGGTTCGTGCGATCGGTGATCTTCAAGCCGGCATCGAACGCGGTGTTGAAGACGGTGGTCGATACCTGGCAGACACCGCCGCCGAGTCCGGTCGTGACCTCGCCGTTGACGATCACCGGAGCCTCGAGGAAGCCTTTGGCCGCACTGCGATCGCCCGTGGTGCCGTTGAACGAGAACGTTGCGTCGGGCGCGATCAGCGTGTCGTCGACGAGGTGAGCCACGAGATCCACGTTGTGGATCCGGTTCGGAATGCCGCCGTAGATCGTCGTGTAGCTCGACACGACGGCGTGGATGTTCATCGCCTCTGCCTGCGCGGTCGAAAGCTTGGCGGGCGCCTCGACGACGGCGAGCCGGGCGACGCGTGCGCGACGACGCACTGCCGCCTTGAGGATCGCGTCGGTGCTGGCGAGCGCGTCGAGCCGGATGCCCGGCTTCGCCGGCACGACGGAGACGTGCTTGCCGTCGACCGCGAACGTCGCATCCTTCGCGGGCTTCGCGACGCGCTTACCGAGGCGCTGCAGCCACGCGTCCGCCGCCGGACCGCCGATCCCGAGCGTCGTGCGACCGCCGGACGGCAGCTCGATCAGTTGCGCGAGCCGGTAGCGCGGCACGACCCAGCGCGTCGCGCCGAGCACGAGTTGCACGGGCGCGGAGAGGGCGATGCGCGCCTGGACGGCGGCGCGGGCAAGCGCGGCGGCACGCACGCGGGGCCGCTTCGTTTGCAGCGGCAGCGACACCGGGCCGGCCGCCCGGTCGAGCGAGGCGAGCTCGCTGACGAGCGTGCGTGCGGCCGCGGCGCGGTCGAGGACATATCCGGGCCGGGCGGGTCGGACGACGATCGACGTCCCTCGCCGGACGATCGCCGCGTCGCGCGGGCCGCGGTCGACCTGCTTCGCGATCTGCTCCAGCTCGTACTGGAGCGAGCCGTTCAGGACGACCGTGGGCGGCGTGACGTCGGCGCCGAAGAACGTGACGTCGAGGCGCTTGAACCCGCGCCACGGGCCGAACCCGTCGCCCTGGCGCTGCGCCGCGTCGATCGCCGCCTTCCAGTTCGGCTCGACCCCGAGCGCGCTGGGGGTGATCCGGAAGCGCTGCCCGGCGGCCGTGAAGACGACCGGCCGCTCGGCGAGGCGCGCGGAGCGGCCCTCGAGGAGCCGGCGGGCGTCCGTCGCCTCGAGGCCACCGACGTCGACCCCGTCGATCCGCACCCCGTCGGCGATCTTCGTCGGCGAGCCGGCGAACACGAGCCCGAGCACGATCGTGGCCGCGACGAGGGCGACTGCGAGAAAGACGAGGCGGCGAAGCATCCCGCGATGGTAGCGGGGCCTTCGGAAAGGGCTAGGGCAACGTTCTAGAAGACGAAGAGCTCGACGCCTCCGCTCACGTTGAGCTCGATGCCGGTGATGTATGAGGCGAGGTCGGAGCAGAGGAACGCGATCGCGTTCGCAATCTCCTCGGGCTTGCCGGGACGCTTGAGCACGGTGCGGCTGACGATCCGCTCGTTCATCGCCGCGTTCGCCATGTTGAACGCCTCGGTGCCGATCACACCGGGGACGATCGCGTTGCAGGTGATCCCGTGGCGGCCTCCTTCCATGGCGAGCGTGCGCGTCAAGCCGAGCAACCCGGCCTTCGTCGTCGAGTAGCTCGCCTGGCCGAAGCCGCCGAGGGTTCCCGCGACCGACGCCATGTTCACGATGCGCCCCCAGCCTCGCTCTTTCATGTGCGGCCACACGGCCTGCGCGCAGTTGAACGCGCCGGTGAGGTTCACCTTCAAGTCGCGCTCCCAGAGATCGGGCGACTGGTTGTCGAACTGCGCGGCGTGGTCGAGCGTTCCGGCGTTGTTGACGAGGATGTCGACCGACCCGAGCTCCTGCACGGTGCGGGCGACGGCGGCGTCGACTTCGTCCCGGCTCGTGACGTCGCAGCGCACGGCGATTGCGCGGCGTCCCATCGCCTCGATGTCGCGCACCGTTTCTTCCGTGTGTACGAGCCCCTGTTGCCGCGCGACGGTTGCGAGCACACCGAAGCGGTCCGTGTCCTCCGAGAGCTGTGACTCGACGAGCAGGTCGGCGACGACGACGTCGGCGCCCGCCCGCGCGAGCGTCAGCGCATCCTCACGTCCGAGGCCGCGCGACCCGCCGGTGACGAGGGCGACGCGCCCGCTGAGGTCGATCTCGATTGCCACGGGCCGAGCATAGTGGCCTGACCGGCAACGTTCGCAGGGTTTCCGTGGAACGTCACCGGTCAAACCACTAGTCGGACTTCGGCAGGAAGATCTCCTTCGCGATCACGAGCCGCTGGATCTGCGAGGTGCCCTCGTAGATCTGGAACAGCTTCGCGTCGCGCATGAGCTTCTCGACCGGGTACTCCTTGACGTAGCCGTAGCCGCCGAAGACCTGCACGGCGTCGGTGGCGACCTTCATCGCAGTGTCGGCCGCGAAGCGCTTCGCAAACGACGAGTAGAGCGTCGCCTTGCGGCCGTAGCCCTGGTCGAGCATCCAGGCCGCCTGCCACGTGAGGAGGCGCGAGGCCTCGATCTCCGTCGCCATGTCGGCGATCATGAAGTTGACGCCCTGGTGCATCGCGATCGGAACGTCGAAGGTGACGCGCTCCTTTGCGTATGCGACCGAGTGCTCGTACGCCGCCTGTGCGACGCCGACGGCGCCGATCGCCGTGCCGGGCCGCGTGAAGTCGAGCGTCGCCATCGCGATCTTGAAGCCGTCGCCCTCTTCGCCGAGCCGGTTTGCTGCGGGGATGTGCACGTCCTGGAGCGCGAACGCCGACGTGTCGGTGGAGCGCTGCCCCATCTTGTCGAGGTGCGACTCGATCGAGACGCCGGGCGTGTCCATCGGGACGATGAACGCCGACATACCCTTCGCGCCGCCGCGCGTATCGGTCTTCGCGAAGACGACAGTCCAGGCGGCGTAGCCCGCGTTCGTGATGAAGGTCTTCGAGCCGTTGAGGACGTACTCGTCGCCCTCACGCACGGCGGTTGTCTTCAGCGAGGCGACGTCCGAGCCGGCACCAGGCTCCGAGAGCCCGAACGAGCAGAGGATCGGCTCTTCGAGCAGGGGTCGCAGCCACGTGTCCTTCTGCTCCTCGCTGCCGAAAAGGACGACGGGGCCGGCGCCCAAGCCATTCGCAGAGATGGACGTGCCGATGCCCGAGCAGCCCCAGTAGAGCTCTTCGCCGACGAGCATCCCGTCGAAGCAGCCGAGCCCGGGGCCGCCCTGCGCTTCCGGGATGTGAAGGTTCATCAGCCCGACCTCGTGCGCCTTCGCGATCACGTCGGCCGGGTGCTGCATCTTCTCGTCGTACTCGTGCTCCTTCGGCCGGATCTCCTTGGCCGCGAAATCGCGCGCGAGCTCGCGCAGCGCCTTCTGCTCCTCGGTCAGCGCGAAGGAAACCCCCGCTGCGGTGCCCTGCTCGATCGTGGCCATCAATGCTCCTCCGCCGTCGATTGACTGGTCAGTCAAGTCTAGCGATCGCCCTGTACGCGTCAAATCCGGGGCCTAGGCGAGCGCCGGCGCGGGCTCGGACGGCACTTCGCGACGGCTCAGCGCAACCGCGCCGACGAGCACGAGCGCGAACGCCGCGACCCGGGCGGCGCCACGCCAGCCGCCGGGCAGGCCCTCGCCGAACAGCACCGTCCCCGCGACGATCGGCAGCGCGTTCGTCCAGAGCACGGCGAGGCCGGCGGTCGCCAGGCGGCCGCCGCGCTGGAACGCAAGCTGCATGCACGCGAAGGCGGCACCGTGGCAGGCGAGGAGCGCGGGGACGAAGAACAGCCGCGCGCCGCCCGCGAGCGCTGCCTTCGTGCCGACGTCGCCCGCCGCGTACATGACACCCGCGGCTGTGCCGAGCCCGGCGCCGGGCGGGAGCAGCCGCGCGGTCGCCCCGGCAGCTCCCACGGACGCGAGCATCCAGATGATGACCGCCGCGCCCTTGCCGTGCGTCGAGGCCACGTGCGAGCCGAGCGAGAGACCGAGCAGCAGCAACCCGCCGAGCGCCGCCGCCACGCCGACGCGCTCCGCCCGGGTCAGCCGGGGCCCTCCGACCGCGAGGACCGCGATGCCGGCCGCCGAGGCAGCCTGCACGAGCGAGAGCGGCGCGAGGGCGAGCGCGGCGACGTACAGCACCCAGCCACCGATGCCCGCGAAGAATCCGACCGCCCAGCGTCCGCTGCGGAAGAGCAGCGAAAGGGAGTGGAACGGGCGGCGGAGCGTGAGCGGCGGGAGCGCGGACGCCGAGGCGTGCTGGAGCGCGTAGCCGCCGTTGATCGCGGCGGAAGAGAGGACGCCGAGCAGGAGGCCGAGCGCGGTGGTCACTGGAAGGGAAGATAGGCCTCGACGGCGAGCGCTGCGATCCCGACACGCGGCAGATCGCGGCGGCGCTCGTAGACGAGGAAGCGCGGCTCCCATGCGGGCGCGAATTTCCGGTTGAAGAGCAGCAGGTTGTCGAGCTGGAACCAGCCCTTCAACCGCCGCAGCGTGGCCGCCACGACGCGCTGCCACAGAGCAAGCTGCCCCTCCGGCGCGAGCAGCGCTGCGAACGGCGCGAAGTTGAGCGAGACACGGGCGAATCCGCGAGCCTGCGCCCACTCGATCGACGAGCAGATCAGCCACTCGGTGAACCCGTTCGGCACATCAGGCAGGCGGGGCATCGAGGAGAGCGAGAGCGCCGATCCGGCTTTCGACACGCCGAAGTGGAGAAATCCCTGGGCGCGACCGTCCGGATCGAACCCGACGACGAACACCATGTCGTCGTCGTCTGTGTGGAAGAGCGTGTCCATGGCCATCACCCAACCACGTTCGGGCGCAGCCCCGCGCCACACGCGGCCGATCTCCTCGAGCTGGACGCGAAGCTCCACGTCCAGCTCGCGCGAGTGGAGGACACGCACGACGAAGCCCGCGCGCTCGAGCCGGTGCACCGATTGCCGGACCTTTCTGATCGCCCGGCCGTCGAGGGAGAACGTCGCCGTATCGACCACCGCCTCGTCACCGTGATAGAGCGCCCGGAGGCCGAGCGCCCGGTAGAGCCCCAGGCGCTCCTCGCACACGCCGAGCACGGCGACCCGCCACCCGTGCTCGTGAGCGAAGTCGAGAAAGCTGTGCACGAGCTCTTCATGGGCCGCTTCCGGCCCGATCGGATCGCCCCCGACGATCGCTACCCCACTTGCGACGCGGTACGCGAGGAACGCAGAGCGGTCCGGTGAGAAGAAGTACGACTTGTCGGCGCGCAGCGCGAACGGCGCGAGCGTGTCGGCGCCCCACGTCGAGACGAGCGTCTGCGCGAGCTCGCTCTCACCGTGCTCACGACGCAGGCGATACCGCCACGGGGCGAGCCACTCGACGAGCACGAAGGCCGCCGAGCCGAAGCCGAGCAGGAAGATCGAGACGGGTAGCCAGTTCGCAACCGGTCCGCTGAGATGATTCTCGCCCCGGAAGCTGAGCCCGGCGAGCGCCCGTCCGATCACCTCGAGCGCGAACGAGAACGTGAACTGCGTGTCCGCCATGACCCGGTTGATCCAGAGGGTCGCCATTCCGTACACGACGACGCCGGCGGCGAGCAGGCAGGCATGCAGGAGGACGCGCGGTCGCGCAGACGGATCGCCGCGCATCGTGAACGACCCACGTCGTGCGAGTAGGGCGAGGACGGCGATGCCGGTGATGACCGCGCCGTCATCGAAGCGATGCTCGATGTGCAGCACGAGTAACACGGTGAGCAGCGCCACGGCGACCTGCCAGGCGCGCCGGTTGCCGAGCGCGAGGCTGCGCGCTGCGACGACGAGCGCGACTGCGATGGGAGCGACGAGCGCCTTCGTGATGCCGTGCACGTGAGCGGGGTCGACCGCCGTGACGAGCGATGCGCGGTGCTCGGGGAAGGCGGCGTCGAACAGCGCGAGCAGGCCGACGAACCCGACGAGCAATGCAAGCGCGGTGCGCGAGCGTCTGCCCGCCGAGATTCCGGGTCTCCCGAGGATCGCTCCTGCGACCCCTGCGAGGACGGCCGGCAGTGCGAGTGCGGGCTCTGCCGCAGCTGTGCGGAACGCGGCATGGGCCGGGATCTGCCGGACGACGAGGATCGAGACGCCGTTCAGCGCGTAGTGCCAGCCGACGACGCCGGCGGCGAGGAGCAGACCCGCGCTGAGTCGCTCGAGGCCGGCCCAGCGGGCCAGGAGACCGAGCAACACCGAAGCGACCGTCCAGACGCCGAGGAACAGAAGCAGCGGCACTCCCGCGTGATGCGAGAGCTCGTCGAGAGCGAGCGCATCGCGAATGACCGGTCCCGGCAGCGTGACGGCGGGACGCGCAAGATAGAGCCACCCTGTCGCAGCGACGAGGACTGCGAGCGACAGCACGAGCGCGGCGAGGGCACGGAGTGTCCTAACCATGGCCGAGCCTCGTCGCGGCCGCGATGTATGCCGCGCGGGCGGAGTTGCGCCAGATTGCCCAGGTGTGTCCGCCGTACACCTCGAAGTAGTGGTGGGGGATCCCCTGCCGCGCGAGCTCGTGTGCGAACGCGCTGTTCTGCAGGCGGAATCTGTCCGTTGACCCCGAGTAGAACCAGAAATACGTCCCGCGCTTGCGCAGCACGGGTGCTACTCGTGGGAGCAAGAGACGCGGATCGTTCGCGGCGAGCAGTTGGAGGCGCGTGCCGAACAGCGAACGAAGCGGATCGGGACGCTGGTAGCCGGACCAACTCTCGACCACGGAGAACTCCCGCGGATGGTGGAGCGCGATGTTGATCGCGCCGTAGCCCCCCTCCGAAAGCCCTGCGATGCCTCGGCCGGCGGCGCTCGGGATCGTCCGATAGCGAGCGTCGACCGCGTTCACGACGTCGCGGGAAACGAAGTCTGCCCAGTGCTCGCGCGGTGAGACGCCGTTGGCCCATTCCTTGTCGGTGAACGTCCCTGTCGAGCCGAACGGCATCACGAGAATCAGCGGCGCCGCACGGTGTGTGCTCGTGAGGGTGTCGTCGATGATCCCGAGCTGAACCGTGTCGATGAAGGCGAGCGGCCTTCCCGGAAACCCGTGTAGGAGATAGAGGACGGGGTAGCGACGATGTGGATGTTGCGCGTACCCGGACGGAAGATAGACATACGCCTCCTGCTTCCGGCCCCCGAGCGCCGGGCTGCGGACGAGGAGGCGTTGAAGCGTCCCCGGCTGGGTGACGAAAGCCGGCTCGCGCGGCGGCGCGAAGCCGCGGTACCGGAGGAAGTTGTCGAGGTAGCCGCGCGCGCCCATGAGCCCGACGGCAAGGAACGCGGCCAGGGCGGCAGCGAATGTCGCCGATACCGGAGCAGATCGACGCAGCCGCGCAGCGGTCATTTCGACCAGCGTAGGCCGGGTACCCTGAAACGTACCTTGCCGTCAACACGCACGCGTATCGGCGTCGCGGCTCTGGTCTGCGCAGCGGCCCTCTCCGGCCTCGCCGTCGCGCGCGCCGGTCCTTCGCCGCGCGAGCAGGACACCGACCTCCAGTCGCAGGCGATCGCCGGGCAGCTGCACTTCGTCGCCTACCTACCGAGCGGCTATGACCAGGGCACGACGCGGTATCCCGTCGTCTACCTCCTGCACGGACTGCCCGCCACCGGGACGAGCTACCGCGGAGTCGGCTTCGTCGAGCAGGCGCTCGACGCCACCGGGAGCCCGGCGATCCTGATCGCGCCCCAGGGCTCGACCGACAGCAAGACCGATCCGGAGTACCTCGACCAGGGGCCGGGCAACCGGTGGGACACGGCGATCACGAGCGAGCTCGTGCACGTCGTCGACACGCGCTTTCGCACGATCCGCTCACGCAACGGGCGCGCGCTCGTCGGCGTGTCGGCCGGAGGTTATGGCGCAATGCATCTCGCACTTGCTCACCTCGACCTGTTCGCCGCCGTGGAATCGTGGAGCGGCTACTTCCACCCCACCGACCCGACCGGCACGAAGCCGCTCGACCTCGGCTCGGCCCATGCGAACGCGCAGGCCGACGTGCACCGGCAGCTACAGGCGAGCCGTACGCAGCTCAAGGCGCTGCCGACGTTCATCGCGTTCTACGTCGGGCGCGACGACACCCGCTTCCTCGCCGAGAACCAGCAGTTGAACCTGGAGCTGTCTCGCGCCGGGGTCCCGCACGTCTTCCGGATCTACGCCGGCGGCCACAATCAGGCTCTCTGGCAGCGCTACGCCGCGCCGTGGCTCACGCTCGCGGTCGACCATCTCGCCCCGGCAGTCGGCTAGTGCCCGAGCTCGGCTAGCGTACGATCCGATCGTGGCCGCGACAGCCAAAGAGACGACGCTCGACCCGCGCGACTTCTTCGCGATCGACGCATTGCTCGACGAGGAAGAGCGCGCGATCCGCGACACGGTGCGCCAGTTCGTGCGCGAGCGCATCGTTCCCGACGTCGGCGAGTGGTTCGAGCAGGGGATCCTGCCCGGCGAGCTCGTGAAGGAGATCGGCGCGCTCGGCTTGTTCGGCATGCACCTCGAGGGCTACGGGCTGCCCGGTGCGAGCGCCGTTGCGTACGGACTCGCCTGCATGGAGCTCGAGGCCGGCGACTCGGGCGTTCGCAGCCTCGTCTCGGTGCAGGGATCGCTGGCGATGTTCGCGATCTGGCGCTGGGGCTCCGAAGAGCAGAAGGAGCGCTGGCTGCCGCCGATGCATACGGGCGATGCGATCGGCTGCTTCGGGCTGACCGAGCCTGACGCGGGCTCGGACCCCGCGTCGATGCACACGCACGCGCGCCGCGACGGTTCCGACTGGGTCCTCAACGGATCGAAGATGTGGATCACGAACGGCACGAACGCGGACGTCGCCGTCGTGTGGGCACGCACCGACGAAGGGAAGATCAACGGCTTCCTCGTCGAGAAGGGCACGCCGGGGTTCGAGGCGCCGGAGATGAAGCACAAGCTCTCGCTCCGCGCGTCGATCACCTCGGAGCTCGTGCTCACAGACGTGCGCGTGCCGGAGGAGAGCCGCTTTCCGGAGATCGACACGCTGCGCGGGCCGCTCTCGTGTCTCAACGAAGCGCGGTACGGCATCGTGTGGGGCGCCGTCGGTGCAGGCCGCGCGTCCTTCGAGGCGGCACTCGACTATTCGAAGCAGCGCATGGTGTTCGGCAAGCCGATCGCCGGCTATCAGCTCACGCAGCAGAAGCTCGCCGAGATGGCGCTCGAGATCAACCGCGCCACGCTGGTTGCGCTGCACATCGGGCGGAAGAAGGACGAGGGCACGCTGCGGCCGGAGCACGTGAGCATGGGCAAGATGGGCAACGTGCGCGGCGCACTCGAAGTCTGTCGCACTGCACGCACGATCCTCGGCGGCAACGGCATCACGCTCGAGTATCCGGTCATCCGCCACATGAACAACCTCGAGTCGGTGCTCACGTACGAGGGCACGCACGAAGTGCACACGCTCGTCGTCGGTCAGGCACTTACTGGAGAGAACGCATTCCGCTAACGCGTTGCTTCGCTCTCTTCGTCCCAATAATCGAGCTCGGGAGCGTCGCGGAGCATCTTGCGCAGGCCGTGGGCGGGAGCGTCGACCAGCAGTTTGTGGCTGTCGGGATATCCGGCGACGTAGACCCCCGACTTCGTCGATGAGATCAACACGCGGAACGGCGCGTCCGAGTCGTTGCGGAGCTGATGTGCGCCCGCCTCGCCCTCGGGGAACGCAACGACGTCGCCCACCGCGAGCGTGCGCTCGCCCTCGGGCGTGCGGAGCGTCGGCGTACCGGAGACGACGACGAGCAACTCCTCACAGCCGAGCTCCCAGTGATACGGCCAGAGCTTCTCTCCCGGCGGCGTCTCGTAGATCGTCGCGCCGAGCAACTCCGCTCCGAGCGCGGCTCCGACCTGCGTGCGCCGGTTGCGGTAACCCGGCTTCTCCTCCTCACCGTCGAGCACACCGTCGAGCAGATTGAAGACGTCGCTCATCGCTCACCGTCGAAGTAGTCGATGTTTGCCCCCGGGCGGTTGCGCAGCCCTGTCAGGGAGCCGTCCTCGTCCTCCCACCACGCGCTGATCTTGCCGCTGTCCGGATAGACGCACATCTCCAGACCCGCGATCGTCGAGAGCATCAGCACGGTCGCCGTCTCGGCGGTGTCGTTCCGCACCTCATGCGCCCCGCCGGGGCCACGCGTGAAGACGGCGACGTCCCAGGGGCGGAGCACCTCTTCGCCGTCGGGCTCGCGGAGCGTCGGTGTGCCCGTGAGCACGACGAGCCACTCCTCCTCGGCGACGTGCCAGTGGTACGGGCAGATCCGCTCGCCCGGACCGAGCTCGTAGATCGTGCCGCCCCAACCCAGCGCACCGAGGTCCGTCCCGAGCCCGAGCTCACGCGACGCGTAGCCGTCGCGCTTACTGCCCAGCCCGAGCTCCGCACTGAAGAGGTTGACCGTCACGAACCGGACTCTCGCACAGACGCTTGCCGATCCGCCCGAACCGAGCCGTCGCGGAGCGGAGCTTGCTCCGCGCAGCAGTGACCACGCCACCGGCAGCGGCGGAGCAGAAGGGGGCCCACGGGGGAAACTGGTTTCCCCCGTGAAGCGAGCGAAGCCAAGCGTTAAAAGCCCGGTCCTTCCGGCGCCGGCAGCGGGCTCGTCAGCAGGCCGGGCCGTGCACCACCCTCGTTGTACTCCGACGGAGCGACGTCGTTCGGACCGTCCGCATAGAAGACGCTCGCAACCCGCTGGATCTGGCGCCGGCCGACGCCGAGCTCGAACTGGCCGCCGCCGTACATCGAGATGCCGCGCTCCTCGCACGCCTCGATGCACTCGACGAGCTTGCGCACCGTGCCGAAACGCGAAGGCTTGACGTTCAGCCAGCGGGGCTCGAGGGGCAGGTCGTCGAGATCGGAGAGCGAGTGCACGGGAGCGTCGAAGCTGAGCCTGTCCTCCGCACCTGCGAGCGCCTCGCGGCACCCGTCCTCGAACCACGGATCCTCGATCACGACGCCGGGGAAGCACTCGGCGACGGCGCGGTACTGCTCCGGGTCGGGCGCGAGGTCGACGGGCGTCCCGCGGTAGTACGCCTTCAGGTCGATGACGCGAACGCGGTCGTAGGACGCGAGCTTCTGCATGAGCGGCCTGTCCCAGTCCTCGCCCACGTCGAGCTTGAGCTCGAGCTCGGGATACAGCTCGAGGTACGGCTCGATCTCGGAGCGCGTCGATGCGACGAAGCGCACCGGCCGGTACGACCGTCCGACGACATCCGCGAAGGACACGCCCGCCTGCTGAAGCGCGAGGTCGAGCACGGCGCTCTCGAACGCCCAGCGGCGATAGTCGATCGACGCTTCGTCGGCGGAGTCGCCTCCCCACAAGGTCAGCCCATCGAGATGGCGGGAGAGGTCGTCGAGCGTCCACGTGCCCGCGAGCATGAGCTCCGGCGGGAAGTGCTCGTGGTCGGGCGCCGTGTACGTCACGTCCTCGCCGTGGCCTGTCTCCCCGTCGCCCTGGAGCGCAACAGTCGTCGTCACGCGCGTCCAGCCGCTCGGCAGCGGCAGCTCGCGCCGCTCGAGGTCGTAGTGGTCGACGCGGACGCGGAGCCCGGCCAGAGATTCCCAGAGCGGCATACTGGCGAGCATATGAGTCGCACCCTCGCCTGCGCAGCGGTCGCCGCCCTTTGCTTCTCGGCGACGGCCGCCGCTGCGCTGCCGAACCCGGGGGTTCTCGCCCCGGGCCGCTCGCTCGCCGGCGTCCGGCTCGGAGAGCCGGCGGCAGAGGTACGCGCGGCGCTCGGGAGCGGCTACGGCGTGTGTCAGGGCTGTGCGCGGACGACGTGGTACTTCACATATCGCCGCTTCGACCAGCATGGGCTGGCGGTCGAGCTGACCCGCGGACGCGTCTCTGCGGTCTACACGCTGTGGCAGCCGGACGGGTGGCGGGCTCCGCGCGGACTGCAGCTCGGAGCGGTGGAGGCGCAGGTGACGAGCCTCACCGGAGGGCTCGTCGTGATCTCGTGCAAGGGCTACGAGGCGCTCGTGCGTCAGAGACAGAACGTGCAAACGGCGTACTACATCGTCGACGGAAAGCTGTGGGGCTTCGGGCTGTTGGGCGCCCAGACGTCCCCGTGCCGGTGATGATCGGTCTCGCAGACGTGCGCGCCGCCGCCGAAGGGCTCGCGGGCGTCGCGAACAGGACGCCGATTCTCACGTCTCGGACGCTCGACGGCATGGTCGGAGCGTCGGTGCACGTCAAAGCCGAGTGCTTCCAGCGCGGCGGCTCGTTCAAGTTCCGCGGCGCCTACACGAAGATCGCGTCGCTCGACCGCGACGCACGGTCGCGTGGCGTGCTCGCGTACTCGTCCGGCAACCATGCGCAGGCGGTGGCGATCGCCGCCCGCCTGCTCGACACGCACGCCACCATCCTCATGCCGGAGGACGCGCCGACGGCGAAGGTCGACGCGACGCGCGGCTACGGCGCCGAGATCGTGACCTACGACCGCTGGGCGGAGAGCCGCGAGGAGCTCGGTGCGCAGCTTGCGGCCGAGCGCGGGCTCGAGCTCGTGCGCCCGTACGACGACCTGCTCGTGATGGCCGGGCAGGGGACGACCGCGCTCGAGCTGCTCGAGGAGGTGCCTGATCTCGACCTGCTCGTTGCACCCGTCGGCGGCGGCGGGCTGATGGCCGGCTGCTCGACGGTGGCCAAGGAGCTGCGCCCCGGCATCCGCGTCGTCGGCGTGGAACCGGAGACGGGAGACGACACGCGGCGCTCGCTCGCAGCGGGCAAGCGCATCAACGGCGGCGTCCCCCGGACGATCGCCGACGGGCTTCAGACACCGATGCCCGGCGAGTTGACGTTCGAGGTGAACCGGCTGCACGTCGACGAGATCGTCACGGCGAGCGACGCGGAGATCCTCGACGCGATGGCGTTTCTCTTCGACCGGTTGAAGATCGTGACCGAGCCGAGCGGCGCGATCGGCATCGCAGCGCTGCTGGCCGGACGCATCGCCGCGAACGGGGGACGCGTGGGGGTCGTGGTCTCGGGCGGAAACGTCGGCTTCGCCCGCTTCGCCGAGCTGCTCGGCGGCGGCTAGCTGTAAGACCCAAGGGCGTTGGTTCTGGTGACCGGGGGTTGGTGGCCGAGGGCTGAGTGTCGTCGTTGATGGTTGTAGTGCCGGAGCCAGCCGTCAAGTGCGGCGGTGCGTTCGGTGCTTGTGCGGTAGATGGCGCCGTAGGCCCAGCCGTTGATGAGGGTGCGGATGAAGCGTTCTGCTTTGCCGTTGGTTTGTGGTCTGCGGGGTCGTGTGCGGAGGTGGCGGATGCCGAGTGTGCGGCAGGCGATCGCGTGCAGGGTTGAGATGTAGGCGCTGCCGTTGTCGGTGAGGACGCGTTCGACCTGGATGCCGTAGCGCGCGAAGAAGCTGAGCGCACGGCGCAGGAAGCCGGTCGCGGTCGCGGCTTTCTCGTCTGGAAGGACTTCGGCGTAGGCGAGGCGGCTGTAGTCGTCGACGGCGATGTGGACGAACTCCCAGCCGGCTCTGCCACGGAGACGGCCAGCGGCATCAGTGGAGCGGCCGGTGTAGTGCTGCCGG
>Ga0209638_1000757_pt1 | contig 21190 bp, 23 predicted proteins | sample BarGraNGADG00211_FD_184490 | JGI IMG/M metagenome (GOLD analysis project Ga0209638, IMG submission 184490) | Arctic peat soil microbial communities from Barrow, Alaska - Barrow Graham LP Ref core NGADG0002-211 (SPAdes) (version 2) | ecosystem: Environmental > Terrestrial > Soil > Wetlands > Peat...
CCTGGTGGATGGCAAAGAGATCTCACCGAACCTCGTCCCGAAAGTCGGAACGCTGTGCGCGCACTCGAGTGGTCCCGCCGGCGTTGACACGTTACAGGGTGTGAATACGTACGTGAGTTTGTCGACTCCCGACAACCTGACGGTTTACCGCACCGTCGGCCGTCCCTGCGAATGGGTCGGGCCATGGGATGCGCTCAGCTTGCTGAGGACGCCGTAACCGTCTTCGCTATTTTCGCCCGCCCCAAGACGATTCCTCCGGCGATCCGGCCTCGTGAGTCCCTTCACTGACACGCGGCGTGCCCCCAGGGAGGGGTGTGCAGTAGTGAGCAGAATCTTTCAGGCAGCGCGCTGTAAGGTGTCTGATCGAAATTGTGTAATCAAGTTCGCCGAGGTCGTGGCTGTGCTGTGCCTGGGCGGGGCGGCTCCTCCGAACGGCGCCCACGGTGTCTGATGGCGGGGGTTTGGTTAGCTTGGCGAGCGTAGACCGCGCTAATCCGGCCGACCCCGTTGATTCCGGATCGGCCGGGCGATGCAGGTTCGCTGCTTGCTTGGCGTCTCAGAAATCGCATGTTACATGGGACGATGTTCGGGCTGGCCAAGTGGCGCGGATCTTCGAAGCCTGAGGCAGCGTTTGCCGAATCCGGAGACGATTGGTGAAACAGCTCGACTCTCCGCACGGCCAGCTGCCCCGAAGACGTGGGACTTCAACCAGGCTGCTCCCAACAGGAGACACAAGGCCTGAATCACTGGTATTCGCGACTACCGGCCGAATCTACGAGTTGTGCTCATGACCCCCGGCCCGAATGGCCGGTGATCGCGACGCTCGGCCCCAATGACCGGCGATCGCAATCACCGGCCTCAGTGACCGACGATCAGGCGATGTCTGGCCGTGAGTGGCCGCCTCAACTCCTACCAGAACACCCTCGCGGATGGGCGTGCCGCTTCGCCCTAGTTCCGCATGAGCACCAGAGCCGCCAAATGATGCAGGATGGTCTCAGCAAACCGTTGTTTCTTGTGACAGGCAAGGTGAGAGGGTTGGCGGCGCAGCAACGGGGATTGTCTGAGACTCCTGTGATGACCCGCACTTGCTCGCACTTGCTCATACAGAGTGCGGCGAGGCCGATTGGTTCCAACCATAGCGTCGAGAGGGCGCCGGACCTCAGCCGACGGTGCGAACATCGAGGCCAATCGCTCGCCAAAGACGGTGACCGTGTGCACTCCGGATCTGCCTTGCGGCCGCCACGTCCCGAACCGGTGAGGACGGGCCATCCCGTCTGCCTTCCGGCTCCGGTATGATAGCGACATGGTTCAACCCGGCGTGGTGTCGCAGTGTCCCGTGTTCTCGATGCTCGACGCGGAGAGCCTTCGCCTTGTGGCCTCCGCGTGCCGAACGCGATCGGTCAGGAGCGGCGCGCTCGTGTTCCGTGACGGCGACCCGTGCGACGCGATGTTCGCCGTGGTGAGCGGCAGCATGCGCGTCTACAAGGTGGCGCGCGACGGTCGGGAACGCACGCTCCACATCGTCCGGCCGCCGCACTCGTTCGCGGAAGCCGCGCTGTTCTCCGACGGAGGCTACCCGGCCTTCGCCGCGGCCCTCAGCCCCACCGTGCTGCTGGTCGTGCCCAAGTCGGCGCTCTTGCTCGTCCTCGTGGAACGGCCTGCATCCGGATTGGGACTAATCCGATCACTCAGTCAGTGGCTTCACCGGCTGCTCGACGAACTCGAAGTCGAGACCTTCCTCAACACCCGCGCCCGCGTGGCAGCCTGGCTGCTGCGTGAAGTCGACGGGCAGCCACACGCCAAGGGGCGTGTGACGCTCTCGCAACCGCGCAAGGAGATCGCCTCGCAGCTCGGGATGGTGCCCGAGACGCTGTCGCGCATTCAGACCGACCTCGCGGAGCGCGGGCTGATCCGTGCGGCGCGACGCCACGTGGACATCCTCGATCGAGAAGGCCTGCGCGACCTCATCATCAGCGGCTCTTGACCACCGTCAAGGACTTGCCGGGAGCGGGAGAGGATACTGCGAAGCGTCGGGACGGCGCGGCGCGAGGCCTGCCCGGACGTTCGCGTGTCTTTCACAGAACCTCATTTCCCGGAGTAGTAATCGTATGTTTTGCAACCAGTGTGAACAGGCGCGGCACGGGACCGGATGCGAGGACATCGGCATGTGCGGCAAGGACGCCGACATCCAGTCGCTGCAGGAGACCTTGTTATATGGCGTGAAGGGGATGGCCGCCTACGCCCACCACGCTCGACGGCTGGGCGCCGTCGACGACCGGGTGAACGCGTTCATCGAAGAAGCGCTGTTCGCCACGCTGACCAACGTGAACTTCGATCTGCAGAGCCACCTGGAGCTGGTGCTCGAATGCGGTCGCCAGAATCTTCGCGTCATGCAGATGCTCGACGCGGCCCACACGAGCCGGTTCGGCCAGCCGACGCCGGTCGAGGTCCAGGAGGGAACCAAGCCCGGACCGGGTATCCTCGTAACTGGACACGATCTGCTAGACTTGGCCGACCTGCTCGAGCAGACATCAGGCAGCGGCATCAACGTCTACACGCACGGCGAAATGCTGCCCGCGCACATGTATCCGACGCTTCGCGCCCACACCCACCTGGCGGGCCACGTGGGCGGCGCGTGGCAGGACCAGCGGACCGACTTCCATGAGTTTGCAGGGCCGGTGCTCGCGACGACCAATTGCCTCCTCATCCCGCGCAACGGTTACGGCGACCGCGTCTTCACGACGCGAGTGACCGCCATTCCCGGGGGGACGCGCATTGCGGGTAACGATTTCTCGCCACTCATCCGCAAGGCGCTCGACTGTCCGTCCTTGCCGGAGAAGCCGGTCCGTCGATCGACGATTGGCTTCCATCATTCCGTCATTCTCGGTTTGGCCGATCAGATCGTCGAGGCGGTGAAGACGGGGGTGATTCGTCACGTCTTCCTGATTGGTGGCTGCGACGGCGCGGAACCCGGTCGGAACTACTTCTCGGAATTCGCGGCTCGCACGCCCTCCGACTCGCTCATCCTCACGCTTGGCTGCGGCAAGTACCGCATCCGCGACTACGACTACGGTGCCATCACGTTGCCGAGTGGCACATCAGTACCGAGACTGCTGGACATGGGACAGTGCAACGACGCCTACGGTGCGATCCAGGTGGCGTCGGCGCTGGCGCACGTGTTCGACTGTTCGGTGAACGACCTGCCACTCACGATCGTGCTGTCGTGGTTCGAGCAAAAGGCGGTGGCGGTGCTCCTCACGCTGCTCGCGCTCGGTGTCAAACGGATACGGATCGGACCGGCGCCTCCGGCCTTCGTCTCGCCGGGTGTGTTCGGCGTGTTGCAGGAGAAGTTCGACCTGCGCCTGGTCGGTGGCGATGCGGCAGCGGACGTGCGAGCGGCGCTCGCACCGGCGACGGCGTAATTACTCCGGTAGGCGGCCATCGACCCATTGGGTGGGCGGTGCCGATCGACGGGACAGCGGCGCGAGTCGGTAGCGCTCGTGCTTCAGATCGACACGCCGGTCGAGGCTGGGTACTTCTCGGCGGGCGGAATCCTGCCCTACGTGCTCGGGCAGTTATACGCCAAGGTAGAAAGGGCCGGCAGCACGGAGCAGGAGCCGCGCCCTGGCCGCTTTCGGCGAGCGACCTACTTGGCCGTCACGGACAAGCGGGGCGTGTCGGCGCTCTTGCTGCAACGTCAACTGGGCCTGCGGCGGTACGAGACCGCCTGGATGCTCTTGCACAAGCTTCGCCGTGCGATGGTGAACGCCGCCCGGGAACCTCTCCGTGGCGATGTGGAGATCGACGACACCTGGGTCGGGGGTCCGCAACCCGGCCTGCGGGGCAGCCGGCAATTGAAAGGGCGAAAGGCCGCGATCGTACTGGTGGCGGTGGAACGACGAGGCCAGCGGTCGAATCGGATCCGTATGGCCGTCGTGCCGGATGTCAAACACGCCACGATCCTGCGGTTCGTCGCCCAGCACGTCGCCCCTGGTTCGACGGTCTACACGGACGGTCTCACGAGCTTCGAGGGGGTGGAAGCGGCAGGCGTTCGGCACATCGCCCGCCCGCAACCGCTCCGGCGCGACCTGGGAAGAGGCACCCCATCGGTCGTGCCTCTGGCGGACCGGGCGATCGGCAACCTCCAACAGTGGCTGATCGGAACCTACCATGGCGTGAGCAAGGCGCAACTGCCGGTCTACCTGGACGAATTCGTCTTCCGCCACAATCGGCGCCGGCAGCCAACGGCGGCCTTTCAGACCCTGCTCGGCCTTGGGGCCGCGCGCGGCCCGACCCCGTATCGCCGAATTCGCGGCGCTCACGACTTGGGTCCTGATTGACCGCAACATATTGGGGTCAGCTGAAACAACCGGATAAGCACGAGTCGGCTACCTCGCCTGGGAACTGCTTTTCGACCTGGTCGGTCGTGTGCGTGGCGGCACGGGTGGCTCCTTCGTCCGAAGGATCTCGCTCAAGAGCCGCCACCCACGCTCGGCGTGGCGCGTCACGTCGAACGCGCCGTCGCTCATGTGCCAAAGGATGGCACCCGGCTGAATCAGCCCCAGGAAGAGTGTGGCGACGGTCTGAGGATCGACGTCAGGCCGGATCTGGCCATCGGTCCGTCCCTGCTGGACGATCGCGGCCACGTCGTCGAGGTACGCGCGAATGCCGGCGAACATGCGTGCCCGGCGAGCCGGCCGCCCGGCATAGACGTCTTCCGAGAAGACGATGCGCGGGGAGCGCGACGTTGTCCCTGACCATGGCGAGATGGCGCATCAGGAGTCGTCGCAGGCGTTCGAGCGGATCGGTGGTCTCGGCGCGGGCGCTGCGCACGTTCTCCTGGAGGCTGTCGCGGATGTGTTGGAGGACGGCACCGATCACGTCGTCCTTGCCCTTGAAGTGGCGTTACAGCGCGGAGGGCACGAGGCCGATCCGCCGGGCGAGGCTGGCGACGCTCAGACCCCGCACGCCGTGGCGCCCGATGAGGCTGAGCGCGGCCTGGACGATCTGCTCGCGGCGGACAAGGGTACTGAGCTTCTCGGCGGCCATTTAAGTGAACACTAGTTCACAAAGCAGCGCTGCGGCAACTCGCTGAGTCGGCACCTTCGTCAGGATCGGACGTCAGCCATCACGGGTCGAAACGGAAGGCGGCTTCGTAGATGGCGGGCGCCGCGCCGGTCCGGAGGGTTCCCGGTCGCGGCCAGTTGTACTCATTGAAGGGAACATTCGGGATCAGCCGGAACCCGACGGCCGCCAACTCGGCGACGAGCTGAGCGTCCGTCAGGAAGCACTGCGGCTGGCCTGAAAACTGAGTGAAAGGACTCGCCTGGGACGGGCTCCGTGTCGGGTGGAAACGTGTTCCGCGAGAACGTGAACACGAACAAGCCCGCCCCACGCCTGGCCACGCGGGCCGCCTCGCCAAGCGCCTGCCGGAACTCCGCGGCGGAGCGCGCAAGGTTCCAGATGCCAAGGGCGATCACGAAATCACAGCTGCCGTTGCGAACCGGAATCTCGTCCATCCGCGCGAGGGCCACGTGACACCGATCGGCGACGTGATCGTCACGGGCACGCTGCGTGGCGGCAGAGAGCATGGGGGATCGAGAGGTCGATCCCGAGGACATCCCAGCCCAGGCGTGCAAGCGGAATCGCGTTCCGGCCAGCGCCGCAGCCGAGGTCGAGCACGCGCCTGCTCTCAGAGTGCCGGAGCTCGTGTTCCGCGAACCGCATCAGGACAGCATTCGGGAGTGACTGCGCGAAACCCGCCACCAGGTCCGAGCCGTTCGGGCGAGAGGGGGGGCCGGTTCACGGTGGTAACATAGGATGCGGAGCCGCCGGCGACCCTCCGACTCCGCTGAATGTGTGCGAGCCGTTCAGCACTCGCTTCGCCAGGGAAGAAGGAAGGACGACCCGATGTCCATAACGCCCCAGATGATTCCTGCGGCGGAGGCACTGCTGCTGCAGGCGCTCGTCCGCCCCACCGAGCAGGGTATCGCCAGTCGCGTGCTGGCGAAGACGAGCGGCGGCAATCTCACGCTCTTCGCGTTCGATGCAGCGCAGGGACTCACCGAGCACACGTCGCCGTTCGATGCGCTCGTGATGGTGCTTGAAGGATCACTCACCCTCACGATCGGCGGCACATCCGTCCGCGCAACGCCGGGCACGATCGTGCGCATGCCTGCCGGCGTTCCGCACGCGCTCGACGCGCCCGAGGCGGCTCGAATGCTGCTCATTATGTTGAGGGATTCGCAGGAGGGCTAGCGCTTCCGCCGCGTCAACTACCTGCCGTCCCCTATCTCGACTCCGGCCCCGAGGGCGGTATCATCGGCGACCGAGGAAAGGAGTTGGCCATACTCCCATGAGCGACCTTCGACACGGCATCAGGGACATCTGCCAAGCCCACGGCAACGATCCCTCACGGATGATGGACATCGTCCAGACGGTTCAGGTCCGCTACGGGTGCGTTGGAGACGAGGCCATCGACCTCATTGCCACCACCGTGTCCACGCCCAGGGTGCGCGTGGCCAGCCTGGTCTCGTTCTATGCGTTCTTCTCCAGCCGGCCCAGAGGGCAGGTGGTGATCCGCCTCTGCAACGACATCATCGACCGGATGCACGGCAGCGCGCGGTCGGCACGGGCGTTCTTCGATGACCTGGGCATCACCTTCGGCCAGACCACGCCAGATGGCCTGATCTCGCTCGAGTCGGTGCCGTGTATCGGGCTCTCCGACCAGGCCCCGGCAGCGCTGATCAACGACGTGCCCGTGACGTATCTGACGAGCGACGCAGCCCACGATATCGTGATGCAACTCCGGGCCCACATGGACCCGCAGAAGCTGGTCAAGAGCTTTGGTGACGGGAACAACGCCCATCCGCTGGTCCGATCGGTGGTCCGGAACAACATCCGGCTTCCCGGGCCGATCATCTTCAGCCGGGGTGTTCGCGGTGAAGCCATCAGGAAGGCACTGGGCATGTCGCCGGCGGAAGTGATCCGGACGGTCAAGACGGCTCGACTTCGCGGGCGAGGCGGGGCGGGCTTCCCGACCGGCATGAAGTGGGAGTTCTGCCGCTCGGCCGACGGTGCCAGGAAGTTCGTCGTGTGCAACGCCGATGAGGGCGAGCCGGGCACGTTCAAGGACCGCGTGCTGCTAACCGAGCGAGCGGACCGCCTGTTCGCCGGAATGACCATCGCGGGATACGCCATCGGCGCCGGCGAGGGCATGCTGTACTTGCGCGGGGAGTACGCCTACCTGCGGGCGTTCCTCGAGGATGTGCTGACCACCCGCCGCAGGGACCACCTCCTGGGCGTGGCCATCCTCGGCAAGAAGGGCTTCGATTTCGACATCCGCATTCAGATGGGTGCCGGCGCCTACGTGTGCGGCGAGGAGACTGCCCTGATCAGCTCCTGCGAGGGGCTGCGGGGGGACCCCAAAACGCGCCCGCCGTTTCCGGCCCAGAAGGGGTATCTCGGCTTTCCGACCGTGGTCAACAACGTCGAAACGCTGTGCTGCGTGCCGAAGATCCTGGAAGAGGGGCCGGCGACCTTCGGCGGGCATGGCTCTCCGGGGAGCAGCGGAACCAAGCTGCTGAGCATCTCCGGCGACTGCTTGAGACCAGGGATCTACGAGGTGGAGTTCGGCATCGCCCTCAACGAGGTGCTGAAGCTCGCCGGCGCCGATGACGCCATCGCCGTGCAGGTCGGTGGACCGAGCGGGCAGCTCATCGGGCCCAAGGACTACGCCCGGAAGATCTGCTTCGACGATCTTGCCACCGGCGGCTCGATTATGACCTTCGGACCAGGGCGGGACGTGCTCAAAACCGCGGCTTGCTTCATGGACTTCTTCGTTGACGAGAGCTGTGGGTACTGTACCCCCTGCCGCGTGGGCAACGTGCTGCTGAAGGAACGGCTGGAAAGGATCAGGTCCGGCCGCGGCGAACCGGGCGATCTGGACTATCTGCAGCGGCTCGGCACGACGGTCAAGACGGCCAGCCGGTGCGGCCTGGGGCAGACGTCGGCCAACCCGATTCTCACATCGCTGGCCAACTTCAGGCCGCGGTATGAAGCGGTGGTGAAGGCCAACAAGGACGGGTTCAACTCGTCGTTCGACGTCAGGGCGGCGGTCTCAGAGGCCGAGGGGATCGCCGGGCACTCGTCGGTCATCTACCCGCAGGCCACCGAGGAACGCTGACATGAGCGACAGGGTGACGTTGACAATCGACAACGTGCAGCTCCCAGGCCGACCGGGGCAGACCATCCTCGAGGCCGCGGACGAGGCAGGCATCTACATCCCGCGGCTGTGCCATCTGAAGGGCCTGCAGCCGTTCGGAAGCTGTCGGGTCTGCACCGTCCTGGTGAACGGCCGGCCGCAGGCGGCCTGCACCCAGCCCATCTCGCAGGGCATGGTGATCGAGAGCTCGACCGAGCAGGTCAGGGAGATCCGCAAGGACCTCATCGACATGCTGTTCGTGGAAGGCAACCACTTCTGCATGTTCTGCGAGAAGAGCGGCAACTGCGAGCTCCAGGCGATGGCCTACCGGTTCGGGATCACCGCTCCCCGGTACCCGTACATGTTCCCGAGTCGCGCGATCGACGCGTCCCACCCGGACATCATGATCGACCACAACCGGTGCATCCGGTGCGCCCGCTGCGTCCGTGCCTCCCGGGACCTGGATGGCAAGGAGGTCTTCGGATTCGTCAACCGTGGACCGCACAAGGAGCTGGCCGTCAACGCGGCGGCCCGCCTGGTGGACACCAACGTCGATGTCACCGACCAGGCGATCGACGTCTGCCCGGTCGGCGCCATCCTGAAGAAGCGCACGGCCTACGCGGTCCCCATCGGGCGGAGGAAGTACGATCACACGCCCATCGGCTCGGAGATCGAGGGCGCCAGGAGCCAGTAGGGGCATCATCCATGGCCAAAGCGAAGATCGCAACGACGTCTCTGGCAGGGTGCTTCGGTTGTCACATGTCCCTCCTGGACATCGACGAGCGCATCCTGGAGCTGATTGAGCTGGTCGAATTCGACAAGTCCCCCATCGACGACATCAAGCGGCTCTCGGGGCGGTGCCTGGTGGGCCTCATCGAGGGCGGCTGCTGCAACGAAGAGAACGTGCACGTGCTGCAGGAGTTCCGCACGCACTGCGACGTCCTGATCGCCCTCGGCGACTGCGCGACCATGGGCGGCATCCCGGCGCTGCGCAACGTCATTCCGCTCAGGGAGTGCCTGGATGAGGCCTATCGTCACGGGCCGACCGTCTACAACCCCACGGGCGCGATTCCCAACGACCCGGATCTCCCGTTGCTGCTGAACAAGGTCTACCCGGTCCAGGAGGTGGTCAAGATCGACTACTCCCTGCCCGGCTGCCCTCCCTCGGCCGACACCATCTGGGCGGCGCTCACGGCCTTGTTGAACGGTCGGCCGATCGATCTGCCCTACGAGCTGATCAAGTACGATTGACCGCCAGAACCGGAGGATCGTCGTGGACCCAGCGCTTCCCGCCAGCAAGACGAAGATCGTGATCGACCCGGTGACCCGCGTCGAAGGACACGGGAAGGTCACGATCCTGCTCGACGAGGCGAAACAGGTGGTCCAGACCCGCCTGCACATCGTGGAGTTTCGAGGTTTCGAGCGGTTCATTCAGGGGCGGCCCCTCTGGGAGGTGCCGGTCCTGGTGCAACGGCTGTGCGGTATCTGCCCGGTGAGCCACCACCTTGCGGCCGCGAAGGCGATGGACCGCATCGTCGGCGGCGAGAACCTCACCCCGACGGCCTCGAAGATGCGGCGGCTCATGCACTACGGGCAGATCTTCCAGTCGCATGCCCTGCATTTCTTCCACCTCTGCTCGCCGGATCTGCTGTTCGGCTTCGACGCGGACGTGAGGATTCGCAACGTCATCGGCGTGGCCGCCAGGTACCCCGAGTTGGCCGTGCAGGGCGTGATGATGCGCAAGTTCGGGCAGGAGATCATCAAGGCCACCGCGGGGAAGAAGATCCACGGCACCGGAGCGATCCCCGGCGGGGTCAACAAGAACCTGTCCATCCAGGAACGCGACGGCTTTCTCGGGGACCTCGACCAGATGGTCACCTGGGCCCGGGGTGCGGTGGGGATAGCCAGGGACTATACGGTTTCGAACCTGCAAACGCTGGCGCCGTTTGGCTCGTTCGAATCCAGCCATATGTCGCTCGTCCGCAACGACGGCGCGATGGATCTTTACGACGGGAACCTGCGAGCCATCGACGCCCTCGGCAACAAGATCTTCGACCAGATTCCCTGCCAGGCGTACATCGACTACCTCGCCGAAGAGGTTCGTCCATGGTCGTACATGAAGTTCCCGTTCATCAAGTCCCTGGGACCGGAGCGCGGCTGGTACCGCGTGGGGCCGCTGGCCCGAATCAACACCGCGGACTTCATCGACACGCCCGAGGCCGAGGCCGCGCGCCGGGAGTTCATGGCCCTGTCAGACGGCAAGCCCAACAACCTCACGATGGCCTACCACTGGGCTCGGATGATCGAGGGCCTGCACGCGATCGAAAAGATCCGGGACCTGTTGCACGACCCCGACCTGCAGGGAACCGACCTGGTGGTGAAGGGTGAACGGCGCGAGGAGGGGGTCGGCATCGTCGAGGCCCCCCGCGGGACCCTGATCCACCACTACAGGGTTGACGAGCAGGACCAGGTGGTGATGGCGAACCTGATCGTCTCGACCACACACAACAACGAGCCGATGAACCGGGCCGTCCAGAAGGTGGCCAAGGACTACCTGTCGGGGGTGGAAATCACCGAGGGGCTCCTGAACCGCGTGGAAGTCGCCATCCGGGCCTATGATCCGTGCCTGTCCTGTGCGACGCATGCGCTTGGCCAGATGCCCCTCACCGTGGAGTTGCTGGACCATACGGGCCAGGTCCTGGACACTAAGAGCACGTGATGAACGAGAGGCGCGAGACCGTGCTCCTGCTCGGCTATGGCAATCCGGGCCGTCTGGATGACGGGCTGGGCGCGGCCCTGGCTGCGCAAGTCGAGCTTCTGGCGTTGCCTGGCGTAACCGTCCAGGCGGACTACCAGCTCTGCCTGGAGGACGCCGAAGCGGCGGCTCGTCACGACGTGGTGATCTTCGCGGACGCGACGACCTCGGGAGCCGACCCGTTCTCGTTCCTCAGGGTCGACGCCGCTTCCAGCCTGGGCTTCAGTACGCACGCCCTGCAGCCGGAAGCGGTACTGGGCTTGGCGCAGCAGCTGTTTGGCGCGCGGACGGACGGGTACACCCTGGGCATTCGAGGGTATGCCTTCAACGAGTACGAGGAGTCCCTGACCGATCAGGCGCGGGCGAATCTTGCGGCCGCGGTCGCATTCATCAGGCGAGTCTGCGAGCACGGCAGCTTCCGCGAGTTGGCCGCCAACGGATCTGCTCCCGGCGTGGGAGATCCACCGGAACAGCAATCGTATCTGAGACCTAGAGGTGAGGTTGAGCCATGAAGGACGGAAAGCACTTGGTCCTCTACATCGACGACGACGACGACGCGCTGTTCGCGATCAGGACCGTCCTGGAGGCGAATGGCTACGCCATGGCGGGGGCGTCCAGCGCCGAGGAGGGACTGAGGGTCTACAAGGCGCTGAACCCCGACTTCGTCATCGTCGACCTGATGATGGAGGAGGTGGACTCCGGCGCGAGCTTCGCGAGGGAGCTGAAAGCTCTGAGCAACAAGGTCCCCGTCTACATGCTCAGCTCGGTCGGCGACGACCTCAGCACGAGCACGGACTCCGTGGCTCTCGGGCTAGATGGCGTGTTCCAGAAGCCGCTCAAGGCCGCGACGCTCCTGGGCGTCCTGAAGACCAGACTCCTGTCCCTGCCGGACGTTCCATCCTGATGTTGGTCCCTTTAACGAGACAATTCTGAACTAGAGACGGCGCCCGCTTGAGGGTCCGCCGTCGTCTGAGCATGTTCTCCGGCCTCAATGACCGACGTTCAGTCGTGTCAGGCCAGGAGTGCCGGCTTGATGCCCGTACCAAACCCTCGGGGATGGCCGTGCCGGTTGGCCGCAGTTCCCCGTGACAATCGTCGTCGGCAGATGGGATGCAGCATGCCCCAGCGAGCCGGCCCTTTCTGCGGCGAGGCCCCTGGGTGTAGCTCCGCCTAGAACAACCCCTGCTGCTTCGGCACCACACGCTCGCCACGCCGTGTAGTTTGAGCCGTCCTGCCGCCAGTACGGATGCCGCGCCCGACGGTCCCCCTCGCCCCCGCGCCGCCGATCCAGTAAACTCACCGCGCGAACCGTTTACGCTCCCGACGAGGATGCGGTGCATGACGAACGACAGACGCCGCGGCGAAATGAACGAGATGGCTGCTGCTGATGGGCTTCATATCCTGAAGGCCAGGCTCCAGAAACGGTTTCTCGCCAGGCAGTGCGCGGCGCTCGCGGACTGTCTCCCACAAGCCCTGGCAGCGACAGAGGCGGCAGCCCCCGTTCGCGAGAACCCCTACGTCATCGAACGTGTTCGCCGGCGCGAAGATCTGGCGCACCTCGAGGCCAATTGGGAGGAGGCGCTGTTCTGGGAGTTGAAAAGCCCGCCACCGAACTCCCCTGCGCCATGGCGGCGACTCCTGACCTATCAGGTGAACCTGCCAAACAGGAAGGGTGAGAGGGCCTGGGGGGAGATCGATCTGCTGGGCGTTTCTCGTGGACTGTTGCCCGTCGTCATCGAACTCAAAGCTCCGAAGTCGTCGCAGAATCCCGCGCAGATGCTCGTCCAAGCAGCGGCCTATGGTGTTGCCCTGCGAAAGGCGTGGAACAGGTGCTTTCGGCGCGAATGGGAGCGGATCGTGCCAGGTCCAGCCGCTCCACCGGATGAACTGGCTACCTGCGAACTCGTCTGCGCAGCCCCATCGGAGTACTGGATCGAGTGGACCGGTGAGACACCTCGAGCGCGAAAGGTGACGGCCAGCGCGTGGGCAGCGCTCGCGACTCTGCGAGAAGGCCTCAGGAGCAACGGCTTCCCGTCACTCTTCGTTCGACTCGGACACACGGGAGTGGATTCTCGGGGGGGGCCAACGGGGATCACCGTGGAAGAGGAGCGTTTGCCGGGCCGATGAACGTCTGTATCCATCGCGGCGCCGAGGAAGTCGGCGATACTTGCATTGAGATCGAGTCCTGCGGGGCACGAATCGTCCTCGATGCCGGTCAGCCTCTTGATGCGGTTCGCGGAGCTGACTCTCCGCTACCGGCTGTCCCCGGATTTCGGTTTCCAGACGCGTCGCTACTCGGCCTCGTCGTCTCGCACGGGCATCAGGATCACTGGGGATTGGTCGGCCAGGTCACGAACAGCGTGCCGATCTTCGTCGGCGAGGCCGCGCACCGTATCCTGAAGGAAGCCGCGTTCTTCGGCTCCGGCGTGGTACTGAATCCCTCCGGCTTCCTCCGGCATCGGCAACCGTTCGTCCTTGGCCCGTTCACCATCACACCGTTCCTCAACGACCATAGCGCGTTCGACACGTATGCCTTGCTCATCGAGGCTGGCGGTCGGCGACTGCTGTACTCCGCCGACTTGCAGGCACACGGACGCAAGGCGGGCCTCTTCGAGGAGTTCATCCGAAATCCTCCGGCCGGCGTGGATGTGCTCCTGATTGAAGGGACGAACCTACGAGCCGAGGACACGCCGAAGAGCGGGCTCACTGAGCAGCAGGTCGAGCGGGATCTGATTCACACTTTCAGGACGGCGCCAGGCATCGTGCTAGCCATGTACTCCGGGCAGAACATCGACCGGCTGGTGACGATGTTCCGCGCGTGTCTGCGGGCAGAACGCTACTTCGTGCTTGACCTGTACGCCGCATCGGTCGCCGGAGCTACCGAGAATCCGAACATCCCGAAGGCCGGCTTCAACAAGGTGCTCGTCTATGTGCCGCTCTGGCAGCGGGTTCGGGTAAAGGAGTCAGGCGAGTTCGGGCGCGCGAGCGCGATTCGCCCTGTGCGTATCTATTCCGAGGAATTGGCAGGACGCGCGAAGGAACTCGTGTTGACGTTTCGGGCGTCCATGATTCGGGAGATCGAGAACGCAGGGTGTCTTGCGGGGGCCGTTGCGGTGTGGTCGATGTGGCCCGGGTATCTGGAACAGCCCGGACAGGAACGTCTCCTGGAGTTCTTCCGGAGGAAGGGGATCCCCCTCGAGACGCACCACGCCTCTGGGCACGCCCATCTTCCCGACCTTCAACGATTGGCGAAGGCCGTGGCCCCTGAGCGCCTTGTGCCCATCCACTCGTTCGCGCCGCGACGCTTCGCCGAGTTCTTCGAGAACGTCGAGACGCACCGTGACGGAGAGTGGTGGGCGGTGTAGTCTCGCGCACACGGTTTGCATCGAGGAAAAAGCGTGATGAGCGAAGACGATTCCGGACGGGTCGAGACGATCCTCGCAGTGGGCGCCGAGGGTGGCTCGATCACGCTCGAAGGGCAGCGCGACGCCGCTGGTGTCTGGCGTTTTCGGATTGCCACGAATGAGAGCGTGCTGGGGGATTTTCTCGGCGAGGAACTTGGCGCCACTTCATCGTGGGAGTCCTGGGAGGCAGCGCTGGCGGCGTTGAACCGCTATCCGTGGCCGCGGCTGTGGCCCGTCAGGATTCATGCCGAGTTTGCGGAGGCCATCCTCAACGCAGTCGCGGCGAACGAACACGGCGGCGCGGGCCAGGTCAGACGATGGCGGGCATTGATCCAGGAGGGGAACCTGTGACGCCGGATCCAGCCGCGAAGTAGGGGGCTAGGCGGAGATGAGAATCCATCTCCGTCGCTCTCTCTGCGTCAGCTCCCCGGCAACTTGAACCGAACGTAGATTCCCCGGCGGCTTCATGCCTCAGGAAGAACGTCAGCGGCGGCGATCCGAAGCCGGCTGGTTCGGAGCGCTTGATGCTGGGAAGTCCCGCCAAGAGGCTTCTGCGCGAGCGCGAGCTCCGGTTTGATGGCCCGGTGTTCCTGACCACCGGCCCGAGTGTCCGAGGATCGCGAGCACCGGCCCTACTGACCGGTGATCGCGACAACCTGCCTCCGCCGCCAACGCTCGGGACCACCTACCGCCATGGACAGTGATCACGACCACCTGCTCGACCGGTGTCCACCACCGATGGCGGGCGGCGCCATAGGCGACGGGAACGTCTCGCACCAAGAACCAAGGGCAGGACAACGCGGGTGCCAGCCGGTATCGGGAGCTCGCGCGGCCAGCAACGTGCAAACCATCAGCTCCGGCGCAGCCTTCGCTTGTGTCAGAATTGTCACGCAACATCGGGCGCCTCGCGGCGGTTCCGTGCTTGGCGCACGAAGTCTGTAATACCTAGTGAGCAACACGAGTGCGCCCTTGACCATGAAGCCGCAAGTCTCTCCTGCAAACGACCCGGATGCAGACATCTACATCGAGTGCATGAAGGAGCTGCGCGAACGCCTTCACACGGTCATGTGGCTGTCGTATGGAGAGCAGGTCTTCAAGGGAACAGCGCAGTTCATTCTGGAAACGCAGATGCTCCAGTTGAGGATGGTGCTGGAGTTAATAGCCTTCAGCACAATGGTTGCAAACCAAGAACGATATGCGAGCGTGCGAGCGGGCTTCGAATCTGACTGGAAGGCCTCCAAGATGCTGGCGGTCTTAGACAAAGTCAACCCGCACTTCTATCCGACTCCAGTGTTTCTGAGAGAGCACGGGCCAGGCCCCACTGGCAAGGAGCGAGCCAACTACCAAGTTCTGAAGGAGGGGTATTTGACGCGGGAGGAGTTTGAATTCCTGTACGACGCGGCGAGTACCGTGATTCACAGCCGGAATCCATTCAATCCACAGACGTCTGTCGAGATCAAGTATGACTTCCCGATGTGGGTTGAGCGCATCCGTCAACTCATCAGGATTCACTTCATGCACTTTGTCGACGACCGGCGGTGGTTAGTATATGTGCCAGACGTAGGCAAGTTACAGGTCTTCACCGTCATGGGCGACCCGTCTGTGATGTGAGCAGCGGCGGCAAACACCACTCAATCCACTGAGCTACTGGGTTTGGGATGTTGGTCTGAAGCAGGGAGCGTTCGAAAGACCGGCTACAACGGCCTGGCGGCTAGGCATTCTTCTTGAGCCGGTGCGAGGCAGTGCTCCGGGCTCACGACCGAGCTGGAGTCCGTGATCTCCTGTCGGGCAACTCGTGCTCCCGGCTATCGGCCCGCTAGATCGATGAGCACGACCACCGGCCTATTGGACAAAGGATCGCGATCACCGGCGTGGTGAACCGGTGATCAAGATCCGACACGCGTCATTCCGAGCCCGACTCGTTAAGCTTCGGTCGGTAATCTCTGCGGTCTAGACACGAATCGTACGTTGCTCGGTCGATTCGAATCCAGTCTGTCTTATCGATGCCACGCCGGTTGTCGAGTGTTGGGCTCGAAGGGAAGGCGCTGGCGACCTTGATCCAGCGAGTCTGCTCGTCGGCGATCTGCCGAATCTCCTGAGCGACCTCCGACAAGTCCTGGTCTTGACTGAAGATCAACGCGACATCGAACACGCCCCGATGGGCAAGGCGAATGACGTCGATCGCAAGCCTGACGTCGATTCCCTTCTCTTCACCGTCGAGAAACGCGTGAGTTGTTCCGTCGGGCAATCTAACCGTCCGATTACGATAGCGAAGCGGCCTCGTGAAGACCCGAACTCCAAGACGTCCCACTTGGGCCAGCTTCGCAACCCAGAACGCATGCTATCGTGCGTTGTCTTCGATATCCGGAACGCCCGTATAGAATCGCACTTCCGTAAGCGACCAGCCCTGATCCTTCGCCACTCGATCGGCGAGTTTGGCGACGTCGTAGTTGGGGTAGTGATAGCCGAATGCGCGCTTGGCCGCGTGGAACAGGTTCTGGCCGTCAAAGAACGCGACGACCCGTCTGACCGGAGGCTCACTCGACATGCGTAATCCTCCGTACATGAATAACCCCGCCCGAGGCCTTTCAGCGTGTCGGACGGGGAGGAACTATCGACCTCATTATAGCTCGGGAACTGCTCCCGTCAAGGTTCGAGGACAGGTTCGAGGTCAGCACTGTGTAACGCGCACGAGCATGGGTACGCTCAGCGGGGCTTCCCCGCTGAGCGTACCCATGCTGTCAAGTACCATGTTGGGCTTACGGGAGGGAATAAGTCAAGACGCTGCAAGATGTTACGAGCGGCGGCGGCGTCCGTCCTGGCGACTCCCCCGGCAATGACCGGCGATCTTCTGCAACGATCTGATATCCGGCAACAGCCAGAAAATGTGCCGCGCTCGGTGACACCTTTCCTCGAGAGGGACTCACTCGTCGTCGTCGTCGCCCTCGTCTTCCTCATCGTCTTCCCGCTCATCGGTTACACGATCTTCGGGCGATCGCCAGACTTCAAAGTGCCGGAGCGAGTCAATGCCGCCGAGCAGTTCGCGGGCGCGATCCAGTCTTGCCACCAAGGCGGATGCGTCGTGCATGGGCAAGGCCGCAGCGGACCGGGCGGCGTCCTCAAAGAAGAACTCAATCCTGCGGGCCTGATTCCACTCTTCCACGATGGCTAGCAACTGCTTCCGACTGTCACTCAGCGCCTCCGCTCGCCGCTGTTCCTGCTCCTCGCGCTCGCGCTCGCGACACTGCGCCAGCCATTGTTGATGCTCAATTTCGGCCTGCTTCCGAGCTTCGTCGCATCGCTTCGCGAGCGCGGGGGCTTCGGCCTCAATGTCCTGGACGATGGTGTTGAGCGTGTGGGACAGCCCGCCGAGCTGGGATTCTACCCACGTCTTCTCCCAGGGCACTCGCCCGTAGGGCGAATACGCGCGGATGCCAAGCCGGCCGCACGGCATGTGCTGCTTTGTTGTCCTATCAACTTCCCACGCGGCTTTGCGCTTGACGGGCGCTGGGCTCGCGCGCACGTAACGGATCGGGCGATCCCAGTGGTAGGTCACATCCACGTACTCGGTGAGCTCGTACAACGTAAGGCCGAACGCCACGGCACCGACGTAGTGTAGCGGGCCGCGACCTTGATCATCGGCTCCGCCCAGACCTCTTTGTATAGCGTGTCGCGGGTGACGCTCATCCGCAGAATATCGGACATGGGGTCGGTCGCGCGCAAGCGGCCGCCCGCCCATTTCTATAGGGTGGACTCCAGCCGGGACGTGACGGCGTCCCGGACTTCGGCAGCACAATCGACCGCGCGCTTCGCGTCATCGGCATCGAGTTGGGGGAGGTCGCCAGGATAGCGCACGTCGACCCCGTAGTCGGTCAGCTGTACGGCTGCGGAGAGGGCGGTCGCGAGCGCTCCATCGACTGGGGCGATCAGGTCGAGCAGCCGTCCAAGGTCGTGAGTCTTTGGGAACTCGACCTGATGGGCGACCAGATACGCTTTCAGGAACTTCTCGGCCGCCTGCTGCGCGTGAAACCCGATCGCGCCGTGATACGGGAGTTTCTCAGCGAGGAGGTGCCGAGCAACGCTGAGATCCTCATCGGCACGCGCGAGCCACTGTGCGACGATCTCTCGGCGAATCTCGTCAGGCGGCTTCATACACCACCTGGCCCTGTCGATCGGCCGGATAGGCGATGGTTCCCACCACGCCCTTGGTCTCGTCGAACCGCTCGGTGGTCATGACGACGATGTCAAACGCCCAACCGAGTCCTCTGAGCGCCTGACGGATGCGCAGACGATCGGCGCGTGCGTCAACCGGGTCATCCTCGAGCACCAACAGATCGATGTCGCTGTCCGGTGTCAACGAGCCAACCGCAGCCGACCCGAAAATGAGGATCCGGCGAGGCGATGCCACGCCACGGATTCGTCCGACAATTTCTGCGATCAGCCGTTCTCCGAGACCCACAATTCCACCTCGTACGAGCCTAGCATAGAGTGTTTCGGGTGGTTTCGCCAGACGAACGGCCCGCGGGCGTGGGCATCCGCATCGGTGGCAAGACCATCCTGGGCGCGGCGTGGCCAACTCGCCACCGAACGCGCAAAATGTGGCGCACTTTCGATCGAGGCGCGCCGATCGGTTATCGCGTTTGACTCCAATTGGCGCCATCATGCGCAACTTCCGGCCAAGATCCACTTCGACCCGGCGTCGGCATGCTCTCCTGGATAACCGCTATTTCATAACCGATCAACAGGCCTGAATCGTTGAAATGTGGCCTGAGTTCGCGAATCTGACAACGGGCCTTCTAAGCCGGGGGTCGCAGGTTCGAGTCCTGCCGGGCGCGCCACTTAACTCGAACACCGGCAATAATAGTTGACGCCGCGCAGGCGGTCGCCAGCTTCGGCTTGTTGCTCTCAAGAGGGGTCACCAGCGCGGTGGCCCTTTCCCTTTCGTGCCTATCCAATCTGGCTGCCCGTGGCGCCGACAGGGCATCACCCCGGCTCGAAGACGCGAAAGCACCACCCCATGGACCACCTGTCCAGACTTCCGCGTTTCTTCATGACTGGCGACGCTTATGTGACGGCTATGTGATTGGTGAGCCGGAATGGACGCCTGAGCTTACGCAAACGGCTTAATTTCAAAGAGTTGCGCGGCCAGGCCAATGTGACTCGTAGCCCTCGTCGCCAATCTCTCAGCTCGATCCGGAACCGCATCCCCGATCGATCCGCTGGACGATGCGGTGGACCGTCCCGGTGGCCCCAGGGCAAACCCGTCCATGTCGGCGGGTGGCTCTCAGCGTTCAACTGTCGGGCGACGCTCAAGGAGTTCTCGGGAGATGGCGATATTCGTCAGGCTTCGGCGGCGCGCAGCACAATACGGGTCCGCAGAGCCAAGGTCTGCGCGGTCGTGGGGCGCCGGTTGTTAGCCGTCCAGCGTGAGGAACTCCCCTACGGTGCTGGAACCATCCTGTCCCGACATGGAGGTCACACACGCGACAATGGCTTCGCCGATCATCCGCCCGAGGATTGCCCCTCAGCACCGCTCGCAGGAGCGCCTTCATACGCTCCACCGCCACCCGCATCGTCGTCTGCCGCAGGTCCCAACTCACGCGCGTGGGCAGTCCCCACGCCGACACGCCCGCCGCCCGCGCCGCGCTCAGCGCACTCACGAAGTGTGTCGGGTTGCCCGACTTCGCCAGTGGGATCAGTCATCGTCCAACAGGAGGATCGTCGCCGCCGCCGCGGCGGGCGTGAGGACGGGGACGGGAGACCTGCGAAAGCCCGACGCGTCCCGGGTCACGAGCGCGTCGCATCCCGCCGATGCCGCACAGGCCGCACACACCGCATCCTCGAAATCCGCGAACGGGAGTGCCAGCGCTTCGCGCAGCACCTGTTCTCCCACCGGCACCACCTGAAACACGCCAAGCAGTCGCTCGACGACCCTCCGTGCTTCGCGGAGCCCCTTCTCCCGGCCGACGAGATAGTGGATCGTCGTCATCGCATGCGACGGCACGAAGCCAGCGACCCGCTTCGCCTCGATGGCTGCCCACACGCGAGCAGCCGCCTCGACGTGCGGGTGGCGATCGAGGAGCACGTCGAGGATCACGTTCAGGTCGACGAGGAGCCGCCTCACAGATGCTTCTCTCGCAGATGCCGCCGGTACGCCTCGCGGTCGCCGTGCTTCAGTACCCCTCTCAGGTCGCGCAGCGCGCCCGACGTCGCGGGCGCGTCAGGCGGCGTCGAAACCAGCGCGAGGAAACGTTCCACCATGCTCGACAATGACGTGCGGTGAAGGCGCGCATGCCGTTTTGCGCGACGCACCACGTCCGCCTCGACGCTCAGGGTCAGCTTGGCCGTCATACGTATAGTTCCTTTCAGACTATACGTATTCTAGTCGGCTCCGCCGGTCGATCGCAAGGTCGGTCGTCCCCGCCTCGCCGCCCCCCGCCAGGCCTCGGATTTGATCGTGTGCGCTTGCGATAGACGGCAAGCCGTTCCAAGATACGCGTCCACGGACGACCTCGAAGGGTGATGCTGGGTGACAGAAAGCCCAAGTTTTCCGGGGCTTTCTGTGATCGACCGACATCCGGGGGTGCCTTCTAAACCGGGGGGCGCAGGTTCGAGTCCTGCCGGGCGCGCCAAACTGGCCACATTCTACGAAGTTGCGGAAGGGGTCCGCGGAATTCGGCGACATTTGCGCCGCTCACCGCGACCGGTCGGAACGTACCAACTAAAATACGGCTCCTCCGCAGAATCTGTGGGTAGAACGTTGACTCCCGGGGCGTCGTTCCGTTGTCCGTCGGTGAGACCGTGAATGATGGCCGGTGGGAGCTGTGG
>Ga0209638_1000758_pt1 | contig 21178 bp, 20 predicted proteins | sample BarGraNGADG00211_FD_184490 | JGI IMG/M metagenome (GOLD analysis project Ga0209638, IMG submission 184490) | Arctic peat soil microbial communities from Barrow, Alaska - Barrow Graham LP Ref core NGADG0002-211 (SPAdes) (version 2) | ecosystem: Environmental > Terrestrial > Soil > Wetlands > Peat...
AGACCCCGTGTGGGTCATGCGTACCTACGCGGGCCACTCCAGTGCCACCGCGAGCAACGAGCTCTTCCGGCGAAACCTGGCCAAGGGGCAGACCGGTCTTTCGGTCGCGTTCGACCTGCCGACGCAGACCGGTTTCGACCCCGACCACACGCTGGCCAGCGGCGAGGTCGGCAAGGTCGGAGTGCCGATCTCGCACATCGGCGACATGCGGGCGCTCTTTGCGGACATCCCGCTGGCGCGGATGAACACCTCGATGACCATCAACGCCACGGCCATGTGGCTGCTTGCGATGTACGAGGTCGTTGCCGAGGAGCAGGCGGTCGAAGCCGGCGATGATCCTGTGGCTGCAGTGAAGGCTCTCGCGGGGACGACACAGAACGACATCATCAAGGAGTACCTCTCGCGCGGGACGTACGTCTTCGCACCCCAGCCCTCTCTGCGGCTGATCACCGACATGGTCGCCTACACCGTGGCCGAGATCCCCAGCTGGAACCCCACCAACATCTGCAGCTACCACCTCCAGGAGGCCGGCGCGACGCCTGTCCAGGAGATCTCCTACGCCATGTGCACCGCGATCGCCGTCCTGGATGCCGTCCGCGACTCCGGACAGGTCCCGCCAGAGCGCTTCGGAGAGGTCGTCAAGAGGATCTCCTTCTTCGTCAACGCCGGCGTTCGCTTCGTCGAGGAGATGTGCAAGATGCGGGCGTTCGTCCAGCTCTGGGATGAGCTCACGCTCGAGCGGTATGGCGTGAAGGACCCCACCCAGCGGCGCTTCCGTTACGGCGTCCAGGTCAACTCGTTGGGGCTGACCGAGGCTCAGCCGGAGAACAACATCCAGCGAATTGTGTTGGAGATGCTGGCAGTCACGCTGTCCAAGGACGCCCGGGCCCGAGCCGTGCAGCTGCCAGCCTGGAACGAGGCTCTGGGGCTGCCGAGGCCCTGGGACCAGCAGTGGTCGCTGCGTCTGCAGCAGGTGCTGGCGTTCGAGTCGGACCTGCTCGAGTACGACGACCTGTTCACAGGATCCCGCGTCGTCGAGGCCAAGGTGGCCGAGCTCCTCGTGGGGGCCAGGGCCGAGATCGACCGGGTCCAGGAGATGGGAGGGGCGGTGGCGGCGGTCGAGTCGGGCTACATGAAGTCACAGATGGTGGCATCGCTCTCGCTGCGGCGCCAACGCATCGAAGCCGGTGAGGACATCGTCGTCGGCGTCAACAAGTTCGAGACGACAGAGCCGAACCCTCTGACCGCCGACCTCGACGCCGCGATCCAGACGGTGGACCACGACGTGGAGGCCAAGGCTGCGGCCGCCGTCGTCGCATGGCGCACTGTCCGCGACTCCACCGACCCCGGCCGTGCGGCCGCCCGGTCCGCGCTGGCCCGCCTGGTCAGAGACGCGAAGTCCGGGGCCAACCTGATGCCGGCATCTCTGGAGGCCGCCCGCGCTGGTGTGACAACCGGCGAGTGGGCTCAGGCGCTGCGCGACGTCTTCGGTGAGTATCGTGCGCCCACAGGGGTTTCCGGGTCCGTGGGGGTCAGTAGTGCCGACGTTGGCGGCGACCTGGGCCAGGTGCGGGAACGGGTCCGCACCACGGGCGAGGAGCTCGGGACCCGGCTCCGCCTGCTGGTGGGCAAGCCAGGCCTAGACGGGCACAGCAACGGCGCCGAGCAGGTCGCCGTGCGAGCACGGGATGTCGGGTTCGAGGTTATCTACCAGGGCATCCGACTGACTCCGGAGCAGATTGTCGCCGCCGCCGTGGCCGAGGACGTTCACTGTGTTGGCCTCTCGATCCTGTCCGGCTCGCACATGCAGCTCGTTCCGCGCGTGCTGGCGGGACTCAGGGCGGCCGGCGCTGGCGACCTGCCTGTCATCGTCGGCGGCATCATCCCCGAGAGCGACGCCGACGCGCTGCGACGGCTCGGGGTCGCTGCGGTCTTCACTCCCAAGGACTTCGGGCTGACCCAGATCATGGGCGGCATCGTGGATGTGATCCGGGCCTCCCGCGGTCTCCACCCCTAGCTTGTTGCCCTGAAACCACCGAAACGGCACGTCGCAGCACTCGAAACGGTGGTTTCGCCGCAACAAGACCGGCTGATCTGTGTCGTGATGCTCAGAACAGGCGTGAACCCACATCGTCGATGCCCTTGAGCGCGTCGTAGTCCAGGGTCACGCAGCGTATGCCACGGTCGGTGGCCAGGGTGCGCGCCTGCGGCTTGATCTCCTGGGCGGCAAAGACACCTGTCACCGGCGCCAGGTGGGAGTCGCGGTTCATCAGCTCGAGGTAGCGAGTGAGCTGCTCCACGCCGTCGATGTCCCCGCGGCGCTTGATCTCGACCGCAACCGTCGCTCCCGCAGCGTCCTTGCACAAGATGTCGACGGGTCCGATGGCGGTCATATACTCCCTGCGGACCAGCGTGTATCCCGGGCCCAACGTGACGATGTGCTCGGCAAGCAGCCGCTGCAGGTGTGCCTCGACGCCGTCCTTGACAAGGCCTGGGTCTATGCCCAGCTCGTGGTCCGAGTCGTGCAGCACCTCGTACAGGCGGACCCGGAGGCGGTCCTCGGACCTGGCGTGCTGAACGACCCAGACCGACTCGACGCCGTCAGCGACCTCGTGCTCCTCGGGCTCGACCTCGGCCATGGCACACGGAGGTGACATCCAGTTCAGGGGCTTGTACGAACCGCCGTCGCTGTGGACGAGCACGGACCCATCGGCCTTGACCACCAGCAACCGGGTCGCCAACGGCAGATGGGCCTGGAGCCGGCCTTCGTAATCCACGCTGCACCGAGCTATGACCAGTCGCACGGCCGGCAGCCTACCGAGCCCGCCGGGCAACCCGGCATACGCCCGTCCTGTCCGTTGCGCGGCCTCGACGCGCGACCAACCCGGGTATCGCTTCTGGGGGCCCCTCCCGTATGGGCGGGCGCTCTGACAGACTCGCCCTCATGGCTCGTGACTTCGCAACAGTTGGCGTGATCGGACTCGGCACCATGGGTGCGGGCATCGTGGAGGTGTTCGCCCGCAACGGTCTGGACGTCGTCGCGGTCGAGGTCTCCCCGGGGGCTGTCGAGAAAGGCCAGCGGGTCCTGCGGCACTCGACCGACCGTGCGCTCGCCCGCGGCAAGCTGACCGAGCAGGAGCAGATCGAGCTGCACGACCGGGTGCGCTTCACCTCCGACCTCGGGGATCTCGCCGAGTGCGACCTCGTGGTCGAGGCGGTGCCCGAGCACCTCGATCTCAAGCGCGACATCTTCGCCAAGCTGGATCTCATCGTGAAGCCGGACGCGATCCTGGCCACCAACACCTCAAGCCTGTCCGTCACCGAGATCTCGGTGGCCACCCAGAACCCGCGTCGCTTCGTTGGCATGCACTTCTTCAACCCCGCGCCGGTGCTGAAGTTCGTCGAGGTCATCCGGACGGTGGTCACCGAGGACGCCGTCGTCGAGGACGTCAAGGCGCTCGCCGAACGAATCGGCAAGATGCCCGTCGTCATCGGCGACAGGGCCGGATTCATCGCCAACGCACTGCTGTTCGGCTACCTCAACCACGCCGTCGACATGTTCGAGAGCCGTTATGCCACGCGTGAGGACATCGACGCGGCCATGCAGCTCGGCTGTGGGCTGCCGATGGGCCCCCTTGCGCTCATGGACCTCATCGGCCTCGACACGGCCTACGAGATCCTCGACACGATGTACAGGCAGGGACGCGAGCGGCTGCACGCACCCAGCCCCATCATCAAGCAGATGGTCACCGGCGGGCTCAAGGGTCGCAAGACCGGTCGGGGCTTCTACACCTATGACGAGGCCGGCAGCTCCACCGTCGTGGCCGACCACCTCACACCGGTCGTCGATGGTGCCCACCAGGGCGACCTCCGCACGGTGAGCACCGTGGGTGTCGTTGGCTCCGGCACGATGGCGACCGGGATCATCGAGGTGTTCGCCAAGGCCGGGTATGCCGTGACGTTCGTTGCGCGCTCAGACTCAAAGGTCGAGGGGGTCAAGGCCGCCATCGCGAAGAGCCTGGAGAAGGCGGTCCAGCGCGGCAAGCTCACGACTGAAGACCGTGACGCGGTCGCCGGGCGGCTGAACGGCACGACGTCGCTGGATGCCCTGGCTCAGGTCGACCTTGTGGTCGAGGCGGTCGTGGAGGACATCAAGGTCAAGCAGGCTCTGTTCGAGAACCTCGACGAGATCTGCAAAGAGGGCGCGATCCTGGCCACGACCACCTCCTCGCTGCCCGTCATCTCGTGCGCCATCATGACCCAGCGACCGCAGGATGTCGTGGGCCTGCACTTCTTCAACCCCGCCCAGATCATGAAGCTGGTCGAGGTCGTCCACACCATCTCGACCGCGGATGACGTCGTGGCCACAGTGCAGGACCTGTGCCGGGCGATCGGTAAGCATCCGGTGACCTGCGGGGACCGCTCAGGCTTCATCGTCAACGCCTTGCTCTTCCCCTACCTCAACGACGCGGTCAAGATGCTCGAGGCGCACTATGCCAGCGCCGATGACATCGACATCGCCATGAAGACCGGCTGTGGCTACCCGATGGGCCCCTTCGAGCTTCTCGACGCCGTCGGCCTCGACGTCTCCCTCGCCATCCAGCGTGAGCTCTACCTCGAGTTCCGGGAGCCTGGTTTCAGCCCGGCGCCACTGCTCGAGCACCTCGTCACCGCGCGCTATCTCGGGCGCAAGGTTGGGCGCGGGTTCCGCACCTACCCCTGAGCCTGCGCGCGAGTCCCGGGGCAGGCGCGCTCCGGCTTCGCTAGGTTCCGGAAGCCGTTTCGTGGCCAAATTGTCCGATTGCGAGCTCTCGACCATGTACGGTGGTGGCGCCTGCGGCTTTTACACCAGGTCCAGCCGTCGAAGGGATCGACCATGAAGCTCTCCACGCACGAGGCGAAGGCAGGTCGCGTGCGTTTCGGCGTCGCGTCGCTCGCAGCTCTTGGACTGCTCATGGCATTCCCGGTCAGCGCCCAGGCGGCTCCGGCTCCGGTGGGCTTGGGGACGGCCAAGAGCTTTGCGGTGCTGGCCGGTACCACGGTCACTAACACCGGCGCAACGAAAGTCTCTGGAGACTTGGGCCTCAGTCCGGGTGCGGCGGCTGCGATCACCGGCTTCCCGCCAGGACTGGTGACCAATGGAAGCCAGCACGCAGCTGATGCCCTCGCTGCCCAAGCGCAACTCGCCCTGAAGACCGCGTATGACGACGCATCATTGCGGGTCCCGCCCGCCCAGACGCTCTCAGCACTTGGTGGCCTGACCTTGGTTGCAGGCGTCTACAAGTCGACCGAGGATTTGAGCCTGACGGGCACCCTCACTCTGGACGGACAGAATGACCCCAACGCGGTGTTCATCTTCCAGGCGGCGCGGGGCCTCACTGTCGCGTCCTCCAGCCAGGTCAACATGATCAACGGCGCCTCACCATGCAACGTGTTCTGGCAGGTCACCAGCTCTGCGACGCTTGGAAGCGGTGCCAGCTTCCGCGGCACCATCATGGCGCTGACCAGCATCAGCCTTGACACCGGCGCGTCAGTTGACGGCCGAGTGCTGGCTCGCAACGGAGCAGTCACGCTGCAGGGGAACACCATCGGGAATGCGCAGTGCGTGATCGGGGCCACGGTGCCTACGGCCACGCCGACCGCCACAGCGAGCCCCCAGGTCACGGCGGTTCCGACCGGTGCCGTCGCCAGCGGTGACGGCAGCACGAGTGGCGGCGGGAACGATGCCCAAGGCCTGCTGGCCGCTGCATTGCTGTTCGCCGCGTTCGGTGGTGCAGGGGTCGTTGCCGCACGTCGGCGTCGCCTGAACACCTGAGGAACCCAGCAAGCTTGCGGCACCACAGCCAGAACCGCAGCCCCCGTCCGACGCCCGTGAGGGTGAGGGCGGGGGTTGCGACTCTGCTCGCCATCTTCGCCGTCGCGACGGCTGGCTGTTCCGGTCAGGCTCCTGCCGCAGGGCCACACCCTGCTGCGACTTCGGGCTCGATCGCGTCCTCGTCCTCGCCGACGCCGTCATCGAGCGCAGCCAGGCCCCCCGTCGTGGTGGCGGCCCACCTGGCGAGATCTGTGCCGGTTCGCCTGCAGATCGCCGCGATCGGTGTGGATTCGAGGCTCATGGACCTGGGTCTGAAGGCCGACGGAACCATGCAGGTCCCGCCGAGCGGCTTCCCGGCGGGTTGGTTCACCGGTGCACCCACTCCCGGTGAGCTAGGTCCGGCGATCATCGCAGGCCACGTTGACTGGAAAGGGCCAGGGGTCTTCTACGACCTGCACAGTCTGAAGCCAGGCGACCGGGTAACCGTCACACGAAAGGACGGCAGCAAGCCGGTGTTCCGTGTGACCCGCGTTCAGCAGTTCCCCAAGGACCAGTTCCCGACCAAGTCGGTGTATGGCAACATCGACCACGCCGGGCTGCGGTTGATCACCTGCGGGGGGTCATTCAACAGCAGCACAGGCCACTACGAGGACAACATCGTCGCGTTCGCCGATCTCGTGGCGCCTGCTTGATAACCGGGCAAGGCCAGGACGCGGTCTGGCCTGGTGCTCGCGCAGCCCTTGTCCTGCGACAATCGGTGCATGCCCCGACCCCATCGCCGCCGTCGTGAGGACACCGGGCTTGACATGAACCGAGCCATCGGTGGGGTCGAACGCCGTGAGTCCCACAGTGACGGCGAATGGTTCGTCCGCCGGGTCACAGGCGTCGACTCGACCAAGCCCTACCGCTGTCCGGGCTGCCAGCAGGAGGTGGCACCCGGCATACCGCATGTCGTTGCCTGGCCGGCTGACGGCATTGGCGGCTTGGGTGACCGTCGGCATTGGCACACGCCATGCTGGACCGCTCGGGGCCGCCGCCGACCGCGAGGCTCGTCCAGATGAACACTGTTGGCACGCAGACGATTCGGGCCAACACGGTCCTGCCAGCACGTCGTCGGGACATTGAGCTCCACACGGCCGATGGGCTGCGGCTGGTGGGGGAGCTCGCACTGCCTCTCCACCGGGACCCTGTCGGCACACTGGTGACGCTGCACCCCTTGCCCACCCACGGCGGCTTCATGGACAGCCATGTTCTCAAGAAGGCCTCGTTTCGCCTCCCGGCACTGGCTGACATCGCCGTTCTGCGGTTCAACACCCGGGGCACGACCTCGCCGCGCGGCACCTCCGAGGGCAGCTTCGACGGGGCAGGCGACGAACGCTTCGACGTTGCCGCGGCCATCGAGTTCGCCGAGCGCGCCGACGCACCTTCGCTGGTGAACCGCTGGCTGCTGGGGTGGTCCTTCGGCAGCGACCTGGCCCTGATGTACGGCAACGATCCCCGGGTGAAGGGCGCGATCCTGCTGAGCCCGGCGCTTCGGTTCACCGGCCCGGAGCACCTGTCGGGTTGGGCGGGTTCGGGCAGGTCAGTGGTCGCGCTCGTGCCCGAGCTTGACGACTACCTGCGACCTGCCGAGGCGGTTCGGCGGTTCAGCGAGATACCGCAGGCCAGAGTCGTCGGGGTCGAGGGCGCGAAACACCTTTGGGTGGGGGAGAAGTACGTTCGCCGGGCTCTCGACGAGATCGTGGCCACCGTGAGCCCCGGTGCCGGCCCGTTGCCGACCACCTGGGGAAGGCCCCGTTAGCTCTGATGCTGGCGCGGCAGCAGGACCTCCTCGTAGATGAGCAGGAGGCCCGCGGCCACGGGAATCGCCAGGAGGGCGCCGAGGATACCGAGCAGGGTGCCCCCAGCCAGAGCGGCGACCACGGTGATGGCGCCGGGAACCGAGATCGTGCGCTGCATGATCCTGGGGGCCACAAGGTAGTTCTCCAGCTGCTGGTACACCACGTAGTAGATCAACGCGATCGCGGCCTTCTTCGGATCGTCGAAGAAGGCGACCATGGCGACGACGGCCGCTCCGAGCGAGGCGCCGACCATGGGAAGCAGACCAAGGAACCCGACGGCGACGGCCAGCACCGCGGCGTACCGGATGCCGACGATGGACATCATGATGTAGCTGCAGATCGCGTTGATCGTCGCGACGGCCACCTGCCCGATGGCGTACCCACCGACACGACGCATGATCTCCTCCGAGAGCGAGATGAAGCGCGCCCGACGTGAGGCCGGCACCATGCCGTATGCCGCGTGCTTCACCTTGGGCAGCGACGCGAGCAGATACAGGGTCAGCACCAGAACGGTGAGGAACGAGAAGAATCCCGAGGCCAGAGCCTTGCCTGCGCGCCGAGCACTCCGGTGAAGACCTGCGTCAGCTGGCCCAGCGCCTTGTAGAGGCCGTAGGCAACGAGGACGCCGAACGCGCCGACGAAGCCGACGTAGAACGGCGACTGGCGGTTGAGCGGTCGCCCGGCGGTGCCGTAGTCGCGGCCGCTGGACGCCCGCGCGTCCGCTCCGATAGGCAAGGCGTCGGTCAGGAAGTCAGGTTCGACCCGCTCGGCGGTCTCGGCTGCGCCTTCCTGTGTGGTCGGCGTGCTGCCGACGCGACGGATCTCTTGTTGCCGTCGACGAAGCTCGGACCACTTCTTGCGCATGGGTTGTGTCCTCCCGCGGCGAGCCTCATGGGCCTGACGGATGGCCCGTTGGGGCGCCACGTGGCGGCCGCGCCCAGGTCAGCCTTCGCGGAAGCGGTTGATCGCGGGCAGGAATGCCTCCCGCTTCTTCGTGTCCGTAACGCCGAGACCGGTCCGCGGGGCCAGGGCGAGGACGCCGACCTTGCCCTGGTGCAGGTTGCGGTGGACGTCGTACGCTGCCTGACCGACCTCCTCCAGGGGGTACGTCCTGCTCAGCGTCGGGTGGATGAGCCCGCGGTTGACCAGGTCGTTGGCCTCCCATGCCTCGCGGTAGTTCGCGAAGTGAGAGCCGACGATGCGTTTGAGGCTCATCCAGAGGTATCGGTTGTCGTACTCGTGCATGAACCCAGAGGTCGAAGCGCAGGTCACGATCGTGCCGCCCCGGCGCGTGACAAAGACGCTGGCACCGAAAGTCTCGCGGCCGGGGTGCTCGAAGACGATGTCAGGGTCCTTGCCACCTGTCAGCTGGCGGATCTTGGCGCCCAGGCGCTTCCACTCCCTGGGGTCCTGGGTCTGCTCGTCCTTCCAGAACCGGTAGCCCTCGCCGGTGCCCTCGCTGCGGTCGATGACCAGGTCGGCGCCCATCGTGTGGCAGAGCTCGGCCTTGTCAGGGCTGGAGACCACGCAGATCGGGGTGGCGCCGGACGCAATCGCCATCTGGGTGGCGTACGAGCCCAGTCCGCCGCTTGCGCCCCAGATCAGGACGACGTCGCCCAGCTTCATGCCGGCGCCGTTACGCGAGACCAGCTGACGGTATGCCGTGCTGTTCACGAGGCCCGGAGAGGCAGCTTCCTCCCAGGTGAGGTGCTTGGCCTTGGGCATGAGCTGGTTGGTCTTGACCAGGGCAAGGTCGGCCAGACCACCGAAGTTGGTCTCGAAGCCCCAGATGCGCTGCTCGGGGTCAAGCATCGTGTCGTTGTGACCGTCGGCGTTCTCGAGCTCGACGGACAAGCAGTGCGCCACGACCTCGTCGCCGGGCTTCCAGGCGTTCACGCCGGGTCCGGTCCGCAGGACGATGCCGCACAGATCGGAGCCGACCACGTGATAGGGCAAGTCATGCTTCTTGGTCAGCGGCGAGATCCGGCCGTAGCGCTCGAGGAAGCCGAAGGTCGGCACCGGTTCGAAGATCGAGCTCCACACGGTGTTGTAGTTGATGGCGCTGGCCATGACCGCCACGATCGCCTCGCCCGGGCCGAGCTCGGGGACCTCGACCTGTTCGACGTGCAGGCTCGTGCGCGGGTCCTTGTCGCGGCTCGCGAGGCCGGCAAACATCCCGATCTCGTCCTTGTGCACCGTGACCGCTCGATACTTCGCCGGGAGCTCAAGCGCGCCAAAAGTCTCCGGCGACCGGTCGCCGGAGAGGATCGCATCGAGAATTGCCTGCATCGTGGTACTCCTCTGGAGCTCGGACGTGCGGCTGACGGTTCGCCGGCACAGGATCTTGGTGGTGGCCCCGACTGACCCAAAACCTACCCTGCGGGGTGGCCCCTACTGGGCATCATCCGAGATCTGGGCGGATGCGGCCGGTTCAACCAGCTCGACCAGGATGCCGCCCGCGTCCTTGGGGTGGATGAAGTTGACCCGGCTGTTCGCGGTGCCGCGGCGAGGGGCGTCATACAGCAGGCGCATTCCCCGCTCGCGCAACGTCTTTGACACGGCCTCGAGGTCGACGACGCGGTAGGCGACCTGCTGAACCCCCGGACCCGAGCGATCCAGGAATGCGGCGATCGTCGACTGCGGTGAGAGCGGTGCGAGCAGCTGGACGGATGAGCCGGACGAGCCCACGGACATCATCGCCTCGCGGACTCCCTGCTCCTGGTTGACCTCCTCGTGGGTCAGGGTCATCCCGTAGGTGTCGCGGTAGAAGGCGATAGCTGCATCAAGGTCGGTCACGGCCACCCCGACGTGGTCGATGGCCGTGAAGAGGTTGGCGGCTTGTTCGGTCATGTGCGCCAGCCTAGACGGGTCGAAATAGCGGACGTGTCGATGGCCCGGACGTGTCGAACAACCGCCCGTGGTGCAGACCTGGACAATTCGACGCCCTGCGTCAATGGCCTCGGTTGTCAGGACTCCGGCCGCCGCTAGAGTGATGGTGAACGTGGGCTTGTCCGCAAGCCCCGTTGTGCCCACCCAGTATTCACCCTTGTCGTTGGAGGTACCGCTATGAGCGAACGTCCCGTGTCCGTCATCGTCGCAGGAGCTCGCACCCCGCTGGGGCGCCTGCTGGGGTCCTTGAAGGGCTTCTCCGGATCAGACCTCGGTGGCCTGGCCATCAAGGGTGCCCTGGACAAGGCAGGCGTGCGCGGCGACCAGGTGGACTACGTGATCATGGGCCAGGTGCTCACCGCCGGCGCCGGCCAGATCCCCGCGCGTCAGGCCGCGGTCAAGGCCGGCATCCCGATGACTGTTCCCGCTCTGAGCATCAACAAGGTGTGTCTCTCGGGCATTGACGCAATCGCCCTCGCCGATCAGCTCATCCGAGCGGGCGAGTTCGAGATTGTCGTGGCAGGCGGTCAGGAGTCGATGTCCAACGCTCCGCACCTCTTGGAGAAGAGCCGAGAGGGCTACAAGTACGGCAACGTCACGCTGCGCGACCACATGGACTGCGACGGGCTGTGGGACGCGTTCACCGACCAGGGGATGGGACTGCTGACCGAGGAGGGCAATGCCGGTGACCTGGAGTTCACCCGCGCCGAGCAGGACGAGTTCTCGGCCCGCAGCCACCAGCTCGCCGCACGCGCGTGGAAGGACGGGTTGCTCGACGACGAGGTTGTCGCTGTGTCGATCCCGCAGCGCAAGGGCGACCCGATCGAGTTCAAGACCGACGAGGGCATCCGCGGGGACACCACGGCCGAGTCCCTGGCCAAGCTGCGCCCCGCGTTCAGGAAGGACGGCACCATCACCGCCGCCTCGGCCTCGCAGATCTCCGATGGAGCTGCCGCGGTTGTCGTGATGAGCAAGACCAAGGCCGAAGAGCTGGGTCTGACCTGGCTCGCGGAGATCGGTGCCCACGGTGTGGTGGCGGGCCCGGACTCCACGCTGCAGAGCCAGCCGGCCCAGGCCATCACCAGGGCCTGCGCGAAGGAGGGCATCACGCCTGCGGACCTCGACCTCGTCGAGATCAACGAGGCGTTCGCCGCGGTCGGTCTGGCCTCGACGAAGGCGCTCGGCATCGACCCGGCCAAGGTCAACGTCAACGGCGGCGCGATCGCGCTCGGGCACCCCGTCGGGATGTCCGGGGCCCGGATCACCTTGCATCTGGCGCTGGAGCTCCAGCGCCGCGGTGGCGGTGTCGGTGCGGCCGCGTTGTGCGGAGGCGGCGGGCAGGGCGACGCGCTGATCGTGCGCGTTCCCAAAGCGTGACTCCCGCGGCCACCCTCAGCGCGACCGCAGCACTGAGCGGCTACTGATGGCTGGTCGACCTGTCGATGTCCCTGCCCTGGTGGAGGCGGCCAGGGCAGGTGCCCCACGTGCGGTTGCGCGGCTGATCTCCCTTGTCGAGGACGGCCACCCGGCCCTGCGCGAGGTGATGGCGGCCCTCGCGCCTCACACGGGTCGCGCGCACATCATCGGCATCACCGGCAGCCCGGGTGTTGGCAAGTCGACCTTGACGAACGCGCTGGTAGGCGCATTGCGGACCCAGGGCAAGCGGGTCGGCATCCTTGCCGTTGACCCCTCCTCGCCGTTCTCCGGTGGCGCCCTGCTGGGTGACCGGATCCGCATGCAGGACCATGCGCTCGATCCGGAGGTCTACATCCGCTCGATGGCCAGTCGTGGTCACCTCGGCGGCCTGTCCTGGACCACTCCGCAGGCGCTGCGCGTCCTGGACGCCGCCGGCTGTGACGTCGTGGTGGTGGAGACCGTGGGTGTTGGCCAGAGCGAGGTTGAAGTGGCCGGTCTGGCCGACACCACCCTGGTGCTGCTCGCGCCCGGGATGGGCGACGGTATCCAGGCGGCCAAGGCCGGAATCCTGGAGATCGGTGACGTCTTCGTCGTGAACAAGGCGGATCACGATGGCGCCGACGCGACGGTTCGCGACATCCGCCACATGATCAGCCTTGGGGACCGCACCGAGCCCAATCTCTGGAGCGCTCCCGTGCTCAAGACCGTTGCGGCCCGAGGCAACGGCATTGACGAGCTCATGGCAGCCGTCGACGACCACTTCGCCTGGATGGAGACCTCCGGGGCGCTACGTGACCGACGTGTGCGTCGTGCGGGCGACGAGATCCAGGCGATCGCCATACAGGCCCTTCGTGCTCGCATCGGTGACCTGCGCCACGGGCAGGGCGTGGATGAGCTCGCCGCTCAGGTCGTCGACGGGGGCTCTGATCCGTACGCCGCCGCCGACAAGGTGGTAGCCGCACTGACCTGAGCCGGGTGGCTCGGCCGGCTGTCCATGGCCGAGGCCGGGGGCAGGCTCAGCGCCCGGCCGCCGCCGCCATCAGGTATCGGCTGACTCGCGGCTGGCTGACTGCTCGACCTCGAGCAGCGAGTCGTTGCGACGCTCTGCCTCGAACGCGGCGTGACCGCCGCGGAACCCGAAAAGTCGCTTGGTCCACAGGATGTAGGCGATCGCGAACAGGTTGATCACCAGGGCGCTGACGCGCAGCCAGGTGACCTTGGCGATGATCTCGTGGATCTCCAGAGGGACGAAGAGCGAGGTGGCCACGACAGCGACGTACTCACCCCACCTCTTCTTGAACCACAAGCCGATGGCCTCGACCAGCTCGAGCGAGCCGTAGGCCAGGACGCCGATGGCGACCAGCAACAGCGTGGAGTGCTTAGCGGTGAACGCCTCCTGGATGAAGTGGACCGGGCCGGTCTCCTCGAGGTCGACCCCCAGCTTGTCGGCCAGTGGTATGAAGACAGGCAGGTATGAGTTGAAGACCTGTTTCAGCGCACTGCGGGACCCGTCGAATCGCCACACGCCGTAGGCCAGGGCCACCAGCAGAACGCCGCGGATGCCACGTTCGAGGGCAAGGAACCGCAGGATGAACGTGTCCCGAAGGGCCTTGCCACGCAACACGATGGGTGCGCCATCAGCGGGCCCGGAACCTTGAGGTGTGCCCAGGACATAGGCGCCACAGCGCAGGCAGCGCCATGCGTGTCCCGACGGAGTGGTCGCCTGCAACCTCGCGGCGAGGGCTGGCTCGGTGGGAGCGTAGGTCGCGTGGCCGTGCAGCCCGCATGAACGCGAGTTCCAGTCGAAGCTCTTCAGAGGGCGCCAGGTCACCCGCCTGACCCTAGCGGCACCAGGGTCCGTCGGGTCTTTAGGCTTGGGAGCATGCTTATTGCCTTCTCCGTCGCCCCGTCCGGTTCTGTTGACTCCACCGGCTCCGTCAGTGAGGCGGTAGCGGCCGCAGTCAGGGTTGTGCGCGACTCAGGCCTTCCCAACCGGACGGACTCGATGTTCACCACGGTCGAGGGCACCTGGGAGGAGTGCATGGAGGTCGTGCGTCAGGCCTGCGAGGCCGTTGGAGCCTTCGGCCCCCGTGTCAGCCTGGTTCTCAAGGCAGACATCCGCCCCGGTTTCGAAGGGGAGCTCACCGCCAAGGTCCAGCGTCTGGAGCGAGCCCTTGACCGCCAACACAGTTCATGACAGGCAGCCCGTATGCGGTGCGGCCGCTTCGCCTGCGCGATGCCGACGAGCTTGGTCGGTTGCACGTACAGGTGTGGCGTGAGGCCTACGCCGGGCAGATGCCGGCCGACTACATCCAGCGCCTCGACCCGGTGAAGTCGGCCGAGCGTTGGAAGCTGCGGTTCGAGATGGACGAACCCGACGGGATAGTTGTTGTGGCAACGGGACTCGACGCCGAGATCGTCGGATTCGCAACGGCCGGCCCTACCCGTGATCACGATGCGCCGACCGAGTGGGAGCTCTACGCGATCAACGTCCTGGCCGCACACCTTGGCACCGGGGTCGCAGACCAGCTCATCAACGCGGTCTGTGCCGAGCGGCCGGCGACTCTATGGGTGTTGAAGGACAACCCCCGTGCGATCGCCTTCTACCGCCGCCATGGCTTCACCGTCGAGGGCGCGACGAAGGTCCATGAAGGAACCGGTGCCCCTGAGATTCGAATGATCAGAGATCCTCACCAGTAATGTCCGTTTCGTAAAGTCCGTTTCGTCCATGCCCTCGCCGACCGGGTAACTTGTCATCATGACGCCCGAGAACACACAGCCTCCGGAAGTCCATCTCTCCGGTCGGTCCCGATGGCAGCAGAGGTATGACGAGGCGCTGGCCAAGGGCCAGGTGCGTAAGGCGGACTTCACGACCCTGTCGGGGGTGGCGGTCGATCCCGTCTATGGGCCTTCAGGCTCCGACGAAGAGGTTGCAGCGGCCATCCCGGGCTTTGAGCGCATCGGCTGGCCGGGGGAGTTCCCCTTCACAAGGGGGCTGCACGCCACCGGATATCGCGGTCGCCCCTGGACCATCCGCCAGTTCGCGGGTTTTGGCAACGCCGAGCAGACCAACGAGCGATACAAGATGATCCTGGCCCGCGGGGGTGGCGGCCTCAGTGTGGCCTTCGACATGCCGACCCTGATGGGTCGTGACTCCGATGAGACCCTCAGCCTGGGTGAGGTGGGTCACTGTGGAGTGGCCATCGACTCGGCGGCCGACATGGAGACCCTCTTCAAGGACATACCGCTGGGCGGGGTCACCACGTCGATGACCATCAGCGGTCCGGCTGTCCCGGTCTTCTGCATGTACATCGTCGCTGCCGAGCGACAAGGTGTCGATCCTGGCGTGCTGAACGGCACCCTGCAGACGGACATCTTCAAGGAGTACATCGCCCAGAAGGAATGGTTGTTCGAGCCGGGACCCCATCTGCGTCTCATCGGCGACCTGATGGAGTACTGCTCGGTCAACATTCCGGCATACAAGCCCTTGTCTGTCTCCGGCTATCACATTCGTGAGGCTGGATCCACGGCCGCGCAGGAGCTCGCGTTCACCATCGCCGACGGGTTTGCCTACGTGGAGCTGGGGCTGTCACGCGGAATGGACGTCGACGTCTTCGCCCCCGGTCTGTCGTTCTTCTTCGACAGCCACCTCGACTTCTTCGAGGAGATCGCCAAGTTCCGCGCCGCCCGCAGGATCTGGGCACGATGGATGCGTGACACCTACGGCGCCAAGACCGACAAGGCGCAGTGGCTCCGCTTCCACACCCAGACCGCCGGGGTCTCGCTCACGGCCCAGCAGCCGGTCAACAACGTCGTGCGTACTGCGGTGCAGGCGCTCGCCGCCGTCCTGGGCGGCACGAACTCGTTGCATACCAACGCTCTTGACGAGACTCTGGCCCTGCCGACCGAGCAGTCGGCCGAGGTCGCCCTGCGCACCCAGCAGGTGATCATGGAGGAGACCGGCGTCGTCAACGTCGCCGACCCGTTGGGTGGTTCCTGGTATGTCGAAGCCCTCACCGACCGGATCGAGGCCGATGCCGAAGCGATCTTCGACAAGATCCGTGCCATGGGGGAGCTGGGTAAGAAGCCGGGGGCGGGCGGCACGACAGCGCACCCGGTCGGACCCATGACCTCGGGCATCCTGCGCGGCATCGAGGACGGCTGGTTCATGGCCGAGATCGCGGACGCGGCCTTCACCTACCAGATCGCCCTGGAGAAGGGCGAGAAGAAGGTGGTCGGTGTCAACTGCCACACCGAGTCGGTCAGCAGCGAGCTGGAGATCCTGCGGGTCAGTCACGAGGTCGAAAAGGAGCAGGTGTCGGCACTGGGCGAGCGCAAGGGTGCGCGGGACCAAGCTGCCGTCAATGATGCCGTCCGCCACCTGGTCGAGGTAGCGGGGACATCGGAGAACATGGTTCCCGCCATGCTCGACGCGGTCCGGGTCGAGGCAACGCTGGGCGAGATCTGCAACGCGTTGCGGGACGTCTGGGGCGTCTACCGGGAGCCCGCGCGGTTTTGATCCTGCGCCTCCAGACGCCGTATCGAGCTGTCAACAACCCGGCCTCCATCAACCGAAGGAATCACCGTGCCAACAACAACGCGACGGGTTCTCGGCGTTGTCGTGGCTGTGCTGGGCGCGGCCCTCACGGTCTTCGGAGCCTGGACCGCCCTCACGCTCGGCCCCTCCGGCGAGGTGCGTTTCAGCGTGACGTCGAAGGCTCCTGGTGCCCTCGTCGTCGAGCCGGACGTGCTCAACTCGGTTGACGTTCCGGTGCGGGTCAGGGCGACCCGCAGCGATGGCGGAGCCCTCCGTGTCGTGGTGGCTCCGAGCGCTGATGCTCGCGCCATCGTCGCGACGTCCGCCGTGTCCAGGGTCAGCGGCGTTCACTATCCAAGGGGGACGCTGGATCTTCGTGCTTCGGGAGCGGGGGAGCTGACCGGCCTCGATACGGCCGACGTATGGCGACTGTCGGCGAAGGGGACCGGTTCGGCCCAGCTGGTGGTCAACCAGGGCGCCGGGCCCGAGACGGCGGTCGTCGCATCCGGTGATGCCACCCCCCTCAGAGACGTCACCGTCACCCTGACCTGGGCGGCCCGCTCCTGGTTCTTCGAGGCCCTCGCACTGGCTGTGATCGGGGCGATCATGACCGCGTTCGCACTTGGTGACCTGTGGCATACCCGTTCTCAGGTCCATTCGATACCCCCCGGAGCACGACATGGGGGGTGACCACATGGCCCGATCTCTTCGCGTTGTCGCCCTGTCCGTCGTCTTGGTCGCCTCCGTTGCCGGGTGCGGGGCTGCGCATGCGGTCCTTGGCATCCATTCCGCGCCGAAGGCGAACGCAGCCTCAGTGCCTCTGACGCTCGACCAGGCCACGGACATCCTCACGCGGGACTTTACGGCGGCCCAGCTGGGGGAGACGACTACCGGCCCGGCTGCTCAGGTTGCGCTGAGGACGGCATACTCCGGCGAGGGCCTGCGGGCCGCGTTGGCCCGCATCGGGCTGGCAAAGGTTCAGCCGATCGGTGCGGTCTCGCCTTTCCTGGCGCCCAGGCAGCCTCGTCTTCTGGCCGTGCCCCGGGGTTTTGGGTTCCCTCGGGTCATCCTCGCCCAGACCGTGGCCTCCGAGGGCCCGCTGCCGATCCTGTACCTGCTGACGTCCCCTGATGCCGCGACGCCGTACCGCATCAGCGCGTCGGCCACGATGCTGCTGGCATCCTCCCTGCGGCCCTTCGATGCGCTCACCAGAGGCTCGCCGCTGGTGACCGACGGTTCGGGGCTGGCAGCGAGTGGCACCGTGCTTTTGCAGGCCTACGCCGCCGGTATGGCTTTTCCGGCCAAGGCCGTAGCCAACCCGCCGTTCACGTCGGACTCCTTCATCGCTCAGGTACGCGCGAAGGCCGCTGGCAACGCCAAGGCGGTCGCTGCCCAGGCAAGCTTCTCGCAAGTCCACCAGGTCGTCCCGAACTCTGTCTATGCCGTGCGGCAGGCGGGCGGGGACGCGCTGGTCTTCGGCGTCATCGAGCGCACGGACTCCTTCAAGGTCAAGTCGGGTCAGGCAGTCAGCACCGCTGGGAACAAAGAGTTCGTCCTGCTCACCGGCAAGAAGCGCGTCACCAGGGCGGCCACGATCACCACGCTCGAGTTCGTTGTCTTCGCCGTGCCCCGATCCACGGGGCAAGCCACCTTGGTGGCCGCCTCGGAGCAGGTCGTGGCAGGGTCGGGCTCCTGATGAGGCCGCGGTCAGGGACAATGGGCCCATGACTTCGCATCCCATCAGCTCGGCTGCCCTTCGTGGCGCCGTTGACCTGTCTGAGCTCAGCAAGCCTACGTCGGCTTCCGGAGCGGGTGGAGGCACCGGACTCCTCATCGAGGGCACCGACGGCGGCTTCCAGGCGATTGTCAACGCCACGGCGAACGTTCCCGTCGTCGTGGTCCTCTGGTCGCAACGTCTGCCGGTTTCGCACGATTTTGTCGATGTGCTCGCCTCGGTGGCGGCCTCATATGAAGGACGTTTCCAGGTTGTCTCGGTCGACGTCGACGCCAACCCCGGTCTCATGCAGGCCTTCCAGGTCCAGTCCGTGCCGATGACGCTGGGGCTGGTGGCAGGTCAGCCGGTGCCCCTGTTCCTGGGTGCGCAGTCAGCCGAGGAGGTGCGACCGTATGTCGACCAGCTGCTCAAGCTGGCCAGCGAGCACGGCGTGACCGGACGCATCGCGGTCGCGGCGGCGGCTGAGACCGATGCAGAGCCTGAGCTGTCACCGTTGCACCAGAAGGCGTTCGATGCGATTGAGCGCGACGACCTGGACGCGGCGTCGGCTGCCTACACCGAGGCGCTGGCCCTGAACCCGACTGACGATGATGCAACCGCCGGCCTGGCCCAGGTCAAGCTGATGCAGCGTACGGCTGGCGTCGACCCGCAGGCTGCTCGTGCCGCGGCGGCGCAGGCCCCCACCGACATCGCGGCGCAGATGCTGGTGGCCGACCTGGATGTCCTCGGCGGCCACGTCGAGGACGCCTTCGTGCGGCTGATCGACGCGGTTCGTGCGACCGAGGGGGATGAGCGCAACACCGTGCGTGAGCACCTGATCGAGCTGTTCGCGGTTGTCGGAGCGCATGACGACCGAGTGCAAAAGGCCCGTCGAGCACTCATGAGCGCGCTGTTCTAGAGCCACGACGGCACGCGTGAGGTTGGGCTCTCCGGGGCGTGCCGACGTTAGAGTCGGACCATGACACAACCACCGAAGATGGCGCTGCCCTCCGAGGCCGGCCGGGCGCGATTTGACGGGGTAATGGACGAGCTCAGGAGTGAGCTCGACATCGTCAGTGCCTCCATGTTCGGCATGCCATCGATGAAGCGCCGGAACGGCAAGGCGTTCGCTGGTCTCTACGGTGAAGACATGGTGTTCAAGCTCGAGGGGGAGGCTCGCGCCGCGGCCTTGGCGCTGGAGGGCTCACATCTGTTCGAGCCGATGGCCGGCAGACCCATGAAGTCTTGGGTGCAGGTCCCGCCGAGCCACGAGACCCAGTGGGCCGATCTTGCGCGAAAGGCCGAAGCCGGTCTGCAGAGTTGACGAGTGGCCGCTGACTCGCGCCGCTTGGCGTCAGTGGCCATGGCCGTACGCGAAATACGTTGTCCTATAATAACTTTGGCTGTTGATAAGTCTTGCGGCTGTCGGTCGGGTCGCGTATACTAGAACACATGATCGGCAAGTTGTCGCAGGCTCTCACGCTACGGTGACATTGAGATACATGTGAGGCCTTCGAGGACGCCCAAACCGGGGCCGAGTTCATACCGTCAGCGGACCTGGCCGGCGAGGTGGATGGCGCGCAGCAGGTGATCAACGCGGCCTCGGCGGTGCAGGCGCTTCGGGTGGCGCAGTACGCCGGCCGGGACCAGGAGCAGGACGCCTCGGGGGCCTGGGTCGATGTGGACCATGGCCTGGGCCATGTCAGTGAGTTCGCGGCGGACTGCCTCGGGTCGATGCTCTCGATGGGGTTCGTCGCAGCCGGACGCAAGGTCGAGGCCGCCGCCGCACTGGCCACCAAGCTGCCGGCGACCCTGGCCGCGATGAGCACCGGGCACCTGGACTCCTGGCGGGCCACGATCATCGCCACGCAGCTGTGCGACGCGAGCCGGCAGTCATGCGCCGCGGTCGAGGCCCTGATCTACCCGGCGATACTGGAGGAGACACCCGGCGGGGTCACCAGACGAGTGCGGCGGGTGTTGGGCCGGGTCGACGCGGACGCGTTGCGGCTCAAGGCCGCCAAGGAGCGCCTGGACCGGTTCGTGCACGCCTACCCCTCCCAGGTTCCCGGCCTGACGACCTGGGTGGCCTCGCTGCCGGCGGGCGACTCCGCGGCCTGCTGGGCGGCGATCGACGACCTCGCCCACCAGGCTCGCGGCGATGACCCGACCCGGACCCTGGAACAGTGCCGGGCCGACGCGCTGGTCGACCTGATGCTGACCAACGTGAGCGTGGCCACCACGGTCACCTTGATGATCCCGGTCCAGAGCGTGACCGTGGACGAACCCGACGGCGCCCTGGAACGGGACCTGATCGTGCGCGCAGCCAACAACCCCGACCACAGGCGTGCAGCGGCGGACGACCACGGCGCAGCAAGGTCGCCTTCCCATTGCCTGAACCCCCTGGCCAACACCGACGACTTCGGCCAACCGGCACCGGAGCCGAACCCGATGATCGAGCCCTCATGGGCGCAGATCTGCGCGATGGGTCTGGAGATCCCCGGCATCGGGGTGATCGGCGGCGACGTGGTCGCCTCGATCCTGGACAAGTTCGACACCCGCATCGCCCGGGTCCTGCTCGACGAACGCACCGGGGTGCTCATCGAGACCAGCATCGACACCTACCGCCCCAACCCGGCGATGCGCCGCTTCGTCCAAGAACGCGACGGCCGCTGCCGCTTCCCCGGCTGCGCCCGCAACGCCAAACGGTGCGAGCCCGACCACGTCATCCCCTACTCCCGAGGCGGACCCACCGCGCCCTGGAACCTGGCCGCCCTGTGCAAACACCACCACCGGGTCAAACACGAAGCCGGCTGGGCCCTGAGCATGACCCGCGACGGGGTCTGCACCTGGACCGACCCCCACCACCGCCAGTACGCCACCCACCCGGTCAACCACCACGAGCTCGCCGCCTGAACAACGGCTCTCGTCGCCTAGGACCCCGTGTCGGTAACCCGTAATGGCTTGCG
>Ga0209638_1000759_pt1 | contig 21173 bp, 27 predicted proteins | sample BarGraNGADG00211_FD_184490 | JGI IMG/M metagenome (GOLD analysis project Ga0209638, IMG submission 184490) | Arctic peat soil microbial communities from Barrow, Alaska - Barrow Graham LP Ref core NGADG0002-211 (SPAdes) (version 2) | ecosystem: Environmental > Terrestrial > Soil > Wetlands > Peat...
AACCCGACCAGGCTACGTCTCTGTGGCACTAGTCCTCGCCTCGCGGCGGACGGGCGTTACCCGCTACCCTGCGCTGTGGAGCTCGGACTTTCCTCGCGCGTCCGGCAGAAGCCGAGCGCTCGCGATCGTCCAGCCGACTCGCCGAGGCGGGATTGTAGACCAACCCAACGGGATAACCAACAAGAACCGATGACGAGCGCGAATCACGAGGCCAAAACGCCCGACGGCTGGACCCAAGACGAGCCGGGTCTGCTCATCCGGCGAGCGATCGCCGGCGACGTTCGGTCTGTCGCCCGGACCAGCGTTCTCGGCTGGCAAGCAGCCTACCGGGGTATTCTCCCCGACGACTTCCTCGCCGGGCTCTCAGTGGACGCTCGGGCCGTGGCGTGGGGCATGGCGCTGGAGCGTGACCCGGATTGGGCGATGCCGGCCTGGGTAGCCCTACGCAATGGGCACATCGTGGGCTACGCGAGCACCGGGCCACCTCGGGACGAGGACGTGCCGCTCCCCGCAGCCGAGGTCTACGCCATCTATGTCCTGCCCGAGGCCTGGCGAAGCGGCGTCGGGCGCGCCCTGCTGGCAACGGCCGTGGCCGAGTGGCAGTCCCGCCGCGTCGAGAGGATGGTGCTGTGGGTCCTGGAGGACAACGCCGGGGCTCGTCGCTTCTACGAGGCGATGGGCTGGGCTCCGGACGGCGGGCGCCAGCAGATCGACCTGGGCGGGATCGCGCCGACCGAGGTCCGCTATCGCCTCGATGCGGCGGGCCGGCGCGATGGTACCAGCCCAGGCACGTAGGCCCGGATAGACACGCCCCGCTGGGAGCATCGGGCAGGTTGCGTTCGGCCGCCGGGGATGGGCCCCTTGCACTGGGACTCGTGAGCCGCGACTTACTCCCCCTCAGCAGGGGAGAGCCTGCCATGGCCTCCCGGCCGACGGTTGCACCGACGAAAGGCCTGACCGGCACTTTCGATGGATCCACCGTCCAGATGAAATACGGTCCGGTCCAGGTTCGCGTCGTCTACTCGAACGGCAAGATCGTCGACGTCGCCGTGTTGCAGATGCCCACCGCCGAATCGCGCTCCGTTCCTATCCTCCGGTCGGAGGCTCTGTCGGCTCAGTCCGCGCAGATCAACACGGTCTCGGGCGCCACATACACCAGCAACGCCTACAAGTCGTCGCTTCAGTCAGCGATCGACAAAGCCAAGGCGTGATCTGCCCCGTTGATCGAACTCGGGCCATGCCGTTAGGATGCCGCAAGAGGCACCCATGCTGACGCACTGAGGAGAACGCGGTGGCCAAGAAGTCCGATCCCGGCAGCGTCCTTCGCGGGCTGCTCGAGGTCAAGGCCGGCACGAAGGTCGACCTCGCCAGTTTCGACTGCGGCGCCATCTTCGACCGAAAGAAAGATGACGCCGAGGCTGCCCTGGCGTCCAACCTGGCCCGTCTGACTGACCTCCAGGAGCGTCTCTACGCCGAGGGCAAACACGCCGTCCTGATCGTCCTGCAGGGCATCGACGCGGCCGGCAAGGACGGCACAATCCGCGTCATCGCCGGCGCTTTCAACCCGCAGGGCACGCCCGTAACCTCGTTCAAGGTTCCCACGCCCAAGGAAGCCGCCCACGACTTCCTGTGGCGGATCCATGCGGCCGTGCCCGGCAAGGGCGAGATCGGCATCTTCAACCGCAGCCACTACGAGCAGGTCCTGATCGTTCGGGTCCACGGCCTGGAGCCCGAGGAGCAGTGGCGCCGCCACTACGGCGAGATCCGTGACTGGGAGCGGATGTTGACCGACTGCGGCGTGACGATCCTCAAGTTCTTCCTTGCGATCGACAAGGACGAGCAGCGCCAGCGTTTCCAGGCAAGGGTGGACGATCCCACCAAGCGCTGGAAGTTCGCCATGGGCGACCTGAACGAACGCAAGCTCTGGAACGACTACCGGGCCGCTTTCGAGGAGATGCTGACCGAGACGAGCACCGACTTCGCGCCCTGGTACCTCATCCCGGCCAACCGCAACTGGTTCCGCAACCTGGCGGTGAGCGAGATCGTGGCCGATGCCATGGACGAACTGAACCCTCAGTACCCCGAGTCGGCAACCGGCATCGAGGGTCTCAGGATCGTATAGGTCGCTAGCGGCGCCTGCCCCCGAACAGCGTGCCCATCACGCCCCGCAGGACGGTCGTGCCTACCGCGTTATCTCGCGCTCCCGCTGCAGCCGGGCGCGCTCCTGGGCGTACGATCGCGGGTCCCGTTTGCGAATAACCCGCAGCCATCGAGTCTTTGAAACTGCCCGCCATCCTCGAGATCCTCCAGCGCGCGCGCCAGCCCGACTAGGCCGATCCCCGGCACCGCCAGAGTATCGCCGGGTGGGCGGCCGGCTGCCCAGGGAGCGGTCGCGACGGCCCACCAAACGCCCTACTTCGGTCGCAACACAACCGCGCGCAGACCGCCCGCCTGCGCCCGATCGATGGCCTCGTTGCAGAGCGCGTCGGCCTGCTTGTTCTGCGCTCGGGGCACGTGAGTTGCAGTCCAGCGCTCGAAGTGGGCCAGATGGGCCTTCGCCTCCGCGTGGAGCGGGATGAGTTTGGCGTCCTTGACCCGCCAGCGCCCGTGGAGTTGCTCCACGATGAGCTTCGAGTCCAGCAGCATCTCGACGCGCCGAGCCCCCAGCTCCTCGGCCAGGGCGAGTGCGCGGACGACCGCCGTGTACTCGGCCACGTTGTTCGTCTGGACGCCCAGGTACTCCGAGATCGTGGCGATGGGCGGCGCGTCGGGACGGCGTGAGCCGGGAGTGGCGGCGTCGATCAACACCGCGCCCGACGACGCGGGACCGGGGTTGCCTCGGGCAGCGCCGTCCGTGCGGACGATGAAGGCAAGCGAGACCTCCCCCGCATCGGCAACCGACCCGGCCACCGCGCTGCCGGCGGCCTCCGCACCGCCGGTGGCCTCGGAGCCCGACTCCGACGCCCCTTTCGCCCCGACCGAACGCCAGAGCGAATCCCAGGCCGGATCGGCCCGGGTCCGCCTGTCTCCGCTTGCATCTCGCTCGCTCGGCCGGCTCATGCCTGCGTTGCCTCCTGCGCATCTCGCGCACCTTCGGGTGCGCTCGCCAAAGCCAAGCTTGCTTGGCTCATGCTCGTCGGTGCCGCCTTGGTCTGCGCTCGGCGGAGGGAACGATCTGCTGCGCTCAACCGGCATACCCGGGCCGCGGGCTCAGCCTCGTCGCCCCACGATCGCCGAGGAGACTTCGAGGATCGCCCGCGTGATGTTGATGCCGCGGGGACAGGCGTCGACGCAGTTGAAGACCGTCCGGCAGCGCCACACGCCGTTCTCGTCCGAGAGGATGTCGAGCCGCTCGGCTGCGCCTTCATCTCGCGAGTCGAAGATGAAGCGGTGGGCCTGAACGATGGCCGCCGGTCCGACGTACTCGGGCCTGGCCCAGAACGATGGGCAGGAGGTCGTGCAAGCGGCGCACAGGATGCACTTGGTCGTGTCGTCGTAGCGCGCTCGCTGCTTGGCTGTCTGGAGGCGTTCGCGCTCCGGCTCAGGCTGGTCGTTGAGCAAGTAGGGCTTCACGGACCGGTACTTGGAGAAGAAGCCGCTCATGTCGACGATCAGGTCTTTCACCACCGGCAGGCCCGGCAGCGGGGCGACGGAGATCTTCTTGCCCAGCTGGTCCACTCGGATTCGGCAGGCCAGCCGGTTGCGATTGTTGATCAGCATCGCGTCGGAGCCGCAGATGCCGTGGCCGCATGAGCGGCGGAAGCTGACCGAGCCGTCCTGCTCGGCCTTGACCTTGATCAGGAGGTCCAGGACGCGGTCCATTGGCGCGCTCTCGACCTGGTAGGTAACCCAGTGCGGAGCCGGGTCGCTCTCGGGGTCGTAGCGGAGGACGCGAAGTTCGACGGTCATCACAGCCTCAGTACGTCCGCGGCTTCGGCTCGAAGCGGGTGATCGAGACCGGCCTGTATCTCAGCGTCGGCCCCTTCGGTCCCTTGTATGCCAGGGTGTGCTTCAGCCACTTGGCATCGTTTCGTTCGGGGAAGTCCTCACGAGAGTGGGCCCCACGGCTCTCGGTTCGAGCCAACGCCCCCGCGACTGTGACTTCCGCCAGGTCGAGCAGGTAGCCCAACTCGCGAGCCTCGAGCAGGTCGGTGTTGAAGGTGGACCCGCAGTCCGAGATCGAGACCAGGTCGTAGCGGCCTTTGAGCTCCCGGACCTTGGCGAGAGCCGCGGTCAGGAGCTTGCCGTCGCGGTAGACGCCCACGTTGTCCATCATTACGTCGGCAAGCTCGCTGCGGATCATCGCCACGGACTCGCCGCGAGCCTCGCGCCCGCGAAGTGCCTCGAGCTCGGCTCGGACGGGCTCCATAGCGTCGGCTATCGGCTGCGGCCGCTCCACGCCGCCCACATACCGTGCCATCTGGCGTCCCGCCCGCCGGCCGAAGACGAGCAGATCCACGAGGGAGTTGGTCCCCAGGCGGTTGGCACCGTGGACACTCACGCAGGCGCACTCGCCGGCGGCGAACAACCCGGGCACGACCGTTGCCTTCTCGTCGCGAATGACCTCAGTCGAGACGTTTGTCGGAATGCCGCCCATGGCATAGTGGGCCGTCGGCTGAACTGGGATCGGCTCCTTGAGCGGCTCCACGCCCTGGTAGACACGGGCGAAGTCGGTGATGTCCGGCAGCTTCTCCTCGATCACCTTGCGGCCGAGGTGGCGGACGTCGAGATAGAGGTAATCCTTGCCGCCGATGCCGCGGCCGGCCCGGATCTCCTGGTACATCGCCCGGCTGACCATGTCGCGCGGCGCCAGTTCCATGAGCTTGGGCGCGTAGCGCTCCATGAAGCGCTCGCCAAGGTCGTTCAGGAGCGTGCCGCCCTCACCGCGAGCCGCTTCCGATAGCAGTATTCCGATGCCCACGATGCCCGTTGGGTGGAACTGGAAGAACTCCATGTCCTGCAGCGGGATTCCGTGGCGATAGCACAGGGCCACACCGTCGCCGGTCAGGCTGTATGCGTTCGAAGTAATCCGGAACATCCGTCCGAAACCGCCGGTAGCCATCAGGACCGCCTTGGCCCTGAAGGTGTGCAGCTGTCCGTCGGCGGCGCGGTAGGCCACGACTCCGGCCGCGCGGCCGCCGTTCGCGGGCTCGCCACCCTCGAATAGCAGGTCCACGACCTGGAACTCGTCGAAGAACTTCACGCCGTGCTTGATGCACTGCTGGTAGAGGGTCTGCAGGATCATGTGGCCGGTTCTGTCGGCCGCGAAGCATGCCCGCCGAACGGGAGCCTCCCCGTAGTTCCGGGTGTGCCCCCCGAACTTCCGCTGGTCGATCTTGCCTTCGGCCGTGCGGTTGAACGGCAGACCCATGTGCTCGAGCTCGATGACGGTCTCGATAGCTTCGCGGGCGAGCACTTCGGCAGCATCCTGGTCGACGAGGTAGTCGCCGCCCTTGACGGTGTCGAACATGTGCCACTCCCAGTGGTCCTCCTCGAGGTTGCCCAGAGCAGCGCAGACACCGCCCTGGGCGGTGCCGGTGTGGGAGCGGGTCGGGTAGAGCTTTGTCAGGACGGCGGTGTTGACGCCTTCGCGGGCCAGCTCGAGAGCCGCCCACAGACCGGCGCCGCCTGCCCCGACCACGAGCGCATCGAATGGGTGGTCCATCGTCTAGGCTCCCGGGATCTTCACGGTGAACACGACGATCGTGCCCATGGCGAACACGATCAAGCCGAGCAAATAGAGGGCTGAGAGCACGAGAATCCGACTTCCGCCCTTGATGTAGTCCATCGTCACCGTTCGGACGCCGAGGAAGGCATGGGACAAGACGAAGACCAGCATCAGCCAATCCAGGCCGCGTCGGAGCGCGTTGTTCCAGGCGTCGGCGAAGATCCAGCTTGCGGTCTGGTCCTTGGGGTCGCTCAGGAAGTGCTGCACGCTGAAATGGGTCAGAGCCAGGACGAAGAGCGCGACGCCCGACAGTCGCATGTAGTACCAGACCGCCATCTCAAAGCCTCCGCTTTGAGGGCGGGGGCGGCCGGAGCGCGAATATAGTGCCATCTCGACGCTCCCCTACAGGCCCAGGGCCGGTCGCATGATGATGAAGGCGCCGGGCAGGCCCACGCCGATGAAGATCGCCCAGTTCGCATACCAGATCTGTTTGTGATAGACGGTAAGCCGCGGCCAGAAGTCCATCAGCAGGATTCGGACGCCGTTGAGGGCATGGTAGAAGAGGGCGGCTCCGATGAGGACCTCCATCACCCGACCAAGGGTGCTGGCGTAGAACTTCAGGAGATCGTCGTAGGCGCTCGGGTTCGCGCCGGCCAGGAAGATGTCGAAGACGTGCAACAGCACGAACGCAAAGATCGCGAGGCCCGAGATGCGATGGAAGGCCCAGGCCACCATCCCCTCGGAGCCGCGGTAACGGAGCAGCATGCTGCCTCCCGGATGAGTTCGATCGGCTGTGGGCCGATCCGGATGTTCGATCAGGCGCTGGTAGTGGCGACAGACTCGAGACGAGCGACGATCGCATCGGCGAATTCGCTCGTCCCGGCGGATCCACCGAGATCGTACGTGACGGTGCGGCCCTCGGCGATGACCGCGCGTATTGCACTCTCGACACGCTCCGCAGCGGCTTGCTCGCCGATGTGGCGCAAGAGCAGGACGCCGGAGAGCATAAGGGCTGTGGGATTGGCTTTGTTCTGACCCGCGTACTTGGGGGCGGAGCCGTGGACAGCTTCGAAGACGGCGGCATCCGGGCCGATGTTCGCCCCTGGGGCCACGCCCAGACCGCCGACAAGACCGGCGCACAGGTCGCTGACGATGTCGCCGTAGAGGTTCGGCAGGACGAGCACGTCGTAGAGCTCGGGCTTCTGGACGAGCTGCATGCACATGTTGTCGACGATGCGGTCCTCGAAGGCGATCCGGCCCTCGTACTGGGCGGCGATCGTCCGGCAGCTCTCAAGGAAGAGGCCGTCGGAGAACTTCATGATGTTGGCCTTGTGCACGGCGGTCACCTTGCGGCGGCCGTTGGCCACTGCGTATTCGAAGGCGTACCGGGCGATCCTCTCCGAGGCGGCCCGAGTGATGATCTTGATGCTCTCGGCGGCATCGGGGCCGACCATGTGCTCGATGCCGGCGTAGAGGTCCTCGGTGTTCTCGCGGACGATGACCAGATCCACGTTCTCGTATCGGGTCACCAGGCCCGGGATGGAGCGGACCGGCCGCAGATTGGCGTACAGACCGAGGGTCTGGCGCAGTGCAACGTTTACGGACCGGAAACCGACCCCGACCGGAGTGGTGATGGGTCCCTTGATGGCAACCTTGTTGCGGATGATCGAATCGAGGACGGATTGCGGGAGCGGCGTCCCCTCCCTGGCCAGAACGGCCTCGCCGGCATCCACGACCTCCCACTCAAACTCGACACCGGAGGCGTCGAGAACTCGTTTAGTGGCTGCGGCCAGCTCGGGACCGATGCCGTCACCTGGAATGAGCGTCACGCGATGGGCCATGGTGGGAATTCTAGCGGCTAGACCACAGCTGGGGCGACGCTGCGCCGGGTCGCACAGGAATCGCGCGTTGGACGCACCGATGTCCCATCTTCAGGGGTAGGGCGGCGTCATTTGTTACGATCCAGGGCGATAGCCGCCCGAGCAGCCGCCGATTGGCTCATCTCACTGCCGAGCCCCATCAGACAGAGGAGCTGCTGCTCTTGAAGATCCAGGAAGCGGACGCAAAGTCACTCTTGCTGGCTCAGGGATTGCCCGTTCCGGCATGGGAGGTTGCGAGGAGGCCCCAGGAGGTTCGAGCGGCAGCCGAGCGCTTCTTCGCGGCCGGCGCCGATCGGGTAGTAATCAAGGCGCAGGTCCTCGTCGGGGGGCGCGGCAAGGCCGGCGGCGTGAAGCTCGCCGGTTCGCCGGCGGAAGCCGAGGAAGTCGGCTCGCGGATCCTGGGCATGGACATCAAGGGGATCACAGTCCGCAAAGTGCTCGTCGGCGCGGCGGCGGAGATCGTCAAGGAGTACTACCTGGGCGCGATCATCGACCGCGTCAGCCGCCGAATCGTGCTCATGGCCTCGGCCGAGGGCGGCGTCGAGATCGAGGAAGTGGCACGCCAGAACCCCGCGGCCATCCATCGCGTGGCAGCGGACCCGCTGCTCGGATTGCTGGCGTTCCAAGCCCGCGGACTTGGTCTGGCGGTCGGCTTGCGCGACCCGCTCCTGAACCCTTTCGTGGCAATCGCCCAGGGCCTGTACGCCACGATGCGGGCCGAGGACGCGGACCTGGTCGAGATCAACCCGCTGGCAGTCGTTGCCGACCTCGCCGCCGACGGTACGCCGACGCAGCGGCTCGTCTGCCTGGACGCCAAGATCACGCTGGACGACTCGGGACTTCCCCGACATCCCGATCTCGAGGCTCTGCGCGATCTCGACGAGGAGGACCCGGTCGACGCCAAGGCGCGCGACCTCGGGATCAACTTCATCCACCTCGAAGGCACCATCGGCTGCATGGTCAACGGCGCCGGCCTGGCGATGACGACCATGGACCTGGTGAAGCATTACGGTGGCGAACCGGCCAACTTTCTGGATGTGGGCGGCGGGGCGCGGCACGAGACCGTATGTGGGGCCATGGAGCTGATCCTGGCCGATCCGAATGTGAAGGCGATTCTGGTCAACATCTTCGGCGGGATAACCCGCGGCGATGAGGTCGCAGTCGGCCTGATCGAGGCTCGCGGAGAGCAGGCTCGCGAAGTGCCGATGGTGGTCCGGATCGTCGGGACGAACTCCGTGGAGGCGGCTCGTCTTCTGCGGGAGGCGAACCTCGAGACGGCCAACTCGCTCGACGAGGCCGCGGAGAAAGCCGTGGCGCTGTCGAAGGGGACCACACGATGAGCATCCTCGTTGGATTGGACACGCGCCTGGTGGTCCAGGGCATCACCGGCCGCGAGGGCGAGTTTCACACCCGGGCCTCGATCGCCTACGGCACCAGGGTTGTCGCAGGCACGAGACCGGGCAAGGGCGGCCAGTTCGCGATCGACGGCACCGTGCCGATCTTCGACACCGTGGCCGAGGCCGTTCGCCAGGCGGGAGCCAACACTTCGGTGATCTACATTCCGGCCGCCGGAGCTCCCGACGCGATCCTCGAGGCCGTCGACGCCGGCATAAAGACGATCATCTGCATCACGGAGGGGATCCCGGCGCTCGACATGATCCCGGTGGTCGAGGCCGTTCGGCGTGCGGATGCCCGGCTGATCGGACCCAACTGCCCCGGCGTCACCTCACCGGGCCGGGCAAAGGTGGGGATCATTCCGGCCACAGTCCACAAGCCCGGCCGAGTGGGCGTCGTTTCCCGCTCCGGCACGCTGACCTACGAAGCGGTTCAGGCGATGACCGATGCGGGGATCGGCCAATCGACGTGCGTCGGAATCGGCGGCGATCCGATAATCGGGACCACGTTCCTCGACGTCCTCAAGCTCTTCCGCGATGACCCCGAAACCGAGGCAATCGTGATGATCGGCGAGATCGGCGGGTCGGCCGAGGAGGAAGCGGCCGCGTTCGCCGCCGAGCATCTTCGTGGCGTCCCGATGGCCGCCTTCGTTGCGGGACGGACCGCTCCTCCGGGGCGGCGCATGGGTCACGCCGGCGCCATCATCTCGGGTGGATCGGGTACGGCGGCGGAGAAGATCGCAGCCCTGGAAGCGGCCGGGGTTCGCGTCGCCGACTCCCCCACGCAGCTTCCCAGGCTCCTCGTGGAGGCAGGCTACCGCCCGTAACATGCACGCCGTCATATGCTCCGGCTCAAGTCGGGCCGGGATCGGTGAGCGCGGAGCGTGGGAGATGCCGTGGGGGTTCTGATGGATCTGATCGCGGGTGACGCCCGTGAGATCCTGCTGACGATCGGCATAGCGATTGGGCAGGCTTGCGGGACCAAACCCGTTTCGTCGCGTATGTGTCGCTTGGGAGCGGCATGAACCAAACCTGGCTCGACCTCTTTGCCCAGGCAGCCCGCGAATCCGTATCCGGCGACGCGCCGGGGCCCTTCACCGAAGCCACTTACTCATTGGAGTCACGGCTGGCCGCCCGGTCGGACCGGACCGTGGAGCGCGTGGATCCGCACTGGGTGGATGAGGTGGCACTGCTTCCGGACACCTATCTCGATCGCGTCGCGGGGCGCTGGATCGACCTCATCGACTGCGACGAGTGCGACGTCGATCCCGACGACAAGCCGATGCTGCGGGAGCTAGCCGGCGAACTCGTGGCCTTCTGCCGCCGCGCCCAGGGTGCCGAGGACGTCCTCTTCGCCTGGTCGATCTAGGTCGGACGCACCGGTAGGAGCGGCCGGATGCAGACAAGTGCCGTCAGATCGAACGCGAAATGTGCAGCCATCGACGCGGCTATGCCGAGATGCTCGTATTCGAGACCGAGCAGGAGGCCCACACCGAAGGCCAGCGAGTCGTAGGCCATCTTGCCGGCGCTCGGATGCCGGAAATCCGCGATGGCGGCGTCGCCCTTGCTCCAGTCTCGATTCAGTACTCGAGCTTCGCCCAGGCGGGACCGCCGGGAGCTTCGATCAGCTCCACGAGCACGCCGTGGCAGCTCTTCGGGTGAACGAAGGCAACCGGGCCCTCGCCGCCCTTGCGCGGCGCGGTGTCTATCAGGTTCAGGCCCATGGCGGCGAGCCGATCGAGCGACGACTGGATGTCCGGCACTTCGAAGCAGACGTGATGGAACCCCTCGCCCTTCGATTCCAGGAAGCGCGCGGAGCCGGTCGTGTTGTCGGTGGGCATGACCAACTCGATCTTCGTCTCGCCAACTGGAAGGAAACCGATCGTCACGTGGTCGTAAGCCATGTTCATCACGGCCTCGACCTCCAGACCCAGCTTGTCGCGGTAGAGGCTGAGGGCGGCATCGAGGTCGCGGACGATGACGGCCACATGGTGGATCTTGCCGATACCCAGTCCTTCGGGCAGCACCGACTTCAGCTGGTCCATGACTCTCCTGTGGGTCTCACTGCGGACGGCCGTACCGGACAGGCGTTCGAGAGTCCGAGCAGACCGGCACTCTCGCGGTCCTCCAATGGTACGAGAAAGGGCGAGTGGAAAGAACGCGTGGCCTCGTGCGGCGGCCTGCGGAACTGGCGGGCCGGCCCGACCGGTTGCCCCGGCAAACTGGCCATGACAGCTGCGTGCAGCTGCCACAGTCCGGAGCGGGGCCGCGCGTCAGGACGCGGATACGCTGGCTCGGCGGTGCCGACAGGTGTCGCCTCGAGTGGCTCTACGTAGCTGTCGGCAGATATCCGGGCTACCGCCGCGCGCGCTTCCTTCACTCGCTGACTGTCAGACGGTGATCAGCTCCCGGTGTTCACCCCAGACGACGCGAAGCCGATCGCAGATCTCCCCGACCGTGGCGTATGCCTTGACAGCATCGATCATCGGCGGCAGCAGGTTCTCCTGACCGCGCGCGCATTCCTCAAGGCGGTTCATGGTCGATTCCCATGCCGCGTGGTCACGCTCGGCCCGAACCTGGCGAACGCGCTCGACCTGGCGACGCTCGCCTTCCGGGTCGATCTTCTGCAGCGACGGCGTCGAGGTCTCCTCGTCGCGGAACTTGTTCACGCCCACGACCACCTTGGCGCCGCTCTCCACTGCGCGCTGGACTCGGTAGGACGACTCCTGGATCTGGCGCTGCTGGTAACCCGCCTCGATGGCAGCCAGGGTTCCGCCCAGTGCCTCGATCTCGGCCATGTACTCGTTTGCGGCTGCCTCGAGACCGTTGGTCAGCGACTCGACGTAGTAGCTGCCGGCCAACGGGTCTGGTGTCTCCGTAACGCCCGACTCGTATGCCAGGATCTGCTGAGTGCGCAGCGCAAGGCGGGCCGCTTCGGCTGTTGGCAGCGCCAGCGCCTCGTCGCGTGAGTTGGTGTGGAGGCTCTGAGCGCCGCCGAGGACCGCGGCCAGTGCCTGAACCGTGGTCCTGACCACGTTGTTGTCGATCGACTGGGCCGTGAGGGACGACCCCGCGGTTTGGACGTGGAAGCGGCACGCCATCGATCGAGTGCTCGTCGCCCCGAACCGCTCCTTGATGATTCGGGCCCACATCCGTCGCGCCGCCCGGAACTTGGCCACTTCCTCGAACAACTCGCTCCAGGAAGCGAAGAAGAAGCTCAGACGATCGGCGAAGTCGTCGATGTCGAGTCCGCGGCTCAGGGCCGCGTCGACATAGGCGATCCCGTCGGCCAGGGTGAAGGCCAGCTCCTGGGCCGCGGTGGCGCCGGCTTCGCGCATGTGGTAGCCGCTGATGCTGATGGTGTTCCAGCGCGGCAGCTCCTTCGAGCAGAACTCGAAGATGTCCGTCACCAGGCGCATCGAGGGACGCGGCGGGAAGATGTAGGTTCCCCGCGCGATGTACTCCTTGAGGATGTCGTTTTGGGTAGTGCCGCTGACCTGGGCCCGGGGCACTCCGTGGCGCTCGGCCGCGGCTACGTAGAGAGCCAGCAATACGGCAGCGGAAGCGTTGATCGTCATCGACGTGCTGACGGTGCCAAGCGGCAAGCCGTCGAGCAGGACTTCCATGTCGGCCAGCGAGCTAATGGGAACGCCCACTCGCCCAACCTCGCCTTCGGCTTGAGGAGCATCGGCGTCATAGCCCATCTGAGTCGGAAGATCGAAAGCGACGGACAGCCCTGTCTGACCCTGTTCGAGGAGATAGCGGAAACGGCGGTTCGTGTCCTCGGCCGTGGAGAAGCCCGCGTACTGGCGCATAGTCCAAAACCGACCGCGGTACATCGTGGGCTGGACGCCGCGGGTGAAGGGGTACTCCCCGGGACGGCCAAGGTCCCGATCCTCGTCGAGCCCCGACAGGTCGGCCGGCACGTATAGGTCCTTGATCTCGACCCCGGACGTGGTCACGAACTGCGGCTGTCGTTCGGGAGAACGGGAGACGGCCTTAGCGCGAGTCGTGGCCCGCCAGCGCTCGCGGCCAGGATCGGGCGTCGCCTCAGCCGGATCGCCCTGGTTTGCTTTCTCGTCCTCAGACACGTACCTGTTCCTCCAGCGGTTCTCGTCGCGGGTCGTGGGTGTCGGGTCGGATGATGGCACGGAGTTGCCTCTGACCGCCAGTTGGCAGAGTTTGGCCGGCTTCGGCCCAGGGGCGTTCCGCTAGGTGCGCTCCCCTACCCTCCCCTGTCTTTGCGTAAAGACACGGCGGCCGAAATCTTGACTGGCCCCGACCCACCACGCCTGACGCGGACGTAGGTGTGGGTCCGGCCCATTCGGGTACTGCCACAGATGGCCAGGTTGTCCACAGAATCGGTGAACAACTCCGCGATTCTGTGGATAAGGTGGATCGGTTGCCGGCGTTCCTGCGGTAGCATCTCTGCAGAGTCAGAGTGGAACCGCCAATCAACAGTCACAGGGCCACTCCGCCGAGCCCGTGCGCCGTCGCAGGGTCGTCCGTCTCGAGCTCCAGTACTCAGAGCGAGGTGAAACCCCGGTGGCCAACGTGATCGCGATCGCAAACCAGAAGGGTGGCGTCGGCAAGACCACCACCGCAATCAATCTGGCCGGCGCGCTGGCGGAGAAGGGCCTCAGAGTCCTGTGCGTGGACATGGACGCTCAGGCGAATCTCACGGTCGGATTGGGGATCAACCTATCGACGGTCACTCACTCGATGGCGAATGTGCTGGGCGAGCCCAACGTTGCGCTCAAGGAGATCGTCGTCTCCACGGAAACGGCGAACATCGATGTCGCGCCGGCGACTCTCGATCTGGCCTCCAGCGAGGTCGACCTCTTGAGTGCCATCGGCCGCGAATACGCCCTTGCCGAGGCCCTCGAACCGTGGGCCGAGGCTCACTACGACTACATCCTGATCGACTGCCCGCCGACGCTCGGGTTGCTGACAATCAACGGCCTAGTCGCCGCCAACGGAGTGATCATCCCGGTGCAGACTCAGTACTACGCCCTCAAGGGCCTCGCCGCGCTTGTCAAGGTGATCACAACGATCCGAGCCAAGCTCAACAAGAACTTGCGGGTCCTGGGCTTGCTCCCCACCTTTCACGATCCGCGCACAGTGCTGGGGCGCGAGATGCTTGCGGAGATGCGTGAGCACGGAGGGAACCACGTCTTCGACACGATCATCAGGAACGCGGTGAAGCTCGGCGAGGCGCCCCTGGCCGGCCGACCGATCACGGAGTACGCCAGCACATCCGATGCCGCCAACAACTACCGCGAACTCGCCCGGGAGGTAATCGCTCTTGGCTAGGCCAGATTTCCGCGCCGCTGTCACCGCCCGTCTCAATGAGGAGCGAGGCCAGGAGCTCTCCCAGAATGTCCTGAGCCTTCTCAGCGCCGACTCGACTTCCACCATCCGCCCCTCGGCCGTCCGGAACATACCGGTAGACCGGGTCGACGCCAACCCGAACCAGCCTCGCCTGGCGTTCGACCAGACCACCCTGGACGAGCTCACGGCCTCGGTACTCGAGCACGGTGTCCTGCAGCCGATCCTGGTCCGTCCGCTACCAGAGGGCCGCTACCAGCTGGTCGCAGGCGAGCGGCGCTGGCGCGCAGCCAAGGCCGCAGGCCTGCGCACGATCCCAGCCCTCATTGAGGAGATCGATGACGAGACGGCCCTGGAGATTGCCGTCATCGAGAACCTCCAGCGCGAAGACCTCTCCCCCATGGACGAGGCCATGATCTACGACAAGATGATCCGCCAGCACGGCTACAGCATCCGCCGGCTGGCCCAGAAACTCGGCAAGGACAAGGGATACCTGGAGAACCGGCTCCGTTTGGCAGATGCTCCACCCGAGATCCGGGAGCTGGTGTCTCTGCGCAAAGACACCCTATCGCACGCCTACGAGCTGCTCAAGGTCACCGATCCCAAGAAGCGCAAGAAGCTGGCCGAGATGGTGGCAAGGGGCGAGCTATCGCTCGTCAAGCTGCGTGAGAAGGTCGACGGCACGGCTCACCCGCCCCGCGACACGCGGCCAGCCCGATCGAAGACCGTTCCCGTGGGGACTCTCGAGGACAAGCTCGAAGCCGAAGCCGGTGCCACGTGGATGGGCAGCGGCGCAAAGCAGCCGATCTCCGACAACTCCCTGATTGCCGTCCGGTTCCAGCTCAACGACGCCATGACGGAACTGATCGCGGTGCTTCAGTCGGACGTGATGAAGACCATCGGCGATACCGACCGCCAGAATCTGGCCAAGTACCTGATGATCTCCAAAGTGCGTCTCGAAAACGCCATCGCTCTGGTTCGAAGGGGCAACTCCTAGCCTATCCGGCCGCCGCGGCCGGGTGCTGGTCCTGGATCCCGTTTCCCACATCTTGTCCGTGGGCTGGGCCGCCGCAGCATATTCCCCTCTTGCGCCACTTGGGACGCTACGCACAGGGTGGCGCGCCCACTTGGCCCGTGCCACCCCAGGCTCATGCCCGTAGCAAAGCCGCCGAGGCCAGCGCCCCGAGCCAGCCGACGCCCATGACCAGGATGGCCACCGCCTGAACCTCCCAACCCAGGCGACTGCGCTCTTCCCGGCGGTCGGCCGAGAGTCGCAACCCCATCCAGGCGAGCGCTGCCCCGGCAATCTCCGCGCTGATGGGAGCTAGATCGGGCCCGGTCAACAGCGACGTCGACAGGACGACCATCTGGAGCGACACGAGCAAGCCGACATCCAGGGCAATGGTCCGGTCTCTACCGAGCAGCGTAGCCACTGTCCCGACGCCGACGCGTTCATCCTTGTCGAAGTCGGCCAGCGCGTTTGCGAGTGCCAGGGCGGCGCCTGCGACGACGGCCATCGCCGCAACGCCAAGCAGCGCCGGCGAGATACCACCAGTCGCACCCCACCAGGCATAGACCGGGAGCAGCCCGACCCCGGCCGCGAATGCGAGCCAGGCGAAGGGCGTGCCCTTGAGTCGCAGGTCGTACAACAGGCCGTCGGCCAGCCCCACCAACCCGATCGCAAGTGGCGCAATCCCCACCGACGCGGCGGCCAGCAGCCCAAAGGATAGAGCCACAAAGAGGACGCCCGCCGCCTCTCGCCGCACCAGCATGCCGGCGGCGAGCGGCTTGCGGGGATGCGTCCGCCTGTCCGAAGGCTCATCGGCGAGGTCGTTCGCGACGCCGATCGTGAACTGGAATCCGAGCATACCCAGCCCCAGACGCGCAGCGACGGTCGGTTCGGCACCGGCGACGAGCGCGATCGCGGCTGCGGCAACGGCGTCGAGCGCCGACGGAAAGGGATGAACGACACGCAGGATTCCGCCCATCCGAGCCGGCACACTGCGCGGAGGCGTCGCCTCCCCTGGACCAGGTGGCGTGCTAAGGCGAGACGAGCCTTCTTGTGGGCTCGGCGGCGCGGGTGGCGGGTGAGGCGCCAGGTCAGACGTAGACGGTCTCGTCGAAGTTGGCCACGAGGAACTCGATCAGGAGCTTGCGGGCATCCGGGGACTCCGTGCGAAGCCCCGCCACAAGGCCGTACAGGGTGACTGAGGGGACAATCACGTGCCCTTCCGAATCCCTGCCGAGCACGGCAAGGGCACCGCCCCCACGCGCATACACCCGTGCGAAGGCCCGATCGTCGAGGTGGGCTGCATGCTTGAAGCCGGTCACGACCTTCACGACTCCCCGGCGCACCGCGACGTCCCGCATAAGCTCGGCCGACCATGAGTCGATCTGCTCGTCGGTCTGCTCGCGCAGCCTGGAACGATACTCAGTCGGGTTGGCGGCAAGGCCGGTCGTGCCCACATTTCCTCCTACGGCTTTCAAGCGAAAGTATCACAGACGCCGGAAACCGCGCACATCCGGCGACGAGGCCGATACGCCCGGAGGGTGGCCTGCGTCTAGGGGCAAACTCCTAGGTGACATCCCCCGACCGGGCCCGGCAGGCGGTCGAGCCGCCGATCGACCGGTCCGACGGCTCGCGACAGGGCCCGACCCTACTCGGGCACAACCGGAGCCTCGTCGCGAACTGGGATCGGAGGCCTGGCACCCTCCGGCCAATCGTTGAACATTTCCGTCAGGCGCCTCCCGACCGCGTGCGGCGGGGACGGATCGGGGAATCCTGCCGCGAGAGTATGGAGGCTTGCCCAGGTGCGGGCCGTCATGGCGTCGACTGCTTCGCGGGTGGCCGCCCCGGCCGCTCCCTCGGGGAGCGGAATCGGGACTCCGTATCGGACCCGAACGCTCCTCCGAAACCCAAGCCAGCTCGTGCCGTTGATGGCCACCGGCACGATCGGCACGCCGGCCCGGAGGGCAAGGTATGCCGGACCGTCGAGCAGGGGCAGAAGCTCGGACTCCCCCGAGTGGATCCTCCCCTCTCCTGCGATGGCGATCACCGCCCCACCAGCCACCAGCGCCTCCGCCCGCCTCGTGGCCGCGACCAGGCCACGCTTTCCAGGCTGAAACGGAACGACGGCGCCGCTCCAGCGCATGATCCAGTTGCGGAAGCCTCGCCTCATATCCTCTTGTTCGGGGCCGAAGAAGTACACGCGCGGCTTCCCTGGCAACGTCCCGAACAGGTAGAAGGGGTCTGCCCAGCTCTGGTGGCTGAAGCACAGAACCGATGGGCCATCTGGCAGCGCCTCGAGACCTTCGACTCGGACTCGGGAGTACAGCCGCGTCAGGACGCGAAGGAAAGCTCGAGCCAGTAGCCATCGTCGATGGGAGTGGCTGGGCGCCTGCGTGCGCATCCGATCCACGGCCGCGCCTGTGCCGTGCTTATCCGCTCCCGGTCCCCCCGAAGTCACTGTGGACATGGCGCGAGTATGCCAATCTCAGAACGTACGCGCTCGTCAGGCGGGACGGCGCGCCCAAGCCGTAGACCTATTTCGAGCCAGGCATTGACCTGTTCTCTTAATTGAGTACGATTGTTCTCGTGTCTGAGAACGATTGTACTCATGTTTGAGAACACCGCGGCGACGGACCTGGCGATGGGCCGTTCCTCCGTCCGCCGCCGGATCCTGACAGTCCTGGCGCTGCCGGATACGCGCCTGCACCTCCGCGAGATCCAGCGTCGGGCGGGGACCAGCCCGGGCACCGCCAGTCGCGAGCTCGGCCGCCTCGTCTCGGGAGGCCTGATCGAGCGCGAGGCCGAGGGCAATCAGGTCTACTTCCGGGGCGCCACCACGCCGCTCGCGATGATGCTTCGCTCCCTCCTATCGGGGCCCGTGGCAACGCGGTTCGACACGCCCAGCCAGCCCCATTCGAAAGCCGCCAGCCCAACCGCGCCGACACCCTCCCGACCCAAGCGCACCGCCCCGGTCGCGTTCGCCCGGACCACGCGCCGCGCCGCGGCCACGGCACCGGCGACAACAGGCCCCGCGCGGGCCACGCGCCCCGCCGCGGCCACGGCATCGGCGACAACAGGCCCCGCGCGGGCCACGCGCCCCGCCGCGGCCACGGCACCGGCGACAGCCGCCCTCGCGATGCTCGCCGAGCCCTCCCCTATCGCTGCGATCGCCCAGCTGCCGGCCGTCGCCGCTCCTGCCGCTGCCACCGCCGGCGATGATCTCGGGGTCAGGATCGCAGTCCGTTTCGCCGAACGGATCCGGCCCATCTACGGGGAGCGGCTGCGTGGCGTCTACCTCTACGGGGCGCGGGCACACGGCGAAGCCCGGGCCCACTCCAACGTGGAGATCGTGGTCGTGCTGGACCGCGTCGATCGCTATGGCGACGAGCTCGAGCGGACCGGCAGCACGTGCGCCGATCTATCGCTGGCGCATGACCTGGTGGTCAGCCGGGTCTTCGTGTCGGAGAGCGCCTGGCTTTCCAGATCCGACGGCCAGCTGCCTGCGATTCGCAAAGAGGCTGTGGCGATATGATGCCACGCTCGGCTCAGCTTCTCGAGGATGCCAATCGGATGATCGTATCGGCGCGCGGTGAGCTCGAGGCCGAGGGCGCCGCCGTCGCGGCCCAGAGCGTCTCCGCAGCGATGCTCAGCCTCGCCCAGGCCTGTCTCGACTTGGATGGGCTCGCACCGGCCGGCGCGCCAGCCATTTGCATCGCCTACGGGGAGCAGTTCGCACGGACGCGGCGCCTGTACTCGGCCTACCACCGCTGGCTCCTGGACTCGGCGGACCTTGGCAGGGCCGCGAGCGGCCAGATCGCGGCCCCGATCGACGCCGATTCGGCGGCTACCGCAGTCGAACGCGTCGAGATCTTCCGCGACGCCGTCGATCGCTTCCTGGAGAAGAACGGCTGATGGGCGAGTTGATCTGGCTGATTCCTCGAGTCACCGCCGCCGATAGCAGGCTCCGGAACCCCTGGGCCAGACTCAAGAACGCCAACCTGCGCTGGCAGCGCTACCGTCGATGGACCGCGACCTGGCTCTACGGCGCGTGCGACTTCTGCCAGACCCCGTTCAGCGAAGACGGCGAGCCCGGCACGCTCCGCTCGGGCTATTCGGTCCTGGGCGCCGGACCGGCGGGTCAGGACGACTACTCCTGGGTTTGCGCCATCTGCTTCGAGGACCTGCGCGACCGCTTCAACTGGACGGTGCTCTACGCCAATGGCGTTCTGCGCCCGCTCTAGGCACTACGACGCCTGCCATGTCTTTCGACGATCGACCTCGCTGCTGGTGGCCCGACGGTGTGGACAAGGCCGATCCGGCGATGGTCGCCTACCACGACGACGAATGGGGGCGCCCCGTCTCGGACGACGTAGCGCTATTCGAAAGGCTTGCGCTCGAGGGATTCCAGGCCGGCCTGTCGTGGTCGACCATCCTGCACAAGCGAGAGGCGTTCGTTCGAGCCTTCGACAGCTTCGATCCCGCGCGCGTCCGAACCTTCGACCAGGCCGATCGGGCGCGACTGATGGCCGACGCCGGCATCGTTCGGAATGGGCCAAGATCGAGGCGACGATCGGCAACGCGGCGGCTTTCCTGGCGCTCGCCGCGGAACGCGGCTCTTTCGCCTCGTACCTGACCGCTCAGTTGCCGCGTCCGGCCCCGATCCTGGCGCCCGACGCGACCCCGAGCGGCATTCCCGCCACGACCGCCGAGTCGGACGCGCTGTCGGCCGACCTGCGACGCCGGGGGTTCCGCTTCGTCGGCTCGACGATCGTCTACGCCTTCATGCAGAGCGTCGGCCTCGTGGACGACCACCTGCCGGGGTGCCACCGCTACCGCGGTTGATCGCTGCGGTCGGTCGCCGCAGATGCCTTACGACACAACCCCTTGCATCGAGCCCCGAGCGACGCCCTCCGGGGGGAAGTGCGGCCGAACAGAGCGAGCCGCAGCTTCGTCTGGACGATCGACGGCGCCCCATGCAAATGAGCTGAGGACCAACCAGTGGCGACTGCCCCAAGGGTCGACCTGTGGATGCCCACGTCGCACCGGCCTCGCTCTTCATCCAGCTCGGCAAACAGGACACGTGGTTCACCAGGGCCGACGGCGAATCCCTCGTCGCCGCGGCCAATGCGCCCAAGAAGCTCGTCTGGTACGACGCCGGGCACGGGCTTGACGGCAATGCCTACAACGACCGGATCGCCTGGCTCACCGAGACGCTCGGCGGGCATTGATCGGCCGCGATCGACCGGGCGTCGCTCGCCAACCTCGCCGCCGCTGGGCTAGCATCGGTCGTACGCAGTTGGAGGCCCACGTTGGTCATCGAGTACGACAGATGGAAGTGGCACACGGAAGGCGCCTTCCCGAAGGACCGCCTGCCCGAGCAGGGCTACGTTCACATCGGGATGTACATCGCCTGGCTCATCCGGCACGACATGCTCGACCCGGCGTGGGTGGCGCGCTCCGGCGTGAAGCGAGCCGTTGCGGCCGTAACCGACGGCAGCGAGACGGCCACCGCGCTGCGCGACATGACCGACGGCGCCCTCACAAGCGACATGCTCACGGCCGATGGCATGGCTTTCACGTCCGCCTACTACGCCCCCGAATACGGCTACCCACGGGACTGGCGTCGGGTCTTCGGCCGGCGGGCGGACAAGTACGACGTCTCCGACGAATGGGGAACGTACGAACGAATCGCGCCCGTGATCGAGCGGCGCCACGAGGAGTGGGTCGCTGAGGGCAAGCCCGAACTGCTCCAGATGCCGAACATGGTCCCCAACTGGCTCGCCTTCTGGCGGTGGATGCCGCGGCGGACTCGCTGAGCGGCGCGCGCAAGGCGCGCAAAACCGCCACTCGGTCTCAGGGGAAGTGGCGGCGCTGCCAGTCAGCCTGCGCCGCCG
>Ga0209638_1000760_pt1 | contig 21163 bp, 15 predicted proteins | sample BarGraNGADG00211_FD_184490 | JGI IMG/M metagenome (GOLD analysis project Ga0209638, IMG submission 184490) | Arctic peat soil microbial communities from Barrow, Alaska - Barrow Graham LP Ref core NGADG0002-211 (SPAdes) (version 2) | ecosystem: Environmental > Terrestrial > Soil > Wetlands > Peat...
ATATAGATTGTACTATATGCCTGGAGAAACCTAAAATATCTTCTTTCGTTCAGGTAATGAAAAACACAATATCATCCATTGTTGAAACTGAATCTGATAACGTTGCTGTCAAAGCTACCACCACAGAAAAGCTCGGATTCACCGGGAGAGAAGAGGGAATTGCCGCTATCGCAGTTGTTCTTCTTACCAAATAAAGTACTTTTTACCACCTACCTCACACCCCTTTCAGAGCTTCGTCAATTATCTCATCATCTGCAATATATGGTATAGTCACATTAAGATCAGGTGTCCTTTCCATCTCTCTTTTCAGAGTAAACATGGCCGCCTTATTACGCGCCCAGCTTCGGCGGGCAATTCCATTGTTGACATCCCAATGGAGCATTCTGCGAAGCTTGGTTTCAGTATCGGGAGTACCATCGAGCACCATACCAAATCCTCCATTTATAACTTCACCCCATCCAACCCCGCCTCCATTGTGCAATGATACCCAGGTAGCGCCACGGAAGGAGTCACCGATTACATTCTGAACTGCCATGTCTGCTGTGAACTTTGAGCCGTCATAAATATTTGAAGTCTCCCGGTAAGGTGAATCGGTACCTGACACATCGTGATGGTCTCTTCCAATTACCACGGGTGCAGAAATTTTGTCTTCTGATATGGCATTGTTGAATGCCGAAGCAATCTCAATTCTTCCTTCAGCATCAGCATAAAGAATACGTGCCTGGGAACCAACTACCAGCCTGTTTTTGCCTGCATCTTTAATCCAGTGAATATTATCATTCATCTGTTGTTTTATCTGATCCGGAGATTTTTTAATCAATTTCCTGAGTACATCAATGGCAATTTTATCTGTCACTTCCAGGTCTGAAGGTTCGTTTGAACAACAGACCCATCTGAATGGACCAAACCCGAAATCAAAACACACTGGACCCATAATATCCTGAACATAAGACGGATACTTAAATTCGCCATCAGGCTTCAAAATATCTCCCCCAGCCCTTGAAGCCTCCAGGAGGAAGGCATTACCATAATCAAAAAAGTATGTACCTCTTGCTGTATGCCTGTTTATAGCTTCCACTTGTCGTCTTAATGATTTGCGGACGGCATCCTTAAACTTTTCAGGATTTTCTGTTATCATCCTATTTGATTCTTCAAAACTTAACCCGGCAGGATAATAACCTCCTGACCATGGATTATGAAGTGAGGTCTGGTCAGAACCCAGATCAACATAAATGTTTTCATCAGCAAATTTTTCCCACACGTCAACTACATTTCCCTCATAAGCGATTGATATCGCCTTCTTTTCTGCAGTTGCCTTTCTCACTCTTTTGACAAGACTATTCAAATCTGAAAAGACTTCATCGACCCAACCCTGGGAATGTCTGGTTTTAAGAGCCTTTTGATTTACTTCAGCTATAACAGAAATTATTCCGGCAATACTTGCTGCTTTTGGTTGAGCCCCTGACATCCCTCCAAGTCCGGATGATACAAATAATTTACACTTTAACCCATTGTCAGATTTACCTGTCATTCTGGCTGCATTCAGAAGTGTAATAGTAGTCCCATGAACAATGCCCTGAGGTCCGATATACATGTAGGAACCTGCTGTCATCTGACTATATTGTGAAACTCCAAGGGCATTAAACTTCTCCCAGTGATCCTGTGAAGAATAATTTGGGATTACCATGCCATTTGTTACAACTAACCTCGGAGCATCTTTCGTTGAGGGAAAAAGGCCAAGCGGATGACCTGAATAGATAACGAGTGTCTGCTCTTCGGTCATCTCTGAAAGATATTTCATTGTTAACCGGTACTGTGCCCAGTTCTGAAAGACTGCACCATTACCACCATAAGTTATCAGTTCATGAGGATGCTGAGCGACGGTAATGTCGAGATTGTTCGAAATCATAAGCATAATTGCAGCTGCACTCCGCGTCCGGTAAGGAAAATCATCAATATGGCGTGCTTTAATCACATAATCTGGTCTGAACCTGTACATATAAATTCTTCCATAAGTAGCCAGCTCGTAAGCAAATTCTTTAGCAAGAAGAGGATGAAATCTTTCCGGAAAATATCTCAGGGCGTTCTTTATTGCAAGTCGCTTTTCTACGCTATTCAGTATATCTTTTCTTTTGGGTGCGTGATTAAGATTCTGATCGTATGATTTAAGCGCTGGCATTTCGTGAGGAATTCCCTCAGCCATCATTCTTTTGAAATCAGTGATTTTCATAACAATTGGATTCTGTATTGTTGTTGTAAAGTTAGTGAAAACAAAAAAGCCGACCCATACAGAGTCAGCTTTCTTTATTTCTTAATGGCTTTCTAAAGATGGCCTTCTTTTATAATTTCATCGTCAACGAGAATTCGTCCGCAATATTCACATACGATAATCTTCTTTCTCGATTTAATGTCGAGTTGTCTTTGCGGAGGTATCTGATTGAAACAACCTCCACATGCATCCCTCTGTACCGGTACCACAGCAAGCCCGTTTCTCGCATTGGAACGAATCCTTTTGTAGGCGGTAAGTAACCTGTCTTCAATAATTGCCTCAACTTTTTCAGATTTTTTATAGAGACCCTCTTCTTCTTTCTGAGTATCGGAAATAATCTCATCGAGTTCCGATTTTTTGTTTTCAAGGTCGGACTTGCGATCGTTAAGAGTTACTTCCGAATCATTAATAACCAATTTCTTTTCCTCAATTAGAAAATTGAACTCCTTAATTTTTTTATTGAATAGTTCAATCTCCAGGTTTTGATATTCAATCTCTTTCGAAAGCGAATCAAATTCCCTGTTATTTCTTACGTTTTTTTGCTGTTCTTCGTATTTTTTTATCAGAACTTCAGCATCGCTAATCTCATTATTCTTCTTTTCAACCGACTTTTCAAGGTTCGCTACTTCGTCTTTCAGATTTCCTAAACGTGTCTCAAGACCTGCTATCTCATCTTCAAGATCCTGTACTTCCAGCGGCAATTCACCTCTTAGTGTCTTTATCTTATCTATCTCTGAATCAACTAATTGTAAACCATATAATGCTCTTAATCTCTCTTCAACAGAAATTTCAGACTCATGTGATTTTGCTTTTTCCATCTTTAAAAATAATTTATCGGATTCGTATTTGTTTCTGAAAACCGGACTGCAAATTTAGGGAATTTTTTCATAATTAGGTCTTTTAAAATTTCTCTGGAGAATTTTTCACTTTCAAAATGTCCGGTATCAACCAGTAGAATCTTATTCTCCGTTTTAAAAAAATCATGATATTTAATGTCTGCTGTCAGAAATGCATCTGCTCCTGAACGAATTGCATCATTGAGCAAAGAGGCGCCTGAGCCTCCGCAGAGTGCAACTTTGCTGACTTGTTTACCTGTCGGATTCGAGTACCTTACCCCCCTGGCTTCAAATACCGAAGAAATAAGTTTCAGAAAATCATTTTCCGAAATCGGAGTATGAAATTTCCCGACACACCCTAAACCTATCTCAATATTATTATTTTCAAGTGCGTAAAGATCATAGGCAACTTCTTCATAAGGATGAGCATCAAGAAGAGCCTTTATCACTTTATCTTTAAGATGAGTAAACAATATAGTTTCAAAGCGGATCTCTTTTTCAAAATGGATCTTTTCTTTTTCACCCCGAAATGGGTTAGTCTTTTCGTTACCTCTGAAACTGCCTGTTCCTGAGATTGCGAATCCACAATGGTCATAATTGCCTATTATACCTGCTCCTGCTATAAAAAGTGCATTTTTCACTTCTTCAAAATGAGATTCAGGAATATAGGTAACAAGTTTTAATAATCTGTTCACTGAGGGTGATAACACACTTACCTCTTCCAGACCAATCTTTTCAGCCATCTTCCTGCTGACTCCATTGCTTAATAGATCAAGATTGGTGTGAGCGGAGTAAATAGCAATATCTTTCTTTACAGCTTCATAGAGAATCCTTTCGGTAAATGATTTACCGGTCAGGCTCTTTATTCCGTTAAATATGAGTGGATGATGTGAAATTATCAAATCGCATTTAGATGCTATAGCTTCCGAGATGACCTCTTCGGTAATATCGAGACAGATCATTGCTGAAGTGATCTCTTTTTGTGGCAGCCCGATCTGCAGTCCGGAATTATCATAACTTTCCTGGAGTGCTAATGGAATTGCGGAATCGAGATATGAACAGAAATCCTTTAATTTCATATTTTATTGTCACTAAGGCTATTTTTGCAAATTTTTAACCTTTGCGGTTAACTGGATTTTATTAAATATTATCTCTGATATCGAGAAGCATAGATTTTATTTTCATAAGAGATTCGTTGACCTCATATTTATAATCGGTCTCTTCCCACTTTTCTGATAGTCGTTTTTTAGCTCCCGAAAGTGTCATCCCTTCATCTTTTACCAGGTGATGTATTATCCTCAGGTTTTTGATATCTGCAGGAGTAAACAGCCGGTTGCCTTTTTTATTTTTCATTGGTTTTAATACCTCGAATTCATTTTCCCAAAACCTTACTGTCGATATCGGCACTCCGAGCATTTCAGCAACTTCACCTATTGGATAGTAGAGTTTTTCGACTTTTTTTTCTTTATACGGCATAGTAAGAATATTGTACTAAGTAAGATTTCAATCAAAAGATTGTCCGGTTTTGGAAGAGATCTCAATCATCCTTTCATATTCTTCTGAATTGAGATCTTCAAAATAATAGTTGACAGGATCAACATTAACGCCATTCAGCTTTATCTCATAATGAAGATGATTTGCTACTGAAGTCCCTGTACTACCAACAAATCCAATAATATCGCCTCTCTGCACTTTCTGGCCAACCTTTACATTGAAATTGCTGAGATGTGCATAAATGCTTGAATAACCGAAACCGTGATCAATAATTACATGGTTTCCGGCTCCTCGTTGTGCTGATAATAGTGCAACAACAGTTCCGTTCCCTGTTGCATAGACTTCAGTTCCAAAGGGAGCAGTGAAATCCATCCCGTAATGAAACTTACTTATCTTATAGATAGGATGAATCCTCCAACCGAATCCTGAAGCAGTTCTTGTAAGGTCCTTATTGGAAATTGGAAGAATTGCAGGAATTGATTTGAGCATATCTCCCTTGTTTATAGCTAGTTTAATAAGGTCGTCGAATGATTTCGACTGGACATAGACTTTCTTTCTGATCTTATCAAGCCGGTTTGCGGTTTCTATAACAAGGTTGGAATTATTATAACCCTCGAGAGCCTCATATCTGTTTACTCCTCCTATTCCCCCCTCTCTCTCAGTTACCGGTATAGGTTCCGCTTCAAAAATAGTTCTATAGAGATTATCATCGGTTTTCTGCAGGTCCTCAAGAACATTTTCAACAGTTCCCATCTCCCTGTGAATCAGATCGTACTGAATAGTAATCTGCTCAACCTCCCGTTTCAGGGCTTTCTCCTTGGGAGAATCGAAGAAAGAAGCAAAAATAACCCAGTAAATAAGAGCAATAATTACTGACCCGGTAAAATAGGCCAGAAACCTTAGCAACAAAGTCCTTATCCCGAGTCTTATTCTATCAAAACTCAGAGAATCGGGATTAAACTTATATTTTATCGGTGGCATAATGTGCAAAGATAATCAATTCTGAAAAAAAAGAAACTCGCTATCCAATTTGGATATTAAGATGAATGGAATTGAAGCGTACAGGAGAGATTATCTTAATTTGGATTTTGATTCGAATGCCTGAATCATTTCATTATATTCCTCAGTGCTAACATCGTTATTAAAGAAATTAATAGGATTCTTATGTGCACCAAATTGTTCGATCTGATAATGAAGATGAGGGCCGGAAGACAAACCGGTACTTCCGCTTATACCTATAATATCACCTCGTTTAACATTCTGACCTTTAACAACTTTAATATCGCTTAGATGACCATAGACAGTCTGAAAGCCGTAGCCATGATCAATTACAATGCAATTTCCGAATCCCCCTGAATTATAGCCGGATTCAATTACTGAACCATTGCCTGTAGCATACACATCGGTACCATAAGGTACATCAAAATCCTGACCGTTATGCATACGTCCAATGCCTAATACCGGGTGAACAGTGCGCCATTTGAGTCCGTCACCAAGTCTGAACTTTACACTCACCGGACTTATTCCCGGGAAATGATCAATTTCCCTTTTCCATTCAACAGATCTTTCGGTTATAGACTTAAAAGATTCGTTCTGAACAGTCGCCATGCTCTTTATTTCATCAATTTTTGATTTATATGATATTAGCATATCTGAGTTCTGATAACCTGACAGATCGCGGTACCTGTCAACACCGCCATATCCGGCTTTTCTGTATGATTCAGGAACACTGTCCATGTCGAGTATAGGCCGGTAACGTTTGTCATCAGAGAGCCTGAGACTATTAAGAGATGCAACTGAATTGTCCAACTCTCTTCCGATAAGTGAATACTGAAGTTTCAGGTTTTCAATCTGCTGACTTAGTAACTTCTCTTTTGGTGAACCAAACACGTTTTCAAAGAAAGTACCATAAATGGTTGCAACAATAACTGATGCGGCAAACCATAAAATAACATGCATAAACTTCTTCTTCCAGGGCAACCTGATCTGCTTATATTGCAGATCGGAAAAATCAAGTACGTATTTCTTGTTTCGTAACAACAGAGTGAGGTTTTTTTTAATTTTATTTTTCAAGTTGACAAATCTAAATCAAATAAACTAATTTTACAAGCTAATTTTTAAGTATGAATATTTGACACACTGATAGGCATTTAACGAATATCAGATATAAATGTTACATTTTTTTTAAAATGATTTTTAAAACTTATTTTTTTGACGAAAAACTTAATGAATATGAATTCACAGGAACTTAGACAATTGTTTTTTGATTTTTTCAAGTCGAAAGGTCATCTTATTGTACCATCAGCGCCAATGGTGGTTAAGAATGACCCCACCCTTATGTTTACAAATGCAGGAATGAATCAGTTCAAAGACATTTTCCTTGGGAACCGGCTGGCTGTGAACAAAAGAGTTGCAAATTCACAAAAGTGTTTAAGAGTATCCGGAAAACATAATGATCTGGAAGAGGTTGGCCATGATACTTACCACCATACAATGTTTGAAATGCTTGGTAACTGGTCGTTTGGCGATTATTTTAAAAAAGAGGCGATTGAATGGGGATGGGAATTGCTCGTAAAAAAGCTGGGGATATCTGAAGACCGATTGTATGCAACAATATTTGAAGGAAGCAAAGAAGATAATGTACCACGTGATAATGACGCGTATCAGTACTGGGAAAAGTGTTTTGCAAAACCGGAAGGAAGGATAATCGAGGGATCAAAAAAGGATAACTTCTGGGAGATGGGAGAAACAGGTCCATGTGGTCCATGTTCTGAAATCCATGTTGATATCCGGGACGATGATGAGAGAAAAAAGATACCTGGGAAAGATCTGGTTAATAAAGGTCATCCACAGGTAATTGAAATCTGGAACCTTGTCTTTATCCAGTATAACCGGCTGAGCGACGGGGTACTCGAACAACTTCCCTCTAAACATGTAGATACCGGTATGGGATTCGAGAGACTCTGCATGGTTGTGCAGGGCAAAAAATCTAATTACGAGACTGATATTTTCCAGGATATTATAAAGGAAATATCTTCGATTACAGGTAAAGAATACGGGGCTAATGAAAAATGGGATATTGCACTCCGTGTCGTTGCAGATCATCTCAGAGCTGTTTCATTCTCAATAGCTGACGGCCAGCTTCCTTCAAATAATAAAGCTGGTTATGTTATAAGAAGAATACTCCGGCGTGCAGTCAGATATGGATACAATAATCTGGGTATCGAGGAACCATTTATTTACAGGCTGGTACCTGTGCTTGCTGCCAATATGGGGGACCAATATCCTGAACTTCAATCAGGGAAAGATCAGATCGCGAAAATAATCTTTGAAGAAGAGACTGCTTTCCTGAAGACTCTTGGAAAAGGTTTGAAAATGATAGAAAAGATGATTACCGATCTCAGAAAAGAACATAAGAATGTGCTCCCGGGAAAAATAGCCTTTGAGATGTACGATACTTTCGGGTTTCCTATTGACCTTACGCAGCTTATTCTTAAAGAGAATGATATGCATCTTGATATGAAAGGTTTTGAAGAAGAGATGAAGAACCAGAAGCACCGCTCGCGTGAAGATGCCTCAGTTGAAGCGGCTGACTGGATAGTTGTAAAAGAAACTGACGGAACTGAATTCACAGGTTATAACAAGACCGAGGATGAAGTGTTCATAACAAAATACCGGAGCGTTAAGGTAAAAGGAAAAGAGAATTTCCAACTTGTTTTTAATAAAACTCCATTCTATGCTGAGTCAGGTGGACAGACCGGAGATACAGGTTTTATAGCATCCGTAAAAGAAAAAATTGCGATCACCGATACTATTAAAGAGAATAACCTTATACTACATATTGCAACCAGATTGCCTTCCGAGCTAACAGTAGTTTTCAAAGCCACTGTTGATCTTGAAAAGCGGCTGATGACTGCCAATAACCATACTGCTACTCACTTGATTCATTTTGCGTTACGCTTTGTTTTGGGAAATCATGTTGAACAAAAAGGCTCCCTTGTAACTCCTGATCGTCTACGATTTGACTTTAGCCATTTCAGCAAATTGAGTATAGAGGAATTATCAAAGGTTGAAGAAAAAGTAAACCAGATGGTAAGAGATAATTATGTCAGTAAGATAACCGAGGGAGTTTCTATGGAAAAAGCCAGGTCAATGGGTGCTATGGCTCTTTTTGGAGAAAAATACGGTGATCGGGTGAGAGTTGTTGAATTTGGAAAATCGATAGAACTGTGTGGGGGAACGCATGTCAAGGCTACCGGCAGTATCGGAATAGTAAAAATTGTATCAGAAGGCGCTATTGCAGCGGGTATAAGAAGAATTGAAGCCGTAACTGCCTCAAAAGCTGATGAATATATTAATGAGAAGTTGAAAATAGTTGATGAGATAGCCACACTTCTAAAAAGTTCAGGTAGAATCACCGAGAGTGTTGAAAAGTTAATAACAGAATATAATTCACTTAAGAAGAGCGTAGAGAAATTCCAGATTCAATCAGTAACAACCAGAATGAAAGAACTGGTTGACAAAGCCGTTAATTTTAATAATATAAGATTTGTATCCGGACAGATCGAAGCCGATTCAGTTGATATATTGAAGAATGTAGCATATAAGATCAGAACTTCTTCAGAAAACACTGTCTTGGTTATCGGATCAGAGAACGGTGGAAAAGCGAATCTGCTGGTGATGGTAAGCGACGATCTTATTAAAAGCAGAAACATTAGTGCAGTTGCAATAATAAAGGAAATCTCCGGTGAAATTAATGGAGGTGGTGGAGGTCAACCCTATCTGGCTACTGCAGGAGGAAAAAATCCGGAAGGGATTCAACGTGCCCTTGCAAAAGCAGCTGAGTTCCTTAAAAAGCCATAAGGTTAATATATAGCATTTATTAAATACATTGAGTTTTGGAAAGAGTACTTAAGAATCTACCTGAGTTCCAGCAATTTATTTATCCAAAAGTCACCGTCATTGCAAATCACACTAAAATTTTTATAATTTTGAAGCTTTCAAACAAACAATGAGAAAATATATTTCGGAAAGCCTTCTTATCATATTGCCAGGTTTTATTCTTTTCATGATTTCATGTACAGCAGGATCATGTTTTGAGGAAACGGAATCATACCTGAAAGCTTCATTTTACACCGGTGAAGGCACACCAAAAATAACTGCTCCCGATACTCTGACTCTTTATGGATTGAACAATGATTCAATTATATATAATAAATCAGCTAAGATACAACCCGCTCTTATACCTCTTAACTCCTCAACAGATAGTTGCACATTCATTATTAAAATAAACGGGGTTACCGACACTATTAAATTCCAATACAGCAGTTACCCTCATCTTATCTCAAAGGAATGCGGTTATACATTTTACCATCATCTTTCTGACTCAGTAAGAACCTATACAAAACATGCAATCAAAAATATATGGACTGCTAACATGACTATTACAAATTTAAATGTGGAGAACATTCGCATATTTTATTAACCTCCTGCTTTTCCTGATTTGCGGTTTGATTCAGGTTCAGGCCCAGGACACAATCCCTATTCCGCTTAAAATTAAGATTGGAATGGAGGTATCTGGTCCTGCAATACATTACTTTGATAAAAACATTTTGAATGCTGAAGGATATATTTCTGTAGATATTGATGAAAAGCGATCAGTCGTCTTTGCTGCGGGCTACCTCAATTACAAATACAACCAGTACAATTATACTTATTTGAATAAAGGAAGTTTTGTCCGTGTCGGGATGGACTTTAACCTGCTAAAACCTGATAAGTCGTTAGGTAAGTATTATGCAGGAATTGGATTGAGATACGGTTTAAGCCGGTTCACTTCCGAAGTTCCATCCTTTGAAAAGACAGACTACTGGGGTACAACATCTTCTTCTATCCCCAAAAAAACTTACTGGGGACATTTCATTGAAGTATCTCCCGGCGTACGGGCAGAAATTTTCAAAAATTTCAGTATGGGATGGTCAATAAGTCTAAGGATGTTGCTTTATACCGGTACCGGTAAAGACCTCAAGCCAGTCTATTTCCCGGGGTTCGGCGATGGCACAAAAACAATCAGTGCTGGAATGAACTATTATATTGTCTGGAACATCCCATATAAAAAGATAAAGGCAATAATGAAAAAAGATGTTCCTGAAGAAACTGATGATACTAAAGATACTGGTACTACGGGCAACAATCAGCAGGGGTCAGGTATCAGGCAATAGGAGCCGCGTACCGCAAACCGGAGTATTAAGACCTGTTTGGTTTTCTGCTGAAAAGATATAAGCCGATAAAGGTCAGCAGCCCGTTAAGGAGAAGCAATTCAAATCCGAATTTATACCCGTTAAACAACTCCACTGAATATTTACTGAGAAAGAAACAGGCAACAGGTGAAAAAATCGCGATAACCGGTGTTATCCTATCGTTTACTATTCTTTTCGTAAACAATCCGAAGGAATATAATCCCAGTAATGGGCCATAAGTATATCCTGCAATTGTAAAAAGTTTATCTATTACTGCCCTGTCATTCAAAGCGCTGAACATCAACACACTAATAAAAAACACCAACGCAATTGTCAGGTGCACAGCATACCTTATCCGGGTCTTTGTCTTTTCTGAAATACCTTCTCTTCGTTCGAGACCCAAAAAATCGATACTCACAGAAGTCGTGAGAGAAGTCAATGCCCCATCTGCACTTGGAAATGCCGCGGAGATAAGACCTATGAGAAATACCACACCGGCTACCGGACCCAGATACCTGATTGCAATTGTTGGAAAGATATCATCACTTGAAGTTATAGTCAAACCCTTATTCTGTATAAAGATAAGCAGAAGGGCTCCAAGGAACAGAAATAACAGATTTACCACAACCAGTATCCCACTGAATGTGAACATATTCTTCTGTGCCTCTTTTATATTTCTGCAACTGAGATTTTTTTGCATCATCTCCTGGTCCAGACCTGTCATAACAATCGTAATAAACATTCCACTAAAAAATTGTTTCAGAAAAAACCTTGGATGATGCCAGTCAGTTATGAACATTTTCGACACGGAACTCTCTTTTACAATGGAAACCAGTTTAATAAGAGGCATATGCAGATTTTTTCCAATGTAAATTACTGATAGTACAACAGCAAGAAGCATAAAGGTCGTCTGCAGAGTATCAGTCCATATTATTGTCCTGATTCCTCCTTTTAAGGTATAAAGAATGATTAGAATGATGAATACAAGAACATTAATCCAGAATGGGACATTCCACGCGTCAAAAACAAAAATCTGGAGAACGTTTATGACCAGAAACATACGCAATGAAGCGCCAAGGGTCCTGGATAATATAAAAAAACCTGCGCCTGTTTTATATGACCAGTAGCCAAACCGTTGTTCCAGATAGGAATAAATAGATGTCAGCTTTAACCTGTAATATAAAGGGAGTAAGACAAGTGCAATAACAAAATAACCGAACAGGTAGCCTAAAACAACAACCATGTAACTGAACTGAGTATCTTTTACCCATCCTGGCACCGACATGAATGTAACCCCTGAAAGTGAAGCGCCTATCATTCCATACGCAACCACAAACCATGGAGATACTTTGTTACCAATAAAAAATGACTGGCTGTCGGCTTTCCGCGCAGTGAACCAGGTAACTGTAAATAAAACCAATGTATAGATCAGAAATAATCCAAGTATTAAGATAGGCGACATTTCAGAGTCAATTAGTTTACAAGAATAACAAAAACAAAGGAAGACAAAAAATTCTCTGCCAGTTTAATAACACCGGAAAATTGAACTAATTTTGTCTAAAAGATTTTTGTTATGAGTTTTACTGAATTTCCTTCCAGACTCCTGGAAAACGCAGTCAATGAATTTGCTTCTCTTCCGGGAGTGGGAAGAAAGACAGCCTTCAGGCTGGTAATGAATCTGTTAAGAAGAGATTCTGAAGAAGTAAGAAAGTTCGGGCAGAGCATTATCAAACTTCATGAAGAGATTCACTATTGCAAGATCTGCAACAACATTTCAGATACTGAGATATGCAATATCTGCAAAGATGACAAGAGGGAGAGATCTGTAATCTGTGTTGTGGAAAACATTCAGGATGTGATGGCTATTGAAAACACAAGGCAGTTTAAGGGATTGTATCATGTTCTCGGGGGTATCATATCACCTATTGATGGAATTGGTCCATCTGATCTGAAAATTGACAACCTTGAAGAAAAAGTAAAGGCCGGTGGTGTAAGTGAGATAATTCTTGCATTGAGTACTACGATGGAGGGAGACACTACTAACTATTATCTGTTTAAAAGGTTGAACAAATATAATATACCCATGACAACCCTTGCAAGAGGCGTTGCTATTGGAGATGAACTTGAATATACCGATGAGATTACCCTGGGACGAGCGATCAATAACAGAAATCCATACCAGCAATGTTAAAATCAGTTAATCAATTTCTTTCGAATTTAATTGTTTCACCATGAAACGGAAATCTGAAACATTTCGTCAATCCGGTTGTTTAATAAGTAAGAAAATTTATTTGTAAATTATATGGCAAAGTTGAATATCACATTACCTGCAATGGGAGAAGGAGTAATTGAAGCAACAATTAATAAATGGCTGGTTACAGAAGGTGCACAGGTTAAAGAGGATGATCCGCTGGTTGAGGTAGCAACAGATAAAGTGGATTCTGAAGTCCCGGCGCCTGCAGCAGGTACAATAGTTTCAATTATAGCGAAAGAGGGTTCAATTGCCAAAATTGGTGACATATTGGCTGTGATTGAAAATGACGTTGTCCCGACCCGTGAGGACCTGAAAAAGGTTGACAAAGAGGTTGAGAGAGTCCGTGAAACTATTGATTCGGTAAAAAAGGAGAAAACTGAAATTGAAGTTTTATCGAATGAGATGAAAAGTCGGACACCTTCCGGAAAATTTATATCACCACTTGTCAGAAGTATTGCCGCGCGCGAAGGAATAAGTTACACAGATCTTGACAAAATATCAGGAACAGGAATGGACGGAAGGATAACGAAAGATGATATCCTGAAAATCCTTGACGAGAGGAATTCTGAAAAAGAATCATTAAAATCTCCTGATATTGAAGAAGTTGTGGAAGCTTCAAATATAGTAAAGCCCACAAAGAAGGAGACAATATCTGTTTCAGGGTCGCAAGGGGATGAAATAATTCCGATGGACAGGATCCGTAAGATTATTGCAGAACACATGGTTATGTCAAAAAGAACATCACCACATGTTACATCTTTTATTGATGCTGATGTGACTCGACTGGTAAACTGGAGAAATGCGAATAAGGATAAGTTTCTGGCTGTTGAAGGGCAAAAACTCACTCTCACCCCTATTTTTATTGATGCTGTTGCAAAAGCTCTTTATGAATTCCCAATGGTTAATATATCAGTTGATGGGGACAATATCATTAAAAAGAAAAATATTAATATCGGCATGGCCACCGCGTTGCCCAATGGTAACCTGATTGTCCCGGTAATAAAAAATGCAAACGAAAAGAGCCTTACCGGACTGGCAAAAACTGTCAATGATCTTGCAGAAAGAGCCAGAACCAATAAATTAAAGCCTGATGAAATTACCGGTGGTACCTTTACCATCACAAATTTTGGGAGTTACAATAATCTTGCAGGGACACCTATTATTAATCAACCTCAGGCTGCTATACTTGGAACAGGAGTGGTTAGGAAAACTCCTGTAGTTATAGAAACCCCTGATGGTGACATGATAGGTATCAGGCAGATAATGATACTTTCATTAAGTTATGACCACAGAGTTATAGATGGTGCGCTTGCCGGGAGATTCCTGCATAAAGTGAAAGAGATTCTTGAAGATTATTCTACTGATGATATCTGATCTGGCATTCCGATTCAGATCCTGACTGTGATTTTCATCCGATAACAGATTGATTTAGAAATAAAAGGAAAGTTTTGGTAAAAAGGACTGCCATAAATAGTCCTTTTTTCTAATATTTATACTATATTAGTAGCCTTGAGTAGAGAAATGACACATTGACTTCCTCCATTCCAAAAAGCAGAAACCAAGGATTATAATTTTCACAAATGTTTTATGTGCCTGCATTCCATTTAGATTTAATTTTATTATGATGAAACGTTTAGTTCTCTTAACGTGGCTGTTGGCTACATTTATTAATTCTGATTTAATTTCTCAGACAAAAGAAAATATGAGAAATAATTTTTACGATGCAGAAAGCTGGATCTTATTTGAAGCCTACAAGGATGCTCTGCCTCTTTACCAGCAGTTACTAAAAAATTACCCTGATAATTCAAATTTTAAATACAGGATCGGCCAATGCTATATGAATATCCCCGGGGAGAAAATCAGGGCTGTCAGCTACCTTGAGGATGCTGTTAAAAACATTGATCCAAAGTACAAAGAGGGGAAATTCAAGGAGACCGGAGCGCCTTATGATGCTCTCTATTACCTCGCCAATGCTTACCGGATCAATAACCAGATTGATAAAGCTCTTAAAACTTATGAACAATTCAGGAAGAACCTTAATTCTGATGTATATGATACTACAGTAGTAAATCTACAGATACAATCATGTCGGAATGCTAAGGAACTGATGAGGATGCCACTATATGTAAAATTCAATAACCTTGGGAAGATGATAAATGGAGTAAACAATGACTTTAACCCTGTTGTATCTGACAAAGAAGACCTTCTTGTATTTTCGAGAAGCCAGGCATTTTATGATGCGCTTCTTTACTCCCGTAAAGTTAATGGAGTATGGTCTGAACCACTGAATATGAATGAGTTGTTGAAAGTTGACAAAGATCTTTTTCCAACTTCCATTTCAAAAGACGATAAAGATTTATACCTCTACAGTTCTGCAGATTATGATGGAATTATTTATACATCCAGATTTGAAAATGGCACTTGGTCTCCAATTGTAAAGCTCAATGATAACATCAATACCAAATATTGGGAATCGCATGCAACTATCTCCCACGACAATAAAAAACTATACTTCACGAGTAATAGAAAAGGGACGTACGGGGGTCTTGATATCTATGTTTCGAATCGTGACAGTACAGGCGACTGGGGACCGGCAAAAAATCTTGGACCTGTAATAAATACACCTTATAATGAAGAATCCCCTTTTTTGAGTGATGATGATAAAACACTTTTTTTTAGCTCAAGGGGACATTTTAATATGGGCGGTTATGATATTTTCTATTCAACACTTCTTGATAATGGTGAGTGGTCAGTTCCACTGAATGTTGGTTATCCATTTAATACAACCGACGATGATGTGTTTTTTAAGCCTCTGAATCAAGGTTATGAAGGATACATCGCCAAAGAACTTCCCGGAGGTTATGGGAAACAGGATATTTACCGGGTCGAGATTTTTTCTAACAATCATCCCAGAAAATTCTTTGTAAGAGGAATGGTAAAAGTAGCTGACCTGATAAGTAGTATGAATGATAGTGTGAAGATAAGCGCTATGAATATCAAAAACTCAAACCAGACTATGATTGTCTATTCAAATCCTATAACAGGTGAATATGAGTTCCAGCTTCCCCAGGGGGACTATAAAATCACCTATGAAGGAGACGGAGGCGAAAAAGTCGTCAGAAATCTGGATTTGCCTCTTTTAAACCCTTCCGACAGTTTTGTACTTCCTGGAACAGTACTGCCAAAAACTGATTTTGTTGCAGATTTAAAGGTTGAGACTAATAAAACAATCTCAGTTACAAAAGGTGACTCAATACTGTTTCCTATAAAAGTGGAGCCAAACTCTTTCCTTACAGTTGAACATTGGGTTGGAAACTCATTGATATCAGTCCAACATTTCACAATCCGCGATTCAACTTTCAACTATAAGATGGCACCTGATAGTGGAAACAACAGAGTTGTCTTTAAATTGACGGACAAATTTAATAACAAAACTGAAACTGAAGTTTTAATTACCAGGCAGAATAACCTTATAGGACAACCAATAACCCGACCTGAATACAGCCGGGTTATCTCTGAGAAACAGATAGCCTCACTTTCTACAATGATGAAGAACAGGGCTAAAGATGATCTGTTAAAGGCCATTACAGAGGCAAATATTGAAAAACGGCAGTTCGGGAAAATCGATGAATATATATCATTTCTTAAAGAAGAAGTCAGTAAAAAAGGTATAAGATCTGAAGAAATTGATAAACTGGCTTTAAAAGTTGCCGTTATGGATAATATTCTTACACAGGCAGCAGTTGATTATTTGGCAAATCATACAGATGGTGACTTGAATAAAATTCTCAGAGATCTTGATATTTATGAATCCAATCTCAAGAACTGGACTGATTTACAGGAATATGTAAATGTTAAGACGGGCGGTAAAATAGGCCCCGGGGATCTGAACAGGATTGCTGCAGCAGTCTTAGCTGAAACAGATCCATCCATTGAATCAATGAAAAAGAAAATATTGGCATTTAGTGAAAACTCAGCTGCCGGAGAGATTATTCGTCAATCTGTGACTACTATAGACCAGAGCAACTTAAAATCAAGAGAGCAATGGTTACAGGCATTTTATACCGAATCTCTCAAACGTGGACTTACCCCGAGCCAGATATCAGAAATGTTGGTATTGATAAGTTCATTGCCTGGTACTAAGGTTGAACAGTATCTAAAGGATTTGATTGAACAATCTGATGAACCTTTAGCAACAGCGCTAAAATCAATTGACCTGAAAAAGGAAAGAATCAATACCCCGGAAGATCTTCTCTTATATCTCTTCAACAATAAGGAAAAGTTTCCTGAAAAAGCTGTCCTTAAGAGTTTAGCGAACCTGATATCTGCAAAAGATATCTCAGTTGATAATATTAAAGCTCATTTTACAACTTCCGGGAAAGCCTATCTATGGATCCTATGGGTTCTAATCGGTGCCGGGCTTTTTAGCTTGTTCCTGATAATATGGAAAAGAAAAAGGAACAATAAGAAATAGAAATACAGTAATATGAGCGGCTTTTGCCGGTAATATTTATAAAAAAATATATGATTAACAATTCTTTCACCTTTTTTTTAATAAATTTGTTTTCCAAAAATCTGTTTATGAGCAAAAGAGCAGTGTGTCTGTTTTTTACATTAGTATTAATCATTCCGACATACGGTCAGGATAATAAAGAGCTTCAGGAATCATTTCTTGAGGCTGAGTATTTTCTGATGAATGAAGATTACACCGATGCGCTAACCTACTATTTGCAATTGTATGAAAAGCTGCCTGATAATGCAAACCTGGCTTATTGTATAGGTGTATGTTACCTGCATATTCCTTCTAAAAAGAATCTCTCAGTTGATTTTCTTGAAAATGCAATAAAAAACATGTCAGCGAAGCACAAGGAGGGTTCAATTAACCAGATAGCTGCTCCATACGATGCATTATTCGAACTGGGAAAAGCATACCGTGTTAATTTCAGGTTCGATAAAGCAAAAGAAACCTTCACGAAATACCTGGCAACACTACTTCCTGACGATCATGAGAACATCGATTTCATTAAACATGAAATAGAGGTATGTGATACGGCGAAAGATCTGATATCAAAGCCAGTATCATATTCAGAAGAAAATATGGGAGAACTCTTCAATGATGAAAAAGATAATTTCAATCCCTTGATTTCAGCTGATGGAAAATCTTTTGCCTATATGGTGTCTCTCAAATTCTATGACGCTGTAATGTTTTCGAAGCTCGTTAATGGAAAATGGACTGCTCCCATTAATATTACTCCTGAACTCAAATCTGATGGAGATTTCTATATTTCCTGCCTTTCCGCCGATGGTAAATTATTATTCCTATCTAAAGATGATAATATTAATAGCGATATATATGTGAGTTCATTTGACGGAGGCAGCTGGAGCAAGACTATTAAACTAAACAAAAATATCAATACAAAATATTGGGAATCACATGGCTTTATTTCTGAAGACGGCAATCAACTCGTTTTTGCTTCAGACAGACCAGGCGGTTTTGGTGGACTGGATCTCTATATCTCGCATAAAACAAATGGGGACTGGGGTCCTGCAATAAACATTGGTCCGGAAATTAACACTCAATTCAATGAGGACAGACCATTTCTTATTAATAATGGGAAGACTCTCTTCTTCGCTTCCCAGGGGCATGAAAATATCGGAGGTTATGATCTGTTCAGATCCGATCTTCAATCAAATGGTCTATGGAGTAAACCTAAAAACCTTGGATATCCGATTAATACACCCGATGATGATATTTTCTTTATGCCGGTTGGTGATGGTAAATCTGGTTATTATTCCAGGTTTAATGAGACGGGAGGTTCTGGAAAAGTAGATATCTATAAGATAACATTTAAATAAAAAATGACCATTTTATATTTTATTCCTTTAGAATAATTGCTATATTTGTTTTGATGGTAAAATTCAGAGTAAAGATCCTAAGTTTCATACTGCAGCTATTAACTCTGGCAGTTCTTCCAGTTGCTGTTTCCGCTCAATCCGTTAGCGAGATGAAACAAATATTTGCAAAGGCGGAGTCTTACTATCTCTATGAAGAATATGAACTTGCAAATCAGTTATACCTTCTTCTTGATTCTGCAGGAAATCTGAATATTAAATATAAAATAGGGAACTGCTATCTGAATATTCCAGGTGAAAAAGAGAAATCAATTCCTTTCCTCGAGGATGCTATTAAAACTGCCAGTTATGATTCAAAAACAGAGTCTTTTAAAGAGAAGAAAGCTCCTCTTGATGCCTATTTTTCCCTTGCTAAAGCCTATTTGATTACTAATCAGTTGGAGAAAGCTCTCAATACACTTCAAACATTTAATAAGCTCGCCAGGGAAACAACCCGCAAAGGAGGAATGAAGAACCTCGAATACATCGAACAGCAGATTCAAGCCTGTAAAAATGCTATTCAGTTTAAGGAGAATCCAGCCGTTTTTAGTAAAAAAAGTATGGGAAGTGATTTCAGTCAGGGCTCCATTAACGATAACCCTGCTGTAAGCTTTGATGGGAATACAATAGTTTATACCGAACACAGAGGTATAGTCAACGCTATCTTCTATTCGAAAAAGGAAAGAGGAAAATGGCAGACACCTATTGAAATTACAGCTGCACTCAACGCCGGAGAAGATTGTTCATCATCTTCTCTTAACAGTGACGGTACAGAACTGTTTCTCTATAAAACAGATAATTATGACGGAGCTATTTATTCATCAAATTTTGTAGATGGCGCCTGGACTCCAATAAAAAAATTAAATAAGAATATAAATACTAAGTTTTATGAATCCCATGCTTCTATTTCATCTGATGGGAAAAAATTATATTTTACCAGTAACAGAGATGGCGGCCAGGGGAACCTCGATATTTATGTTTCCGAAAAAGATGCTACAGGTGACTGGGGTCTGGCAGTTAACCTGGGAGCAGCAATCAATACACCATTTAATGAGGATACTCCTTTTATAACCGCGAATGATTCTCTACTCTACTTTTGTTCCGAAGGACATAGTTCGATGGGTGGATTTGATAATTTCAAAAGTCGGAAAACAGGAACAGCCTGGAATACACCTGTCAATATCGGATTCCCGCTTAATACTACTGACGATGATAAGTTTTTCCAACCCATAAATAACGGGCAAAATGCTTATTATTCAATGACAACGGATTACAAAAAGAAAGAAATTTTTTACCTGGGAATGGGGAATACAAATGTTAATGAGCTATTTGAAATTAAAGGTAAATTCAGCCTCCAGGATACTATTGTAACCTTTAATGAAAATTATTCAATACATCTTATTAACAAAACATCAGGAGATACTGTAGATGTTGGATTCCCAAATAAATATTCTGGTCTTTACAGTTTTACTGTTGCCCCCGGAGAATTCAGATTGTTTTATAAAGGTCTTGGATATATAACACACACAATTGATACTGCAATTTTACATAACGACCCGAACCTGATATTAAATATAGATGTATCACTTGAGAGAGATACTACTATAGAAAGAATAAAAATGCCAACAATAGTGTACGAAAAAATCAATCTTGCTCTGATACCTACTATTACTTCAATTGATACAAGCATGCTCATAAGAAACTTGAATGTGAATGATGTGGGGGATTTAAATATTAAGGATTCAGATGTGCTCTATTATACAGTTCAGGTTATGGCACTTCATAATCCAGTCGATGTGACCTATTTTAAGTACATAGCTGACATGAAAGTTATGTATAATGACATCGATAAATTTTACATATACACAACAGGCAGATTTCCAACAAGAGCAGATGCTTATTCATTAAGACTTGAATTGATAAGAAAAGGATATCCGGAAGAAATCTTTATCAAGAAAGTTTCCAAATAATGAAAAAGGTAATCAGAAAAACCACAATACTCACTTTACTTTTTTTTTGCTTCCTTACTCTGTCTTCACAAGTGATTACCAAAAAGGCATTTATTAAAGCAGTTCAGGAAGCTGATATTTATTACTATTATGATCAAAATTATGCGAAGGCTTCCGACATGTACAAGTCCCTTCTTAATAAATATCCTGAAAACTCCAATCTAAATGCAAAG